>Ga0070695_100000022_pt1 | contig 60364 bp, 65 predicted proteins | sample KBSK1252metaG_FD_65471 | JGI IMG/M metagenome (GOLD analysis project Ga0070695, IMG submission 65471) | Corn, switchgrass and miscanthus rhizosphere microbial communities from Kellogg Biological Station, Michigan, USA - KBS K1-25-2 metaG | ecosystem: Host-associated > Plants > Roots >...
CGGGCGACCATCGACAGGCTCTCGTAACGCCCTTCCTTCGGCGAAGTGAAGAAAGTGCCTCGCACCCTCCTCGGAGGCGCTTGAGTGACGCTTTCGTCGCTGACACGGCCCCGTGGCGTCATACAGTGACGCTTCTCTAGGAAAGCGCCACTCAAGCGGCGCGTACGGGCATTCGCGCGGTCTCGGCAAGCCGAGCCTCGAGCGAGTGGCGATACGCCTGACCGGATTCGAACCGGCGACCCCTCCCTTGGGATGGGAGCGCTCTTTCCTCTGAGCTACAGACGTGACGCCGCCTATCGGTCGCAAGGGTGCCAACTTGGTCAGCGCCCACCGAAGGAAGCATCGAGGTACTCGCGTGGCCGTCTGCAACGCGAGGCATTCTGGATTCGAATGAACGTCTCACCAGCTACCCGGAAGGGTCACCGCGCCGGCATCTCGCCGGCGAACGCGGGCCGGCGGTACCCCGCCGAGATCCTCACGCCCGATGAAGCGCGCGCGCTGCTCGCGGCGTGCTCTCGGCGCGCGCCGACCGGGATCAGGAACCGTGCGCTGCTTGTCGTGCTCTACCGTGCCGGCCTCCGAGTCAGCGAGGCGTTGGCACTGAGACCGAAGGACGTCGACCCGACGGGCGGCACGATCCTGGTGCTGCACGGCAAAGAGGATCGGGCTCGAACCGTCGGGCTCGACGATGGTGCGTTCGCGGTCGTCGCGCACTGGCTCGAGCGCAGACGCGCGCTCGGCCTGAGTGGCCGGCAGCCGCTGTTCTGCACTCTCGACGGCCGTCCACTGAAAAGCTCCTACGTGCGGACGCTGCTCCCGCGGCTCGCGCTCAAGGCGGGCATTGAGAAGCGCGTGCACGCCCACGGTCTGCGCCACACGCACGCCGCCGAGCTCGCCGCGGAAGGAAAGCCGGTGAACCTGATCCAGGCCCAGCTCGGCCACGCCTCCCTCGCCACAACCGACCGCTACCTGCGACACATCGCGCCGCGAGAACTTGTCACGGCCATGCAGAGCCGCACCTGGTCGCCGGAGGCATCCTCACTCACCTGAAGCGACGCCGCGCAGGCCCGCTCCCGCCGGCGAGTCGATGCTCGAGCACGCCCCGAGCCGCCTCGAGTGAGGCTTGCTCGAAGGCCGCCGGCGGCGCCACGACGTCGCAGAGGAGACTCACTCGCGCGTCCTGGTCAGGAACTGTTTCGAGCAATCGGATGGCCGCCGAGTGGCGCACCCGCAAGGCGATCTGCTCGAGCAGCTCGTCCTCATGAGGGCTGGACGAAGGGGCCGACTGCGATGCGAGCTCGAGCCGCACAAGGTCGGGCGCGCTAGCGCGCAGCTGAGGCGGGCCTCGCCGCGAGGACGTTCCCCAAAGGGCCGCGGAGCCGATTGGGCTGTCGGAGCTTGTGCTCGCCGTGGTGGAGCACCGAGGATCCGTCCTCGACTTGAACCCACCGCAGCTCCTCGACCGGGACGAACCGGTCGCAGTCGTGACATGCGACGACATCGCCCTGGAGGATCACGGCTCGTTCTTTCAGCGCTTGCCGTTCCCGACGTTCCCGCTCCAGCGACTGGCGGGTGGCATCGAGGTTCACACGCAGCTCGGCGACGTCGTCGAGGTCGATTGGGTTCGCAGAGTCGGCGCGAAGCCCGGCGACGATCGCCGCGAGGTAGGTGCCGTGACGCTGCCGGGCTTCCTCGAGGATCGCGATCTCCTCCTCGTCGAAGAGAAAGTGCATGTCCCGACGCAGCCTTGCCGGCGGCCGTGGCGGTGGCTGCTCCGGTTCGGGCCGATCGGACGCGTTGCCGCCGAACAGCTCAAGCGCCGCCAAGTCGACCTCGGGCTGGTCAAGGATCGAAGCGAGCAGCACCCGCCAGCGCTTGTCCTCGCGGCGGCCGCTTAGAACGGCACGCTGAACTCGAGATCTGATCGCAGCGGTTGAGAGGTGAAGCAGCTGGGACGCGTCCTCGACGCGCAGCCAGTCGTCGTACGGCGCCATCCGGACCAGCTCCGCTGCACCACCGACCGTCTTCACACTGCGGAGCTCCCGCGCACGCATGCGACGCCGCACCGTTGCAGGCGTTACGCCCAGAAAGGCGGCTGCCTGCTCGATCGTCAAGTCGCGTGTTTTGTACTGCGGCACTTTCTGTCCATTTCGACGAATTCCGGCGAATTACTCGGGGCTGATCGCAGGGTGCCGCTTGCGAGCGCTAAGACGCAAATGGACATCCATCCATCGCGCTCTCAAAACGAAGGATCTCCATCCCGATCGCCTCGATCCCGACTCTCACGCTGGGAGACCTCGGCGCCTGTGGGGGCCCCTATCGGTTCCGTCCGACGTTCGACCCACTATTGCTCGGCAGTGCGTAGCCAAGAATCCCGAAGCGTTGCCGTCACAGGGGGTGAGCCGCTGGTCGCGTTGAGCCGCGCCGCCGAGCTATTCGGCGTCAGCGCCTCAAGCCTACGGGCTGCCGTCGAGCGGGGTGCAGTGCGTCATCGTGAGCGGCGGCCATACCGACGCGGCGAACTCATCCTGTTCGATGAGCGCGAGCTCGAGGCGGATCTCGCTTTGCTCCCACGGTGCCGCACGGAAACCTGCGACTCGCCCGTCTTTCACCGGTCCGGCTTCTGCGCCCGGTGTACGTCGACGCAGCGCGGGTGGAGAGGGAAGTCGTCGCCGGAGGAGCGGACACGTCGCCTCGACGCAGTGCGAAAGCTCCACGCCGAGCTCGAACCGGGCGGTCAGAACACGCCGGGCGAGATCGCGCGACGACTCGGCTACTCGCGGCCGACGATCATCGGTGACCTAGAAAGTCTCGAACTCACCTGGCCGGGTAAGGGGACACGCCCAATCACTCGCCCCTCACCGAGCGAGATCGCACGACGTCGACGCGTCGTCGTCCGACACGCCGCGGCCGATCTCAAGCTGGGAGCAATCGCGGATGCGACCGGCTGGTCGAAGGAGGTCATCGTCAAGGACTTCGACGCTCTCGGCCTGCCGCGGCCAGGACGCGGACGTCGGGTGAACATTCGCCCCGAGGCGGAACGGTTGGTAATGCAAGCGCGTGCGGCCGAGCTCTACCGCGACGGTCGCAGCGAGCACGAGATCGCCACGGAACTCGGCGTCAGCCGCAGCCAAGTCCACCGTGACCTCGCCAGGGCGAAGGTGGAGAAGCGTGGGGTCGGCCCTCGGCGGGGTCACCCGGTGCCGATCGAGCAACACTGTGAGTTGTGCGGCGAGCCGTTCACACCGCGCTGGGGCGGCAAGGTCGCGCGCTTTCATTCACGAGAATGCCAACGCCGCGCATCTTCAAAGGCTCGCGCAGATGCGCTCGCCGCGCGGAGCTTGCTGAGCACCGAGGTGGTGGCCGACAGGCTCCTCGTCGTCCCGCGTGTCGTCAACGGCGCGATCGAGCGCGGCGAGCTTCAGGCGGAGTGGGTCGAGGTGCCCGGGGTGGGCGGCGCCGGCGGGTGCTGGGGGATCACCGAGGCCGCCGTCGCGAGTTTCAGTCGCCGGCGGGCACGCGATCGGCGGCCCATCCGCGAGTCGTGGCGGAATCCGCAGTCGGCCCTGCGTCGGCTCGAAGGCGTAGGGCGAATCGAGCGGCTCGCACACGACAAACGCTTGACCGTCGACGAGGCACGCCAGATCGAGCTCGCTCGCTTGAAGGAACGGGCTCGACGAGAGGCACTTCAACGGCGCGGACGACGTCCCTCGACCAGGAAGGTCGAGCGCTGGGCGGAGCAGGTGAGCCGAACGCTCGAAGAACTGAGACACGATCACTCTGAGAACATGAGGCTCGGCATCGCCCACCCCGCGGATGCACCGTCTCATTGGCTGGCGTGCCTCTATGGAGCAGGTGAAGATTGGCGGATGCACCCGCAGGACTGGCCGCGGACGGACTATCCCGCCTCGTCGAGTGATCCACATACGATGGATCGTGACTTCGAACGGGCGGCTGCAAATCGCGTCGCGACGGCTCTAAAGCGCCTGCAAATCGCGCACACAAAATAAGCCGGCCAGAAATCTGACCGGGCACGCTGAGGAGCAACTGCTTGGCTCCTCAGCCAATGAGGACGAGCACCCGCCGCGATCTCGAACGCCGTCTACGCGAGCTCGCGGATGAGCATCGCTGGCGCCGCCACGATCACTCCGGCCGCACCTGCGCGGGCTACCTCGATGGCTTCCCCCACGAGGTCCTCGTCCGAGACGACCGCCTCCTGTTCGTCTTCTTGCTCAGCGCGATGGGCGAATTGATCCCCCCTGAGCAGCGCTGGCTAGCAGACCTCGCCGGCGTGAGGACCGTCGAGTCGCTCGTCTTCCGCGCGGGCGACTTTCAAGCGATTTCCCACGCGCTCGCCGCGAATGATCGCCCAACCCTCGTCGGCGGCCGCGAGAGCGGGTGGCAAGGATGAGAGCCGACCGTCACACCCGCTTCGTGCACCCCACAGAGGCGCTGGCCGCGTGAGGCTCAACCGCCATCCCGAAAAGATCTCCGACGCGGTAGTCGCGCGCGCGGTGAATGGCGGCTCGCGCGCGATCGAGTTACGACCCTTTTCCGAGATCCGTCGCGAGAGCGTTGACTGGCTCCTCCCCGGTCGCGTCCCGCTCGGGATGCTCACGCTGCTGATCGGCGACGGCGGCCTCGGCAAGTCCCTGTTCACGTGCATGCTGGCGGCGCAGTTGTCGCGCGGCGAGCTCCTTAGCGGTACCTCGACCGCGAGCGTCTTGCTTACGGCCGAAGATTCGCGCTCAGTGACGATGCGGCCACGCCTTGAGGCTGCCGGCGCCAGGCTGGAGCTCGTTCACTCCTACGACCTCCGCACGCCCGCAGGCGTCGACGAGGGAGGTCTCGTCATCCCCGACGACCTCGCGCTCCTCGATCAGGCGATCGGCGATGCCCGGGCGAAGCTGGTCACGATCGACCCGCTCGGGGCGCACCTGCCGGGCACGATCAACCCCTGGCAGGATCAGTCCGTCCGACAAGCCCTCGCCCCGCTCGGTCGCCTCGCGGAACGTCACGGCTGTGCGGTGCTCGCCATTCTCCACCTCAACAAGCGCGAGAGCACAGACGCGCTCCGCCGAATCAATGGGTCAACTGCATTCGGAGCCGCCGCGCGTTCCGTGCTCCTCTTCGCGCGCGATCCCGACGACCCGGACGAGGCCGCAGGGCACCGTCGTGTGCTTTCCCACGTCAAGTGCAACGTGGCGCCGCTCGCAACCGGCCAGCTTTATGAGGTCGACCCGATGCTCCTGCCGCAGCGCGGGGATGAGCCCGAGGCTCTGACTGCGCGGCTGAGTTTGATCGGTGAGACGTCCCGCAATGGCGCCGACCTGCTCGGACGCGACGTCGACCACGAGCGGTCGGCGCTCGAAGAGGCTGAAGACTTCCTCCGCGAGGAGCTAGCGATGGGGCCGCGGCCAGCAAAGGACGTCCGTGTCGCCGCGGCGCAGATCGGGATCGCCGCTAAAACGCTCGAACGCGCCCGACACTCGGTCTGTCTGAAGCCGAAGAAGCTGGGTTTCAGCGGCGGCTGGGAGTGGGCTCTCAAACAGCCGTCGCTCTTCGCTTACGAAGAACGCCAAACCCCTCGGCTGCCTTCGTCGCCGGCAGAGGTTGACGATCTTGGCACGAGCACGCATGGCTACGCGGATTCAGACCCCTCAGAAGGCCCGAAAAACGCCGAAGAACGCCATAACGGAGATATGGCGATCTTCGAGTTGCCGGAACCCGAACAGGCCGTTCTCGCGGCGCTCGCCGAGGAGCTCGATGCACGTGAAATTGAACGCCGCGAAAGGCGGGCGTGATGAGCTCGGTGGCCGTCGATACGAGCATGACGCGCTGGATCTGGAAGGGGGGCGCGAGCCACATCTACTTCGGGAGCTGCGCCACGTGCGGTCGCGACCGGACAGCGGATGACCACCCCCTTCTTGTCGCCCGCCAGGAGCGGTCACGGCGCGGCTTCGAGTGTCTGGAGTGCTTCACCGCACGCACGAGACCGCGGCGCCGTCGGCGGAGGCAGGCGGCATGAGGACATCGGCGCTCCTGACGGTCGCGCAGGTTGCTGCGCGTCTCGGATGTCATCCGGAGACTGTCCGTCGGCGTATCACGTCGCGCGAGCTCGGGGCTGTCCGCGATCGCGGCTTGCTCAGGGTGAGCGAGGAGGAGCTCGCCCGCTACCTGGCAGCGCGTACCAGCCCGCCTGTCGGATCGATGGTCGCTTCGCGGCGTGGCGCCTCGTCTGTTCCACGCTCGACGGAGCAGCCGCTGCGCCGCCCAAACGGCCAGCAGTGCGCACGCACGCTGTTCGATGAGCCCGATTTACTGCCGCCGGCAGCGTGAAACGCCGCCGCTGCGGAATCTGCGGAGACGAGCTTCCGTGGCGGCCGCGCGGCCGGCCGCGGAAGTGGTGCAGCGACAAGTGCAAGGCCGCTGCGCGCCGGCGCAGGCGGCGGCCGGCGCGGGTGCGTCCGACCGGCGTATCGCGGAACGACTGGTCCACGCCGGCCGAGCTCTTCCGGGCCCTCGACGAGGAGTTCCGGTTCGACCTCGACGCGTGCGCCTCGGCCGGGAACGCGCTCTGCCCTCGCTACTTCACGGCATCCGAGGACGGACTCGCGCAGCCCTGGGCCGGCCGAGTGTTCATGAACCCTCCCTACGGCCGCTCCCTGTCCGAGTGGGTACGGAAAGCGCACGAAGAGGCCTTGGCCGGTCGGGCAGCCGTGGTCGTGTGTCTGCTACCCGCACGTACAGACAGTGGTTGGTGGCACGACTACGCCCTACGCGGCGAGGTGCGCTTCATCCGGGGCCGGCTGCGGTTCGGGGAGGCGACGAAACCGGCTCCGTTTCCGTCCGTGGTCGTCGTCTTTTCGCGCAACCCGAAAACCGCCCGCCACGCCCTCTCCAGCCCGGCAACTCGGGCCGAATCGAGAGGGGTTGATATTCGTCGCGGTCCGATCAAGGATCAGCCCGCTTATCGACAAACGCCCCGGCGACGTCGCGACGCCCCGGGGCCGGCACCAAGGAGGCGAATCCTTGATGCGTGACCCAAGCTACTCCTCGCCCAAGACACCGGCTAGGCCGTTCCGTCGCACTGTCGCTCGCGGCGTGATCGAGCAGCACTCGCGCCGCTGCGACCGCTCGGCGAGCCGCGGCCGTCGCTGCACCTGTTCGCCCTCGTTCATCGCACGGGCGAAGCGAGACGGCCAGACACATGCACGCACCTTCGTCACGCTCACCGAAGCAGTGGCATGGGTCGAATCGACGCGTGGAGCCTTCCTTCGGGGTGAGGTTCTGCCGCCGGCCCCGGTCGCGCCGGCGACGCCGTTCCGTGACGTGGCGGTCTCGTTCGTGCAGCGCGCGCTGAAGGGTGAGGCGCTGACCCGCTCGCGGCGACCTTTCGCCGTGCAGACCGTCAACGGCTACGAGGTCGCGCTGCGGCTTCGCGCCTTGCCGTACCTCGAGCCGCGGAGCGGGCAACTGTTGGGCGAGCTCCCAGTCGACGCGATCGACGGCCGCATGGTGCAAGGGCTCGTCGACCAGGTCGCCACACGCGAGGGCGCCGCGCGGGCGCGCCACACCGCGTCGGCTGTGATGAGCGTTCTGCGGTACGCGTACGAGCGCGGGCTGCGCGACGAGCTGCCCGCACGCGTCCAGCAGCCACCACCGCCGCCGCGAAGGACGCACATCCTCAGCGAGCCGGAGCGGAGACGAGTACGCGCTGCCGCGTTCGCGGACGATCGCCGCGCCAGGCGTTCCCTGCTTGGCCCGCTGGTGACGCTGCTCGAGGACAGCGGCATGCGCATCGTGGAGGCGCTCGGGCTCGTCTGGGGGCCCGGCGGCCTCGAGCTCCATGCTGACGGTGCGACCGCACGTGTCGTGCGCGAGACGACGAAGACCGACGCCGGTGTGCGCGAGATCCCGCTCGACTCGGCGACCGCGCGCGTTCTCCGCCGGCATCTGCTCGCGAGTGGCCGGCCTGCGGACGGTGCGTACGTGTTCGCTGATGAGCGCGGCCGGAGACTCAACCGGTCCGGTCGCGTCCGCAGCGGCTTCGAGCGGTTAGAGAAGGTGACCGGGCTCGAGCTGAGCCCACACGTGTTCAGGCACACGCACGCCACCGAGCTCGCGGCACTGGGGATCCCGCCGGCTGCAGCGGCGCAGCGGCTCGGCCACGCAGACGGCGGCGTGACGTTCATGCGGACCTACGCCCACCCCGGCGCCGCGGAGGCCGCGTCGACAGCCGCCAAGCTCCGCGAACATCGCCAGGCGCGGAGAGCCTCGTGACCTCCGTGCGGCGCGGGGCAGCGATCGAGCTGTTTCTCGAACGGCTCGACGAAGACGCAAGCGAGGTCGTGTGGCTGGCCGCACTCGCGCTGCTCGAGCGAACGCTCAGCGAGGCCCGCAGGACAAGCCCCTCGAGATGGCGCCACTACCCGGCCGGGGAGCTCCGCCGCCTGCGCGACGAGATCGCGAGCGCGCTCTCGATGGCCCGGTTCGCCGTCGCACTCGCCGAGGAGAGCAGCGAACTGGACCAGGAACTCGCCGAAGCAACGGAGGCCGGACTCGAAGAACAACTCCGCCAGCGGCTCCGCGCCGGGACCATCCAAGCGGAGCGGACAAGGCTCGCACGACCCCACGGCAACGGCAGCGGGTCGTCCGGACTGGGCGGCCACGTATGAGCGGCACTGTGCGGGGCGCTGCAGCCCGGTTCCTCGCACGCACCGATCTATCTGAGGCCACGCGCCGCGGCTACAGCCACGACCTCGAAGACTTCTGCTCATGGCTAGAGCGGAACAGCTACGAACTCCTCGACGTCACCCCGGGCCGGTTCACGGCCTACCACGCTCACTGTGTGGCACCGCGACCCGGGTGCGTTCCCGAGCTGCTCGCGCCGGGAACGATCGCGCGCCGGCTATCGGCAGCACGCTCGTTTCTGCACTGGGCGCTCGGGAGCGCAGCGGTGCGGCCACTGCGAACACGCATCCCTAAGCCGACGACTGTTCCTCACGTGCCGAGGCTGCGCCAGGTCGACGAGCTCCTCGACCGACTCGAGCACAGCGCGACAGAACCGTACGCTCTCCGAAACCGGGCGCTGTTCGAGCTGATCTACTCCGCCGGGCTGCGCTCGCTCGAAGCCGTGCGCCTCGAGTGCGGCGACGTCGACCTCGACAGCAGCACCGTTTTCGTCCGCTCCGGCAAAGGCTCCAAGGACCGGTGCGTCCCAATCGGCGAGGAGGCCGTCCACTGGCTTCGCCGCTACCTACAGGAGGCGCGGCCTCCGCTCGCCCGCGGCACACGATCTCGCACCCTCTTCCTCAGCTCCCGGGGGGGCGAGCTCGCGACCGCAACCCTCCGCCGGATCGTCCCTCACCCCCACGCGCTCCGTCACGCCTTCGCGACGCATCTACTCGACGGCGGCGCCGACCTCCGGACCATCCAGGAGCTGCTCGGGCACGCCTCGCTCGACACGACGCAGCGCTACACGACCGTCTCGAACCGTCACCTACGACGAGCCCACGAGCATGCCCACCCGCGAGCCTGACCTCGCAGGCTTTGTCGCGACCATCGCAGCGACACACGCGGCGCTGACAGTCAGCTCCTACCGGAGCGACCTCGTCCGCTTGAGCGAGTTTCTCGCGCCGCGCCCTCTCCGCGAGGCGACTTCAGACGACCTCGAGGGCTGGGTTGCCGCCGGGATCAGCGAGCAACTCTCGCCGGCGACGCTGCGCCGACGCGTGATTGCAGCTCGCATGTTCTACGACCACCTGAACACGCTCGAGCAGCGCACAGACAACCCCGCGCGCGACGTACGAATCCCACGCCAACGCCGAGGGCTCCCTCGACCGCTCTCGCCGGCTACAACCGCACGTTTGCTCGGCAGCGTCTGCGGCCGCGATCCCCGGGCGCTTCGCGACCGCGCGCTGCTCGAGCTCCTCTACGGCAGCGGCCTACGCGTGACGGAGGCCGTCCGGCTGACCCTCGACCAGGTCGACATTGCCTCACGTCTCGTCCGTGTGCGTGGCAAGGGAGGGAAGGAGCGCACGGCGCCGCTAGGACGGCCGGCCGCAACCGCAGTCCGGCGATACCTGCTCGCAGGGCGGCCGCTACTCGACCGGCGGCAACAGCGCAGCGAGCTCTTCCTGAACCGCCACGGTGGCCCGCTCACGCGCGCCGGCGTCTACCTGGTTGTACGCCGACGGGCCGAAGCCGCCGGCCTCGACCCGCGCTCCGTCTATCCGCACCTGCTTCGCCACGGCTGCGCCACGCACATGCTCGAAGGCGGCGCCGATCTCCGCAGCATCCAAGAGCTGCTCGGCCACGCAAACCTCTCCACGACGCAGCTCTACACACACGTCTCACACCGGCACCGCCGACAGACGTACAACACCGCCCACCCGCACGCCTACCGGCGTTTGCGCGGGCCGAGAGGTGACGGGGGATGAGCGGGTCCACGGTGCTTATCCGCTTCCTCGAGGGGTCACCTCCGCGGGTTCGCGTACAGCTTGAACGGATCCATGGGAGGTCGTTCGCGTGAACGCTGGAAACGCCGCAGAGCGTCGGGCGCCGTTGCGCGGCTCGCAGGACGAGCTCCAGCTGGAGGACCGCCGCCGTAACAGCCGGGAGCTAATCCGGGCCTGGCAACATCGAGCCGCCGTGCTCGAGCTCAAGGCGAAGACCCTCCGGGCGGAGGGCGACCTGCACGGGCCGCATTCGGCAGACGACTACGAGGCAGCGGCCCAGGAGTGGCGGGCCGCCGCGGACGTGCTCCAGGCGGAGCTCCTCGAGCTCGAGCTGGGGCCGGCGGATTTCCGCTGCCGCGGGACTAGGCTCGAGCCCTCCACCGAGGACTCGATACGCGGCGAGGCGTCTCTGCGGCGGCGCCTCGCCGCGGGGATTGCGACCCATGCTTACCGGCGGTTGCGCAAGCCGGGAACGCCCGCGAGATGAACCGGCTTCAGGGTTGGTGGGTGGATGGCGGTCTCTGGTGGCTCCGCCGGCCACTCGCAGGAGCTGCCATGACGTGGTCGTGGATCCGGGAACCTCGACGCGCCGTCGTAACGCTGCTCGGTCGCCGCGCCACACGAAGCTGGCGCGAGCAGCAGGCTCATGTACTCGGCGCGTATCCGTTCTCCCTCGAACTCGACGAGGGTGAAGACGGCGGTCGACTCAGAGAGGTGTGGTGCCCGCGCTGCCGCGCATGGGTCGATATAGGCGAACTCGGACCGGTCTTCCTGCTCGACGGGGCGCTGGAATGGTTCCACCTACCGCACGGGTACTGGCCGCCGAGCTCAGGTTGGCGCCAGACGGTCTGCGCACGTACTCGCGAACCCGAGAGGAGCTGACCTTCGTATGCCGGACCAGCGTGGACAGAGGTGGCGGGTCCGACGAGCTGGTTAGGGTGGGGTCGTGGCGTCAGCGACTAGCGCCCACAGGAGGCGAGCGCAATGACTCAGGAGCAGCGGATCGAGCAGGCGGCGATCCTGGCGCTCTGCCGCCACTCGAGCGCTCCTTGGTGGAACATCTCGCTGCTCGTCGAGGAGGCCGGCGGCGCCGTAGCGCTGCTTGACTCGGGCGCGGACGCGGTCGAGTCGGTCGAGCTCCTCGCCCTGACAATCGATGACGACGCACGCCACGACGCGGCCGCTGTCGTCGAGGAGATGGGTCGGACGATCGAGCAGGCAGGAGCAAAGGGCGCGCGTGTGATCTCCGTGCTCGACGAGGACTATCCCGCGAACCTTCGGCTCGTCTACGACCGGCCGCCGTTCCTGTTCGTTCGGGGCGCGCTACCCACGGATGACGTCCGCTCGCTCGCCGTTGTCGGTACTCGCTCGGCGTCCGGCGAGGGACTTACGGCAGCGCGGAGTCTCGCCGAGCAGCTGACGCGGAGGAGTGTGAGCGTGATCTCGGGCCTCGCCCGCGGCATCGACGCGGCCGCGCACGAGGGCGCACTCGACGCGGGCGGCCACACCGTCGCCGTTGTGGGGACGGGAATCGACATCGTCTACCCGAAGGAGCACGCGGACCTCGCGGAGCGAATCGTCCGCTCCGGCGGCGCCCTGGTGTCGCAGTTCCTCCCGGGACAACCACCGTCTCGCTTTCGGTTCCCGCTCCGCAACCGGACGATGAGCGGTCTCGCTCTCGGCACCGCGGTCATCGAGGCCTCACACACGAGCGGCGCGCGGATGCAGGCGCGAATCGCGCTCGAGCACGGCAAGCGGGTGTTCCTCCTATCGCGGCTCGTGACGCGGGAGCCGTGGGCGCGCGGGATGCTGGCGCGCGGCGCGGTCGAGGTCGAGTCGATCGAGCCGATCATCGACGTGATCGACACGCTCGAGGCCCGGAAGCAGCAGGCCGCACAACTCAGCATCGCCTGAGCTTCCTGCTGCTGGCTGTGGCGACCGTCGAGGAGATAACCGATCCGTATGTCGCAGCGTTCACGCCGCCGCCGGCGGCCGGGACTGGCGTATGCGACATCTGCCACAACGCACCGAGTCAGGGCTTCAAGCGTTGCTGGAGTTGCGCGCAGACGACGGCGACGGTCACTCATCCGGTCGAGCTCGTCGTCCCGATCTCGTTCTATCGCCTCGGCGCGCAGCTCTACACCGTCCTCTCGAGCTACAAGCGCAGCCCAGACGCGGCCGTGCGCGCGCAGCTCGCGACGATCGTCGCCGCGACGCTGTCCCGCTTCGTCGCCGCTCACGGCGACCACATCCGGGAGACCGCCGGCGACGACTGGGACATCCTCACGATCGTCCCCTCGAAGGACACAGGCGACGGGCCGCATGCGCTCGCGACTGCAATTGGTCTGAGCGGCCGGCTTCGCAAACGCTTCGAGCCGCTGCTCGAGCCCTTGGAGCCGGAGACGATCTCACGAGCGAACGCCAGCGACAGCGGCTACCGCGCCGCCCGAGACCTGCACGGCGAGCGCGTTCTACTCGTCGATGACACCTTCACCAGCGGCGCGACGCTCCAGAGTGCGGCCTCAGCACTCGCGCTCGGCGGCGCGAAGGTGATCGCCGGCCTGGTGATCGGCCGTGTCATCCACCCGGGCTTCAGCCCTGAGATGGGCGAGCTCTGGGCGAAGCAGTCGGCGCTTCCGTTCGACTTCGACGTGTGTTGCCTTGAGGCCTGAAGGCGAGCTCCTGATCGCACGGTGATCACACGTCGGTGTCTACGGGTGTCGTCCGGTGTCATCGATCGTCAAGCCACCCCGTCGAAGCGAGGGCAGACGCCGAGCCGGATCACGCGTCAGTGAGCGAAGCCGACGGGGAGACTCGAACTCCCGACCCCATCATTACGAGTGATGTGCTCTACCAGCTGAGCTACGTCGGCGGGTGGGTTCAAGTCTAGCCGGGGTCTCAGAGCTTCCCACCCTGTCCAGGGAGATGTTCCACCAGTGTTCCATTGATGAATGCTCAGGGCGCCTCAGGGCGAGAACCAGCCCGTCAGGTGCGTCGCTCATAGGACGCTCGCTCCTTCTTAGCAAGTCCGGGTACTGGAGGCGTAATGGCCCGGCGCCATCTGGCGCGTGCGGGTAGCGCAGTCTTAGTCATGCGCGGGCCGCCGCATGCCTTGTTAGCGCATCCAAGGAGCGCGAGCGAGTCAGCGCGCGCCTGCCGACAAGCAACCGAGTTGTCCGGCGGCTGTGAGACCTTTCCGAAATGCCGCCGCAGCGGGCGCAGGACTCGTTTAGGGCCGAACTGCCTCGCTTGCTGGCCGACCGGCAGATGTCACAGCGCGAGCTCGCTCGACAGGTCGGCGTCAACCAGAGCTATCTGTCCTTCGTGTTGCGGGGACGAAGAATGCCTTCAAGGAGACTGCTCGAAGGAACCGCCAAGACCCTTGGGCTGCCGATCGACCATTTCCGGGAATACCGTGAAGCCGTGGTAATCGAGCGGCTCAAGGCGGACCCGGACCTACTGGATCGGGTATACCGCTCGTTGCACGGCTAGCTGGTCCGACGACAGTCCTGCGACCGCTGATCCGATCAACAGGACTTCGACGGAGAAGCATTCCGAGTCATGACGCGACTCGCGCTAGGAGGGGCTGCGCAGGGCCCCTAATGCCAGCTCGCCGTAGCGTTCCATCAGCGAGCATCGAGCGGAGCCCGTCGATCGTGCATCCGCGCTCGATCAAGGGCAAGAGCTCTCGGTCGAGCAGTGCCCGGAGTTCGCGGCTCCGCTCGTCATCGTCCATCTCGAATGTGAGGTCGAGCAACTCCCCGATCCGCTCCTCCGCCGCCGGGAGGAGCCCCTCGAGCCGAGCCTGCACATGCAACCTGTTCGGCTTCGGATAGCGCTCGTCGTCCAACTCACATAACCAAAAGCCCTGGTTGAAGAAATACCGCGGCCCGTACTGCGACTTCTGCAGATTCGAGACTGCAATCACTTCATCGCCACGGCGATACCAGCTGCCGGACTTCTTCTCGAAGCCCGCTTCGCGGCCAAACTCGTCGAATGCTTGCTGAATTATGTTGCGCTCACTCATGGGCGGTCGTAGGTGATGACACGATAGGTAAACGGCCGATCTCCTGGGAACTCTTTGTCGAGTTGGCGGGCATAGGCGCGGGCCTGGCGTAACCCGCGGGCGATTGCCGAGGGATTGTTTGGCTTGAGCTCGAGAACCTCCCTCGTCTCAAAGTTGAGGGCGTCCACGCGCTGGCCGTTCTCGAGCACGAACTCGCGCTCGAAGCCCGGACCGTAGTCATAACTGGCGTGGACTGCTCGGCCGTAAGCGGTGTACGACGTCTCGCCGTTGGTGGCGATGGACCCTTCTTCTGCAGCCGTGCACTCTTCGACACTGGCTTCGTCAAGAACTACACCAGCGGCTTCGTCGCTGGCTACGACGCCTTCCGCCAATCCGCAGGGTTCAAGGACAATGCAAGCCGCGGTTCCGATGACCGCCGCGCCCCCGACAGCCACTGCGACAGGATGATCCGCCGCCCAGCCGAGAGCCGCGCCGCCTGTGTCGTTCCATGCTGTTGAGACGGCGTTAGTCGTCGCATCCCATCCGCCGGAGACGGCCCCGCCGATCGCATTTTCGACCGGACAAGCGAAGCTTGGCCAGCAAAGACCAAGCGGATCGGTCCCGTTCAGCGGGTTATCTGCTACGTAGGCGTACGGAGCCCCGGTGACAGCCTGGAACGGATCCGGGGTGAGGAACTGTCCGCTGGCCGGGTCGTAGTAGCGCGCGCGCAGATAGTAAAGGCCGGTTTCTGCGTCCTGGTACTGCCCTTCGTATTGAAGTGGCGTAGATGCACTTCCGGTATGGGCAGTGGTGTTGCCGTAGGCGTCGTAGCTGTAGGTTCCGGCGACGTTCCCCGCCGGGTCAGTGATCAGGCGGGTGCTGTCGAGTTGGTCCTGAAGCAGGTAACTGACGTTGCCGGAAGAGTCGATCTGCTCTACCGGGCGGCCGCCTGGTCCGTAGACGTAGTTCGTTGACCCGTCTGTGAGCAGCTGCGGAGGGCCGGAAACGTCCCAGGCGTAGGCGAGCGTCGCTCCAGCGCTGCTCTTCGTCATGCGGAGGCCGTCTCCGTTGTACGTAAACGAAGGCTCCGTGCCAGGCTTGATGCCGTTCAGTGTCGTGAGCTGGATGGGGGTCTTCTGTGTAGTCGTGTTGCCGTTACCGAGCTGGCCGTAGCTGTTGTCACCCCAGACCCAGAGCGAGCCGCTACTGGTAGCGCCGGCACTGTGGAGCGAGCCGCCAGCGAGTGCGATGACGCCCGTGGGGTTGTTGAGGTGTACAGGCGTTGTGCACGATTGCTTGCCGCAGTTCTGTCCGTCCCCGAGTTGGCCACTGTTGTTGCGGCCCCAGGCCCAGACAGTGCCGTCGGAGGCCAGAGCAAGTGCGTCGAAGCCGCCCGCAGCGATGGTCGAGATGTTGCTTGGAAGCGAGACCAGCACCGGCGTGGTCGATTTCTTCGTGACGGAGGTATTGCCTAACTGGCCGTAGGTATCGTCTCCCCAGGCCCAGACGGCGCCGCTGCGAGTGAGGGCATAGCTGTCGTCGCCACCCGCCGCGATTGCGACCACGCCTGTGATGTTGGAGACCTGGACCGGAGTGTTCGAATTCGTTGTGGTTCCGTTGCCGAGCTGTCCACTTCCGTTACCACCCCAGGCCCACACTGTTCCGTTGACGCGAAGCGCAAGACTCTGCGTGTTCCCCGCAGCGATCGCCACGACCCTGGTCAAGCCGGAAACAGGTACGGGTGTCGAGGAGTTAGTCGTGGTGCCAGTGCCCAGCTGCCCAGATGAGTTGAGGCCCCAAGCGAAGACCGACCCCTCGGCCTTGAGCGCCAGACTGTGCGAGGCGCCAGCGGCGACAGCCGTGGCGCTGGCGAGAGTGCTAACCGTGACTGGCGTGGACGAGCTGGTCGTCGTGCCATTGCCCAGCTGCCCGGACGAGTTGAGGCCCCAAGCGGAGACCGTGCCGTCGCTACGCAGCGCCAGGCTATGGGCCGACCCCCCGGCGACCGCACTCGCGTTACTGATCCCGGTCACCTTCACGGGCGACTTCTGATTTGTCGTGTTGCCGTTGCCCAGCTGGCCGGAAGTGTTAAGGCCCCAAGACCAGACAGTGCCGTCGCTTTTGATGGCGAGGCTGTGGCTGGCCCCAGCTGCAATGAGGCCGAGTGTTGAGGAAGCGCCGCTTCCGGTCTGAGTCTGGACTAGTCGGTTCGCCTGGTCGTAGACGTACTTGATCGGCGCTGTCGAAGCCGTTATGCCGTTTAGCCTGTCACCCCGCGGGTCGTAGTTGATGGGAGTTGTTGTTCCTCCCTGAGTGAGATTCGTGGCCTGGGACGCGGCGTCGTAGCCCAGGGTTGTTGCGCCTAGCGTGGTCGGGTTGTCGGCAGCGTCATAACCGAAGGTGGCATTATTGACCTTGGTGAGCTGGCTGAGCGAGTTATAGGTGTAGCTCTCGCCTGGCTGGTTCAGTCCGGTCGTGGTCGTCGAGAGGAGCTGGCCGTCGCCATCGCGCGTGTAGTTGAAGCTGCCAAGCGTCGTGCCGCCCTTGGTGTCGGTGATCGAGCTGAGCTGATCGCCGTTATCGAACGTGCTGGTGTCGGTTACACCAGTTGGATACGTTTCGCCTGTGAGATTCCCGTCGGGGTCATAGGCGAACTGGGTCGTGTGAGAGAGCCAATCGCTCAAGCTCGCAAGCTGGCCACCATCGTTATAAACCCGACTGACCAGCTGACCGTTGGGATATGTGATGCTCGTTAGGTTGTTCTGGAGGTCATACCCGTAACGGACGCTCTCACCTGCGCCGTTCTGCGCACTCGTGAGTCGGTTCAGCGAGTCGTAGCTGTACGACGTGGTTCCGGTGCCGTCGACCATGGTTTGGCGAAGACCATCGGCGTTGTAGGTGTAGCTGACGTCCGGAGTCGCTCCGGCGTACGTGATCCCAGTTAGCTCGTTGGCAGCGTCGTAGCTATAGGTGGTCGCTTGCCCAGAGGCGTCGGTTACCGATGCCTTGTTGCCGGCAAGGTCGTAGCCGATTGCCGTGATCCGATTGAGTGGGTCTGTAACAGATGTGAGCCGTTCCTGCGGGTCATATCCGTAAGTAGTCGTGCGGTTGGCCCCGTTGGTTTGACTGGTGCGGTTCCCGTCGCCGTCGTACCCGTAGACGAGGGTGGTTTGGTCAGGGCGAGTGACCTTCGTCAATTCGTTAGCGGCGTCATACGTGTAACTCGTTGTGTTGTTGTCTCCGTCTGTGACGCTGGTGAGATTTCCATCGGCGTCGTGGCCGTAGACGGTCGAGTGCCCTAGCGGGTCGCTGACCGTCTTCACCTCGCCGAGGCCGCTGTACGTATAGGTCGTGGTGAATAGGGAGGGATTTCCACCGGAGACGTTGCCGCGCGGAGTGACGCTCGAGGTCATCTGACCAAGCACGTTGAAGACAGATGTGCTCGTGTTCCCAAGAGGGTCGACCACCTTTGTCTGATCGCCCTGGCCGTCGTAGGTGAAGTACGTCGTTTTCCCTCGGGCGTTGGTAACGCTGGTGATATTGCCGGGATGGCTCGAATCGTCGTAATGGTTGGTGATGGTTTGTGTTTCGCCGGTACTTGTGAGCGGGCGAGAGACTGTGAGCAGATTGCCGGCACCGTCGTAGGTGCTCGTCGTTGCGATCCCGGAGGGATCTGTGATGGCCGTTGGTTCACCTAATCGGTTGTAGGCCGTGACGGTCGTTCGGCCGAGGCCGTCACTCACCCGCGTCGGGTCGCCGAACGCGTCCCGCGCGTAGGTTGTCGTGTGTCCCTTCGGGTCGGTGACAGCAACGAGCATGAGGGTGCTCGGGTCGTACTCGTAGATCCAGGTGGCTGCGGCGGAGGTCCCATATGCGCGTGTTTCCTGGCTGAGTTCGCGATTCGCGTCGTACGTCTGAACTGTGACGTTGCCCTTCGGACTTGTGATCGTGGTTTGGCTGGGCGCGTACTGATAGGTGGTCTGGCGCAGCAGCGGGTCTTTTTGACTGGTAAGTCGCCCTTGTGAGTCGTAGCCGTTCGTAACTGTCCCGTTATCGGGATCGATCATCGTCGTCATCAGGTGGTTGGCGTCGTAGCCAAACTGGGTGACCCCATTACTGGTGTCAGTCACATTTGTCAGGTTGCCCGCCGTGTCATAGCCGTACTGAACGGTGCGGCCGCCCGGATCGCTGACGCTTGCGACCTTCCCATTACTGCCATAGGAGAATGTGAGTTGGCGCCCGTCCGGATCCGTGACCGCTGTCAGATTTCCCGACCCGTCGTAGGAGAGAGTCGTCGCATATCCGTTCAGGTCGCTCTCGGACACGAGTTTTCCGTCAGCTGAGAAGGTGAAGATCTCTCGCGCTCGACGGGTGAAGGTGTAAGTCCCGTTGCCGTTCTGGACGAGGGTTGCGAACGCGTTCGGTGGGGCCGTGAAGGCGCCCGCGCCAGCGGGCGTGAACGTCGTCGTTGCCCCGTTCTCCTGGTGGATGGTCGCATCCCCACTCGCGGGATCGAGCGTCAAGCTCATCGTGTAGCTCGACGACCAGCCATAACCGAACGGCCCGCTGGTACTGGCTGCTAGCGAGTTGTATGTCCGCGTCAGATCGAGCGGTAAGCCGCGGCCGGGGATCGAGTCGTCGGTAATCGTGTCCCAGAAGTCACCGGTCGACGTGTTCACGGGGTAGCCGCCCTGCTGCGCGACCTGGCAGGCAAGACAAGGCTCGCCGGGGTTTCCGCCGCCGAGTGTCTCGGATGGCGTCAGCGGACCGCCGTGGACGCCTGCGGGGCCGTCGCTGCCGAACACGGAAACTGTCGTTGCGTTTGCGCCAGCCAGCTGATTGCCGATCACCAGGCCGCTTGCAATGTCGACTTTGAGCGCGCCGGAGTAGAAGGCGAACGAGCCGAACCACGGGTCTTGCTGAACCCAGAAGGACTTATTGTCTACGTCGAGCGCAATCGAGAATGGCGTCGTGTATTGCGTGTTGATGCCCAGGCTGGTGGCCGAATACGTCTGCAAGATCAGACCGGTCGAGCTCAGCCTGTACACGGCGTAGTTACAGGCGACCATCATCTCGCCGTTCGGTCGAATCGCGAGCTGGAAACAACCGCCGGACCCGAAGGGAAGGCCCGCAAAAGCGCTGAGCGCCTGGCCAGTGCAGACGTCGAACCGATGGATCACTGTCCCCTCGGACGTGTAATAGAGCGTGCAGTCGTCATTGCCGAGCATGACCCAGTCAACGCCGCGGTCCTCAGCGGGCGGGTGGTAGGTCGCCAGCGGGTTACCGTTCGAGTCAAACTCGACAAGCCCGCTCTCCTGCCCGTTGTTGGGAGCGTCCGTCGCGAATCCCACCCAGACATGGCCCTGTCCGTCAACGATGCACGACTCCGGCGTGTCATTGACCATCCCCTGCGTCCAGCGCTGCAGCAGATGCCCGGCGTCGTCGAACTTGCTGACCGACGAGTCCTGAAACATTGTCACGTAGAGGTCGCCCTGGGCATCTGCGCACATGCCGGTCGGGACCGCGTTTTCGTTCACGTATGAAGGGCCTAGGTTCTCCAGGAGCGTGCCACCTGCCGAGTAATGGCGGACGAACGGGAAGCCGTTCCAGTCCCCCTCGAAGACATCGCCTGGCGCATAAGGGATGCCAGCAGACGACGACCCGCTCAACGGCGCCAGAAAGCGAGCGTCAAACGGACCGACAAGCACGGAGTTCCTCATCGCTCTGCGAGCCGCCTGAGCCTTGTCGCACTCAGATAGGTTCGAGAACTGATGAGCGGCTGCCTTTCCTTTCGGGACGCCACCGCCCGAGGTAGAGCGAGGGAGGCACTTGATCGTGTTCGGCTGTGTTCCAATGGGCCCGATATGTGCCGCAACAGTTCCGAGGCCAGCGGCGCCGTTTAGGGTGGGCGCGGCGAGTTGCCCGTTTGCAGCCGGGACCACGCAGAGCGCTGCGAAAATAGCCGCGCTGCTTGCAGCGATCCAAACACGCCCTGTGCCGCGAAAAGCCGTCGCTCGAGCCCGCAGGCTCTGAGCCATACGCTGAAGACCCTCGGCCATCGGAATCTCCTCCGCTCAGCGGACGAAAGACTCGGGCCGCAGGACGAGCCCGTCGACCTACCTGACGGCGCGGAAGCCGCCTCGCCCCCACACCCTGGACTGGAACGGACTGAGCCTACGACGACAGGTAGCCAATTGTCAAGTGCGTCTCCGACCCGCTACCGCCTGGCTCGGCTAGTGAGAAACCACTAGCCGCCGGCCCTCCCAAATTTGGCTTCTGACGACCCGAACTCGAACGGCCCTGGCGTTCTCCAAATGCAGGGGTATCTGGTCGCCCGAAGGGGTGCCTCATCCCTTCTAAAGAGGGGCGCGTCCCAAGCCAGCCGCTTCTAGTGGACGCTAAGTGATCACCGGCGAACTAAATGATCAAGCGTATGTGGCCAGCCGAACTGTCTCGAACGCGAGCACGTCGTTCGGCTTTTCGCCTGCCGTGTGAGCAACGATCGTCACGGCTACAGAGGTGGCGCCACTATGGAGCTTGTCGCGGATGGCGTCCGTGACCGTCACGACGCGGATCGCGGGCAGCAACTGATGCGCTGGGCGGAAGTCGAATGGGTCCCGTGTGACAGGCACATCGCAGTGGCCGACGTCACCGAAGCAGCCACCGTGACCGAAGACGAAGAATGAGCCGACAGATGAGGCGCCGTCCCGGTCGGCCAAGTGATCAGCCTCAGGATCATCGAAGAAGACTCTCGCTTCAAACGAGCTGCCCGAGTGATCAACCCCGTAAAAGATCAGATCTACCCGGCTGAACTCCTCATCGCTGGGCGGCAGATCAATCTGACTTGTTGTGAAGCGATCAACCATGATGCGAAGGTCCCGAGGCGGCGGCCGTCGCAGCGGCGTAGTCATATCCGAGTTGCGTGATCTGGAGCGTTTGACGCACCGTCATCGGAAATGGGGGTAGCGCTCGATCGAGGAGATTCGCTGGCGGATGTGCGCCGGGATGCTTGAGCTGCCAGATGTACCAGAGGCGATCGATCATGCAGTGATGGGCCCAGAAGATTGGATCGTAGGCAGCGACGGAGATATCGCCCATCGTGCCGCCAACCCACATGTGGATTCCATCGTGAATGCTTTCTAGCTGGGTCTGAAAGGTGAAGAAGTCCGTGTTGGCTAGAACCGCGTCGACCACGTTCGAAGAGGGCAACTGGCCATCCTGTGCGGGCTGGCGCCAGGTGCGCGTCTCGCGTGGTTTGCGACGGCCTACGGGCTGGATTGGCGAGTCATAGAGCGGGTTAGCCTCGCCAGCACTCTCCTCGCTGGCATACACGGCCGGAAGCGACGTTTTGCCGACCCAACTCCACCAGGGAAGCGTCACTCCGGGAACCCGATCCTGAAGAGTCTTCTCGAAGAAGTAGAGATATGCCCTGTGCCAGGGCAGGAACAAGTGATTGTGGTGCGTGCAGGAGATCGGCAACGGCAGGCCATGGATGCCGGCCCAGTACTGATAGCCACGATCGTCGTTCAGTCCTTGCGCTTGCGTGATCGCATTGCGTAGGTCGACCATCTGACCGGACGAGAGAAGCCGCACGTTCCTGCGATGCCGGAGCGGTGTCAGCGCGCCAGTGGCGCTAGGCGTGCCCGCAGGGCTCATAGGGTTTCCCGCCTCGCGTGCTGGCCGCGCAGCTGGCGTTGCCAGTGACGCTTAGAGTCGTCCGCCTACCCATGCGGGTTGAGGATTTTCGTGATGTCGGGGTAGGGGTACAGTGTCAGGTGCAGGAGCAGAATCGCGAGCCCTGCGAAAATGACGTAGGAGACCAGTAAGGCCAGTAGCGGACCTGCATTTGCGGGCCTTGTCCGCGTTTGCAGCCACTCCTCAAGGTTCCCAATGGTGCGGAAAAGGGTCGGGAACGGCATGTCGAGCCCACGGATCAAGGCGAGCACGCTCGGGACGACGACCCAAAGGAGGCCCAGCGCGCCGTAGAGGACATACGCCGGGTGGTAGTGGTGCGCATCGTCCCACCAGCGGGTTGCTGCCCAGGTGCCGATCGCGATCGCTAAGAGCGAGGCGAACGCAGCGACGGCGAAGAGCGCCGGAGCTTCGTCGTCATCGAACTCGTCACTGGTGCGCTCGACGGCCTCCGGCCGCAAAGTCAGTCTTCCGCCCGGAGTCCGGATGGTGGACGCAGCTACCTCTGCGTCCGTGCCCTCAGCGCCAGCCTGATCCGGCAGCGCCTGCTCTCCGCCGTCTGCCCCACTCGGCTGGACTCCCGAAGTCGTCCGCGGCGAGACGCGGACGATTGAGAAGACGGCGAGCACAATCAGCGATACGACCACCAGTTCGACCCAGTTGTGGTGGCGTTCGAGATGGCCAGTCATCCCGGAGATCGTGGTGAAGGGCAAGGCTCCGCTGTCAAAGGCTGCGGTGATCTCCGGAACGCCGATCACGACGGCGGCGATCAGCCAAACCAGATAGCCCCAGCGGCGCTTGGCCGGCTTAGGCACGACCCTGTCGGCCGCAGCTGCCAGCCGACTCATGCGGCACTCGCCTGCTCGCTCGACGCTATCCGAGGCTGAAGGCGAATCACCTTCCGCACCGCCTCACCGGTAGGTGAGAGCCCGACTCCTCCGCGCCAGTGTGCCGGCCTTCGATCATCGGGTTACCGCCGCGGGGGCCGTTCTTGCAGTTCTCCGGGGCGACGCCGGTCTAGCTGCTAACCGCGCTTCGGCCATCTCCTTGAGCATCCAGTCATGGTTGAGGTCGAGAACTGCTCGAGCCTCTGCAGCGATGACAGCGTTCCTGCTCAGGGTCAGCTCGTTGTCCTGCTTGCTTTCGCCGCTCAAGCTCCAGTTAGTCGAGCCTTTGATCGTGTAGATGCCGTCCACGATGCAGATCTTTAAATGACTGATTGCATGACCAACGGAGCTTGTGCCGATCGCGATCGAGGCGCCCCTCGCGTCGTTACGCCACTTCTTCAGCAGTCCGCTCTCCGCCCTGCCGCCCGCCTGTGTCTTGTCGAGAGACATCTGGACGTAGACGTGCTCGGTGAGGATCTTCTTGCGAATGATGCCGTCGAGGATCTCGTCGTCGTAGCCGTACATGTTGAGGACGAGAGAGTGTTGGGTGCTGCTCAGAAGCGAGACGAGCATCGAGTGCACGTCGTCTCGAGGCGACCAGAAGGTTCTGAAGTCCTCCGGGTAGTGATCGAGGAAACGCTTCTCCGCCTTGTACTGCTCGAGCGTAACCCACTCGAACTTCTGGATATCGCTCGTTGTCGGCCGAGCCGTTGAAGTGCGTCTAATTCGAGATGATGAGGGGGTTGTCCGTCTTCCAGCCACCGTGCCTCCTAGTAGATGAGGAGCAGCGTCTGGCCGCTGACCTCGATTGGAACGATCAAACTCGCCTTCGCGACCGTCGAAGCATCGAGTTGCTTCGTCCAGCCTTGACAATCAGAATGGAAGCGATAGAGCGTGGTCGCTCCACTGTCCATATAGGCGACGAAATAGGGGTCGCCGCCGCCGAGGTAGAAGGCGGTGACGATGTTCAGGTCGAGCGCATTGTCGAGCGTCAGATAGGTGCCGACCTCGACCGTTCCCTGGCTTGGATCATCGAGCACATGATCGATGTTCACGTTGAGCTTTCCGACGTTCGTCTTCAGGAAGAAGTTCTCGCCACCGAGCTGGAAGAAGGCAAAACGTGTCCACTCTCGCGCCCACTCGTGCAACCACACAGGGTTGATCTGCAATGCCGGTGCGCCTTCGGGGGAGCCAGCCGCGGGCGTTGAGAGCATCTGTAGCGAGTAGGCATTGACAGTTCCGTTCGTCGAGCTGTAAGTCAGGATGGAGACCAGGCCGTTGACGGCGAGCGGTTTCGTTACATCGAAACCGCTTGTCACGCCGGGCGGACGCGCACGGCGATATTCGAACGGTCGCCCTACGGTCAGATCATCCGCGAGGGCAAAGATGGAGAACGCACCGGTCTTGCTCTGGTAGGCGAGGAGGTAAGGCCGACTGCCCAGCAAGAACGGCTCGATAACGTCCCAGCCCTGGCCGAGCGTGAACGCGCCGGCGGCCGCCAGATAGGGCGCACCCGTCGTGACGGCGAGGGCCGTCGCCTCGCCTTGCCCATCCACCGCGATCAAATAAGGCGTCTCGCCCAGCGTTACGGGGACGATCTGGGAGTACCTGCCGCCGAGCGGGTCGCTTCCCTGCCAAAGCTCGTCCAAAGTCAGCGTCTCCGGAGCCTTGCCCGGTTGCACCGCGTACAGCGTGGCCACTACTCCCTCCCCTGCTCCGAGCGTCGGGTGAATTGCATGTTGAAGCTGTCTCCGCTCGCCACCGTCATCCCTGACCAGATATCCCAGAGTCCGGCCGGCAGCGATGTTCGCTGCGGCTGAAAGGCGGCGCTCCAGCCACAGCAACTCTTCAGCGTGGACAGGTCTTCGCTGCCACCCAGTTGCCAGTAGACGAGGTAGTCCGCACTTATGCAGATGATTGCTCCCTGAAGTGTCTCGTCTTTCTGCACTCCCTCAAGAGCCTGGGTAACCTCGCTGCGGAAGTCTTCCGGCGCGAGCCCTGGATCGCGGCCGCCGACTACATGTAGGACACCGCCGCGCATCCAGTCGGCGGCGGCATCGACAAGGTAATAAGGCTGGTCGAACTCGAGCTGGCCCGTGAAACGCAGTGGGAAATCGGCCCGGCTCTCTTGCGTGTACACGGCAGCGTGGGTGAGCGTGTACGTCCGAACTGCGAGGCGCTCAAAGCCCTCCTGGTAAGTGTCCTGCGACTCCCAGAAGAGGATGGCTGTCTCGTCGGGGACTCCGGGCGGCTTCCCCGGCAAGGCGGCCGGGACGGTTGGCAGATAGGCGAAAAGTCCCGCCTCCACCTGCATCTCGACCGTTGCCGGGATGAAGACGCTGCCGAGGCGGCTGAAGAAGTCCGCCGGGGTCATGCTCTCCGCCCGGAAGCCTCGCCAGACTCGGACCGCGTCGGGAGGGGGAATCTGGTTCGTGCTACTCATCGAGCTTCCCGGCTGAAACGAAGGCGGCAGCGACCTTGTCGAGGTAGCCGGCGGGCAAGGGCGCCTCCGAGGGCTTGCCGTAGGGACAGCCCAGCGGGAACGTCCAGAGCTCGTTGGCGCAGAAGCGGCAAGGCCCGTCGCTCCGATGCAGCGCCTCCACTCCGGCGTCATCTCCGGGGACCGGCCCATATGCGAGATCACCGCTCGTGTAGAGGTCGGAGAGGACGGCGCTCATCATCGGGTGCGGGTCGTAGAAGCCGGCCTCGAGGACAACGAAGCTCGATGGGAAGCGCTGCTTGAGCGCGCTCATCACGGTCTGGGCGTCGGCCGAGATCAGGAAGGCGGCGTAGTCCTCGGGCTGCAACGGCGGGACGAAGACGACCCGCTCGTCAGTTGTCAGGAACTGGGCGCACTCCTCTTCATTCGCCTGCAGGGCCTGCCAGTCAGTGGGACTGAGCCGGATCTGGGGCGTGAAGTTCGTCGAGTACGAGAAGTGCGGAGTGATGACGAGCCGCGTCGCGAGTTGAAAGGGCATGCCGTCGACCGTGGCTTCAAAGACGATCCGGCAAGGGTGGTCTTTGTCAGTGGTCTCGCGCAGGAACGTGAACGCGCCGTCGGCTGGTCGCTCGCTGAGCGCGGGACTGCGCACGAGCAGAGCGCCGAACGCATTTCGGAACATGTTGTAGGAGGACTCGCCGACCAGATAAAGGGCCACCGGCTTGGTTTGCAGTAGCTGCTTGACGGCCCAGGCGTTCGTCGAGACGCAGTTGTCGACGATCGTCTGCTCGCTCTCCGGCGAGCCCCCGAGGTAGTCGGGCGTCCAATGCGGCGAGGCGCATGCGACCATGTCCAGTTGGCCCACGTCCTCGCCCATCCGCAGCTGGGCGTTCGGGTGACCATCGCTGCGGATCACCGCCTCGAAGGCCTCGAGCACCGGGACGAACTGCTCGTAGTAACCGACTTGCTCGCGGTGGACCTCCACCTCTTCCCCGGCTGGAACGTCAAGGGTGGCGGCTAGGACGTCGCCAGCGCTGAAGCGGTTATTGGGCGGATGAGGGTCGAAAAGGACGACCCAGCGCGGCTGTCCCACTAGACCCTCGAGCGGGATAACCGTGTTGATCAGGTCCCAGTCGTACCTGACCGTCAGGGCGTAGCTAGGCGAACTGCTTGTCCTGTCCGCCGATATCACCACCCCGGCTTTCGGGGCGACGACGCGCGGATCAGGCAGAAGGAACTGTCTGATGAAGTCGAGTTCGAAGCGTTCCTGGTAGACGCTCCGATAGCGGTAGTAGTAGGCGTACTTGGCGTAGAGGGTCGCCTCGGAGTCGTCAGAGAAGTTCGGATAGGCCCAAGCCGCGCCCATCTGTCCGGGGGCGAAGGCTGTCAGGTTCGGGTTGATCCCGATCGTCATGATCGGGGCCTTACGACAGCCATCCATGAGTTCAGGGGTGGGGAACGACGGCGGCCGTGTGACGGTCTTCAGCCAGGGGAAGCTGACCGTCTTCTGCGGGACGTCGAGATCAGGTGGAGCGCCGATCTCCATCTCGAAGGAAGGGAACGGCCCGTAGGGCTGCTGAGCCGGATCGTCGGGCCAGAAGAACTGGCAGGTGCCGCAAGCCGTGACGTTGAAAACAAGATCGATCTCTGCCGGCTGCCCAGTCGGCTTGGGAACCTGCCGCGGCGGCGTGTAATCCGCTGCAGCCTCTGGCGTCTGCGCGGTCACCTCAAGCCCCGCCGGCGATCGCTGCCCAGGTGATCAGTGCGCCGTTGCAGCTGGTGAAGAGTCCGTAGTTCTCGTAGACCAGGCCCGACCAGCGGTCACGGACGCTGTCCGGGATCAGCCGCTTGTCCGGGGTCTCTACTGGAACGATCGGGTCGGAGATATTGCGGACAAAGGCGAATTCCGCTTTCTCTTCAGCCGCGACGTAGGCGATCACGGCGTCGTCCATCTCGAGGACGGCCCACTGCTCGGCGTCATCGCCGCTTGCGATGAAGTAATAGTCCGTCGTCAAAAGAGGCACGCCCGGCTTCGGCAACGCCTTTGGTGCTCCGAGGTTGGCCGGATCGAGCGGCGGGTCGAGGAGATCGTCCAGACCGAAGGGGGCCGAGTCCGGCAGCTGAGCGTGCAGCGCCTGAACCAGCCCCTGCAGGGCCGATTCGGTTACGACGCTCGAGAGCTTGAAAAGCAGCGGCGGAACCTCGTCTACGACCGTCGTCGCGGGGAAGTCCCGGCCGGTGAATGTCTGATGATTGATCGGAGCCCCAGCGTTCTCTGGCGCCTTCATCTCCAAGTGGCCAGCGTTCGCTAGAACCGCATCGCCGAGGCTTTCGCCAAGGTCGGCCCCGCCGGCCGTCCCGATCGAGTAGATCCAGCTGACCTTGCTGTCGCCGAGAACCTGCTGAACCATCTTTTCCAGACCATCCAGCCAAGGCGGGTGAGCAAGGTGGGCATCGCACTTGAAGAGGAGCGTCCGCAGTCCGGCTATCTCGACCAGTTGGTAGTAACCCCAGAGCGGGGCAAGCGGGTGGTCAGTGTCGAGACCAGCGGCACCGCGGCTGTAGAGGTTCCAAGCATGCTCGAGTTCGTAGGAGCTGCGCGCTCCAGCTGAGCCGCTCTCAACGAATACATGGTCGAGCGCCGACCACTCGGCACTCGTCCAGGTCAGGACAGCGATATCGGCTTCAGGCAGCGGCGCATCGGGGCCGCTGTAGTCAACCGGGAGCTGAGCAGGTGCCTGCGCTCCGATCGCCGCCCAGTCGACCGCCGGCAGCCTGGGATAAGCGGACGAGGCCGGAGACGCGGCCAGTGCCGCGGGGGCGAGGAGAACGTCGGAGTATCTGGACATGGCCTCCAGCCGCCTCGGAGAGAACTCGCAGCGACCTAACCACTTACCTATTCATCTGTCAAGAGCTTTGCATACCAAAGTTGACGACAGGAGCGCCCAGCGTTAGGTTCGCAAAGCGATGTCGACCGCCCTTGAGCAGTACTTGCTTACGCCGCTCGAGGAGTTGGCCCAGGCCTCGAATGCTTCGCCGTGGGACGCGATCGTCGTCGGCGGGGGAACGGCAGGTCTAACAGCTGCGCGCACGCTGGCGGAGAACGGGCAGCGCGTCGCCGTCCTTGAGGGCGGCAGCCTCGCTCTTCTCACCCACTCGACGACGACCGACTTACGCTTCGATCCAGCCGGGCTGACTCGGTTCCGCGAGCTACTGCAGTACAGCCCCCGCCGAGCCGACGGAGGCGAGTTCGGCTTCATGATTGCCTGTTTCGGGAGTCGAGCGATGTTCTGGAATGGCGCCGCGCCCCGCTTCGCCGAGGACGACTTCGGCGACTGGCCGATCACGAAGGCAGACCTCGATCCCTTCTACGACTGGGCGGAACGCGAGATGCGAGTCAGTTCCGACTACGGCGACACCGGGCTCGGCCAAACTGCCCTCCGGCAACTGCGCGAAGCCGGCCTCCCTGCTGAGCTCGGCCCATACGCAATCGACACTCATCCCACGAGCGACGGCTGGATCGGAGGTACTCTCGGCAACCCGGTAGCCACTCTCCTGCGCACGAATCTCGTCACCGCAGAGGAGCCCCAGCTGCGTATGGCCGCCCACGCCTTTGCTACCAGGATCCTCCTAGGCGCCGGCGGAAAGGCGGCGGCGGTCGCCGTGACCGACCTAGTGAGCGGCACGAGCCACGAGATCGAGACGCGAAGCGTGGTCCTCGCTGCGGGCGGCTTCGAGTCGGTGCGCCTTGCGATCGCCTCGGAGCTTCCCGACCGAAGCGGGCTGCTCGGCAAACGGATCGTCGACCATCTCTTCTGCCGCGCCTACTACCCGGTTCCAACCTCGCTTTACAACCCAGCACAGCCAGAGGCGGCAATCATCGCCGTCCCCGCCGATGACAAACGGGGCTTCCAGCTTGAGCTGCATCTCCCCAGCGACAACCTCTTCATGCTCAGCGAGCTTTCGACGTGGAAGCCGGCGGAGGATGATCCTTTCTACGCAGCGATGGTCCGGAGCTTTGCACCGGTCGCACCACGCGACGACAACTTCGTCGAGATCGGCAAGACAACTGCTCCCGGTGACTACACCGTTCATCTGACCTACTCCCCGGCCGACCTTGCACTGCTCGAGGCCATGGTCGCCGGGCTCGACTCCGTTCGAGCTGCGCTCGATGGCCAACCCGCGGAGGCTGAACGCTTCACTCCCGGAGACAGCCATCATGAGGCTGGTGGAATGCAGATGGGGAACGACCCATCAAACTCGGTTACAGATGCGTACGGACGCCTCTGGTCGGTACCGAACGTCGTTGTCGCCGACGCCGCAAGTTGGCCGTCTACGAGCGCGGCCAATCCGTGTCTATCGATTACCGCCCTCAGCCGGCGGCAGGCTCTGCAGCTGAGCGGCGAACTCGGTCAACGTTGAGTCGGAACGGGACCGATCTTCCGCACGTTCTCACGCGTACCCCGCTGATACTTCGGACTATCTGACTCTGCCCGCGCCCGAACATCGGACCCCTCCCCGTGGGCAAGCCCGACACCGATCACGGGGAGGGACTACCAGAGAGCCTGGGACTCCCAAACTTGGTCGACCAGAGCTTTCGGTTGCAGCGGAAACGTGCAATGAGACGGAGCACTACTCCGCGTTAACCTCGTTGACCTCGCAGCGCTTGCGGTCGCCCGTCAACTGCAGGCGTCATTCAGTCCTGCCTGCGCAGGCCTGAGAGCCAGACGTTCGTCCATCCGGTGCCGTTTGGTCGGCGTCGGCCCGATCGATCGGCTGTCAATGGTTAGCGCGGACGCCAGGTGGCGAGGGCTCGCCTCGCAGAAATCCGCCGCGAGGCGCAAAGCTCGGCATATGGATGCCGTCACTCCAACAGACCCCGCGCCTCCGCGAGGGCACTCCGTCGCCTGCGTGGTCCTCTGAGGCCCGGTAGCGGTCGCAGCGCTCGAACAGTTGCCTCATCGACGAGCTCCCCTTTGAGCCACCACTCGCGCCTCCCGTCGGCGAGCTCGACGGCCGGCCCGTCCTCGCGGTGCAGGGCTCCCTCCTGATACCACCTTCGGGTGCCGTCGGGCAACTTAACTGCCGGGCCCTCCTCACGATGCAGCACACCGTGGCTATACCAGCCATAGGCGCCGTCGTCTCGCTCCACTGCCGGCCCGTCATCACGGTGCAGCGCTCCCTCGCACCACCATTCGCGCTTGCCCTCACGCTCGACGGCCGGTCCGTCTGCTCGGTGGAGCACGCCGTTCTCGAAGCACCTGCGGGTCCCGTCGACTAGCTCGACGCCCTGTGGGCCTTCAGCGGCCGATGAAGCCGAACGCACTGGCAGCGGAGCAACGTGCGAGGCTCCCACTCCCGTCCTTACGCGCCTGCTCCTTCTGCCCCTGCCCATCTGATGAACCTAGCTCGCGGCGACGCTGATGCGAGGATCTACGCTGAGACCATCGGGAGGTCCGCTGGCACCTTGCAGGACTCATCGCGAGAACCGGCCATGCGGCTCTAGCAACCTTCTCGGAGACCGCCTGCGGGCGCTATCCGCTGTCCGGCATTTCGCCTACTGTCACTGAGTGACTTTTGTCGGCAAGGTGTCGATGTTCCTGAGCTCTTACGTTCCGCTCTTCGCACTACTGGCGGTGCGTGCCAGCGCGACCAGCGTGACCGCGGAGTGGGTCTTCGGCGGTCTGGCAATCAGCGGACTGGTCGGCCTTGCTCTGGTCGGTTCGGCCGTCTTGGCGCGACAGACGCGGAGTGTCGAGATCACCGATGTGGAGCCGCAGGGCGAGCAGGTCGCTGCATATGTCGCCTCCTACATCATTCCGCTTGCGACCCTGGGATTTGCACACTGGCAGGACGATGTGGTTCTCGGCTCCTTTATTGCGCTGATCGGTCTCATCTATGTGCAAGCAATGCTGATTCACCTGAACCCGCTGCTGCCCCTGATCGGCTTGCGAGTGTTTCGCGTGCGTTACACAACTGCCGGTGCAGGCTCGAGCGCCGCCCAGGCCGAAGGGGTGATCGTGACGAGAAGTCCCAGCCTTGCGGTTGGGGATCGGGCGCAGATCAGGATGTTTGGTAGCGCAATCGGTATCTCGCACTAGTGGCCGTCGGGCTTGCCCCACGGGTCGTCACCGTCGCCAAGGACGGCGTGCCTCACCTCGTCTTCTGCGAGGCGCCCGCGAGGAAGGACTACCGGTTCACAGTGGTTGACTTGTCACCGGTCCTCCAGAGCGATTTCCGGGAGGTGGCCCAAGAAGCCGCTGAGCCACTTGTACAGGACCAAGCTCCGATCGCCTACGCCGCGACCGACCGTCCGCCTGAGAGCCAGTATGCCGTCCTCGACAGCGCAGCGGATCCGGGATCCTGGGCGCTTCTGCAGCCGACGCTCCTGGCGGGGCTGAAGAGCGCCATCAACTACGCCGTCCTGGCAGACGCCGACCTTGAGAAGGTGCGGCCGAGCTTCTATCTGATCGTCTCCCATCTCGAGGACGACGTGGTTCTCTTTGGACGGGCGACGCAGCCCCGCAACATCCCGAAGAAGAGCATGCGGATCAGCGCCGTCTTCCGCGAGGGAGTCCTCCAGAGGGTCGAGGAGGAGCTCATCCTCTTCGACTCCAACGTCGACTGGATCTTCTGGAAGGACGTCTTCTACATCATCAACTCGGCCCAGTTCGAGCGAATCTTCATCGACCGAGAACGGCTGACCGGACAGGTGAAGGCCAATCTTGGCGCCATCACTCAGATTTTCAACATCGCGGGACAGGATGACCTGGAACTCCGCTGCGCCGGCAACCTGAATATGGCGGTCAAGTTGCAAAGGATCATCGACCGCGGGAAGTACCAGAACTGGACAGTCGCGCAATTGAAGGCCTATGCCCAGAAGTATCAGCCTGCCATCCAATGGCAGGGCAGTGCAATTGTCTTCGACGGCTCACCAGCACACCAGTGGGACATACTGAAACTCCTCGACGAAGCGTGGTTCACGGGAGAGCTCAGCCAAGACCATTTCGAGGCGACGGCCAAAGTCGAAGCCTAGACGCAGCCAGCGACTTCTCTTCGGCTGTCCGAATCCAGCAAGGAGTTGTGGCCCCCGGTAAGCGCGGTCTCGGGCGCCGCCACGACGCCTAAACAGCCACGCAGGCAAGGCAGGGCCACGAGGGCATGAGGAACCGATGCGCGGCTCGCCAACCCCGCCGCGGGCCAAGAGACGCCCTTCCGGGAGGCGGACACAATCGTTTGCGGCCGTGTTTACAACAGTTCATACTCCACTTGTCCAGTACGCCCTCGTGAACCCTCTCTGTCAACGTTGGAGAAGGAGCAACCATGGAGGTCGACTCAGCACTCGAACGGCTGAAGCGCGTCAGCCACATAGTTGTGCTGATGATGGAGAACCGATCGTTCGACCATATGCTCGGCTACCTGAAAACTGATGGCCTCGCAGCAGTCGACGGGTTGACCGGACTTGAGACGAATCCGGATGAGCAAGAGCAGCCGGTGCACGTCTTCCCGTTTCCGGCAAACGAAACGGCCTTCCATCGCCCAGGTCTACCGTTGGACGAAAGCCTCGACCCTCAGCACGGTGCGAGTTCGGTTGCCGAACAACTCGCAGGCGGCAACCAGGGCTTCGTCAAGAACTTCATTCGGGAAAAGAAGCCACCAGAAAACTGGCGCACCCTGCCGATGGGGCACTACACGGCGGAACATCTGCCGGTCTACGACTTCCTCGCCCGGCGCTACTGCATCTGCGACCGCTGGCACAGCTCGGTACCGAGTGACACCTGGCCCAACCGCCTGTACGCGCTCGCCGCGCGTGAGGGAGATCGGATCGGGCTGAAACTGAAGCCGTGGGAGAAACTCGCGGAGATGATCGGGCTTGGAAGCATGGTGCGCAAGATCGAGGGGTTCCCGATCTTCGAGGTCGAGGCTTTCACCCGCCAGCTCGACGACGACCAGTGGCGCTGGTACTCGCATGATCCAGCCACGCTCCGCGCGGCCGACAAGCGCTATCGCAACTTTCGCGCTCCGGACCGTGGCAACTTCGCCTACTTCAATCGCAAAGAGATCACCCTCACGCAGAGGGCGCTCGAGACGCCCATCGTCCTGCACGACAGTTTCCTTGACGACGCAACAAAAGCGGATCCACACGGTTTGCGTCCCATCTCCTGGATCGACCCGAACTTCATCGACGCCCGCGTCTTCGACACAGTCTCAAACGACGACCACCCACCTTCTGACATTAAAGCCGGGCAAGAGCTCGTTCTTGAGACGTATCACGCGCTCGTGAACAGCCCGAACTGGGAGAACACTTTGTTCGTGATTACATACGACGAGCACGGCGGTTTCTACGACCATGTCATCCCCCCGCCTGTTCCCGGCGGAGACCCGTCCTCCTACACGACGTTCGGCGTCCGCGTGCCGGCGCTCGTCATCGGTCCGCGCGTTCGTAATCACGTCTGCCACGAGTTCTTCGATCACACCAGCCTGATGAAGACCATCTTGCTGCGCTTCGCCGCCAACCCATCGCAGGCGATTGCCAACATGGGCCCACGGGTCCAGCGGGCGCAGCACCTCGGCATCGTGCTCGGCGATGAACCGCGAACCGATCTCGACAACCAGGCGCACGTCGACTTGCTGGATCGGCTTGAGCAATGGCGGGCGGGTGCTAGGCGACAGCGACGGGCCAGCAGCCGTGGCGAGCCGGCGCCTGATCCCGACGGTGCGGGGAAAAACTGGCAGCCCACTCAGCTGCAAAGCGAGTTCTGGCGCTTTGCAAGCGAGATGCGCCGTCAAGGTCTTCCGCCAGGCCAGCCATAAGACTGGGCTTCGTATCGTGCGCAGCTCGAGAGAAAGGCGTAGCCGCAGGCGGAACACGGGGCTGAAACCCTTCAAGAACAGAGCTCGCCGACGAAAGGCGGCGCGAGCCTTACGGGTGATGATTGGCCGAGGGTTTTGGCTTGCTAGGACTTACCCGTCTCAGATCTCTCCCGCAGCACGGGTTAGAGGAGCTTCGACGTACTCAGTGGCGGTAGGCTCAACAGGCTTCGGCTGGCCGCGAGCCGCAGCAACTTTCGGATTTAGCGAGTACAGACAGATCTGTTGTCAATCAGCTACCTCTACGAACTCCGCCGCGGCGACGAGATCATCGCCACCGGGCATCTCAGCCGGGAAGAAGCTCTCGAGGTAGGCGACGAGATCGCGATCGGTACTCAGCGCGGGATCGTCCGCACCGTCGAGCCGATGCTTTACAAGACCGATTTTCGCCTTGTCGTCCAGCTCACCCGCGGAGGCTTTGAATAGCGCCATCGCCGGTGCCTGCGCGTGAAGTACGGGGCCTCCACGTAGCGGCGCGGTCGCTTTCGTATAGGTCGACCCTGTTGAGCTAACGAAGCCAAGGCCCGAAGAAGTACAGTCACCACTTCGCACGGACCTCGAGACGTGGGCCCAGCCGTTCGCCCGTTGTGACCGTCGCGAGCGGCGCGAAGTCTCAGAGCAGAGCTTGATCAGCTTCCGGCGACTGTTGACGAGCGCTGTAGACGTCCAGCCCGGCCGCGAGTAGGTTCGGCAACCTGCGAATCGGCCTGCAACCGAGCGGCAAGTTTCTCGAGTCGCGCCGTACACAGACCCCTCACGTCGGTGGCCCGCACGAGGTTGCAGAAACTCTGAGAGCGTGAGAGCAAAGCCCTCCGCTTCGGATCGGGCGCCTCGATCGCCATGAGCCAATAGGTCTCGGCGAGGTCCAGATAAACCTCAGCGTCCGATTGAAACGTGATGGACTTGTTGAGTTCCTCGATCGCTCCTGGAAGATCGTCCCGCCGAAGATGGATCAGACCCTCGGCGCGGTGGTAATGCGCGCTCAGCTCGTCGAGACGCTCGGGATAGGCCGACGCGTAAGGAGAAAAAGCGCCGTCGGCTAGGGATTTCGCAACCGGCTCAAGAGCGGCGCGCGCTGCCTCCGGGTCACCGTTACGCTCGGCGTGAGCCATAGCTAGCGCACACCGGGCTTCGGCACGGACGAGCGTCAGAGGCCATGCTTCGAGGACTTCGGTCTCCCCCACCACTATGTCTTTACCGTTATGTCCGATCTTTGAGTCCACGTCCTGAATGACGCGCAGAAAGAGGGTCTGGGCCGAATTGAAGTTGCCACCGCGTCGATAGGCTTGAGCAACGAGCAGATCCGCAACCGCGCTCATCCGGCCGGCGGTCTGCACCATCCTCAGGTTCGGGATCACCTTGTCGAACTGACCCAGTTCGTCGTAAAGCCGGGCTAGCCAGTAGTGAATGCGAACCCTCTCTCCGAAGCGTTCGTTCGCAAAGAGGCGGCTCGCTTGGGTCAGGTAGCGCTCCGCTTCCTTGAGGGCGACTTGGCGCTTTTCGCGATCTGTGGCCTCCCGTGCCAGCCGCCAGTTGCAGAACCCAAGTTCCCACTGGAGGTCAGGATCGCTTGGGTCCCAGAGAAGCGCGTCGCTCCATGCCGAACGGGCCGACTCGAGATCACCGACAGCATTAAAGATGCGTCCTAACTCAGCATGGGCGAAACTCGAGAGAGGTGCGAGGCTGACTGCCTGCTCTGCCGCCTTCAGTGCTTTGTCCTTCCGTCCCTGTAGGACCAACGCGCGGGCGAGGTACACATAGACGTCTGATCGCGCGAGGTCGCGCTGGTCGCTTCTCAGCCTGCTGATTGCTGCTCGAAGCTGGACCTCCGCCGCCTTGGCAAACATTCCCTCGTTTACGCGCGTCAAGTGATGGCGTCCGAGCAGCGCATTCAGGTGGCCCGCTTCCCAGTGCCGTTCGTTCGCGACGTGCTGACCGATTGAAGCATCGACCGGCTGTGTCTCACCTTTCGCGAGCGCCTTCTTAAACTGCTCGATCTCCTCGCCGAACCTCGTGCGCTCGACTAGGCGATCAAGCCGTCTTTCATCGCCGAGCTTTCGGTAGGTCTTGTGTACGAGATCGATGGCGGCGCGCTCCTCATCGCGAGTTCTCAACATGTCGATGACCCCAAGGGCGCGCTGCGCTGCAGCGGTCGCCTGATGCTCGTCACCTACTCGCCCCCGCAGCGCGTACGCGTACGCGAGAGCCGCCCAGAAGAGTCCGCGCTCTGGCTCGGTTCGGGCTGCCGCACGCAACTCGTCGATCGCGAGCCCATGCTTGCCCCAGCGACTCGCGATCGATCCGAGCTTGTAGTGAAGATTGGCGTCTTTGTCCGTGAGACTCTGCGCGAGGCGGTACAGATGTGCGATCCGTCGAAAGCGGCGCTCGCTTTGTCCGAACCAGCCGAAACGCGATCCTCTGCCACCTAAACGCGGTTCCCGGCTGGCCTCCTCCTCTGCCAGATTTGCCAGGCAGTTAGCGGCCAGGTCGCTCACAGTGGGCAGTTGATCCTCCTCGGTTCCGGCGGTTCGTCGCCTCAACGCCGTGCTTCGGAGCGCTCGAAGAACAAGTTTCGAAGCCTTGCGCCCGCTCGTCAGCCTTTCGGGAGACGGACTCTGGTATGTCAGCCCGATCAGATCACGCGCCTTGACCTTTTCAAGGCGAGCGCCCCGAGGAAGCTCGATGACGCGCTCGCAAAGCTCCCTGGCCTGCTCCATCTCGTCGCGCTCGTAGTGAAGCCGCGCGAGAGCGTAATAGGGCTCCCAACGCGCGGGATCCTGTTGAACCGCTCTCTCAAAGGCTGCTTCTGCAGCATCACGGTGACGTTTCGCCACTTCAGCTCTTCCTGCTAGGCCGGCAATTCTGGCGAGCTCGTTGTAGACGACGCCCAGGTTGTAGTAGACGAGCACGAAGTCTTCGTCTTCGGCCAGCGCCTCCACCAGATAACGCCGCGCATCAAGAAGCTTGACAGCACGATCACGCGGGGTTCGGAGGCACGAGCGATAGGTCTCCAGTCCTTTCAGAAAAGAGCGCACAGCCCGCCACTTCACCTTCCGTCGCAGGCCGAGGTTCGTGAACATTCGCGTCGCCAGCTCCGGAATCATCTCGTGCGTCGCCGCGTCGCGGCTCTCCGGCGACGAGGAGTCGATCGCGTGTTCGAGCCGCCAGCTTGGGCTGTGCCGAAGCCCACTGATCTGGGCGCTCAGGATGAGCCGATCGCCAATCTCATGAAGTTGGCAGCGGAGGCGCGGCCCCTGGACGATACGCCCAAGCAACATCATCCCCGTGCCGACCGGAATCTCAATCCCTGCGAAGGAGATCTTCGTGTCTGCAGTTACCGAGTTGCGGATGACATCGCTGAGGCTGTCGACCCGAATCGCGGCCTCAAGCGGGGTCCCCTCTCCGACGGCGGTCGGTAGCGCGTTTCGCTCATCGACCACACGGAAGACGTCGCTCATCTTGGCAAGCTCAACCGAGAGGAGCTTTGCCGCACCGTTCGCCGCATTCGTTCGCGCTGTGTGATCCGAGAAGTCCTCGATGACGATGCTGAGGCGCGCTCTCAGTGCCCAGACGACGAAGAGGAGGACGAGCAAGAGGATCGGGAGGAGCCAGACGTGCGGAATCGAGGTGAACTGAGAGATGACGAGCGTCCCTCCCAGCAAGATCAGCCCCCCAGCTGCCGGTCGTCCCTCACTAGTAGCCCAGTGGAAGGCGCGGGCCAGCCAGATCGCCGCCTTCAGTTGAACTCCCCAGAGTCTGATAAGAAGGGCGCTTCGCACGTCCCCGTCCCCACGATGGCGGTCTGCCGATTGTCCGCCCTCCTCACACGGTTGTCAACACCACGTCTCGGGCGTCCTACGTTCGGCGGGCCGCCGTAATGCAATCGCCGGAGAAGGGCGTATCTAGAAGTCTGAGCACCGCCCTCGCCGGCCGCGGTCAATGTCTCTCGAGCCGTAGGTCCCTGCCTCGCCGGCTCACGAAGGAGACGGTTCCTGAGAGCGGCTCCGCGGCTCCCCGAGCACGCGCAAAAGACGGGGGCCTAGCCGCCCAGCCGACCGCTATCAGCCGGCGACTGGAGCTCTTCGACGAGCCCGATCAAGTGGCGTTTCGCCCGGCTCGATAGCTGGGTGTCAGCGCGAATCGCCCCAGCGAGGTCTGCGGGAGCGCGCTCTGCTCCGGTGAGAAGTTCGTCCGTCGTAATGCCGAACCGGGCGGCTAGGCGCACAAGAAGGTCGAGCGAGGGCATCGCCTGACCGCTCTCAAGTCGCGAGACGTGCTGATGAGTGACGTCTAGCTCCTCCGCTAGCGCCTGCTGCGTCATCCCGAGCGCCTCCCGCCGCCGACGAAGCCGAGTCCCGATCTCCACGGCTGCACGGTCGCAGGCCACCGGTTAGGTGAGCAATCACGCAATTGGTGGTTGCGCCCGCTGGTAAGTTCTGCTTAGGTCGAAGAAGGTCGATCGTGGACACAATCCCAGAACTCAGGGCGCAGAAGACGGCGCAGGCAGGTATGTCTGGTTCAAGAGGACGCGGCTCGCTCGTCGCGTTTGCTTATCCCTGCGCCACCTTCGTTGCAGCCGCCCTCTGGATCTCATCGAACGGCTGGGAGCTCAGAGCTCCCCTTCCGATCGTTGCTTTCCTGATCGTGCTGGCCTCGCTCTCCGAGCGGATCGAGATGATTATCGGTCCCCGAGCTCAGGTCTCCGTGGCCGCCGGATTCATTGCCGCTGCAGCGCTCGCCGGCGGCCCGCTCGCCGGAGCGCTCGCCGGAGCTTCAACCGAAGCTCTGACCGCGGGTGCTGTCTGGCGGAAACGTTTCGCATGGGCGGGCGCGTGTGCGCTTCAAGGCTTCGGGATCGGGGTCGTCAGCTCTCGGCTCCCCACACAGGCGAGCGGCGAGATGGCGTTCGAGGTTGCCGGCGCCGGTCTGGCCGTCGGCCTGGCTATCAACCTGCTGAATCTCGTCACCGTCGGGCTCGACCGAAGAATCGATTTGCGCACTGAGCTCGCGGCTTCCTGGCGTGCGACGGCTCTTGAATGGGCTCTACCCTGGCCCGTGTTGGCCGCGTTCCTCTTCGCGTCGCGCCGAGCGCCAACGCTCGCAGTTGCGCTGGCCGCCGGCCTATTCGCCGCGGTCTGGATCGGGAACCGGGTCAGACTCAGGCTCGAGCACAGCCTCGCAGACGAGCGGCTCCGATCCCGCACCGACGCTCTCACCGGCGCGCCGAACCGCTACGCGCTCGCGGAGGCGCTCGCCGCTGAGCACGCGCGGATCATGCGTGGCGGCCGGCCCGGCGCCCTCTGCTTCATCGATCTCGACCGCTTCCGTGAGGTGAACAACACATACGGATACTCGGCGGGAGACGAGCTTCTCGTCCGCATGTACGAGCGGTTCCGCAAGCATCTCCGCGTGAGCGATCAGCTCTTCCGCTGGGGTGGCGAGGAGTTCGTCGTCATCGCCCCCGATGAACCGGACCTCGCCGGGTTCGCTGAGCGTCTCCGCCGTGTCTTTGCGGACGAACCTTTCGCGGTCAGCGGCAGGCAACTTGCGCTCACCGGCTCGGTCGGCGCCGCTCTCCTGGATGAGACACGCACCCCGGAAGCCGCCTTGAAGACAGCGAGTCGGCTGGTCAGAGTGGCGAAGGAGAAGCGGAACACTGTCGAGGTCGAGTTCGTCACGGCGAACGCTGCATTGGGGGCCGCTCAAGCCCTCGCCGAGTTCTGAACAGCTCGCCGCCGCGCTTCGGAGCCTGGATCGATCTCCTCGGCCGCTCGTGATGGCAGGTATCACACCTGCCCGATCGGGCCGCCGCCAAGCTGGCTCTTCGCCCACTTGAGGGCCCGACCCACCAGCGCCGAGCGTCGGCTGTCGCGGTTCCGCCGCGGTCGCTAGGTCGGGGCCCGGCGTCGAGGCGCGGGGCAGAAGTAGACGATTCGTCGCGCTCGAGCCGGTCGGTGCCAACGGTGAAGCGAAGAGTCGCAGTAGAACGGCTCGTCCTCGACCCCGATGATGTGGCCCCCGGCCTTTCTCCTTGTCCAACAGCCGCACCGGCACGATCCCGACATGAGCGACCGTTCGGCCTGGCTGAGGCTATTTGGGCTCTAGCCGAAACCACTGGACAGCGAGACGTCTTGGTGGCCAACCGTCTGGCCACTAGCATCGGACGCAGTGAATCCTGTTGGAAGCTTGTCGCTGGTACTCGCGGCGTAGGCGAACGCCCCATTGGCCAAGTTCATTTGTTGCGTCGACCCGTCACTGAGAGTCGCGCTGACAGTGGCCACGTTGGAACCGACAAATCCGATGCAGCTGGCCGAGTCAGCCGTCGTCGAGCCTGCACTGCCTGAGGTCTGGCACCCGACTCGAAGGACCTGCTGATCTGCCGGTTCTCCTGGCTCCTGGCCTACCTGAGTGCCGCACCGGAATTCGCCTCCAACTCCGCCTCCAGCGGCGACCACGGTCCAGCAGGATTGGCCTGCGCTGTTCTTCCCGACAATCACCGCACTGCTATTGCTTCCCGCGGAACCTGGGCCCGCGCTCACGAGCACTTTGAGGGACCCAACGCCCCCACGCGTTGCGAACTGATGGACTAGCGAGCTCTCCAGGTAGCCCATCCCTGGACTTGTCGTCGCGTTAGCCGTACTCCCCGAACTCGGAGAACGACCACTTCCTGCGCTGGCGATAGCAACTCCAGCCCCAACCGCCGCAACCGCGATGATGCCGAGTACTGCACCGATAAGCCGCTTGTTTGGATGCTTAAGCTTTATGAGAGCCTCCTCGCGCACCTATGTCCAATCAGAATGTGTCGGCGTTTCTGCAGTTCGTAAAGACCGTCGACTTTCCGGCCGGATTTTCGCATCCTGCTTTCGCGACATTCGTCGGCACTGCGTTGTAGCTGTAAGGCCAGACCCGGTCGTAGTAGCTGCCGTTTGTGTACTCCGCTCCATAGGTTTCAGCGCTGTAGTTGCTCCAAGACCCGTTGTTGGCAATGAGGCTGAAGTTCATGTCATGAGTGCCTGAGGTCCAGGAGAGGCGGAGTACCCAACCGCATCCGACATACCCGCAGCCACCGTACAGCGTGTGCTGCGCACGCATTCCGTCTGAGCCCGGCAGATTTCCCTGCCAAACGTTCCAGTAACCGGAAGCCCAGGCCGTCGCGGTCAGTGCGGCTGCTGCCAGGATGACACAGAGGAACGCTACGAAACGGATGCGACTAATCAAGGGGATCAAGGCTGACACGACCAAGCACCTACGCCGCGATCCGCAGAGATTTCAGGATTCCGTTGAGTCCATTCAGCCGGGCGGCGTCTGGGCCGCTTGTCCGGTCCACGACGATCCAGCACGCCCAGGTACGAGTGGCGGGCACGGTGAAAAAGAACTGCGCACCGAACCGTCCAGGCTGCGGATTTGGCATGACGCCCCAACCGAAAGCGTCTACGGTGAGGTTCTGTGGGATTGAACCACTCACGAAGGCACCTGCCCCAGCAAACGCCGCATCCTGTTCGATGAGGGCGATGATTGCTCCGCCCGAGGGCATCGTGTCGACCGCGTAACCCGGCCATTCGCCGTCACCGGGAGGTAGCGCAAAGCTAGCGGCATGCATCGCGAACGTACCGCCGTCAGTGGGAAGAATGATTCGACCGTCCCAAGAGGCCGGGAGCTGTGCTGTAATGCCGTGCCCGTTTATTTGCAGACCACTGGTCATATTCTCTCCATTAGAAGACCGTTGCACTTACCAGACCTATCGCTACTACACCCGCCAAAATGATCGCCGCCGCGATCTCGCTTGTACGCTCGAGAACTTCCTGGCTTTGGTCGACCCGGACAAGGTCTTCCCAAGACTGGACATGACGGACGAGAAGGAGCGGAATCCCTCGAGCGGCCCCAAAGATCCCGCCCAAGCATGCGCCGAGTGCTGGCGAGCCCGTTACGAAGCAGAGGATGGCAGTGAGATACACGAGCGACGTGTTCACGACCGTCACGAAGCCGAGTCCCAGTTGAAAGCCGAATCCGCCCCCATATACCCACCCGCGATACCGGTACAGCCACTGGTCATCAACTTGACGCTTAGGTGACGGAAGCCTCAGACCGAAGAGGCTCCTCTCAAAGGCCCAGCCCAAGGCAGCCGCCAGCGCAGTCGCCAACAGCGTCCACTTCGCGTGATGTAGCGGGGCGAGGGTCGCCCCGAGCGCCCCGAATAGGACTCCAATCACCGCACCGCCGGCGGTGGCACCTGCTGCGAACCATCCGGTGGTGACTCCCCATCTCATTCCACGGCCCCGCTCACCGAGCGGAGTGATGCTGGTGAGCATCGACCGACCTCAGGGAGACCAGGATGATCGGAGTGCCGCTGCGACCCCTACAACTGCCCCGACAGCAACGACCATCTCCTCTGCCGTCATCGTCCACCCCCGTCTTCGGCGGGGTTCTCGTACGCGGGGTCGTACAGGCTCGGGTGACCCGGTCCGATACCTGCAGCCGCTAGCGCGCCGTCTTCTCTTTCCACCCGGTCGTTGAGCTGGGACAGCATTGCGCCGTCGGCTGTTGCATCAACAATCAAGGAGCCAATCTGCTGCCAGTTTCGGGCGGAGCCTTCACCCGTGATCAGCCCGTTTGCTCCATCGACGTATATGAAGTAGGGGGCGCCGGGGACGGCGTAATCCTCCCACGCTTGCGAGGAGGTGACGACTATGGGCTCACCATCTCGCGGAGCGAGCTTCGTCAGCTTGCTCGGGCTTTCCTCGTCAAGGCTCTTCGTTACGACGACTATTCGGTCGATTCCAGGGATTGGCTCGACATTCCCTTCGCGGAGGTCGTCCCAGAACCCGTGACAAATCAGGCAGCCGCTACTCAGGAACGCGAGCAGAGTGTTGGGTCGTCCACCGCCGAAAGCGAGAGCAACGGGTGAGCGGTCGAGCCTGACGCCCGCGATCGACGGAGCTTCGGCCCCCTCTGACCGAACAGGCGCCTCCTTGCGCACTGGGTCTTCTCTCAAGAGCCGGACCTCACGACGAAGCTCTCCGTAAGCTCGCAGCAGACCGACAACCATCACGAGAGTGATCGCCAGGACAAGCGTTTCGGCCGTAACAAGGGCGTTGATCATGGTTGAGCCCGAACCTCTATAGGCAGCTCGCGTCGTTACTGCAGGTCGAGTTATCAGACCCGCCGACTGTGCTGCACTCACTCGCGTACGGCCCGGCACTGCCGGGGTTGCCGCAGAGCACAACACGGCATACAACAACTGAGGTACTTGGATGAGTGTTCGCGTTGCAATTTCCGTACCGGAAACAAACGCAGCACGTCTGCCGGTTAGCGCAGTCTCCACTCGCACATCTCGGCGTGCATGTCGACCCGTCCCAGTAGTTGAGATTGCAATCCACGTACCATCTCTTACCGACGGTGCTGCAAAGGTGAGAGCCGGTGTAGCTATCGCAGCGCCACCATCCGCCGGGGAACGTGTTCGAGGGACATCTATTTACTCCACTGTTAATGGTGCAGCAGAACGTGGTAAATCCGTCGGAGTCGCAGTGTCCATTCGCGCAACCGGACCCGCACGTAAAGCTGCCGCTACAAGTCCCACTCTCAGCCCACGCTCTTTGCGGGTAGAGAAGCCAGCGAATCGGACCGCCGGCGATCGCGGCGCCCGCGACTGTGACGCGCGCGATGAAACCCCGCCGACTAGTGCGACTGGTAAGGGCATCAGCGGCTGAATCAATAAGATCGCGTGTCAAACTCCACTCCTTCCTAGAAGTCCGTCAATGGATGGCAAGCTCCGAGTTGGCGCCAGGGGAGGCTGTCAGGAGGGCGTAGAGACCCACCACAGAAGCGGCAACGGCCACGCACAGGTCAAGTCCAGTCATCCAGCCATGAGCCACCAGCCGCAGCAGCGACGGCGCTGCTGCGTAGTAGCCAACCGCCCCGGCCGTGCCAAAAAGCGCATCGACCAACGCGTGGAGCCAGGTAACCTGAGCCGACTCAGCGCCGAAACACGCGCAACTCCGCGAGGCGCCAGGCCAGACCAGCCTCCAGACGGTGACGCAGGTGAACCCGCCGTAAGCGGCAAAGATGATCGCTGCCGAGACTCGGCCGCCCACTCCTAGGATGACGATGGCGAGGATAATCTCCGACGAACCGAGAGTGACGCTGCCCGCGCGGGCGAGCCTGAACGCCTTCGACGTCACCGCTCGCGACGTGAGCTTCCGCCATCCAGCAACCAGCATCAGGCCCCCGCCAGCGGCAACCAGTACAGCCGATGCCTGTGCAACTGGAGTCGTCATCTGCGACGCTCTGCCTCCCCACCTTGGCCGCGCAACTATGACGGATGTCAACTATGCCAAACCAGGATCAGGAATGCAAACGGACGTAGCGTCGCCCCGCCGAGCGCTGTCCCCAATGGGGATTTGGCCGTTCCACGACGGGACCACGGTTCAACGTATGACAACTGGTTGCAGCCCTATGGCCAGCTGGAAGGTACGATCGCGCCCGGCGAGTCAGGTGCAGACAACGCCGGCGGTCAGGGCCGGACTGTGCGCAGCTCAGCGTTCGCGCGGGCGAGCTGGTCCGCGGTGGGCTGGGCTTGGCCGAACCAGACGTACAGAAAGTGCTCGACGTCGTGCGGGCTTCGTACTACGAGTTGGATCATGCTGATGCTGGCGGGCTCGCCCTCGAACGGGCCGCGGATCACCTGCGAGGCTTGTAGTTGAGTAGGCCAGCTTCCTGGCTGCCCGTAGGGCGGCCGTTCCTGCGCATCGGTCAGCTGGATGACGATTCCGTCCGGGGGCAGGGTGGCAAGCGTCTTGTGCGGCGGGAAGCAGTCCGGACAATCGAGATATGGCACCGTCGAAGCCCAGGCCACGGCCATAACGCAGCGGCCGCGGGTCACGCCGACACACGACTTCGTAGGCGTCGATCCCACGTGCCAGCCGGGCGCCGATTGGAAGCGAGGCGGCGTAACGTTTAGGAGCGATATTGCGATGGCCGCACCGGCGGCCGCGAGCGCAACGACGACGGCCGCCAGAATCAAGATTGGCCGACGCTGCACTGCGTGGCGACGCCGGCTTCTAGTAATTCTGTCGGCAGGCGTCGCCTCCGAACGCTGAAGAACCTCATGCCAGTCCGCGTCCTGAGGAGCGGCGAGGAAGCTCCGCAGTCTCCCCTCGAGCATCTGGGTTTCGCTCATCGTCGAGGCTCCTGTTCGAGATCCTTTAGAAGGTCGGCACGCGCCTGTGCGAGCGTGCTCGCCACAGTGCCCTCGCTGATCTCGCACAACGAGGCGATTTCCGCATAGGGCAGGTCAGCGAAGTACCGGAGGAATAGAACGAGCCTGCGTTGCGTCGGCAGACGCTTCAACGCCTCGGCGAGGACGGGGTCACGCTCCGGCGCGGGAACGGGAGCAGCGTCAACCAATTCCTCCAGTGTCAACTCCCGCCGCCCGTTGCTCCGGCTCCGCAGTGCGACACGGAACGCAATCCGCCAGACCCAGGCAGCGAGTGAACCTTCGCCCCGATACTGCTCTCGGTCACGCAAAGCTTGCGCGAACGCCTCCTGCACGACATCCCGAGCTGTGTCGTAGCTCCCCGTAATCGCCGCCATCCCACCCCGGAAGGAGGCATAGCCGCTCCTGTACAGCTCCTCGATTGACCCTGCGCTCGCCGCCATCTTCACCTACACAAGGGAGCCTGACCCGTGCTTTTCTTTATCGCAAGTCAGCCGCGGCGACGGGATATCGGAAGGCCGTGGCCACGACGGCTGGGGCGGGCGCAGGGTGACCCACTTCACCGACTTGAGTCACTTGGAGTTAGGGCGCTCGGGATAGGCCCCAGCAACCCAAGAAGAAGCGATAACCGAGCTCCACCCTTCTGCGCGCCCGCCTGCGTGATAAAGCTCGCCGAGCTCCGTAACTGACCCAAAGGTCGACGTTCCACGATGGCCCCGTTGCGCGCAGAGCGACAGGCAAAGCGGAAGAGCGAGTCGCAAACCTCGGGAATGGTACGACAGTTCGCGTACTTCACGACGCGAAGGAGCGACCGTCTGAGACGACACGGACCTCGCGGCAGGCGCGATCGACTCAGCGCTCGCGCGCTCGTCTGGGCGAAGTTCAAGACGGCATGAGACGTGAAAGATGGCACCCTCGCTCCGGCCCTTGCGGTCCGTCTGCAGTTCTTGACTTCGTGAGACCGTGAGCCTAACGCCTCCTCTTTCTCGGGTCGTCAGCGACTCGGACCACGCAGAGCCAAGGAGCGGCAGGAGCGGCGCAGCGTAACAACGCGAGCAGACACGCCACGCGTAGCCGAAGGCTCTCGTGCCTGCGCCACAGCGGCCTCCGGCGGGAATGTCGTCACTGGGGGCCGCTCCCATTTGAATCGGGCTATCAGACGAGCGCTCGTTCCAATAAGTTCACGGGACTGAGAGTCCTCATGGGCCGAAGGCTATGTTGACGCCGGACTTAATGTATACCGACCCGCCGCCGCTCGGCGTGAAGCTGTCAACAAACTGCGGCACGCTGGCTTTGTCGTCGACCTCCACAAGAAGCGACCGCTGATTCGGGTCGCCCATGACGTTGGCGAGCTTGGCGACAACGAACGACGCCGCGAAGCTGGATGGATCCGTCGTTTGAAACTTGAATGCACAGGCTCCGCCGGCATACGGAAGCGTCAGCACCGATTGCACTGTCAGCGGTGCCTGAGCCGCCTGAGCCGCCTGAGCCGCCTGAGCCGCCTGTGCCGCCGAGTTGCATGCCCCCTTGGTGAGTGGGCCGAAGCTGGTGTCGCTCCCTACCGGGGCCGCGCCGAAGCCCGGTATCGCGTTGCCGCTGGCATCGAGGTACTGCACGGAATTGATCGGCGTCTGGCCGCTCGCACTCGCCTCAGCATCATGGACCGCAGATGCGAGGATTTGAGCCTCAAAGGTTGCGCTTACACTCGATGGTTCGTCAGGAGCCGCCACGTTCACGGTGAGCGTCGACCCGTTGACGGAGGCAGAAAGCAGGCGACCGTCGCCGAAGCTGTGCTGCACCTGAGAGAGGAGATCGTTGATCCCCTGCCCACCGCTTGCCGTTGTCGTGAACGCGATTGCCGCGCCTCCCGACGCCAGCGCGAGAGCTACGAGAGCGGCGCCCCAGCGCACAGCGCGAGTGCGGCGCGTCGCCGGAATGGACCAGGCTGCCCGGCTCAGGTGACCGTTCAGCCAGCCGGGCAGCGACGAGCGACGTCGCGCCGCTTGCGTCACGTAGTCGCGGATCCGTTGGCGCGTTTCTTCGTTGGGGCCGGGCACATCAGCGCGAAACTCGCGAAGAAGCTCCATCTCGTCGCTCATCGTCACATCTCCTCGACGGTGTTCAGGGTTCCTTCACGTCTTTCCCGATGCCGATCAAACGGTTGCGGACGCGATCGCGTCCGCGGCTGAGGTGCGACTTGACAGTCCCAAGCGGTAGCGACAGCGCATCGGCAATCTCCGAGTTGCTTAGCTCAGCCCAGGCGTGCAGTAGAAGCACTTCGCGCTCTACGGGACGCAGATCGCTTAGGGCTTCCCCTACGCCCGCCCTCGCGGCTTGCGCATCGAGCCGTTCCACCGACAGCTCATCCTCGTCGGGAGCCGGGTCTCTAGCCACGCGAGCGAGCGCCCGCAGCATTCGCTGCTCCTTGCGCCAGTGATGTTTGACGAGATTTGCGGCTATACCGTAGAGCCATGGCCGGACCGGCCGCGAGTCCAGATCGGCCCACTTTCGGAAGGCCACGGCGAAGACCTCGGCGGCCAGATCGTCCGCGATCTCGCTGCCAAGGCGGCGGGCGAGGTACCTGTGGAGAGGCGCCAGTTCGGCCTCGAACACGTCGTCGAACGAGCGCTCCACACTCCTCCTTTCCCGTACAACACAGAACGGTTGCGCGCTCCTCTGCTGCGCAACAATCAGAAACCGGTCCAATTGATGTTGAATGGCGACGGCGTCCCTCCGAGGTTCCAGTCACCGTCCCCGTCGCAGTCACTGTCGGTATTCTGATCGACCGCGGAGGTCTGAATGGTTGAGTACGTCGATCCGTTGTTGGTCGTGAATTGCCACGCATTACGTCCTGACGGGCCAAAGGTAATCGCTTCCGAAGGCCCTGTCCCAGTACAAGACGGCCCCTGTCCAGCAAAAGCTTCATCACCGGCGACGCTCCATCCAGACGTAAAGCCAAGACCGGAGGCAGTGGCTACAGTGTTTCCATTCTGCTTAGCCTGCCAAGCGCCGTTTTGATATACGACATCAAATAGGCCGCCGGACCCAAACGGCGAAATTGCTGGATGATAAGGACACTGGCCGATTTGTTGCCCGTGAACTCTGTAAAAGAAGAACGCCTCAGGTGGCCCGCCAAAGCCGCACGCGTCGGAGGTTTGAATGTCGCGCGATAGTTCTCCCATTATAACCATGCCGGCTGTACCGGTTCCCGGAGGGGAATCTTCCGAAGGGCCCACGGCATCTTGAACGGCAACATAAGCGTAGATCGCTTGTCCGGTTCCAGTCGCGCTTCCGCTACCAGCGATGTAGGCGCGCGTGCCGTTGTCAGATCCGCCAAGATTGCGGTATCGATCTCCATGGGATTCGCACTGGGTACCGGTGCAGGGGCTCTGACCAGTGGAGGTCGCGTATGCGGACGCAGAAACACCACCCAGACACACGCCAAGGAGAAAGGCCGTACACAGGATGCGGCCAGCAGATGTCACGATCGACTCCTTTTCGGAGCACACATGGACTGTTTCCTTGCGCGCCGCAGTTGGTCAAGGGTAAACGACCGCATGACTGAAGTCAAGCTTCAAAATGGTCGGGCAGCCTCACTTCACGCGACAGACGACTATGTAGCGAACTCGGCCCGAGGCGCGTGATGATCGCCTGGTCCTTCTTGCTCACCTTGCCGGAGGTCTGGACGTAGCACTTGTCCAACCAGCGATGTACACGTCGAGGCGCTCGGCCGGATCGATGCTCCTCGTCCCCCTGCCCGCAGGCTTGAAGCTTGATGACGGTCCGGTTGAGCCGCGCTGTCTATTCGCGTCTTCGTCCTGTACGCCCCGGTTCAGTCTGCGAGCGTCAGCGACAGTGCCGAGCCGCGGGCCGCGAGTCCACTCTCTCAGTCTAGTCGGCGCGGCGGCGCGGTCGTTCCGCGTCCACGCTGAGAAGTGCGTGCGGGAAGATGACCACCTTCGCCCCTCAGACCGTTCGCCTCAGCGTGAGCATCGCGAGCGGTCGGTCCACCAGCCCGTGCGGGCTGCGGCTGACCCATTCTCTATGGCTGCGCGGACCTTCGGCGGAACGAGCTAAAGCCCTCGGCGATCTCGGCGACGAGCTTAGTGACGTCCGACCCCGCGGACCAACTCGCCGACTCTCACAGACCCCTGAACCGAGGCTGCCGAGATAAACAGATATGGTCTTCCCACATGACGGTCCTGGCGAAGATCCGCCATCTCTTCCATCGGAAGCCGATCACCGAGGCGGAGGTCCGTAGACGCGAGGCCGAGAGATTCGCGGACGACCAAATCCTCGACACGGCCGTTGAGGTGCGAAACCCTCTCCTGCAGGTGCGCGAGCCGCCGGCCGAGTCGGAAGACCGCGACCTCGCCCCTTAGGCTCGACTTGCGCGCGGGCAAGGAGCTCCGCGTCTGGTCGCGGCCACCTTGCGTCGAAACTTCTTCGGTGTTCTACTGAGACCGCCCCTCTATCGGGACCCGGTTCGCGTAGCACAGACAAGGATCGACTCTTGGCGTCATGTGCCGCTCCCGATCAGTCGGAGCTGACTACGCTCTGGGTAATCAGCTTTCGCAGATCGCCGATGGCATACGCCCAGTTGTGGCACTTGAAACTGCGGAGATCCGCGATCACCGCGCCACAGCTATGGCAGTAGAGGTCGGCGATCGCCCGCGGCGCCTCGATGTTCACGTACTTTTGCTGCCCGAGAATGACTTTGGCGATCATTGGCACTCGATGCTGCTCGCGCAGGGCAGAGCTGACGATGTCAAGCCAGTTTGTCTCGCGCCCACACTGCACGCAGTTTCGACTATCGCCGCTGACCCAGAGGGGCGCACCGATCGTCTTCTCCGGCAGCCCGAGAAGCTTCTCGATCTCGCGGACGTCCTCGTCGCGGGTGACCCACTGCTCCTTGCCGGGGAGCGAGCGCGGCGAGTCATAGACGGAGCGGAAGAGCTCGTCCGGGACGGGGAACGTAGCCCTTGATCTCCGAGCCGATGATTTAGCCGGCATGGCCAGTAACCTCCTCAGGCTCGCGTCGCCAGCCGACGATCTGGCAAACGCGTCGTCTTGGCGGGCAATCTGCTCAGGATGATCCTCGTCCGGCTCGTCAGGTGCCGGTGGAGGCTTGGGAGGTTCGGGCCCTGCAGAACCGGCACCAGAGCTTGACCGATCCCCCTCCAAGCCGATTCTGTCCGCATCCATTCTAGGATTGTCCGCTTCTCGGTAACTCCTGTCAACGCCTGGGGAACGGAGCCAATCGTGCCGCGGCGAACATCTCCACGCAAGGGACCGTTGAGAACTCGAGAGGACCGACCGCAAGCTGCACCGGTGGATCTTCGGCGATCAGGACGCTCAACCAGAAGCTCGAGTGCGACGGCCGCGACTTCCGCCATTGGAGTCACCATTGCTTCGAGGAGTGGACGGACTAGACATCGCTACCGGCGCGGAGGATCATGTGCGCACACAGTGCGGGAGGCTAAAGACCATGTCTGAGCACAAAGACGAAAGCAGTCGCGCCGACGAGTCGCCGCTGAAGGGGCAGTACGAGGACCGGCCTATCATCGCCGATCTCGGCGAGGAGGAGGAACCGACGCCGCTTCCGCCCCCTTCTGACATTGGCGAGGAGGAGGAACCGACGCCGCTTCCCGACCATGACGGATAGCCCCGCCTGGGACGCGCCTTACCCGACCGGCTATCCAAGTGCTGTCGACTCGGCTGCGACGATCGTGGCTCCCTTGTTGGCGGGCTTTTCGTTCGCGCTGATCGGACTGATTGTCCAAGATCCGGGCGCGCTTCGGGTGCCAGGGCTCGCGCTCTCGTTGCTGATGCTCGCAGGTCTGTCGTTCATCGCCGCTGTCCAATGTGGCTTCTGGGCGAAGCAGTGGGTAGTAACACCGTCTGAGATGAAGGAGTGGCGATCGGACAAGGACGACCGGTGGTGGCGCAACGAGCAGCGCCGGCACCGAGCGGTCTTCCGGCTGTGGGCCCGCCGGCTGAGACGCACCTACCGCTTCGGCATACTCCTGCTCCTCGCCGGGGTCAGCACCACCCTCGTCCCGTCGACTGACATGACTTCCTGGAACATCGCCGCGGTGGCGATCGCTGGGGCTGGCTTTGTCCTCGAGCTCTGTTGGATGACGGCCGGTTGGATTCTCCACGGAAGCCCCTTAGTCGTTTACGTAGGACAGGATGACGTGCCGAAGGAGGGCACTAGATTCCCCTCGATCCGCGAGGACCCAGCATTGCGCTGGATCGCGCGCCGGTTCGAGCCCCTGGTTCAGGTCGAGCCACGGCCGTAGCGCGTCGGCGCATCGTGCCGTGCTCGTGGTACCCGCCGGAGCCCCTGGCTTATCGAACGCCGCGGACGCTGAACAGCCCAAGAGCGCCGATTAGAAAGAGAGGACGACCGCGGGCGGAGATCGGAAGAGCAAGGACGTAGCCATGACAAGATCGGGCGGGGACACACGCGCCCGCGTCCTGGTGCTCCACTCGGACGCGCCGCAACGCTGCGGGGCTCCGGTGGCGCGGAATTCACCGGAGTGAGAAGCCTGGTTCGACGAAGGACGCGCTCGGCGCCGCAACTCGAGGCCGCAGCGGCTAGCGGTCGCCGCCCCAGCCAGCGGCGGTCAGGATGGGTACTGATGGCTCATGAGCATCGGGACCGCCGATGAACGTGCTCGTCGAGCGGTCGAAGATCCAAGTGAACTCGTCACCGATGAAGGTCACCTGGATGTTTCGAGCCTCGAGCTCCTTGCCGAAAGCGCGGACGACGTCAACATCGGGATCGTCGCCGGCATCGCCGCCACCAGCCTCGTAGATGTTCGAGATCGCATTCGCGAACCGGTCGAGGAGCAGGTGGTCATACAGGAACTCGACGTCGCCGATGCCGAAACAGAAGAGAAGGAGCATCGGCCGGTGTCCCTCGTCGCGAAGATGCTGGAGCATCTCTGGGACGGACGCGAGCGCGGCACGCCAGTCGTCATCGCGGACCCGCACCGGCACGAGAATGTCACCGTCAGGATCAAGGCCGACGACACTGACCGAGCCGTCCTTTCCTTCTTTCTCGGCGAAGAGGCAGGTCTGCGCCACCAGTTCGATTGTCGCCGGCATTTCGTCGTTCATGTCCTGGCCTGCTCTCCTCGACCTCACCCAACCGCCGCCGGTGTTGCCTCGTCAGCGCTGGTGACGCCCATTGCTCGCCCCGACGACGCCACCCTCGCCCATTCGTTGATCAGCTGGCCGTCGGTGATGCCGAGCTCGTCGGCGAGTGCGCGCTGCGCAGCGGCAGTCTTGCATCCCGGCATCCGCCGGATCAGTACCTGTCTCAGGACTTCTCCTCGTTCCATCTTGACCTCCTACTTGGTGTTGTCGATATCGACAGTAGGGCGCGCACACGCGTCGAGGCGGCTATCGGAGGCTCCATGGCGAATTTCGTTTCCGAAGAACAAGCAGTCGAGTTCGAAAAGCGGCTACCGGAGTTCTGGAACAAGCAGTCCAACTACGTAGATGAGGCGGGACACGACATCCCCTACTGGCATCGAGCCGGACGTGAGGCTGGCATCGATGACCAGTTCATTACGGTCATCGAGCGCCAATACACGACCGACGGCCAGGAGGCGATTCTCTTGGCCGAGACCTGGATCTTCGAACGGGACGGCATGGGCGTGCGACGGCGCGAATGGCTCGAGGAAGAAGACCCGCTCTACGAGGCGGCCGAGAGATCCTGGGCATTGAGGCATCCAGACGATCGGAAGAAGCGACTCACCTGAGTGGTCATCGGCGTTTCTGTTGTTGGTGGTCTGCCAATCGTCATCGGGCGGGCGTGTGTGCTATACCCGTACGTACGTTCGCCCGCGGACTCGCCGCCCGCGGAGTCGAGCATCGGAGGCGAGAGAGGGGCACAGGGGATGGCTACAGGGAAGAAGGACGCATCGAAGGCGGGCAAGCTCCTTCAGAACCCGAAGACGCCGAAGAACGTGAAGAGCGTCGCCGGGTCGGACCTCTCGCAGGCGAAGCGAAGGCCGAAGAAGCGCTCATAGAGATGCGGCGGCGGGGGGCTCGACGTCGTCGTCGGCCCCTTTCCGCCCGTGCGGCATCGCGCGCAGTTACAAACGAGGAACCGTGGAGGATTTCACGCTCTGCGCAATGCAAGTCAACAGCGCTGGCACGTCCGTCTCGGGCTCGTCGAACGCCGGGATGGGTCATTGGTCGTGGTGGTCAACGGCGCACCCGTTGTGCGGGCGAGCCGGCTGGCCGAAGCAATTCGTGAGATGGCTCGGCAGCTGCGGCGCCGGCTGCCACATGGGCGAGCGACCGATTGGGGCGTATCTGTGACGTGCACCTCTGGAAGTTTCTCGTTCGGCTACGGCAACCTCCAGGGTGGCGGTGGCGGGTCGCGCGCGTCCTTCAGTGCATGTGTGCAACGCCTGATCGCGTCGTACCCGGATCAGCAGGCGGGACTCGGCGCAGCACTCGAGCACGCAGAGCGAGCCCTCGTGGAGTGCTGCACGTGACCGAGAGAGACGGCTAGTGCTGACGGTCGACCTGACGGCGGCGGCGCGCCGCGCGGACCCCGAGCGCGTCCAGGAGTGGCTAAGCGCGCAACGCGTCTTCATTTCGAGTGCGATGGTCGATACCGGCGACGAACGACGGGCGGCTGCGGCAGTGATCGAAGAAGAGGGAGCGCGCCCGGTTTGGTTCGAGGAGTTCGGTCGAGACGCTGACGCCGAAGAGGCCTACCTCACGGAGGTCGACTCGGCCACCATCTACATCGCGATTCTCAATCAGGTCTACGGCCGGCAGCATCGAACGACCGGCTATTCGGCCACCGAGGCCGAATTCCACCGCGCTCGCGAGGGCGGCAAGCGTGTTGTCATCTTTGTGGCGAACGACGGGTCTGCACGCGAGGGGCACCTCATCCGGTTCATCAACGACCGGCTACGCGTTTTCCTCACGACCGAGAACTACTCAGACACCGACGACCTCGTCCGGCGTATCCGCCGCAGGCTGCATGACTTGGCCGCCGAGGGTCTGTCTCCGTGGGTGAAGCTTGGCGACCTCGTCTTTCGTGCCGACGAGATCGTGGAAGACGCGGCCAACGCTGTGATTTCGTTCCAGACAAACGACGACATCGCGTACCGCATCGGCGCCCTTCGAGACCAGCAATACGGCAGTCGACAGCTGCGTCTCACCTACGAGTCTCGCGTCGTAAATGGAGAACTTACGGACGTTCGCCGCACCGTCCGTGCAGGCGGGAGGTCGGAGATGCAGGTCACTCTGTCGAGACTTCAACTACCGGGAGCGAACCAGATGCGCGCCGGGACAAGCGGCTACACCGCCGACGACTTAACGGAGGTCGGACTGAAACATCAGCTCTTCGGAGAGCCGATCCCTGACCAGATCGTGATGATGGGGCTTGCGGCCACGGGCCTCGACGACGGCGACTTACGCCATTGCTTCGACTTACCTAACGAAGTCGCTGAAGGGGTAACACGACTCGCCTTCGTAGAGGGTCTTGTCGGTGGCGGGCGCGCAAGTCGCCTCACTCGCTGCCAGCTCAGCCCAAAAACGCAGGGCAGGCGGCGGTTGCTGCTTGAGTGGGAGGAGCCCAACATCTACCGCGACCAGCCGCCTCGCCGGCGCACGGTCGTGGGCGACTGGGTACCGCAGGACGTTGTGCCCACGAGCCCCCAGCAAGGGTGGCAATGAGCGAGCCACTCGAGGAACGCATCGCAGCGCTGCTCGCCCGGACCCGAGCGCAGAACGAACGCTACGCATCAGCGCACTACCGCGGACCCACTCAAGGTGGCGAGTCAGGACTAGGCGACCGACTCGAGGCGCTTGAGCAGGCGCTCTTGATCCTTGCGGGTGAGATTGACGCGATGCGTGTGGCGTCTACTGGAGAACACCAGCCGAACGAGCATGGGCACTGACGAGCGAGACAGAGCCGACTTCGACCCAGCGCAGAGGCGAGATCGCAAACGCACGTCGCGCGATGGCGTTCGCACCTGGCAGAAGCTCGACGAACGTGCCGGAATCGTCTTTTGGGTGATGCTCTTCGGCATCTTCGTCTCGCTTGCCAGCGCGATTCTGGCGAGCCTCGTCCATATCGACCCGACACAGGTCGAGGCAGGTCTCGTGGGCGCTTTCCTGGGCGCGAGCCCTGTGATCCTCATGACCGTGGCCGCTCGGGTCGCGTTCGGCTCGACCAGCAACTTTGCTAAGAGAGAACGGCGGGAGTTTCGCGGGCTGACTCTTTTCTACGGCGTGTTGGTTGTGCTGAGTAGGCTCCTCCACCTCTGGCCGACACATACCGGGCATACGTCTTCGGTGATAGCGATCGGCGGCCTCGCGGCCGCGATCCTCGCGTCTTGGTTTCTCCCGCACCTCCCAGCTGGAGCACGCGCCTGGGCGCGCCAGCAGCTTCCCTTCCGAGCGCGCTGAGTGATGCAAAAGGCGCAGGCTTGCGCCTTCGTGCTTCATCACTCACGATCGTGCGCGAACTGTCGGACGAGAAGCTGCCAAATGCACCTTTCTTGGCGTCGAGCGCGTGCGGATGTCACTTGATCTGAACCAGGTGATAGTTACCGTGCGCGTACACATAGGTCATCGTCAGGTGGCCGTTCGGACTACGTTGCCGGTTCTCGAAGGTCGCGACCACTTTTCCTTTTTCGAGAGTGAATCCATCGCCCGCGAAACGCCGCAGTAGCTCGAGGCGACCCTCTGTGACCCGGTAAACGTAGGCAGAGGCTCCAAGCGAAGGAGTCGTCCAAAGCATGAAGGCAACTTCAGTGTGCTTGCCGTCGCTGAAGCTGCCGCTCCGAACCCACTGAAGGCGATTTCCGCACATCGCCGGCTCAACGGCCTCCACGCTCGTGAGATGGAATGGAAGCGGATGGCCCGAAGCGATCCCCAGATGCCAGGATGCTCCGTTCATCCCGCATCGGCCACTGGCTTTGCCGGACAGGAAAACGATTGCCCAGCCGTCGTCTGTCCTGGTCCATCCCATGATGCGGCCGTGCACGGCAAACAGCAACGGTGAGGGGACCGTCGAGCCGCTACGCGTAAACCAGCCACGCGTCGCTCCAAGAGCCAGTACGGGAACCACTAGGCCGAGGAGAATCGCGAAGGCGGCGAGGCACACACGTTGTCGCTTCCGCGCTAAGAAGCGAGCACGCGGCTGCGGCTCTCTATCTCTGGCCGTGCCACGGAGGGCTGGTCGCGATGCGTGCTGCTCTACGCTCGCAAGAACACTCGACCAGTCTCCACGCTCGGTTTTGCGAAGCGGAGTGAGTTGTTTGATTTGAGCATCAAGGTGGCTGTTGGTCATCGCCGAGTCCCTTCGAGGCTGATTCGTAGTGTCTCGCGGCTCTTATGCAGGCTGGCGCCGACCGTCCCGAGATCGATGTCCAAGGCATCCGCGATCGCCTGATAATCCAAATCGGCGTAATAGCGGAGGAACAGAATAAGGCGCTGCTTGGTCGGTAGCCTACGTATCGCTCGACGCAGTCCGTCGTTTGGCTGGTTTCCCTCGCGCAGATCTGTGTCGACGAGATCGTCTCGCAGCGGCGCGCCGAGCCCGGCCCGCCGCCGAGCTGCATTGACGACGCAGCTCCAAACCCAGGCCTCGGGCGTTCCCGTCCCGCGATAGTCATCCCGGTGAAGAAGCGCCTGGACGAACGCATCGTGGACGACATCCCGAGCGCACTCAAGATCATTCGTGATCGCCTCGGCAACGCGGAGGAATCGTGCGTAGCGGCACTCGTAAAGATCGGCAAGCGCCTTGATCGGGAGCCTTTCGGCAGTTGATCCCAGTCCGGTGAGGTACGGCTGACTCACATCACTTGGATGCGCGACGGTTCCGTTTTCTTTACTCGCATGAGCGTGGCGTCGCTGTCGCCAGCGCGTCGGTGTTGACTCCTCTTGCTGACTCATATAGTGTCGCCCGGCAGACATTAGTCACATTCGTCTCCTGCGGCGGACGCCGACCTCCGAGGAGGTAATCATGGGTTGCTCAGACTGCACCCCTGATCTTTCGAATGTGCCTGAGCGCGCCGCGCGCATCAGCAGACGGGCACTCCTTCAGCGCGCCGCGTTTGGAGCAGCGGCGATCGGATACGCCGGCCTCCGCGTTCCTGGAGCGTGGGCCGGGTCGGGCACCACCGACGAGATCGACGCCTTCGAGGGTGTCTTGATGGGTGTCAACCCCAATAACCTCGTTGTCGAGCGGTGGGGCGCTCCAGTGCAGGTGCCCGTGACGGCGGCCGCGACATTCTGGAAAGGCGGCGATACTGGGATAAGAGCCTTCCAGGAGGGTGACCAGGTCCTTGTTCGCTTGGTATCGGGATCTCTCACTAACGCGTGGGCGAACCTTACGAAGGTCCGGGGAGAGATAGCGAAGGGCTCTCGTGGCTCATACATCGTCGTTGACGACCTAACGAAGGACGAAATATTGCTAACCACGGTTGGCTCGTCGGCACTGGTAGACGCCGTGACCGCAACACCCACGGTACCGACCAGTCTGCCGATTGGCACTTGGGTGGACGCCGCGGGTCTGGCGGTAGACGGAGGGATCATCGTGTCTAATGTGCGGTACGCGTTGCCGGACGCGGAGCCTATCTACCTTCCGAGATCGCCTAAGATCACTGGCGCGGGCTCGGACGCCGCGCTGTCTTTCGAGTATCGGAACATGGGCAGCTGGTTCAGCTGTCCGACCGGCGCGGGCCGCTGCGGGACTTGCAACACGAGCAACTCCTCGCAGGTTGCATGGCCTGCACTAGACACCTGCGGTTGCTGCTCCACAAGCTGCTGTGACTGTGCAAAGAATTGTATGGCGCAGGTCTATTTGAGCTGCGGTTCGCAGGTTGTCCTCTACGACGCCTGCAGCAACATCGGCAACACGTGCAAGATCGTCGACTGCGGTCCCTGCAACAACCAATCCTGTCACACGCGCTGCACGACTGTTACATGCTCACACTTTTGCACCGAGTGCGGTGGACACGAGACGACCCCGATTGTCGACCTGACTAAGCCCACCTTTGCAGTGTTTCGAAATCCGGCCGTCTACGGTTGCATCGAAGTAAGGGTAACCGGGTGATGAGGCCGGAGGCGTTGGCCCTAGCGATCGTTTTGCTTGCGGCGGCTACAGCAAAGCTGACAGTCCGCAGTCTTGGTGACGTTCTCGACCGAGTGCCCGTGCATGGACTGATTCGACGTACGCCGGCCAGGCTCGTATTCTATTGCGTCGCGCTACTAGAGGTGAGCCTGGCCACTGCTCTCCTCGCCGGTTCGTATTTGCGGTGGGGCGCCCTGGCAACCGCCGCATTCTTCGCGCTGGGAACCAGCTTCACAGGATGGGCGTTCATTGCTAGGCCGGGTTCGAACTGCGGTTGCTTCGGGTCCGCCGACCCAGTTACATGGCGCACACCTGCAAGGGCAGCCCTGATGACCGGTCTTGCCGCGCGGTTATCCTTGACCACATCAGGAGGGCAGACACAATGGCTATCTGCTCTGGTCGCGTGTGCTGCGCTCAGTGGCTTCTGGGTACTTTCGCCCGAACTCCGTTGGAAGCGCGTGATCGGACACGCCCGAACGCTGCGATACCCGCGATGTATCGAAAGTAAGCACTCGATCGAATGGGCAATTGAGCGGCTACACAGCAGCCGACTCTGGGCGCTCAATGTTGATCGCCTGACACCCACAGAGCCAGACGACTTCTGGCGGGAGAGTTGCTGGCGGATGGTCAGCTACGAAGGCGTCTACCCCGACGCGGACAATGTGACTTACGTCTTCGCGATCCGGCTCCCTCCAGGTCCCCGTATCGTTCGAGCGGCTGTCGTCGACGGTGGCGGTGCGTGTCTTTATGCGGCCACCGAACGGTTGCCGACTCCGCCTTGGCGACGCCGTTCACACGTTGAAACCTTCCCTCAGGAGCTCACGTTCGACTATCAGACGGCATCGGCCTAACTCGTTGAGACTCGCTAGGCCGCCGGCATCAAGTCGAGACCTCGGAGACTGGGTCATGATCTACGCGCAGCTCGAGATAGCCCATGCACTCGGCACGGAGGCCGGTCGCCTCCAAGAGGAGCGCACTTACCCACGGTCCGCAGACCCACGTCGAAACAAGGGCTAACCGCAGGCTGCGCTACCGAGTTAGTGCCGCCGCTCCGAGCCTTCACGACGTCGACGCAGACGAAACTACGAGGTAACAACGAGAGGCTCAGATGACACATCGCGAGACGGGCATCCCTTCGTGTCGTACTGTCTAGGACGAACGGAGAGACTCTTGACCTACTTCGCCGACTTGAGGTGGAAGTAGGCCTGGTAGATCCGCTTCACGGTGGGTGCGGCGGCCTCGGCGCCGAAGCCGCCGTGCTCGATCATCGCGACGACGACGAGCTTGGGATGATCGTACGGCGCCCACGACGCGTACCAGGAGTGGTCGGGGCAGCTCACGCCACACGTCTCGGCGGTGCCCGTCTTGCCGGCAACCTTGATCGGGAAGCCCGAGAAGACCGAGAACGACGTGCCGCTCGGATTGTTCGCCGCGTCGTACAGCCCCTGCTTGATCGCCCAGGTGTACGGGGAGAGCTTCAGCTTCCGTACCGGCTTGAAGCGGAGGGCCCGGCGGGCGCCGTCCCGGATCACCGCCTCCCCGACGTGGGGGCGGACGACGGTGCCGCCGTTCACGATCGCCGAGTAGGCGACGGCGAGTTGGAGCGGGCTCACCTGGAGCGCTCCCTGGCCGATCGCCAGGTTGACCGTCTGGCCCTCGTACCACGGAGTGCCTGACTC
>Ga0070695_100000023_pt1 | contig 60293 bp, 64 predicted proteins | sample KBSK1252metaG_FD_65471 | JGI IMG/M metagenome (GOLD analysis project Ga0070695, IMG submission 65471) | Corn, switchgrass and miscanthus rhizosphere microbial communities from Kellogg Biological Station, Michigan, USA - KBS K1-25-2 metaG | ecosystem: Host-associated > Plants > Roots >...
CGTGGCGAGACGCCGAACCCGTGCACGCGCTGCAACGGCGGCTTCCGCTTCGCCGAGCTGCTGGCGTTCGTACGACGAGCCGGCGCCGAGCGGCTGGCGACGGGGCACTACGCCCGCATCGTCGAGCGCGACGGCCGCCTGCTGCTCGCGCGCGGCGCAGCCGCGACCAAGGATCAGAGCTACATGCTCGCGTCCCTCGACCCGCGCCGCCTCGCACGGATCTCCTTCCCGCTCGGCGAGCAGGACAAGGAGGCGACACGCGCCGAGGCCGAGCGCGCCGGGCTCGCTGCCGCGAGGCGGCCCGAGAGCCAGGAAGCGTGCTTCCTCGCCGGGGACGACTACCGCGAATTCCTGCGCCGTCAGGGGCTCGGGCCGAGTGACGGTGCGATCGTCGGCGAAGACGGGACCGAGCTCGGCCGGCACGACGGCTTCTGGCGCTTCACGCCCGGCCAACGTCGCGGACTCGGGCTGGCCGCGCCGGAGCCCCTCTACGTCCTCGGCACACGCCCGAACGCGAACGCCGTCGTCGTCGGCCCGCGCTCGTCGCTGGCCCGCGCCCGCGTAACCGTGCGCGGCCGCCTCTATGCCGACGTCGAGAGGGCGGACGCGAAGCTCCGCTACCGCTCACCCGCGGTGGGCGCGACCGTCGACCCGACCCCGCGCGGCTTCCAGCTCGTGCTCGACGAGCCGGCGTACGGCGTGGCTGCGGGCCAGGCGGCGGTGCTCTACGACGGCGACGCTGTTGTCGGATACGGGCTGATCGCGGCTGCTCAGTAAGATCGCCGCGGGATGCTGGTCGGGCATTCACGGGGGCCGGAACCGTCGGCCGTGTTTCCCCGTTCTTCCGTGGAGCGGAGGAGACCAGTCCTCCCGATGATCGCCAAGGTCGGAGGCACAGAGGTGAACCGGATAACAAGCAGTGCGCAATTGCGGAGCGCGGGTACGTGACGACCAACGAGATCCGGCTCGTCATCCCCGCGGAGGAGGACTTTCGCCCGATCGCCCACCTCGTCACGGGCGGGCTTGCGGCACGGCTCGACGTGACCTACGACGAACTCGACGATCTGCAGGTCGGTATCGAGGCGCTGCTCGCCCTGCGCGACGACGTGGACGAGCTCGTCGTCTCGCTCTCCACCGGGGACGGGACGTTGCACGCGTCACTCGGGCCCTTCCCGCTCGAGGCGCTACGCGACGACGGCTCGGACGGCGGTCTCGACGTCCATCTCGTCCTCGCCACCGTGTGCGACACGCATGAGATCCAGCAGCGTGACGGTGCCGCCTGGGTCGAGCTGACGAAGCGCATCGCAAGCACCGCAGGAGCGCCATGACACGGATCGACGACAAGATCCTCCTCCGGCGCTACCACGAGGACGGCGACCTGCAGGCGCGGGAGCAGCTGATCGAGCAGTACATGTCGCTCGTGCGCTCTCTCGCGCGGCGTTACTCGTACCGCGGCGAGCAGCTCGAGGATCTCGTCCAGATCGGAGCCATCGGGCTGATCAAGGCGATCGACCGCTTCGACCTCGACCGCGGCGTCGAGCTTACGACCTACGCAACGCCGAACATCATCGGCGAGATCAAGCGGCACTTCCGCGACAAGGGCTGGTCGGTGCGCGTGCCGCGCGGCCTGCAGGAGCTCAACGTGCAGCTCTCGCGGCTCGTCGAGCAGCTCACGGTTCAGCTTGCGCGCTCACCGACGATCCCGGAGCTCGCGAAAGCCGCCGGCGTCGAGGAAGAGGCAGTGCTCGAAGCGCTCGAGTCGGGCCGCGCGTACACGTCGCTTTCGCTCTCCGTCGGGGGTGGGGGAGGCGACGACGACGATCTCGACCCGCTCGAGTCGCTCGGCACCGAGGAGCACCAGTACGAGGTCTCGGAAGACCGTGCCGTGCTGGCTCCCGGCTTCAAGGTGCTCGACGACCGCGAGCGGACGATCCTCCAGCTTCGCTTCTTCGAAGGCCTGACGCAGTCGCAGATCGCGCAGCAGGTCGGCATCTCGCAGATGCACGTCTCACGGCTGATCAGGCGCTCGCTCGAGAAGATCCGCGAGACGATCGCCGAGGACGAAGAGTCACTCACCCGCTAGTGCTTCATCCGGAACTCGCTTAGGCTTCTGGAATGGCCGAGACGCTTTCCGTGCGTCCGATGGATGCTGCGCAGCTGCGCGCTCTCGCGCACCCTTTGCGGTTGCAGCTGTTGGAGGTCCTCCACTCCGACGGTCCGGCGACGGCGTCGCAGCTTGCACGGAAGCTCGGCGAGTCGAGCGGCGCGACGAGCTACCACCTCCGCGCGTTGCACCGGGCAGGGATGGTGGAGGAGGCGGAGCAGCGGAACGCGCGCGAGCGGTGGTGGCAGCGCTCACCGGAGCGCCTGTTGATTCCGAACTCCGTCCCTGAGGATGCGTCCGACACAGAGCGCGCGGAGCTGCAAGCTGCCCACTCGCAGATCGAGAGCATCTTTGTCGAACGCGACGAGAACGCGCTGCGGCGCTGGATGGAAGTTCGGTACGACCTGCCCTTGGAATGGCAGGACTCACAGTGGATCGGGAACTCCCGCATGTGGGCCACAGCTGCCGAGGTTCGTCACTTCGTGGAAGCGGTAAACGAGTTGGCCCGGCCGTTGCGGAAGGCGCCGGAGGCGGGGGATTCCGAGCGCCTAGAGGTTCACTTCACGTTTCGCGTGTTGCCGCAGCAACCCGCCGAATAGAATCCGGGATTGCCTTGTTGGCCGCGGGCCTGCTTGCGACCGCGATCTCGGCGTCGGGCGGATCGGCGCATGCGGCCGTCTCGGCCAATGCCTGCCTCGCGGGTAGCAGAGCTCGGGAGGGCCATTTCGGCGGCATCATCAGCGCGGCCCAGATCGACTGCCAGTCGGCGGCCGACGGTCCGGATAGCGTCGTCAATCCGGTCGGCGATCCGCCGCTCATCTTCCACGAGGGCCAGGTGATGGGTACGGACTCGACCGGCCCGGTCACCGTGACGCCGATCTTCTGGCACAACACGGCCCATCCGATGGACCCCAACTACGAAAGCCTCATCACGCAGTACCTGAGTGACGTGGCGACGGACAGCGGCAGGAACACGAACGTGTTCTCGACGCTGACCGAGTACCACGGCACCAACGGGCCCATCAACTACCAGATCCGGCTCGGCGGCCCGATCGACGACACGAACCCGATTCCGCCGGACGGCTGCAACTTGACCACCAAGGACCGCACCGGCATCTACCCGGACGGCTCCGGCTACGACTCGTGCATCGACGACGGCCAGGTGAACGCAGAGATCGCGAGCGTCGTCAAGGCGAACAAGCTGACGGTCAGCCTCTCCAACATCTACGTGCTGTTCATCCCGAAGCACGTCGAGACGTGCTTCCTTGCCGGTTCGGTCTCGAGCCGGGGGCATGGCCAGGCCTGCACGATCAACCAGGAGAAGCTCCCCGGGGGATACTGCGCGTACCACACCATGGCTGCGAATCGCATGGTCTACGCGAACCTGTCCTATCCGATCTACCACTCACCGCTCCAGACCGCTCTCTTCACGTGCGGGAGCGACGCGGGCATCGCGTTCGGCAGGGGCCACCTCCAGTCGCCGAACGGCAATCCCGATGCCGACGTGGAGGTCAGTCCGACGAGTCACGAGATCATGGAGGCGATAACCGATCCCGACGTCTCGACCGGCTGGTACGACGCGGTCGGCAATGAGAACGGCGACGAATGCGCCTACCGGTTCGACACGCCGCTCGGAGGCACGCTGGCGGACAACACGTTCTACAACCAGTTGATCAACGGCCACGAGTACATGACCCAGACGGAGTTCAGCAACAAGGACTTCGCCAACACGGGCCTCGGGTGCTTGGAGAGCGAGCCGACGTTCCCTTAGTCCCAGAGACGCACCAGTAGGTAGTGAGCGGTGGAGGTGGCGAAGCCACCTCCACCGCTATTTCGGTCAGTTGCGGCGGCGGCGGCTGCCGCGGGCACGCTGCGAACGCCGCAGCGTGGCGAGCTCGGCGAGCGCTGCCCCCGCGCCGCGGGCCACAGTCGTCAGCGGCTCGTCGTCCTGGCTGACCGGGAGGCCGGTCTCGCGTCGAATGAGCTCGCCGAACCCGGGCAGCAGCGTTCCCCCGCCGACGAGCGTGACGCCGTGGTCGGCGATGTCCGAGGCGAGCTGTTCCGGCGTTTGCTCGAGGAGCTCCTTCAGCGCTGTGACGATCCGGTTGAGCGGACGCTCGAGCGCGCGGCGGACCTCATCCTCGCCGAGCGTGATGCGCGCGAGCATCCCGGTCGACATGTAGCGGCCGGCCACCTCGGCCTCGCGGACGGCGGCGTGGCCTTCGAGTGCGCTGCCGATCTCGAGCTTCACCCGCTCGGCCTGTTCGTGGCCGACCAGCAGGCGGTGCTGCTCGTGGACGAAGCGGACGATCGCGTCGTCCATGTCGTAGCCGCCGACCGGTAGCGAGGTCGCGACGACGATTCCGCCGAGGGCGATCACCGCCATCTCGCTCGTGCCGCCGCCGACGTCGACCACGAGGGAGGCGATCGCTTCCTCGACGGGCAGGCCGGCGCCGATCGCTCCGGCCATCGCCTCCTCGATCAGGTGCGCCTCGCGTGCTCCCGCGGCCAGCGCGGCCTCGACCACCGCGTCTCTTTCGACCTGCGTCAGCCCGCTCGGGACGCAGACGATCACCGCGCGGCGCATCCGACTCCCGCCGACCATGCGGATGAACTGTCCGAGCATCTGCTCGGTCGTCTCGAAATCCGCGATCACGCCGTGGCGCAGCGGCCGGGTGGCGACGATCGTCGCCGGCGTGCGGCCGAGCATCTTCCGCGCCTTCTCCCCGACCGCGTAGACCTGGCCCGTCTGCTGGTCCATCGCCACGACGGACGGCTCGAAGAGCACGATGCCCTCGCCGCGGCGGAAGACGACGGTGTTCGCCGTCCCGAGGTCGACCGCGAGATCGGTCCCGGCTGCGAGCGACGGCAATCTCAACAAGCGCTTCTCCACGTCGACCCCGCAACGCCGGGGCCGGCGCCGCGGCACCAACCGTAGCTACGTGTGGCTGAAGCCGAGGTTGAGGAGCGTTCTCGCGTCGCCGTAGATGTTCGGCGAGTCGAGGACGACGGCGATGAGCTTTTTGCCGCGGCGCGTCGCCGTGGCCGCGAGGCACCAGCCGGACTCATGCGTGTAGCCCGTCTTGACGCCGTTCGCGCCGTGGTAGGAGTGCAGGAGGTAGTTGTTGTTGAGGTAGATCTTGGAGTTCGTCGGCGCGACCCAGCGCACCTGGATCCGCTTCGTTCGCACCAGCTGGGTGAAGCGCGGGTTCCGCAGCGCGTAACGGGTCAACGCGGCGAGGTCCCACGCCGTCGAGTAGTTCCCCTTGTCGATCACACCGCTCGGGGTCGTGTAGTGCGTGTCCCGGAGCCCCAGGGTGCGGGCCTCGACGTTCATCTGGCGCAGGAACGCGTGGATCGACCCGGCGGAGGAGATCGCGAGCTGGGCGGCGTCGTCGTTGCCTGAATAGAGGAGCAGCGCGTAGAAGAGCTTCCACGCCTTGACGCTCTCGCCGGGGCGCAGCCCTTCCTTCACCAGCGGGACTTTCGTCACTCGCTTGTCGACGGTGATCGTGCTCCGCCAGGGCACCTCACGCAGCGCGAGGGTCGCGGTCATGATCTTCGTCAGCGAGGCGATCTTCCGCCGGTCATGGGCCCGCTTCGACCAGAGGACGCGGCCTGTGTGGGCGTCGACGAGGATCGCGGCAGGCGCGGCGACGCGGACGTGCACCCGGCCCTCGAGGAGCGGGGCCGACCCTTGCAGGAGACGAAGCGGTGCCTGCGGGGACGAGTCCGTGACGGTCTTTGCAACGGGCTTGCCCTTCGGGTGCTGGACGGCCGCCGGATGATGCGTCGTCCTGGTGGCTCGGCGGGTGAGCCAGGCGCCGGCGCCGCCGGCGAGCAGGAGAAGGAGGACGAGCAACACGATCCTCCTGGCGCGGTACCGGCGCCTCCTGCGCCGACGCTCAACCGGGATGAGCACGTCGAGCGACATCGGCCCGAGGTTAGCGTCCTCTGCGGTCGGCTCACACCCCCGCTCCTAGAATGGCCGCCGTGCGCACGACGGCCGAGCTGCGGGAGGGATTCCAGGCGTTCTTCGAGGAGAAGGGCCATCTGCGGTGTCCGTCCGCCTCCCTGATCCCGCGTGCCGACGACCGCTCGACGCTCTACACGAGCGCCGGCATGCAGCCGCAGATGCCGTACTTCCTCGGCCACGAGGCGCCGCCCGCGCCGCTGACGACGACGTGTCAGAAGGTGTTCCGCACGCCCGACATCGACGAGGTCGGGCTCGACACGTACCACCTCACGTTCTTCGAGATGCTCGGCAACTTCTCGTTCGGCCGGTACTTCAAGGAAGGCGCGATCGAGTACGCCACCGAGTTCATCCAGGAGCGCCTCCAGCTCGACTGGGATCGCGTGTGGGTCAGCGTGCACGCCGGCGATCCCGGCCTGAAGCTCGGCCCCGACGAGGAGGCGATCGGCCTCTGGGAGCAGATCGGCATGCCGTCGGAACGGATCGTGCCGCTGCCCTCGGCCGAGAACTTCTGGTCGGTCGGCGGCCCGGGGCCATGCGGTCCCGACTCGGAGATCTACTGGGACTGGGGCGAAGAGACCGGCTGTGGCAACGACGACTGCCTGCCGGGTTGTACGCGCTGCGAGCGCTTCCTCGAGATCGGAAATCTCGTCTTCATGTCCTACGAGCTCCACGGCGATGGCACGCTCACCGAGCTCCCGAGCAAGAACATCGACACGGGCTGGGGGCTCGAGCGCGTCGCGCGTGTAGTGCAGGACGTCGCCTCGGTCTATGACACCGACGGCTACCAGCTGATCATGGATTGGGTCGCCCGGCAGTCCGGCGTCGCGTATGGCTCGTCCGAGGACGCAACGAAGGCGCACCGCGTCCTCGCCGACCACGGCCGTGGGATGACCTTCATCGCCGTCGAGGGCGTGACGCCGTCGAACGAGGGCCGCGGCTACGTCCTGCGCCGCGTCGTCCGCCGCGCCGTGCAGCACGGGCTGCGGATCGGGATGCAGGCGCCGTTCCTGCCCGGCCTCGCAGACGTGGTGATCGAGCAGATGGGGCAGGCTTACCCGGAGCTCGTCGAGCACCGGGCGGAGATCCACCGCGTGCTCGCGGCCGAGGAAGAGCGCTTCGGCGAGACGCTCGAGCGCGGGATGGCGAAGTTCGAGGAAGCCGCGGCGAAGGGGGAGCTCACGGCCAAGGACGTTTTCGACTTGTACGCGACGGACGGCTTCCCGCCGGAGCTCACCGAAGAGCTCGCCCGCGAGCGCGGCCTCGCCTTCAACGCCGAGGAGTACACGCGGCTGATGGAGGAGCACCAGGAGATCTCCCGACAGGGCGGAACCGCGCGGTACGAGCCGCGCTTCAGCCGCGCCCCGCGGACGGAGTTCGTCGGCTACGAGCAGCTCGACGTCCGTACCGCAATCACCGCATTCGCGGATCTCGGCGACGGCTTCTTCCAGGCGAAGCTCGCAGAGTCGCCGTTCTATCCCGCCGGCGGCGGCCAGGTGACCGACACCGGCTGGATCGAGAAGGAAGACGGCTCGCGTGCCGACCTCGTCGAGGCGCTGCGGCTGGAAAGCGACCAGGAGCTCGTGTTTCAGGGCGACGGGTTCGCGGAGGGGAATCGCGTGCGCGCCGTCGTGGCGTGGGGCGTCCGCTATCCGACGATGGCGAACCACACCGCGACGCACGTCCTGCACCACGTCCTGCGCGAGGTGCTCGGGGAGCACGTGAAGCAAGCGGGCTCGGCCGTGCGGCCCGACAAGCTCCGCTTCGACTTCACGCACCCGTCGCCGCTGACTCCGGAAGAGCGCGCGGAAGTGGAGAGCCGCGTCAACGAGCGCGTGTTCGCGAACATGCCGGTGCGGATCTTCGAGACGCCGCTTTCGGAGGCCCGGAACCTCGGCGCGATGATGCTGTTCGGGGAGAAGTACGGCGACGTCGTGCGCGTCGTCGACATCGACGGCTGGTCGGTCGAGCTCTGCGGCGGCACGCACGTGCGCTCCACGGCGGAGATCGGGCCGTTCGCGGTGATCTCCGAGAGCTCCGTCGGCGCCGGCTCGCGCCGGATCGAAGCGGTGACGGCCGGCGAGGCGTTCGCGCTGCTCCACGAGCGGGCACGTGAGGCGGATGCGTTGCGTGGCGAGCTCGAGCAGGCGCGGAAGGATGCGAAGCGTCCCAAGCAGTCCGAGCAGGCGGAAATCGTCTTTCAGGACAAAGAGGGCGGCGTGTTGCTCGTCGAGGTGAAGAGCCTGAGGGGCGGGCCGCTGAGGGACTTCTCCGACCGGATCCGCCAGCAGGAGAAGGCGGACGGCGCGATCGTGGCGTCGCGCGACGATGGGGGCGTATTCCTCGTCGTCAACTTCGACGAGTCGCTCGTCGTACGCGGCCTCGACGCCGTGCAGGTCGTGCGCGAGCTCGGCAAGCACATCGGCGGCGGTGGGGGAGGCAAGCCGACGCTCGCCGAGGCCGGCGGGAAGAACCCCGACGGCATTGCCGATGCGCTCGCTGCGGCGAAGGAGCTCGTCGCCCCATAAAGATGCTGGCGTGAAGGTGATGGCCCTCGACTACGGCTCCGCGCGTACCGGAGTCGCGGTCTCAGATCCGACGGGGACGCTCGCGCGGCCGATCGGCGTCGTCGCGCAGGCGGGCAGCGAGAGCGGCCTCGCCGAGCTGGCGCGGCTGGCGCGCGAGGAGGACGTGGATCGCGTCGTCGTCGGGCTACCGTTGACGCTGCGTGGCACGCGCGGCGAGCAGGCGGCCGAGACCGAGCGGTTCGTTGAAGCGCTCCGCGGCGTGCTCGATGTCTCCGTGGAGCTGTTCGACGAGCGCTTCACGACCGACCTGGCGCAGCAGACAGCCGGCGCCGCGCCCGAAGATGCACTCGCGGCTGCCCATCTCCTCTCGACCTACCTCGAGTGGTGCGCGGCGCGCTCGTAGGACTCTGCGCTGCGCTCGTCGTCGCCGCGGCGGCCGGCTGCGGTGGCGGCGGAAGCGATGCGCCGACCACCACGATCCGGCAGCTGCGTCAATTCCGGGTCCTCTTCCCGGAAGGGTTCACGCGTGAGCAGATGGCGGCGCGCGCTCAGGCGGTGGCGAAGATCGCCGTACACGAATCGCACCGGAAGGTGAAGCTCTCGGGAAGCTCGTATGCCGCCGCAACCGCCAAGCCACGTGTCATCGCGGGCTTCGGCAGCAAGAAGCTGCCTCTCGAAGGCTTCCTCTTCCCGGACACCTACAACTTCGACCGCAAGACGACGTCGACCCAGCTCGTGAACGTGCAGCTGCAGGAGTTCACTGCGAAGTGGGCGACGCTGAACCTCTCCTACGCGCGGAGCAAGAAGCTCACGCCGTACGACGTCCTCACGATCGCATCGATGATCGAGAAGGAAGCGGTTGCGCCGGCCGACCGGCCCAAGGTCGCCCGCGTCATCTACAACCGGCTCCACCTGGGAATGACACTCGGCATCGACGCCACGATCCGTTACGCGCTGCACATCCCGGGGACGAAGTCCCTGACGCAGTCGGAGCTGGCGAACCCGACCCCGTACAACACGCGGCTCCACGCCGGCCTGCCTCCGACGCCGATCGCCAATCCCGGGCTCGCGTCGATGCAGGCGGCGGCCGATCCCGCGAAAGGCGACTGGCTGTACTTCGTGGCAGAGCCGGATAAGGTGCACACCTTCTTCACCGCCAGCGCGCAGGCTTTCGAGCAGTACAAAGCCACGCATGGCTACGGGTGATCGCAGGCGTGTAGCGCTGCTCGGGCACCCGGTCGCGCACTCGCTCTCGCCGCGGATGCAGAACGCGGCCTTCGCGGCCGCCGGGCTCGACTGGGAGTACGTCCTGCGTGACGTCCTGCCGGAGGAGCTGGAGGCTGCCGTGTGCGAGATCGAGTACGCGAACGTCACGGCGCCCTACAAGCTCGACGCCGCAAGGATCCTCGGCGCGAACGTGCCGTCGGTGAACACGATCGTGCGCGGGCACGGGTGGTCGACGGACGCGGCGATCCTCGAGCAGGTGGGGGCGGTCGAAGCCGCGGCGATCGTCGGTGACGGCGGGGCGGCGGCGGCCTTCCGGCACGCGCTGCCTTCCGCCCGTGTGTTCGCCCGCCGCGGCGAGTGGCCACCGGACGTGAGCGACGCCGACCTCGTGATCCACGCCACTCCGGTGCGGGACGAGGTGCTCTTCGAGCTGAGGCCGGGCCAGACGCTGGTCGACCTCCCGTACCCGCGGACAGCGACAGCGGAGGCCGCGGCGTCCGCAGGAGCCCGCGTCCTCGACGGACTCGAGGTGCTCGTCGCGCAGGGAGCCGCGAGCTTCGAGCTGTGGACGGGGCGTTCTGCACCGGTCGACGCGATGCGCGAAGCCGTAGGCTTGAGCGCATGAGCTCCTTCATCCAGACGTTCGGCTACGACGGGGAGAGCGAGCCTCCCGAGGAGCATGAGCAGCCGGCTTGGCTCGGCCCGCCCCAGGACGAGCTCGGCGTGGCGACGCCGCTCATCGTCGTCGTCGGTCGCTCCGAGCAAGCTGCCGTGGCGCTCACTCAGGCGACGTCGTTCAGCACCGGTCTGACCCTGTCGTTCCTCGCTCAAGCCCGGGATCTCGATCGGCGCGTTGCGCGAGACCTGTTCCACGATCAGCACCCGTACGGACCAGGCGACGAGGATCTGCCGGACGGTTTCCTCCGCCTCGGTGTCGAGCTGCCCGGAGGGGCGAAAGCATCGAACATCGACGGCCGGCGCCTATTCGGTAGCGAGGAACAGCCCGACGGCCCGGTCTTCGTCCACCGGGGTGGAGGGGGCGGACACGGTGGGCGGAATCGCGTGACGATGAACCACGACTACTGGCTCTGGCCGCTTCCCGAGCCGGGAACGATTCGAGTCTCGTGCGAGTGGCCGATCGTCGGGATCTCCCTCTCGACGGCCGAGATCGACGGAGCCGCCCTCGTCGAAGCCGCGACACGCACGCTTCCGCTCTGGCCCGCTTGACGGAGCGCGGTCTGGGGCATAGAACGAGCACGATGCGCAACTGCAGGGCATGCGGTGGAGAGGTGCAGGACGATTTCCGCTTCTGCCCGCATTGCGGCACGGCGCAGCGGACAAAGATCGTCGAGTACTTCCGCGGCCACCCGGAGGTCGGTGACGGTGGGCTCCGCGTGTCCGTCTACCTGACGGAACCGCAGCACGCTCGTTTCAGCGTCTGGCACGGCGAAGAGGCCGAGGCAGCCATCTCGCTCGACCCCCACGAGTCGGCGCGGCTGAGCCGGTTTCTCCTCTCGGTGAGACCGCACCGGCAGCGGGGCCTCGTCTCGCGGGTCCTTTCGCGGCTCTAGGCTCTCCTCCATGACGCTCGAGCTGGCAACGGCCGGCGAGTCGCATGGACCGGCGCTCGTCGCGATCGTCTCCGGGCTGCCCGCCGGGCTCGTGCTCGAGAAGGACGCGATCGATGCCGACCTCCGCCGGCGGCAGCAGGGCTACGGCCGCTCGCCGCGCCAGCAGATCGAGACCGACGAGGTCGAGGTGCTCGCCGGCCTCCGCCACGGCCGCACGCTCGGCACGCCGCTCGCTCTCCTCGTCCGCAACCGCGACCACAAGAACTGGACGTGGGGGATGAGCCCGTGGCCGCCCGACAGCGAGCCCCGGGGGAAGGGGACGAAGCCGGTCACGCTCCCGCGGCCGGGACACGCCGATCTGGCGGGAGTGCAGAAGTTCGGGCTTGCCGACGTCCGCGACGCTCTCGAGCGGGCCTCGGCGAGGCACACGGCGGTGTACGTCGCGGCCGGCTCCGTGGCGAAGGCGCTCCTGCGCGAGATCGGGATCGAGGTGGCGGGAGAGGCGCTGCCGGAGGCGGGGGCGGATCCCGCTGCTGTCGACGAGGCGCGCGCCGACAAGGACACGCTCGGCGGCAGGGTCGAGGTGCACGCCCGCGGCGTGCCCCCGGGGTTCGGCTCGTATGCCCGGCGCGAGGACCGGCTCGACGCGCGCCTCGCGGCGGCGCTCATGGGGATCCAGGCCGTCAAGGGCGTGGAGATCGGGGACGGCTTCGCGCTCGCAGGCCTGCGCGGCTCGGAGGCGCACGACGAGATCGGAACTGACAGGCGGCGCACGTCCAATCGCGCCGGCGGCATCGAGGCCGGCGTCTCGAACGGAGAAGAGATCGTCGTCCGGGCCGCGATGAAGCCGCTGCCGACACTCATGAAGCCGCTCGCCTCCGTCGACCTCGAAACGGGAGAAGCGGCGAACGCGCTCGTCGAGCGGAGCGACGTCTCCGCCGTCGAGGCGCTCGCGGTCGTCGCCGAGGCTGCGGTCGCCTGGGAGCTCGCGCGGGCCGCACGGGAGAAGTTCGGCGGCGACTCGCTCGGCGACTTCGTCGCCGCCTGTCGCGCCTACCTGGAGCGGATCTGAAGAAGCACGTCGCGATCGTCGGCTTCATGGGCGCGGGCAAGTCCACCGCAGCCCGCGAGCTCGGCGGCGTCGACGCCGACGCCCTCATCGAGTCCGCGGCGGGCAAGCCGATCGCGGAGATCTTCCGCGAGGAGGGGGAGGCCGCCTTCCGCGCGCTCGAGCAGCAGACGATCGTGCTCGCACTCGGCGGAGGCGCGGTGTCCTCTCCGGCCGTGCGGGACGCGCTCGCCGACACGTTGACGATCTGGCTCGACGTCGACGTCGACACTTGCTGGGAGCGCGTCAGGGGAAGCGACCGTCCGCTCGCGCAGGACGAAGCGGCGTTTCGCCGTCTGTACGAGGGGCGCCGGGGGCTGTACGCCGGCGTCGCCGACGTGGTTGCGAAGGACGTGCACGACGTCGTGCTGGCTGTCGCCGGCGTCATGGTCGAGCGTGGCGCACTCCGGCGACTCGGCGAGCTCGTCCCCGGAGACGGCGCGGTGGCGCTCGTGTCGGACCCGCAGGTTGCAGGCATCCACGGGATGGACGCGCAGCTCGCGCTCGGCTCGAGGCTCACGGAGACGCACGAGCTTCCGCCGGGCGAGGAGGCAAAGACGCTCGCCGCCGTCGACCGGCTCTGGCAGGAGCTGCGCCTCGATCGCGGCGGCATGATCGTTGCGCTCGGCGGCGGTTGCACGACCGACGCTGCCGGGTTCGTGGCCGCGACCCACCTCCGCGGGATCGCCTGGACGCCCGTGCCGACGAGCCTCGTCGCACAGGTCGACGCGGCGATCGGCGGCAAGACGGCGATCGACCTGCCGCAGGGCAAAAACCTCGTCGGCGCCTTCCACTGGCCCGCGCGCACCGTCGTCGACCCTGCGCTCCTCGAGACGCTGCCGGAGCCACAACGCCTCGAAGGGATGGCCGAGGTCGTCAAGACGGGTCTCCTCGCCGGCGAGGCGCTCTGGGAGCTGCCCGACGACGAGCTCGTCCGCCGCTGTGCGGCGTTCAAAGCGGCTGTGTGCCTCCGCGATCCGCACGAGCGCGGCGAGCGCGCGATCCTCAACCTGGGCCACACGTTCGCCCATGCGCTCGAGACGGCGGCCGGCTACGAGGGGCTGACGCACGGACGCGCCGTCGCGCTCGGCCTCCTCGCGGCGCTGCGCCTCTCCGGCCGCGACACGGAGGTCGTGGAGGAGGTGCTGCGGCCTGAGCCGGCCCGCGTCGACCGCGAGCGAGCCTGGCAGGCGATGCGGCGCGACAAGAAGGCCCGCGACGGAGAGATCCGCCTCGTCCTGCTTGGGCCCGACGGCCCGCAGCACGGCGTCTCGCTCCCGGAGGCGGACGTCCGCCGCGAACTCGATAGGTTGATCGCGTGAGGGTGTCCGTCCTCAACGGCGTCAACTTGAACATCCTCGGCCGTCGTGATCCGAAGCTCTACGGAGGGCTCACGATCGCCGAGCTCGAGAGCCGGATCTACGAGTGGGCGCGGAAGCTCGAGCTGACCGTGCAGTGCCGGCAGACGAACGACGAGGGTGAGTTCGTCAAGTGGTGTCACGACGCGTACGACATCGTCGACGGGATCGTCCTCAACCCCGGTGCGTGGACCCACTACGCGTGGGCGATTCACGACGCGCTCGAGCCGCTCACGATCCCGATCGTCGAGGTGCACCTCTCCAACGTCGACGAGCGCGAGGAGTGGCGGCACAAGTCTGTGATCAGCGACCTTGTCGCCACGCGCTTCGTCGGCCATGGTCCCGACGGCTACAAGCTGGCACTCGAATACCTCAAGGAGCGCAACTCATGAGTGAACGGATCGAACGCCTGCGCGAGCTCCTCGAGGAGCCGCTTCTCATCACGAATCCGGTCAACGTCCTCTACCTGACCGGGCTCGACAGCTCCAACGTGGCCCTGCTCGTCGAGCCGGAGCGAGCGCGGCTCTTCACCGACTTCCGCTACATCGAGGCAGCCCAGGCCGTCGAAGAGGTCGAGGCAGTGCAGACCAGGCGCACGCTGATCGGTTGGCTCGCGGAAGAGCTCGAAGGCCGGATCGGCTTCGAGGCGAACGTCCTTCCGTGGTCGTTCGCCGAGCAGCTCCGCGAAGGGGGGATCGACCTCGTCGCGCGCAAGGGTCTCGTCGAGCAGCTGCGTGCCGTCAAGGACGAGGGCGAGCTCGAGACGTTCCGGCACGCCTGTGCAATCACCGACCGGATGTTCGAGCGGCTCGTGAGCGAGGTGAAGTTCGTCGGCCGTCCCGAGCGGGACGTCGCGTGGGACATCACACGGCTCTACCACGAGGAGGGGGCCGAGGAGCAGGCGTTCGAGTCGATCGTGGGTGCAGGACCGACAGGTGCACGACCGCACGCGCGGGCCGGCGAGCGCGTCATCGAAGCCGGCGAGCTCGTCGTGGTCGACACCGGATGTCGTGTCGGCGGGTACGTCTCCGACTACACGCGGACGCTCGCGACCGGCGAGCTCGACGGCGAGATGCGGGACGCATACGACGTCGTCCTCGCCGCGCAGCAGGCCGGCCTCGACGCGATCCGGGCCGGCGTGACCGGCGTCGACGCAGACGCTGCGGCGCGCGACGTGATCGAGGGCAGCGCCTTCGCGGGCGCGTTCGGCCACGGACTCGGCCACGGTCTCGGCCTCGACGTCCACGAGGCGCCGCGCCTCTCGACGGAGAGCCCCGACACGCTCGCCGCCGGCAACGTCGTCACGGTCGAGCCGGGGGTCTATCTCCCGGGCCGTTTCGGCATCCGGATCGAGGACGACGTCATCGTGACGCAGAACGGCATCGAGAACCCGGTCCGGTTCACCAAGGAGCTGACTACCGTCTCGTAGTTACCATCCGCCGCCGTGGCCGAGACCGTCGACACCAACAGCTTCAAGAACGGGATGCACATCGAGCTCGACGGCAAGGTGTGGCGGATCGTCGAGTTCCAACATGTGAAACCGGGCAAGGGCGGTGCGTTCGTCCGCACGAAGCTCAAGAGCCTCGACGCGGGCGCCGTCGTCGACCGTACGTTCCGCGCCGGCGAGAAGTTCCCGCGCATCCGCACCGAGACGAAGAGCGTCCAGTACCTCTACGACGACGGTTCCGACGTGCACTTCATGGACGAGGAGACGTACGAGCAGTTCGCGCTTCCGCACTCCGACGTCGCCGCCGAGCTGCCGTACATGCAGCCGAACGCGTCGGTGCAGGTACTGAGCGTGAACGGCAAGCCGGCGAGCCTGCAGCTCCCTGCGTCGGTCGAGCTCGCCGTGGTGGAGACGGAGCCGGGCATCAAGGGCGACACGGTCTCGAACGTGACGAAGCCGGCGACGCTCGAGACGGGCGCGGTCGTCAACGTGCCGCTCTTCGTCAACGTGGGCGATCGGCTCAAGGTCGATCCCCGCGAAGGTCGTTACATCTCGCGCGCCTGAGGCGCGACCGCGACCGAGGTAGGCTCCTGCGGTGCCGTCGCTCGCCGACACGACCATCCGCCTGCTCGGACAGGAGCCGCTCGCGGGGCGGGTTCCGGCCGCCGAGCAGTTGCGACTGGCCGAGATCCTCGACAAGGCGGGCTTCGCGTACCTCGAGGTCTCGGGCGGCGGTTGCTTCGACGCGGCCGTCAAGCGGGGCCTCGAGAGCCCCTGGGAGCGGATCCGTGCGCTCAAGGCGCGTGTCAAGACGCCGCTCGGGCTCGCGCTGCGCGGCCGCTTCCTCGTCGGCTCCCGCCCGGTCGACGCCGACTTCTCGCGCCGTTTCGTCGCGTCTGCCGCCGAGAACGGCATCGACGTCTTCCGCCTCCACGACCCGCTCAACGACGTCTCCAACCTGCGCGAGGCCGCCGAGGCGATCGTCGCCGCCGACCGGGATTTCGAGGCGGGGCTCGTCTACAGCCCCGGCCGCACCGGCGAGATCGAGACCCTGATCGAGCGGGCGCGGATGCTGCCCGAGCTCGGTGCCGTGCGCGTCCTTCTTCACGACCCGACCGGCTCGCTCCAGCCGCATACGGCGGAGGAGCTCGTGCGCGCGCTCGCCGAGGCGAGCGGACTTCCGGTCGGGATCTACGCCCAGGGAGCCGGAGGCAGCGCGCTCGCAGCGGCTCTCTCTGCGGCTCACGCCGGCGCGCAGCTCATCGCCTGCGCGATCTACCCGCTCGCGCTGACCCTCCACCGCGTCTCGGGCGAAGCGCTTACCGAGGCGCTCAGCGGGGCCGGTCTCAGTCCGGGCATCGACCTCGACAGGCTGTGGGAGGCAACCGACCTCCTCGACGAGCACATCGGCGACGAGCTCGTGACGCCGCTCGTGCCGCGGATCGCGGTGCTCGCGGCGCGCCACGACGTGCCCGCGAGCGTCGTCGCAGGAATCGATCATTCGCTGCAGGCCGAGAGCGCCGAGGACCGGCTCGACGAGGTGCTCGAAGAGCTCGACAGGATTCGGGCCGAGACCGGCTGGCCGCCGCTCGCCTCGCCGATCGGGCAGGTGCTCGCCTCCCAGGCGCTGCTCAACGTCCTCTCCGCAAGCCGTTACATCACGCTCGTCGACGAGGTGCGCAGCCTCGTCACAGGTGCCTTCGGCAAGCCTCCGGCCCCGATCGACCCGGCACTCGAGCGTGTCGTCCAGCTCACAGCCGACCCCGAGAGCGAGGAAGACGTCACGCCGCCGCTCGACGAGGTGCGCGAGCGCGCCGGCGACATCGCGGCGAGCGAGGAGGAGCTACTCCTGCTCGGTCTGTTCGGCGAGGACGCCGAGCGGCTGCTCCGCGGGATCCGTAGCCGCGGTCGCCGCGACCACGAGTCGCGTATCGACGAGAACCGCGCGCAGCGCGTAGAGGAGATCGTCAGGATCGTGCAGGAATCGGGCATCGGCGAGGTGACGATCGAGGAGAACGGCATGCGGATCTCGGTCCGCTCGACGCCGGATCTCCCAGCCGTCACCCCGGGCGAGGCGTCACTCGAGGTGCCCGAGCCGCGAGAGCAAGCGACGACTGCGGTGAGTGGCACGCTGCTCCGCGTCGAGTCGCCGATGGTCGGCACCTTCTACCGCTCCCCGCAACCCGGAGCGCCGGCTTTCGTCGAGGTCGGCGACGTCGTGGCGCAGGGACAGACCCTCTGCATCCTCGAGGCTATGAAGCTCATGAACGAGGTGAAGGCGGAGGTCGAGGGGGTCCTACGCGCGGTCCACGCCGAGAATGCGCAGGCCGTCGAGTTCGGGCAGCTCCTCTTCGAGGTCGAGCCGCTCGCCGCCCGGCCGACGCTTTAGTCGAGCCAGCCGCCGTATCGAACGAAGCGCCGCGGCGGGAAGCCGGCATACGCCTCATCCTGCGGCGTTCCGGACTCGATGCCGGCGCCGTACTTGAGCGCCGTCTCGTCGACGGTGTATTCGCTCTCACCCTCCTTGCCCCGACGCTCCCCGTCCGGCCCGATCTCCGTATGCCGCTCGCGTGCGCCGACACCGAGGACGACGCAGCCCTCGGGACCGCCGACGATCGTGTGCTCGGTATATGGGGGGCAGTGGACGAAATCCCATCGCCGTAACGGACGCTCCTGCCCTTCGACGATCAGCGTTGCCGTCCCCGAGAGGACGACGAAGTCCTCCTCGTCGCTCTCCCAGTGATACATCGACATCGGTTCGCCCGGAGGGAGCACGTCGATTCCGATCCCGATCTGGTCGAAGAGCGTGTCTCCGCCGAAGTTCGTCGACTGCCCTCTGCCCTCGGACTCCCGCCAACGGACCGCCTCCGCGTTGACGACGAACCAGCCGTCGCCCTTGTAGACCAGTCCGTGCTCGGTCTCCTCGAGCTGCGCCTCGGGGACGTCCATTGGCCGGACCATAGACTCTTGCCGTGTTCAGCCGAGTCCTCGTAGCGAACCGGGGCGAGATCGCCGTCCGCGTGATCCGGGCGCTGCACGAGCTCGGCATCGAGGCGGTCGCCGTCTACTCCACCGCGGACGAGGAGTCGCTGCACGTGCGGCTGGCCGACCGCGCCGTGCGGATAGGCCCGCCGGCTGCGGCGGAGAGCTACTTGCGCATCCCCGCGCTGATCGCGGCCGCGGAGACGACCGGCTGCGAGGCCGTGCATCCCGGCTACGGGTTCCTTTCCGAGAACGCCGACTTCGTGCGGGCGTGCGAGGACAACGACCTCGTCTTCATCGGCCCCTCCGCGGAGACGATGGAGCGGATGGGCGACAAGGCGCGCGCGAAGGCGGAGATGCGGGCCGCAGGAGTTCCGCTCGTCCCCGGCAACGAGGGCGTCGCGGGACCCGACGAGGCGCGTGCTGCGGCCGAGGAGCTCGGATTCCCGGTGCTGCTGAAGGCCGCGGCCGGCGGAGGGGGGAAGGGGATGCGGGTCGTGAGGGAGGCCGGCGACATCCACGATGCCCATCAGCGCGCAGCCGCAGAGGCGCACGCCGCCTTCGGGGACGGCTCGCTCTACGTCGAGAAGGTGATTACGCCGGCGCGCCACGTCGAGATCCAGGTGCTGTGCGACAACCACGGCACCGTCCTCACCTGCGGCGAGCGCGAGTGTTCGATCCAGCGCCGTCACCAGAAGCTGATCGAGGAGTCGCCGTCGCCGGCGCTCGACGCCGAGCTGCGGGAGGAGATGGAGGCCGCCGCGGAGCGCGCCTGCCGTCACATCGCCTATCGCAACGCCGGCACCATCGAGTTCCTCGTCGGGCCCGACGGGTCGTTCTCCTTCATCGAGATGAACATGCGGTTGCAGGTCGAGCACCCGGTCACCGAGCTCATCACCTCCCTCGACCTCGTGCGCGAGCAGGTGCGCATCGCGGCCGGTGAGAAGCTGGCCCACGGCGGCCGCGCCGCTCCGCGCAACGGGCACGCGATCGAGCTGCGGATCAACGCCGAGGATCCGGCCCGCGACTTCGCACCCGCCCCCGGCAAGATCACGCGCTTTCGGCCGCCGCTCGGCCCCGGCGCGCGCGTGGACACGTTCGTCGAGGACGGAACGACGATCTCGCCGTACTACGACTCGCTCATCGCGAAGGTCATCGTCCACGACGCGAGTCGCAAGCTTGCGATCGCCCGCGCGCGGCGCGCACTCAGCGAGTTCGAGATCGAAGGCGTGCCGACGACACGAGCCGTGCTCTTCGACATTCTCGCGAGCGACGAGTTCCGGAGCGGCGAGTACTCGACGTCCTTCCTCGAGGACGCCGGCGCGCGGTTGCCGGCGATGGCCGGTTCGTCGTGAGCCGCGTCCTCGTCCAGGAGAGCGGCGGCTCGGTACGCGTGAGCGAGGTCGCGCTGACGGAGATCGTACGGCGCGCCGTTGCGTCGGTCGATGGTGCGCGGCTGCGCAAGGGACGCCGCAGGCTGGGCGTCGAGCTCGAGGGCGGCCGCGCGCGTGCCGACCTGCAGCTCGCCGTCGAGTACGGCCGCATCCTCCCCGAGGTGTCAACAACGGTGCAGGAGCGCGTCGCCGACGCGCTCGCGCGCATGTGCGACGTCGAGGTCGAGGCAGTTCATGTCACGGTCGAGGAGCTCGATCGCCAATGAGCACGATCAGCCGCCGCGAGGCTCGTCGCGCCGCGGTCTTCATGCTCTTCCAGTGGGACGTCACCGGCCGGCCGCTCGGCTCGCTCTACGAGGGCGACGTCGACGACTACACGCGCCGGCTCGCCGGCGCGGTGACCGAGCACGCGGCGGCGCTCGACGCGCGGATCACGGCCGCCTCCGACGATTGGACAGCCGACCGTCTCGGCGCGGTGGAGCGCAACGTCCTCCGTGTCGCCCTCGAGGAGCTCGATGAGGGCGCGGTGCCGATGGAGGTCGTCCTCGACGAGGCGGTGACGCTTGCGAAGCGCTACGCATCCGAGGATGCTGCAAGGCTGGTGAACGGGATCCTGGGCAAGCTCGTACGGGAGGGGCAGACAAGTGACCACTGACGAGTCGCTGACGCGCGCGGAAGAGCTGCTGAAGCGGGTCGAGGACGTGCGCGACGAGCTCGAGAAGATCTCGGAGACGGAGCAAGGCTCGCCCGAACGCGCCATCGAGCTCCTCGGCGAGCTGTCGGAGCTCGCGAAGGCCGTCGAGGAGGAGCTGACCAGGGCGCAGCGAGAGGCCGATGCACAGTCCTGAAGAGCTGAAGGCACTCGTCGAGGAGGCGCTCGAGCGGCTCGACCTCTGGCCTGAGCTGCACGGCCAGGCGACGTCGGTGCGCTACTCGCTCGAGGTCGGCGGCAAACGGGTGCGTCCCGTCATCGCGCTCGCCGTCGGCGAGGCTCTCGGCGCTCCGGTGGCGCAGGTCATGCCGGCCGCTCTCGCGATCGAGCTCGTCCACACGTTCTCGCTCGTCCACGACGATCTCCCGGCGATGGACGACGACGAGGAACGACGCGGACAGTCGTCGACGTGGAAGAAGTTCGGGGAAGGGGTCGGCGTCCTCGCCGGGGACGCCCTGCTCGCGGAGGCGGTTCGGCTCGCGGCGCGCTACGAGACGTCGGCGGTCGCGCGCGAGCTCGCCGAGGCGACACTCGGGATGATTGGTGGCCAGTACCTCGACACGATGGTCGAGGGCTACGACCTCGCCGCCGTGCACCGGCTGAAGACCGGGCGCCTCTTCTACGCGTCGGTCACGCTGGCGCTCTGGGCGGCCGAGCTGCCGGAGGAGCGGCAAGGTCCGTGGCGTTCGTTCGCGGAGGAGCTCGGGCTCCTGTTCCAGATCGTCGACGACATCCTCGACGAGGACGGCTACGTCCGCGAGCACGGAACCGAGGCCGCCCGGCGCTATGCCGACGAGGCCGCGGAACGGGCGCGCGCGCGGCTCGGCGAGGTCGAGGCGGACACGGCGGTCCTGCGCGACATCGTGGACGGGCTCGCTGTCCGCACGGCCTAGCGGCCGAGTGCGTCGGCGATGGCTGCGATCACCTTAGGCGGCGCGATGTATTCGACCCCGGGGCGGTAGTGGTCAGGCCAGTCGGGGTCGGTGAACTCGACGCCGGCACACGCCCGAGCGGCGGCGTACCTCGGGATGACATGCAGGTGGACGTGCCGGTCCTGGTTTTGCAGGAATGCGAGATTGAAGTGATCCGGGCGATACGCGCTGCTGACTCGCTCCGTCGCCCAGCGCATCTCGGCGTGAAGGTCCGACCACTCCGCAGCTGTCAGCTCCGCGACCGACTCCTCGTGTCGAAGTAGCGCGATTAGGAGCTTCCCCAGTAGGTTCTGGTTCCGGTTGATCGCGATGCGCCAGTGGGTGGATTCTCTGACGATCGGCGTCAAGAGCACTGGCCGGCATAGCGCACATTCACGGCCGCCGACGTCCACGACGACGATCATAGGAACGTGAAGAAGCGCCTCGACGTCGTCCTGGTCGAGCGCGGGCTCGCGGAATCCCGCGCACAGGCGCAGGCGCTCGTGCTTGCCGGGCTCGTGCGCGGGTACGACAAGCCGGGCCAGCAGATTGCGGAGGACGCGGAGCTCGAGGTCAAGAGCCTGCCGCTGTACGTCTCTCGCGGGGGAGAGAAGCTCGCGCATGGGCTCGACGCGCTCGACGTCGATCCAGCGGGCCTCGACTGTGTGGACGTCGGCGCCTCCACCGGCGGGTTCACCGACGTCCTGCTCCAGCGGGGAGCCGCGCGCGTGATCGCGCTCGACGTCGGCTATGGGCAACTCCACCCGCGCCTGCGCTCAGACCCGCGTGTGACGGTGTTCGAGCGAACGAACGCGCGCACGCTGACCGAGCTTCCGTTCGCTCCGCAGCTCGCGGTCTGCGACGTCTCGTTCATCTCGGTTCGGCTCGCGCTGCCACCGGTTCTGCGCCTCTGCGCGCCGAGCTGGCAGGCCGTCGTGCTCGTGAAGCCGCAATTCGAGGCCGGACGCGCCGACGTGGGGAAGGGGGGTGTCGTGCGCGATGTCGAGGTGCGACGGCGCGTCGTGCGGGAGGTGGCCGCGGCGGCGCTCTCGTGGCAGGCGAGCGTGCGCGGCGTCGTAGACTCGGGTCTCCCGGGGCCGAAAGGGAACCGGGAGATCTTCCTGCACCTCGAGCATTCCGAGCAGCCGACGCTTCCCGATGACCTCGACGAGCGAATCGAGCACGCACTCGCCGGTTGAGACCGCGGCGGTCGTCGCGCACGGCCGCATCGACGTCGGAGATGCCGTGGAGCGGGTACGGGCGGTCGCCGATCGAGCCGGCGTCGAGCTGTTGGACGAGGAGAATGCGCAGCTCGTGGTCGCCGTCGGCGGCGACGGAACGATCCTCCGGACGCTCGCGAGGCTGCTGGGGACGGGAGTCCCGGTGATCGGCGTCAACTTCGGTCGCGTCGGCTTCCTCGCCTCGATCGCACCGGAACGGCTCGAAGAGGATCTCGCGCGCGTCTTCGCAGGCGAGTACCGCACGATCGAGCAGCCCACGCTGGAGGCCCGGCTCGGCGGCAAGGAATTCGTCGCTGTCAACGACGTCGTCGCGACGAGCTCGACGCTCGGCCGGATGATCGAGCTCGGCTGGGCGATCGCCGGCGAGGACCTCGGAGTGGTCTCGTGCGACGGGATGATCTGCTCGACGCCGTCCGGCTCGACGGCGTACAACCTCTCGAACGGCGGGCCCGTCCTCGTGCGCGGGCTCGACGCGATGGCGATCACGTTCATCGCGCCGCACTCGCTCGACGCGCGCCCGCTCGTCGTTCCTCGAGGCGCGGAGCTGACGGTGCGAAACGCGACGCCGGACGTCGGCGCTGCTGTCCTCGTCGACGGGCACCGCACCGGCGACCTCGAGCCGGAGCAGGCCCTGTCGATCCGCCTCGGCGAAGGGCGAAGCCTCCTCGCGACGCTGCCGGAGACGACGTTCTTCCGGCGCTACCGCGAGACGTTCACGTCCTAGCGCCGATGGAGACGACCTGGGACGGCGTTCCGGTCGCACGCGAGCCTCCGTTTGCATCGTGCATCGTCGTCTGGCGCGACGGAGCGGTCGGTCCGGAGTTCCTCGTCCTTCATCGCGCTCACTTCGGTCCGGATTTCTCCGGAGGCTGGGCCTGGACGCCACCCTCGGGCGCGCGGCAGCCGGGCGAGCATCCGGATGCAGCTGCTGCGCGCGAGCTTCGCGAGGAGACGGGGCTCGATCTCCCGCTCAAGAGGATCGAACCACTGGACGAGGAGGTGGCGCTCTACCTCGGCGAGGCGCCGGTCGGGGCCGACGTTGTGCTCGACCCGGAGCACGACGCGTTCCGGTGGCTGCCGCTCGTGGAAGCGGCCTCGCTTTGCCTTCCGGTTCGCGTTGCGCACGGTCTCCGCTACGCGGCGGCCTTCCTGACTTGACCGAAAGAGCCAATGGGCGGCGTCGGGCAGCGGGTCTACGATCGGCAGCGTGCTTCGCCGGCTCCGCATCGAGAACCTCGTCCTCATCCGTGAGGCGGAGCTCGAGCTCGCGCCCGGGCTAAACGCGATCACGGGCGAGACCGGCGCCGGCAAGACGATCCTTGCTCAGGCCCTCGGGCTCCTGCTTGGGGCGAAAGGCGACGACTCGTACGTCGGCGCGGCCGGGGAAGAGGCGTACGTCGAGGCCGAGCTCGACCTTGCGGACGAGCTAGACGAGCTCGAGGCGCTGCGGCCCGAGGACGAGGACGCGCTCGTCGCGGCTCGGCGTGTCTTCGCCGACGGCCGGACGCGCGCCTACGCCTGGGGGCGTGCGGCTGCAAGAGAAGACGTCGCCGCTGCCGTCGAGCGCGTCGTCGCGATGTCGGGCCAGTTCGAGCAGCGCCGGCTCGCGCGGCCGTCCTACCAGCTCGAGGTGCTCGACCGTTTCTGCGGCGAGGAGCAGCTCGCCCGCCGGGCGGCTGCCCGAGCTGCGTGGCGCGACCTGCACGCTGCGCAGCGCCGCCATGACGAGTTGACAGCGAACGCGGCGCTCGCCGCGGCGCGGCTCGCCGAGCTGCGTGTGCTCGTCGAGGACACCGGCGGCATGGACGCGGGCGAGGAGGAGAAGCTCCGCACCGAGCGCGAGCGGCATCGCCATGTCGCCGAGCTCGCCTCGGGTGCGGCGGCGGCTGCTGCAGCGCTCGCCCCGGACGAGGGCGACGGAGCAAGCGGCCTCGTCGGGCTCGCGGAGCGTTCCGTCGCGCCACTCGAACGGCTCGCGCCCGAGCTGCAGCGCGCCGGCGACGAGCTGCGGGACATAGAGCTCCGCCTGCGCGAGACCGCCTCCGATCTCCACGCCTTCCTCGCGTCGCTCGAGGCGGAGCCCGGCCGGCTCGAGCAGCTCGAGGCCGAGCTCGACCGAATCGCCGAGGCGAAGCGTCGTTTCCGCTGTGCGACGTATGAGGAGCTGCTCGCTCGGCGCGAAGGCGCGCAGACCGAGCTGGCGGCCCTGGAGGATGGGTCCGATCCGGCCGAGGTCGCCGCACGCGAGCTCACGAAGGCCGAGACCCGGGTCCACGAGCTCTCGCTCGAGCTGCGAGCGGAGCGGAACGCCGCGGCGCCCGCGTTCGCCGACGCCGTGGCGACCGAGCTTCGCGGCGTCGGGATGGGGGACGGCGAGTTCGTGTGTGAGCTTCGCGAGCGCGACGAGCCGGGCGCGACCGGCGCAGACGACGCCGTCTTCCTCGTCCGCCCGAACGCCGGCCTTCCGTTCGCGCCCGTGACCGAGACCGCTTCGGGCGGCGAGCTCTCGCGGATCGCGCTCGCCATCGCGGCCGTGGCCGGTGGAGACACGCTGGTGTTCGACGAGATCGACGCCGGGATCGGCGGCGAGACGGCGCACGCGGTGGGGGGATTGCTCCAGCGCCTCGCCGAGCACGCTCAGGTCGTGACGATCACTCATCTTCCCCAGATCGCCGTGCTCGCGGACCGCCATTTCCGCGTCGAGAAAACCCCGGGCGACCCGACGCACACGCGCATCGAGCAGCTCGGCGAGGAGGAGCGGAAGGCCGAGCTCGAGCGGATGCTCGGCGGGCAGGAGTTCCTTGCCGCGGTACGAGGCTAGGCGCACGCTGCCGGCAACCGTCGAGGACGTGTGGGCGGTTCTCGCCGAGGCGGAGCGGTTCGCCGAGTGGTGGCCCGGGATCGACCACGTCGAATCGACCGTGCGGCGCGCTGTCGCACCGGGCGCGCTCTGGCAAGTCGAGGGGCCGAACCGAGTGAGCCTCCTACGCCGTAGTCCGCAGCTCAGCGGGACCCTGCTCGTGCTCGACGTCGTGCCACAGCGCCGGCTTGCCTTCCACCTGAACGAGGCCCGAGTCGACGCCGAGCTCGAGCTCGAAGCGAACGAGGACGACCAGGCGGCAGCGACGCTCTTCGTCGAGGCGCCCCGGTTGGGCGGGGTCGGTCGCGGATTCCCCTCGCTTGCGCTCGCGCGGCTCGCCGCACTCGTCCGTCCGCCAACCGAGTAGGCGCCCGCCGCTGGGGGTGCTACCCTGAAATCCCGTGAGCGCACGGGACCCGAAGTACGTCTTCGTCACGGGTGGAGTCGTCTCGGCGCTCGGGAAAGGAATCGTCGCCGCTTCGCTCGGTCGCCTGCTGAAAGCACGCGGGCTGCGCGTCCAGCTCCAGAAGTTCGATCCCTACCTCAACGTCGACCCCGGCACGATGAGCCCGTTCCAGCACGGCGAGGTCTTCGTGACCGAGGACGGAGCCGAGACCGACCTCGACATCGGCCACTACGAGCGCTTCGTCGACGAGAACTTCCTGCGCAGCGCGAGCCACAGCGCCGGCGCGATCTGGGACACCGTCCTGCGCAAGGAGCGCAAGGGCGACTTCCTCGGCGCGACGGTGCAGGTGATCCCGCACATCACGAACGAGATCAAGGCGCGCATCCGCCGCGCCGCGGAGGCGAGCCCGGCCGACGTCGTCATCTCGGAGATCGGCGGCACGGTCGGCGACATCGAGTCGCTGCCGTTTCTCGAGGCGATCCGCCAGTTCCGGCGCGAGGTCGGGCCCGAGAACGTCGTCTACGTCCACGTCACGCTCGTCCCCTTCATCGAGGCGGCCGGTGAGCTGAAGACGAAGCCGACGCAGCACTCCGTCAACGAGCTGCGCCGCATCGGCATCCATCCCGACGTCGTCGTCTGCCGCTCGCACGAGGAGCTATCGCGCGACATCAGGGACAAGATCGCGCTCTTCGCCGACGTCGACCCGGCCGCCGTCGTTGCGAGCCCCGATGTGCCCGACGTGTATGAGGTGCCGCGCGTCCTCGAGAGAGAGGGGCTCGACCGGCTCGTCGGCGATAAGCTCGGTCTCGAGCTCGGTGCGCCGGATCTCTCCGATTGGGACGAGCTGCTCGAGCGGGTACACAGCCGGCGCGACGTCGTCGAGATCGCGCTCGTCGGCAAGTACGTGAAGCTGCAGGACGCCTACCTCTCCGTCCACGAGGCCCTCAAGCATGCCGGGCTCGAGCACGGCTGCGCGGTCCGCGTCCGGTGGGTGGACGCCGAGAACATGTCCTACGAGGAGACGGCCGAGCTGCTCGAGTCGGTCGACGGCGTGCTCGTGCCGGGCGGCTTCGGCTCGCGCGGCTGGGAGGGAAAGATCCTCGCCTGCCGCGTCGCGCGCGAGCGGCGCATCCCGTACCTCGGCATCTGCCTCGGGATGCACGTCGCGGTGTCGGAATTCGCGCGGCACGTGGTCGACCTCGACGGGGCGAACTCGACGGAGATGGATCCCGAGACGCCGTACCCCGTGATCGACCTCCTGCCGGAGCAGAAGGGGATCGAGGATCTCGGCGGCACGATGCGGCTCGGCGCGCAGGCGGTCGAGGTCGCCGAGGGGACGCAGACACGAGAGTTGTACGGCGAGGCGACGATTCACGAGCGGCACCGGCACCGCTACGAGGTCAACAACACGTACCGCGAGCGGCTCGTGGAAGCCGGCCTCGTGGTGAGCGGGACGTTCCAGGAGGGCCGGCTCGTCGAGATCATCGAGCTGCCGGACCATCCGTGGTTCGTCGCGAGTCAGTTCCATCCTGAGTTCAAGTCTCGGCCCACGAGGGCGGCGCCGCTCTTCCGCGGCTTCGTGGGTGCGGCGCTCGACCGCGCGCGAGTGCGGGCCGGCGAGCGCGTCGCGGTGTAGATCCCCGCGCTTAGGATCGCCTCGTGTCCGAGGCTGTCGACCTCTTTCTCGAGCTCGCTGCGCTGCCGACGCCGTCGGGCGAGGAGCGCGCTGCCGCGGACGTCGTCATCCGGTACCTGCAGGATCTCGGCCTCGAGCCCGACGAGGACGGGTTCGGCAACGTCTATTCGCGGATCGAGGGGACGACCGACGGGGCGCCGCTTTTCTTCTGCGCCCACCTCGACACGGTGCCTCCCTCCGGAGAGCTGCGGCCGGTCGTCGAGGACGGCCTGATTCGGAATGCGGGCGGCACCATCCTCGGCGCCGACAACAAGGCCGCGGTGGTGCAGATGCTCGAGGGCGTGCGGCGCGTTCTCTCCGGGAACGTCGCGCATGCGGGGATCGAGCTGCTGTTCACGCGGCAAGAGGAGATCGGTCTGCTCGGCGCCGCGGCGTTCGACCACACGCGACTGCATGCCGAGCTCGGCTTCGTGTACGACCAGGAGGGGCCGATCGGCGAGATCATCCTCGGCGCGCCGTTCGCGCAGGGACTCGAGATCACGTTTCACGGGCGCGCGGCGCACGCGGGGATGGCGCCCGAGGAAGGACGATCGGCGATCCAGGCGGCGGCCAGGGCGATTGCCGACCTGCGTCTCGGCCGTGTCGACGAGGAGACGACCGCGAATGTCGGTCTCATCCGGGGTGGGACAGCCGGCAACATCGTCCCGGACGCCTGCACGTTCCTGGCAGAGGCACGCTCGCAGAGCGAGCGGAAGCTCGGCGACCTCGTGCAGGAGATGCTGGACGCGTGCGCGTTCGCGGCGAACGAAACAGAGTGCGAGCTGCAGAGCGAGCTGCGGAAGACGTATCGCGGATACCGCTTCGCGAAGAGCGACGACGTCGTCCGGCTCGCCGAGGAAGGGCTCGGGCGCTGCGGTTTCGCGGCGAGGTACGGGCTGTCGGGCGGTGCCGCCGACGCGAACGTCTTCAACGAGCGTGGCCTCCGCTGTCTCAACCTCACGCATGGCGTGCACGACTTCCACAGCCCCGACGAGCGGATCGAGGTCGTCGACCTGGAGGCGATGGTCGGTGTGACCGTCGCGCTCGTGGAGGCGGCGCGAGCGTGAGCCTCGAACCGGACTCCGCGCAGCTCGTCTGGGAGGGTCGGCTGCTCGGGCTCACGGTGGAACAGTGGGGCGAAAACGAGCGCGAGATCGTCGAGCACCCCGGGGCTGTCGCGATCGTGGCGGTCGACGTCGAGGGGTGCGTTGCGCTCGTTCGCCAGCTGCGCGAGGCGACGCGGAAGCACTTGCTCGAGCTGCCGGCAGGGACCGCCGAGCCGGGTGAGGTGCCGCTCGAGACGGCGCAGCGGGAGTTGCGGGAGGAGTGCGGGCTGACCGGGGGAGAGTGGCGAGAGTTGGCCGCATTCTGGACGACGCCTGGCTTCTGCCGCGAGCGGATGCATCTCTTCGCCGCGGAGGGTGTCGTCCGCGGCGAACCCGCGCCGGCGGATGACGAGGAGCTCGAGCTCGTCCGGTGGCCCGTCGCCGAGATCGGCGAACGGCTCGGCGAGATCGAGGATGCGAAGACGCTGGCCGGTCTGCTGCTCTACCTCAGGAGCGTGCCGAGCCGCACGGCCTAGTGGTGAGGCGGAGCCGATCCGCTGTTTTCGACCCAGATGGCTCCGCTCCCGGGGTCTGCAGCAATGCCTCCCGCCCAGACGCCCTTCGGCATGGGGATCGTGCTGCGCACGTGCGTCTGCAGGTCGACGCGGTCGACGATGTCGCCGGCGGCGGCCCACATCGAGCCGAAGGCGACCACGGCCTGGATCGGGTCTCCTTCCAGTCCGAGCGGAGGCTGGGCGTGGCCGGTCGTCGGGTCGACGGCCGTGAGGGTCGAGTTCTCCGGGTCGAGGAGCCACAGGGTGGACGAGTTGATGCCGACGAGGAAGGCCTTCGCCTGGATCGAGTACGTCTTCGAGCGGCCGCTGCGGGGGTCGAAGCGCAGGATCTTGTTCACGACGCACTCGCAGATCCAGTCGTAGCCCGCCAGCGGAACGAGCGTGTTCGTCTCGACGGCGTGTGTCTCGTACGTGCGGGTGATGCGGTTCGTGAGCGGATCGATGTGGAAGAGCTTTCCGCCGTCCTCGAGCACCCAGACGGCGCCGTTCCCGGTGGCGACGGTCCCTCCAATGGACGTCCCGGGCAGCTCGATGCGCTTGACGACGCGACCACTGGCGTCGCTGACGCGCGAGAGGACGGCGACGTTTGCGCCGCTGACCACGCGGTCGGCCAGCAACCAGATCGACCCGAAGCCGACGGCGACCTGGCAGGCGCACTCGATCTTGATCGGGAACGAGTAGTTGATGCGCGCCGAGCGCCCGTCGCGGGCGAGCAGCTGGTGCTTCTGCCCGATGTATTGCCACAGCGTGCCCCCGGCGGATGCCATGTTGTTCCAGTTCTTACGGCTCAGCGTGTCTCTTTCGACCTGTGTGATCTGACCCGTATGGCCGTCCAGGCGGATCAGGCCGATAGCCGTGCTCCTGTCTCCTCCGAACGCGAGCAGCAGGATGGCGATCGCCGCAGCAGCGACGAGCGCCGCGGCCGCGAGCGCGAGGCGGATCGGGCGGCGCCTGCCAGACGCGTCGATCAGGGCCAGCCTGGCGGCAGCCTCGTCAGGCGAGAGCGGCTCGGGCAGCGTGGTCTCGACCGCGCGCAGGCTGAAGATCTGCCGGCTTCCCTCGACGCCCTTGAGCTCGTGGACACCGCGGTCCTCGAAGCTCGCACCGGAGCCGGCGACCAGGTCTCTCACGGTGCCGGTCGTCAGAACCTCCGCCGGCCCGGCGAGCGCCATGATCCGCGAGCCGATGTGCACCGCGATGCCGCCGAGCTTGCCGTCGATCTCCTCGCACTCACCGGTGTGCACGCCGGCACGCACGTCGATGCCGAGCTGCTGAACCGTCACGACGATTGCCGCAGCGCCCGAGAGCGCCCGCGCCGGTTCGGCGAACGTTGCGAAGAACCCGTCCCCCGCGGTGTCCTGCTCCCGGCCGCCGTGGTGCTTGAGCTCGTCGCGGACGATCCGGCGGAATCGGGTCAGCAGCTCGCGCCAGCGCGCGTCGCCGAGGTCGGAGGCCAGGGCAGTCGAGCCGACGATGTCCAGAAACAGCACCGTCGCCAGGCGGCGCCGCACAGCACTACGTGGCATGGCTCGATTATCCGCCGCACGACGCACGGTGCCTAGACCTGCGACTTCGTCTCGCGGCTCCGGCGAGATAGTGTCTCCGGGCTTTGAGAGTTGGCGTTGCAAAGGAGATCAAGACTGACGAGTACCGCGTGGCGCTCACGCCCGCCGGTGCGCGCGAGCTGATCCAGCGGGGTCACGAGGTTCTCGTCGAGACAACGGCGGGGGAGGGCAGCGCCTTCGCCGACGAGCAGTACGAGCGGGCCGGCGCGCGGATCGTCTCGGTCGACGACGCGTGGAACGAGTCCGACCTCCTCCTCAAGGTCAAGGAGCCGATCGAACCCGAGTATGCGCGGCTCCGCGAAGGGCTCGTGCTCTTCACGTACCTCCACATCGCCGCCGACGAGCCGCTCACCCGGGCTCTCGTCGACAGCGGCATCACGGGGGTCGCGTACGAGACCGTCGAGACGGACGACCATCGGCTCCCGCTGCTCGCCCCGATGAGCGAGATCGCGGGCAGGTTGGCGCCCCAGGCTGCGGCCCATTTCCTCGAGAAGCCCCTCGGCGGGCGCGGCGTTCTCCTGGCGGGAACCCCAGGCGTGCAACCGGGGCACGTCGTCGTCCTCGGAGGCGGGATCGTCGGCTACAACGCGGCGATCATCGCGCTCGGCCTCGGCGCCCGTGTGACAGTGCTCGAGCGCTCGATCGACAGGATGCGTCACCTCGACGAGATCCTGTCCGGCCGGGTCAGCTTGCTCATGTCGTCGAGCCTCGAGGTCGAGCAGACCATCGCGCATGCCGACGTGGTCATCGGAGCGGTTCTCATCCCGGGCGCGCGCGCCCCCAAGCTCATCAGCCGCGAGATGCTCTCGGAGATGCAGCCGGGTGCCGTCATCGTCGACGTCGCCATCGACCAGGGCGGCTGCATCGAGACGGCGCACCCGACGACGCACTCAGACCCTGTCTACGAGGTCGACGGAATCATCCACTACTGCGTCGCGAACATGCCCGGCGGCGTGCCCGTCACCTCGACGAAATCGCTGACGAACGCGACGCTGCCATACGTCGAGGCGATCGCGGACCACGGGCTGCGCGAGGCTGTGGCGCGCGATCCCTCGCTCGGTCGCGGCGTCAACGTCCTCGACGGGAAGATCACGCACGAAGCCGTCGCCGAAGCGCACGGCCTCGGCTACACGCCGCTTGCCGACGTGCTGCCGCTCGCAGCGGTTTAGCTGCCTGCTGAGCTGTCGGGCTTCCGGCTGGGCGTCAGCCGAACGACGAGCCAGGTCACGCCGGCGGCGGCGCCGACGATTGCGGCGACGTAGACGACGAAAGCGAGAAGGCCGAGAGCGTTCGACACAGGCTCCCTAGAATAGCCCGGTGCCCAGGGCGTGCGTCATCGTGCTCGATGCCGTCGGCGCCGGCGAGTTGCCGGACGCCGCGCAGTACGGCGATGAAGGATCGGACACGCTCGGCAACGTCGCGCGAGCCGTCGGCGGGCTCGATCTGCCGAGTCTCGAGGCGCTTGGTCTCGGCAACGTCGAGCCGCTAGAGGGTTGCCCGCCACAACCCGGGGCACCCGCGGTTGCCGGCCGGCTGTTTGAACGCTCGAAAGGCAAGGACACGACGACCGGTCACTGGGAGCACATGGGAATAGTCACCGCCCAGGCGTTCCCCACCTATCCGCACGGCTTTCCGCACGACGTGATCGACCCGTTCATGCACGCGACGGGGCGCGGCGTGCTGGGGAACAAGGCGGCGTCGGGCACGGAGATCATCCAGGAGCTGGGGGAGGAGCACCAGCGGACCGGGAAGTGGATCGTCTACACCTCTGCGGACTCCGTCTTCCAGATCGCCGCGCACGAGGAGACCGTCCCACTGGACGAGCTATACGCAGCGTGCCGGGCCGCCCGCGAGATCCTGACCGGCAAGCACGCAGTGGGCCGGGTCATTGCGCGGCCGTTCACCGGGCAGCCGGGAAACTATGTCCGGACGCCGAACCGGCACGACTTCTCGCTCGAGCCACGCCGTCCGAACTACCTGAGCCTGATGCGCGACGCCGGGCAGAAGGTCTACGGCGTCGGCAAGATCGGCGACATCTTCGCGGGGCAGGACATCGACGAGTCTCAGCCGACGAAGTCGAACATCGAAGGCATCCAGGTGACGGAGAGACTCCTCCGTGAGCTGGACGAAGGCTTCGTCTTCGTCAACCTCGTCGAGACCGACATGCTCTGGGGCCACCGAAACGACCCGGTCAACTTCCACCGCTGCCTGCAGGATTTCGACCACCGGCTGCCCGATCTGCTCGACGCGTTGCGGCCAGGGGATCTCCTCATCATCACGTCGGATCACGGCTGCGACCCCACGACGCCGTCTACTGATCACTCCCGCGAGTACGCGCTCTTCCTCGCCTACGTCGAGGGGCGAAATGCGGCCGGCCAGATTCACGCGGGCGAGTTCGCGGACGTGGGCGCGACCGTGAACGCCTGGCTCGGGGGCAAGACGCCCTCGCGCGGCATCCCGGGCCAGCCGGTCGTGGCGCTCTAGCGCACGCGGCAGCGTTCCTGCACCCGACTACGCTGGCCGCATGCCCGAGCTACCGGAGGTCGAGAGCGTTCGGAGGCAACTCGAGCCCGCGCTCGTCGGTCGTCGCTTCGACCGCGTTGCCATCGACGACTCGCGCCTCGTCCGTCCCTACGACCCCGTCGAGGTGGCAGCCGAGCTCGAAGGAGAACGCGTCGCGACCGTCGAGCGGCGCGGCAAGTATCTCGTTGTTCGGTTCGAGAGCGGTCGAGTTCTCTTGATCCACCTCCGGATGACGGGGAACCTGCTGCACGGCCCGCGCGAGGAGTTCCACGATTTGCCGCATCGCCGTGCCGTTGTCACGCTAGACGACGGATCGGATGTTGCGTACCGGGACGTTCGGCGCTTCGGTACCTGGCTGCTCCTCGAGCCAGAAGAGGCGGAGCCCTACCTCAGTGCCCGGGTCGGCGACGAGCCGCTCGACACGCTCTTCACAGCCGTCAGGCTCGGCGAGCGCCTGGCTGGTCGCCGCACCTCGCTCAAGGCTGCGCTGCTCGACCAGCGCACGCTTGCGGGGATGGGGAACATCTACGTCGACGAGGCGCTGTGGCGCGCGCGGCTCAATCCGCTTCGCGGCGCCGCCGGCCTCGACCGCCCCGAGTTGCGCCGTCTCCATCGCGGCATCCGCGCAGCTCTCGAGCACGGCCTCGCGCGGCAGGGATCGACGCTGCGTGACTACCGGCTGCCCGACGGCGGCGGCGGCTCGATGCAGGACGAGTTCCGCGTCTACGGGCGCCGCGACGAGCCGTGCGATCGCTGCGGAACGCTAATCGCGCGCACGCAGGTTGCAGGCAGGACGACGTGGTTCTGCCCCACATGTCAGCCCGCGGAACGCGCTCAGGCCGCGAGGAGGTCGTCCAGGCGACCCTCACGGTCGAGTCGCCAAAGCTCGGTGTAGCCGCCGATCGGGTGGTCGTCGACCACGATCTGCGGCACCGTCCAACCACCGGTCGCCTCGTACACCGTCTGCCGGAACGCCGGGTCGTCGTCGAGCGAGACTTCGTCGTACGGCAAGCCGCGAGATTCGAGCAGCGTCTTCGCGCGAACACAGAAGCCGCACCAGCGCGTCGTGTAGATCTGGATCCTATGCATACCACTTACAACGGAGAAGACCGCGAGCTCGTTCCCGCCCGGTGCCATCCCTAGACTTGAACGGCCATGGCTGGGCGGGCGTACAGCACGGAAGCCGTCGTGCTCCGGTCGATCCGGCTCGGAGAGGCCGACCGCGTGCTCCACCTCTACACCGAGGCGCACGGGCGTGTCGGCGCCGTGGCGAAGGGTGTGCGGAAGACGATGTCGCGCTTCGGGGCGCGGCTCGAGCCGCTCTCGCACGTCGACCTCGTCCTCCATCGCGGTCGCGGCGAGCTCGAGACGGTGACCGCGGCGCAGCTCGTCCGGTCGCACCGAGAGGCACGGGAGGACTACTACCGCTTCTCGGTCGGAATGATCGGCGCCGAGGCGATGCTACGGCTCTTCAGCGAGGAGGAGGCGAACGAGCGTGCGTTCACCGCACTGACGCGCTTCCTCGACCTCCTCGATAAGACGCCGCACGCGGTCGACCGGCCGACGCACGATCCGCTCGGGCTCGCGTTCCAGCTCAAGCTGCTCTGGCTCGCGGGCTACCTGCCGCACGTCACGGCGTGCGCCGAGTGCGGTGCCGAGCGCGAGCCCCTCGTGGGCTACTCCACGCGCGCCGGCGGAGCGGTGTGCGCGCCCTGCGCGCACTCGACCGAGGCGCTCGTGATGACCGCCGACGGGATTGCCGGGATCGAGACGCTCCTAGCGCAGCCGCTCGCAGATGCGGCTGCGCTCGGTCTCTCTGAGCGTGCACTGCGAGACGCCCTCCGCGTCGTCACCGCTTCGTACGAGTACCACGGCGGCTTCCGCCTCCGGACACTGAGCGCGTGAAGCGGGAGCTTGCAGACGGCTACGAGCTCGACGACGATCCGAAGCGGATCGACATCGACGCCGTCCACGCGTTCATCTCGGGCGAGTCGTACTGGGGGCAAGGGCGTCCGCGCGCGACGGTCGAGCGTGTCATCCGGAAGGCAGATCGCGTCGTGGGGTTGTACAAGGACGGTGCCCAGGTCGGCTTCTGCCGAGCCGTGACCGACGAGGGCGCACGCCTCGCGTACCTCGCAGACGTGTACGTGCTCGGCGAGCACCGAGGCCGCGGTCTCGGCCTTGAGCTCGTGCGCGAGATGGTGGACAACGGGACCCTCGCCGAGAACACGTGGCTGTTGCACACGCGCGATATGCACGGGCTGTACGCAAAGGTCGGCTTCGGCCTGCCGGGCGAGCGCCTGATGGAGCGGTCCGGCTAGCCCGCGTAGTCGAAGGCCTCGAAGTTGAGCGAGCCCTGCTCGCACACGCTTGTCGGCGGCTTGATCGCCGCGTCCGTCACTCCGCCCCCGGGTGCGGTCACCTGGAGCGTGTGTGCCGTCGGCTGGCACGTGCCGGATTGCGAGTCTCCCTGACCGGCGACGGTCGAAGAGAACCGCGCCTGAGCGACGGCCGAGGCCCCGGGTTGAAGCACGACGCGCTTCGTCCGGCCGGCTCCCCCTGCCGTGACATGCGTCGGCAGGGCGGCGCCTGTCGCGCCGAGCAGCGTCCCGCTCGGAATCCCGTGCAGGGAGCACGCGCTCGGGGACGTGTTCTTCAGTGTCAGTGCGTACACGATCTGGCCGGCGCCGGCGCTGCCGGGGACGAGATTGAACGTCCCCGCGAGCTGGCCGCCGGTGCACGGCTTCGCCGACGAGGCCGACCCGGCCGTCGTCACCGTCTTCGTGGTCGTGACCGTGTGCGTCTGCGTCACCGTCGCGGTCTTGGTGCTGCCAAGACCGCAGCCCGCCGCGGTCAGCCCGAGTGTGGCGACGACCAGGCCCGTTCCAGCGCGTCGTCCAACCATTCCCGCACTCCGCTGATCGGAAGGCGCTCCTGGGCGAGCGAGTCCCGATCCCGCACGGTGACCGTTTCGTCCTCGAGCGTCTGTTCGTCGACGGTGAACGCCCACGGCGTTCCTATTTCGTCCTGGCGCCGGTAACGCCTGCCGATCTGGCCGCTTTCGTCGTGCTCCACGACGTAGTGGCGACGGAGCTCCTCGTAGAGTTCCCGCGCGCGACCCGCCATTCCCTCGTCGCGCGGGACGAGTGGCAGGATCGCGGCCTTGACCGGGGCGACCCGCGGGTGGAGACGGAGAACGACGCGCTCGCGGTCGCCGACGACCTCCTCGTCGTACGCGTCGCAGAGGAAGGCGAGCATGATCCGGTCGATCGAGACTGCCGGCTCGATGACGTATGGCGTATAGCGCGTCCCATCCTGGTCGATCCACTCGAGCTTCGTCCCCGATTCCCGGGTGTGCTGAGTCAGGTCGTACTCGCCCCGGTTCGCGACGCCCTCGAGCTCCTGCCAGCCAATGGGGTAGAGGTACTCGAGGTCGCTCGTCGCGAGCGAGTAGTGGGAGCGCTCGTCGGCGCCGTGCTCGCGGATGCGAAGGTTCTGCCCGCGCAGGCCGAGGTCGAGGTACCAGCGCCGGCGTGCGTCGATCCAGTAGCGGTACCAGGCGTCGGCGTCGGCGGGCGGCACGAAGAACTCCATCTCCATCTGCTCGAACTCACGCAGTCGGAAGAGGAAGTTGCCGGGCGTGATCTCGTTCCGGAACGACTTGCCGACCTGAGCGATCCCGAACGGCGGCTTGCGGCGCGCAAGCTGGGCGACGTTCTTGAAGTTGACGAAGATGCCCTGGGCCGTCTCGGGGCGGAGGTATGCGGTCGAGCTCTCGTCCTGGAGGGCGCCGACGTGCGTCTCGAACATGAGGTTGAACTGGCGCGGCTCGGTGAGGTCGCAGTCTGGTGTCTCCCCGGGGCGCTTGCTCGGCTTGCGGCCACAGCTGGCGAGCTCGAGCTGGTCCGCGCGGAAGCGAAGCTTGCAGGTGCGACAGTCGACGAGCGGGTCGGTGAAGCCGGCGACGTGGCCGGACGCCTCCCACACGCGTGGGTTGAGGATGATCGCGGAGTCGAGAGCCACGATGTCGTCTCGTTCCTGCACCATCGCTCGGAACCAGAGCGCGCGGATATTGCTCTTCATGAGGACGCCGTAGTGGCCGTAGTCGTACGTCGAGCCGAGCCCGCCATAGATCTCGGAGGACGGGAACACGAAGCCGCGCCGGCGGCAGAGGGAGACGATCGTGTCCATCGTCAGCGGCTTCGCCGGCTCGGCCATGGCCGGAGGTTACCCAGGAGCCTCGGCGGGGTCGCCGAGCTGCCGAGCGGCGCGCCGGGCCACGTTTCCGCAGCTCGGCGCGAAGTCGCACCAGTTTCGTCGCACGTGTGGGCCTAGGCTCCCTGCCCCGGGGTGGGTGGGGGTTTGGGATGGGGTCGTGCGACCTCCACCGTTACGCTGACCGCCGATGCCGAAGCCGCCGGTCGAGCTCCACGTCGTCTCCGACGCCACCGGCGAGACGGCGGCGCGACTCGTGCAGGCGCTCGAGGCCCAGTTCCCAGACCAGGAGTTCGTCGAGATCCGTCATCCGCGCGTCGAGTCGGAGGACGACCTCCAGCTCGCGGTAAACCGCATGCGCGGCAGGCCCGCCGTGGTCGTCTACACGCTCGTTCAACCCGAGCTCCGCGACACCATGCGCACCCTCTGCCGACGCGCACGACTGCACTACTGCGACCTGCTCGGCCACCCGATCGACGCCGTCGCACGCGTCTCCGGCCAGGCGGCCAAGATGACCCCCGGTTCGCGGCCACCCCTCAACTCCGCGTACTTCAAGCGGATGGAGGCGATCGAGTTCGCCGTCCGCTACGACGACGGCGTCACGCACGGCCTCCACGACGCCGACGTCGTCCTCGTCGGCGTGTCGCGCACCTCGAAGACTCCGCTCTCGATCTACCTCGGCTACCTCGGCCACAAGGCGGCGAACGTCCCGGTCGTGAAGGGGATCGCCCCGCCGCCCGAGCTGCTCGAGATCGACCAGGCAAAGGTGGTCGGGCTCACGATCGACGCCAACAGGCTCCTCGAGATCCGCAGGGCGCGGGTTCGCGCGATGGGAGCGCTTGCCCGTAACCGCAAGTACGCCGAGCTCGTCGAGATCTACGAGGAGCTCGAGCAGGCGGAGAAGCTGCACCGCCGTCTCGGCTGCCCAGTCATCGACATCTCCGAGCTGTCGATCGAGGAGACCGCGCACCGCGTTCTCCGCGTGCTCGAGGAACGGCAATCCGAGACGAAGGCGACTGCGCGGTGACGGACAAGCCGCCCGTACCGCTGCGCTACTGGGCCCTCTGGTGGGTGGTGCTCCTCCTCGCGGACATCCTGTTCTACGTACTCCTCACGCCCCTCTGGATCGGGCTGCGCACGCTCGCGTGGATCGCGGAGTTCAGGGCGCGGCGCCGCTGACGAGCAGAACACCCTGCTTATGACAACATCCGGGGCCCGATGACCCGCTACGTCTACGACTTCGACGAGCCTGCCGACGGCGGCCGTGACCTGCTCGGCGGCAAGGGGATCGGGCTCGCGGAGATGACGGAGCTCGGCATCCCGGTTCCGGCCGGCTTCACGATCACGACTGAGGCGTGCCGGTCCTACATGCGCTCGGGCGGCACCGTTGAAGGCCTCGACGAGGAGGTCGCGGAGCACATCGGGCGTCTCGAGGAACGCACGGGCAAGCGGTTCGGCGACGCGTCCGACCCGCTCCTCATCTCGGTTCGCTCCGGCGCGGCGATCTCGATGCCCGGGATGATGGACACGATCCTCAACGTCGGGCTCAACGACGAGTCCGTACTCGGTCTCACGCGGTCGACTGGAAACGAGGAGTTCGCCCGGGATTGCTATCGCCGGCTGATCCAGATGTTCGGCGAGACCGTCGACGGCCTCCCGCACGAGCAGTTCAGCGTCGACGACTCCGTCGAGCGGGCGCGAGAGATCTACGAGCGCGAAACGGGACGCGGCTTTCCCCAGGACGCGCGGGAGCAGCTGCAGCGCGCGATCACTGCCGTCTTCGACTCGTGGAACTCGGCGCGCGCGCAGGTCTACCGGCATACGTATGGGATTCCCGACGACCTTGGCACCGCCGTGAACGTCGTCCAGATGGTGTTCGGGAACAAGGGAGACGACTCGGCGACCGGCGTCTGCTTCACCCGCGATCCGTCCACCGGCGGGCAGGGCGTCTACGGCGAGTACCTCCTCAACGCGCAGGGCGAGGACGTCGTCGCCGGGACCCGCACGCCGCAGCCGCTCGCGGAGTTGCGCGCGCACCTGCCCGAGGCGTATGACGAGCTGCTCGAGACGATGGGGTCGCTCGAGCGCCACTACCGCGACATGCAGGACATCGAGTTCACCGTCGAGGAAGGGCGGCTCTACCTCCTCCAGACGCGCACCGCGAAGCGAACGGCGGCTGCCGCGATCACGTGCGCGGTCGACATGACTGCGGAAGGATTGATCGACCGGGACGAGGCCGTCGCGCGCATCGATCCGACGCAGCTCGACCAGCTCCTCCACCCACGCCTCGATCCCGACGCACAGTTCGACGTCGCAGCGCAGGGGCTCAATGCCTCGCCCGGTGCGGCCTCGGGAAAGATCGTCCTCGACGCCGACAGCGCCGAGGAGCGCGGCAAAGCAGGCGAGGCGGTGATCCTCGTCCGCTGGGAGACGACCCCCGACGACATCCACGGCCTCATCCAGGCGCAGGGCGTGCTGACCGCGCACGGCGGTATGACGTCGCACGCGGCCGTCGTCGCCCGCGGGATGGGAAAGCCGTGCGTCGCGGGCGTCGAGGGTCTCGAGATCGACACCGGCTCCAAGACGGTCCGGCTCGGCGGTTACGAGCTGCACGAGGGCGACGTGCTCACGATCGACGGCGGTACAGGACGGGTCATCGTCGGCGAGGTCCCGCTCGTTCCGCCCGCAATCAATGAAGACTTCGAGACGGTCCTCGGCTGGGCGGACGAGCTGCGGCGGCTCAAGGTGCGCACGAATGCCGACAACGCCGAGGACTCCGCGAAGGCGCGCGAGTTCGGCGCGCAGGGGATCGGGCTCTGCCGCACCGAGCACATGTTCTTCGGCGACGAGCGGCTCCCCGTGATGCAGGAGATGATCCTCGCCGCCGACGAACGCGGCCGCCGCGACGCGCTCGACCGGCTCCTCCCGTTCCAGCAGTCCGACTTCGAGGGGATCTTCGAGGCGATGGCCGGCTTGCCGGTGACGATCCGGCTCCTCGACCCGCCGCTCCACGAGTTCCTGCCGCCGCTCGACGAGGCGCAGGACGAGCGGATGCGACGGCGGATCCGGGCGCTCACCGAGGCGAACCCGATGCTCGGCACGCGCGGCTGCCGCGTCGGGCTCCAGTGGCCGGAGGTCTACGAGATGCAGGTGCGCGCGATCGCACGCGCGGCGAAGGCGGTGCAGGAGCGCGGGGCAGACCCGCCGCTCGTCGAGATCATGCACCCGCTCGTCGGCTTCCGTGAGGAGTTGCGCCGGCTGCGCGAGCTGACCGAGCACGTGATGGAGGAAGAGGCGCCGGACCTCGAGTATCTCTGCGGGACGATGATCGAGCTGCCGCGCGCCGCCCTCCGCGCCGACGAGATCGCCGAGGTGGCGGACTTCTTCTCCTTCGGCACGAACGACCTCACCCAGACGACGCTCGGGATGTCGCGCGACGACGCGGAGGGGAAGTTCCTCACCTTCTACCTCGAGGAGGGCGTGCTCGAGCGAAATCCGTTCGAGGTGCTCGACTCCGACGGCGTCGGCGACCTGATGCGGATCGGCGTCGAGCGGGGAAGGGAGGCGAAGCCCGAGATCAAGCTCGGCATCTGCGGCGAGCACGGCGGCGAGCCGAGCTCGGTCGAGTTCTGCCACCGCATCGGCCTCGACTACGTGAGCTGCTCGCCGTACCGCGTCCCGCTCGCGCGCCTCGCTGCAGCGCAGGCGGTGCTGAAGGAGGCGCACCGCGGCGAGTACGTCCAGACCGGCGGGTGACGACGGCTAGGAGTAGCCGCGTACGCGGAAATACGCGAGCACCACGCTGCCCGCCGCGACGGAGACGAGCCCGAGCACGCCGCCGAGGCCGAGTTGGCCGTACTGCGCCCGTCCACGGTCTCGCCAGTGGGCATACGCGAGCATGACGAGGATCCCGCCGATCAGCCCGCCCACGTGACCACCCCAGGAGACGTGCGGGATCGCAAACGAGATGACGAGGTTGATCACGATCCAGGTCATCGCGTTGCCGGCGAGCCGTCCGGTGATCTGCCATTCGATGATCAGCATCGCGCCGAGGATCCCGAAGATGGCGCCGGACGCTCCGAGCACGGGCGTCGTGGGCGTTTGCAGCAGGGCTCCCGCCGATCCCGCGAGGCCCGAGACGAAGTAGAGGCCGATGTAGCGCGCTTTCCCGAGGTATTGCTCGACCGGCGTCCCGATCACGTACAGCGCGAACATGTTGAAGGCGATGTGGAGGATCGACGCGTGCAGAAACGCAGAGGTGATCAATCGCCACCAGTCGCCGTGGCCGACGTATGGGCCATAGAGCAGGAACTTGTTGACGATCGAACCGGTCGGCGTGCTGCTGTGGCTCTGGAGCGCGGTAATGAGATAGATCGCCAGGTTGATCGCGATCAAGGCTCTCGTCACCGGCGCCTGTCCCGAGGCGAGAGCGATTCCCGGCGCGCGGCGCACCGGGCGGGGCCGGATGCGGGTCGCCGGGCCTCGGCGGCCCGAAGCGGTCGCGTGATCGGGGCAACGGATGCCGACCGGCCCGAAGTTCGCGCAATCGGCGCAGATCGGCCGACCGCAGTCCGAGCAGGAAAGACCCGTCTCGCGGTCCGGATGCCGGTAGCAGTAGCGGGGCTCGGCCGTCGACATCGGGGACTAGCCTAGTCCGGCCAATGCGTGTCCACGTGGCCTTCACACCAGGAGAGCAGACGCCCGCCCAGGTGGGGATCGTCGTCGACGTCCTCCGCGCGACCTCGACGATCTGCCAGGCGCTCGCCTCCGGCTACGAGCGCGTTCTCTGTTGTGCCGAGATCGAGGAGGCGCGGGCGCTCGCAGAGTCGGAAGGGGCGGCGAAGCTCGCGGGCGAGCGCCGGCTCGAGCCCATCGACGGGTTCGACCTCGGCAACTCTCCCAGCGAGCTCGAGGGGGAGCCGGCGGCGGAGACGCTCATCCTCACGACGACGAACGGCACGCGCCTCCTCGTTGCTGCCGCGGAACGGTTCGAGCGCGTCTACGTCGGATCGCTGCTCAACGCCGCCGCCGTCGCGGCTGCCGCCCGCGAGAGCGGGGAGGACGTGGCGGTGCTCTGCGCCGGCGTGCTCGGCGAGCTTGCACTCGACGACGCCTACTGTGCCGGCCGCATCGCCGAGGCGCTCGGAGGCGAGCCGGAGGACTCGGCGCGCGCAGCGATCCTACTCACGCGCAGCTTCCCGAGCGCGGTCGAAGGGCTGGGCGCGAGCCGCAGCGCCGCGAACCTCCGCCGTCACGGCCTCGAGGCCGACGTCGAGCGGTGCGCGCGGGAGAACGACCTCGACATCGTCCCCCGTTACATCCGCCGCGTCGGCCCCGCGGCCGAAGTGGCGCTCTAGGAGCTCATCCGCACGGCGACGTCGTACTTCGAGACCGACGTGCGCTGGCCCGGAGTGTCCGGCGCCGGCATCGCGTCGAGGAGCTCGTCGCCCTTCCGGTAGTCGTCCTCGTTGTCGAAGATCACGATCGCGAGCGAACGCGCACCGTCGGGATCGTGGAGGACGAGGAGCTCGCTCGGCGGCATCCCCTCCGGCGGCTCGCCGCTCTCGACCCTGCTCTTCAGCTCCGCCATCCGGTCGGCGCCGACTCCCTCGAACGAAACAACACGTGCGAGTGCCATAGCGTTCTCCTCTCTTCGGTTGCGGCGAGCCTACGCCTCCGCGGCGAGCTCGGCCAGCGTCGCCACCGTCCGCCAGTTGCGGAGCGTGGCAGGGACGCCGAGCAGCTTCTCGATGCGCGCGACCGAGAGGCGGGAGCCGTGCACGCCACGCGGAAGCCTGAGGTAGACCTCCGCGCCGGCGAGCACCGCGAGGTCGGAGCCGGGATCGGCCTCCTCGAGTCGACCGGCTGCGGTCTTGGTGGGGCGTGTGGTGAGGAAGGCGACGTGCGTCTCCGAGACGTCGGCGCCGAACGGGTGCGCCGCCACCACTGCTGCGAGCTCGCGTGGCTTCCGCAGGATCACCGTCGTCGTCACACCGAAGGCGCCGGCAATCAGATCCTCGAGCGCCGCAGACAGTGCGGTTCCGCTCCGGGGGCCGTCAAGGAGCACGTTCCCGCTCGCCACATACGTGCGTGCCTCTCCGTAGCCCGCGTCGGCGAGCAGCGTCCGGAGCTCCGCCATCGGCACCTTGTTGCGGGCGCCGAGATTGACGGCGCGCAGCAGCGCGACCCATCTCATCGCCGACGCTGGCCGCGCCGGAGCGCGTCGAGCCTGCGGCGCTCCAGCTTCGTGGGCCGGACGCCGAGGTCGGCGCCGAGCGGCCGAGCGAGTCGCCGCTCGAGAGCGTGCCGCTCGCGTTCCTCGCGCGATGCGGGTGTCTCCTCGTAGAGCGCCGCTGCGACTTTCGCCGAACCACGCCGTTCGGCCAGGCCGGTGACGACCACGACGTGGCGCACGGTGCCGCGCCGGATCTCGAGCGTGTCCCCGAGCCCGACCTCCCGCGCGGGCCTGACCCGCTCGCCGCCTACCTTGACGTGTCCTGCGAGGACGAGCTCCGTCGCCGCGGTCCGCGTCTTCGCGAAGCGCGCAGCCCAGAGCCACTTGTCGAGACGCACCCGGTCCACGGAGTCATCCTGCCCAAGGAAGCTCGGCCCAGGCGTCCGGCCGTCCCAGACGCCAGTGCGCGAACGGCGCGTAAGCCTCGTGCGGGCTGTCGGTCTCCGTGTCGACCGAAGCACCGTGGACGAGGGCGTGGTCGGCGACGGGGTAGACGATCGTGTGGCCTTCGCGACGGGCGCCGGTCATGAAGAGCACGCACGGCGTATCGCCGGTGCCGACGAACGTGTGCCGCGTTCCGGCCGGGCAGTGGACGAAGTCCCAGGCCCGGAGCAACCGCTCCTCGTCCTCGAGGAGGAGCAAGCAGGTGCCAGAGAGGACGAGGAAGTCCTCCTGCGCAGACTCGGCGTGGTACATGCCCGACGGCTTGCCGGGCTCGAGCACGGCAAGCGTGAAGCCTGTCTCCGCGAACATCTGCGGCTCGAGGTCGGGTCGCTCGGCGAGCACACGACCGCTGCTCTCGAACACGCAGCGACCCCCGAACGCGTCGTTGCGCAACCACGCTGCGTCGGCGACATTCACGACGAACCAGCCGGGGGAGACCGGCGTGAGCCCCGATCCGACGTCTTCGAGGCGTGCTTCTTCGACCATCCCGCTCCTTTCTGCGCAGAAAAGTTTCTCGGCATCTTGACAGGGGAACACATGTTCGTATAGAACATCTGTTCCCATGATTGCCTGTCTGACCATCCCAGGGCTCGACCTGAAGGCGGCGCTACGGCGGACGCCGACCCTCGCGCTGCGCCCCGCGGCGCTGGCTCCCGAGCCGCAAGGGGAGACGCTGATCGGGCCGGTGACGGCAGCCGCCGAGGCAGCGGGCGTGCAGCCGGGGATGCGGCTGGGGGAGGCGCTCGCCACGTGCCCGTCGCTCGCGCTTGTCGAGCCCGACGCGGCCGGCGCCGAGCTCGCCTGGGAGGAGATCGTGCACGCGCTCGAGGATGCCGGTTTCTCCGTCGACCCGGCCTCGCTCGGCGTCGCGTACTTCGAGACCCGCGGAGTCGAGAGGCTCTACGGCGGCCTCGAGCCGGCGCTCAGACGTGCACTCGCAGCGGTCGGAACCGAGTGGGACGCGCGCATCGGCGCGGCCGGGCGGCGCTTCGCCGCGCTCGCGGCGGCGTCGGTTGCGCGGCCGGGGCAGACGGTCGTCGTCGCCGACGACGAGCTCCCGCAGTTCCTCGCTCCGCTGCCTCTCACGCTCCTCCCGCTCGAGCGCGGACGCTACGAGGAGCTCGAAGCACTCGGAGTTCGCAAGCTGGGGCAGCTTGCCGGGCTCCCGGGCGGTGCCGTCGCCGAACGTTTGGGGCCGGACGGCCGGCGCGCCTGGGGCCTGGCGAGAGGTGGAACGGCCGCGCGCGTGCGCGGCCGTCGTCCGCCCGCCGCCGTCGCCGCCTCGCTCGAGTTCCCCGAAGCCGTCGGCAACGAGCTGACACTGAGGCGTGCGCTCGCGGGACTCGTCGAGACTGCGCTCGCTCGGCCCGAGCGACGCGATCGCTTCCTCCGTAAAGTCGCGCTCGCGGCGCGGCTCGAGAGCGGTGGATCCTGGCGGCGGACGTTGACCTTGCGCGAGCCGAGCGCCGATCCCGATCGGATCCGTGTCGCACTCTCGCCGCGGCTCGCCGAGCTGCCCGGCCCCGTGGTCGAGCTCCGTCTCGAGCTCGTCGAGCTGACCGAGCCGACCGGCCATCAGCTCGAGCTGCTCGCTGCCGGGGCCGAGGACCGCTCTCGCCTGCGAGACGGGCTGCGTCAGGTGCGGGCGAGCACCGGCTCTGGCTCCGTCTGCACCGTCGTGGAGGTGGCGCCATGGTCGCGCGTGCCGGAGAGTCGCGCACTGCTCGTCCCGAAGGACGAGTAGTCGCCCGCTTCAACGCGCCGCGGGCGGCGCGCGTCGAGGCGAACGCGAACGGGGCGCCGCTCGAGGTGAACCATCGCGCCGTCGCGCTCGTGCGGGAGGAATGGCGTGTCGTCGACCGGTGGTGGACCGAGGAGTCCGTCGTCCGCCGCTACTTCGAGGTCGTGCTCGAGAGCGGCGAAAACACCGTCGTCTTCCACGACGGCGCAGAGGCTGGAAGCATCGTCGGCGGAGCCGACGATGCCCGGCCGGGAGCCTGGGCGCCTTCGGCGCCCAGGGGCGGCGGGTGGTATACGCAGAAGGGCGCATGAGCGAGTTCGTCGAGGTGGAGCGCGAGGAGATCGCGGTGCAGTTCGTCCGCGTCCCCGACGGGCTCGACGAGATCCGCCGCGCGTGGAACGAGCTCGAAACCGTTGTTGCGCTGCGCGGGCGTCACTTCTACGGCGCCTACGACCCGATCGCAGACGACTACCGCGCGTGTGTCGAGGTGCGGGAGGCGGATGACCTCGTCTCCGGCCTCGAGTCAGGAACGTTGCCCGGCGGCACGTACCTCCGTGCCCGGCTGCGGGGAGAGCCGCCAGGGATCTACGAGCGGATCAAGCCGACCTTCGACGAGCTGATGCGGCAGGCACCGGCGGACGAGAGCCGGCCGAGCCTCGAGCACTACCGGCGACACGACGAGATCGACCTACTCCTGCCGATCTAGCGCTGCCCGGAGCGTCCGCGCCGCCGTTTCCGGATCGTCGGCATCCCGGATTGCGCGAACGACCGCAACGCCGGGCGCACCGGCGGCCGCGACGTCGGCGACATTGGGCAACTCGATGCCGCCAATCGCGAACCAGGGCATCGTCAGGATCGCCGCTGCAGCCTCAACGAGGTGGAGCCCGCCTGCGACCGCGTCTTCCTTCGTCGGCGTCGCGAACGCCGTCACGCCCACGTAATCGGCGCCGCCGACCTGCTCGAGCTCCTGGATTGTCGAGGCCGAAAGCCCGATCAGCCGGTCGGGCCCGAGAAGCGCCCGCGCCTCCGCGACCGGAGTGTCGCTCCGGCCGAGATGGACGCCGTCGGCGCCGCACGCCTCGACGAGATCCGGTCGGTCATTGAGTACGAAGAGCGCTCCGCGGTCCTCGCAAGCTGTCCGGAAGGGCTCAGCGGCAGCGACGAGAGCTTCGTCGTCGACCTTCTTGTCCCGAAGTTGCACGACGTCGACGCCGCCGCGCAATGCCGCGTCAAGCAGCGGACGCGGATCCTTACCCTGCGGTCGCGCCTCGAGGACTAGGTACAGTCGAGACCGGTCGAGGCGCTCCCGGCGGGCGTGATCGTCCAGCACAGGGGAAGCCTACGATCGTGAGTCTTCCTCGCTGCACCCCGTGTGTCGTCCTCGCTGCCTTCGTGCTGGCCGGCTGCGGCGCGACGCATCACGCCCAACCGCCGAAGCCCAGACCAAAGCCAAAGCCGAACCCGAACAGGATCGTGACGCACGCCGGTCCGCTGCCTGGCGGGATGCTGATCGCCGACCGGGGGAACGACCGGATCCTCCTCGTCGACCCGAAGCGGCGAACCCTCTGGAGCTTCCCGACTGCGCGCGACCGGGCCAAGGGGCGCAAGCTCGTCTTCGACGACGACACCTTCGTCGAGCCCGGCGGCAAGTCGCTCATCACGAACGAGGAGGAGAACCACGACATCCTCTCGATCGACATCGCGACCCACCGAGTGACCAACCTGTACGGCCACCCGGGAGTGAAGGGCGGTAGCCCCGGATACCTGAACACGCCGGACGACGCGTACGTCCTACCTGACGGAACGATGACCGTCGCCGACGCCTACAACTGCCGCGTCCTCTTCATCCGGCACCACCGGATCGTGCGTCAGATCGGCCGCACCGGCGTCTGCGTGCACGATCCCCCGCGATCGATCACATCACCGAACGGGGACACGCCGCTGCCCAACGGCGGCGTTCTCGTCTCGGAGATCACCGGCTCCTGGATCGACGACTTCAGCAAGACCGGAAAGCTGCTCTGGTCGTTTCAGGCCCCTGTCTCCTACCCCTCGGACCCGCAGCCGCTCTCAGATCGGCGCATCCTCCTCGCAGACTACGCCAGGCCGGGCCACGTCCTCATCCTCACTCGTCGGGGGCGCGTGCTTTGGCGGTACGGCCCGGCCTCGGGCTGGGGCGAGCTCGACCACCCGTCGCTCGCGATCATGCTCCCGAATGGGGACATCGCGGTCAACGACGACTACAACGACCGCGTCGTGATCATCGACCCGAAGCAGCGCCGAATCGTCTGGCAGTACGGCCATCTCCGCGATCCCGGCAAAGGCCCGAACCGGCTCAACACACCCGACGGGATGGACTTTGTCCCGCTTGGCTTGCACGAGAAGCCGCTCTGGCAGCTCGTACATCACCCGTAGCGGACGAACGTATGTTCGCTTAGACTCAGTGAGTGGCGCTAGCCCTCTCGCAGCCGCTGGATGAAGCCGACGCGCGGCGCGTGGATGTTGAGGACGCGGAAGGCTCCACCGCAACCGCGAAAGCCGTGCTCGACGTCCGGCGGCACCGAGAGGAACGTGCCGGGGCCGGCACGGTGCCACTCGCCGTCCTGAAAGAACTCGACCTCGCCCTCGAGCACGTAGAACGAGTCGGTGTGATCGGAGTGGGTGTGCGGGTCGACGCCCTCGAAATCCGGTCCGAACGAGAGCTCGAGCACCTCGAGATGCGGCAGCTCCGCGAGGACACGGTGCCCGTTCGGCGTTCGCTCGCCCTCGCCGGGTCGCGTGAAGTACGGCTCGTCCATCGCCGCGGATCATGACGTACGTCGAGCTGCACGCGCACTCGGCCTACTCGTTCCTCGACGGAGCGTCGCAGCCGGAGGAGCTCGCGGCACGCGCGGCCGAGCTCGGCTACGAAGCGCTTGCGCTCACCGACCACGACGGCGTCTACGGCTCGCTCGAGTTCGCGCACGCGGCGAAGCACTTCGGCGTGCGGCCGATCACCGGGGCGGAGGTGACGCTCGCTGACGGGTCCCATGTGACGTTGCTCGTAGAGAGCGCGCGCGGCTACTCGAACCTCTGCCGGCTCCTGACCGCCGCGCACGCACACACGCGTGACTCGCCGAACCGCGAGCCGCAACCGCCGCGGCTCGACCAGGCGCTGCTCGAGGAGCTGAACGAGGGGCTCGTGTGCTTCTCGGGCTGCGCTCGTGACGGCCTTGCCGTCCGCGATCCGAACGCCGCGGCACGGCTGGCCCGCGCCTTCGGCCGCGACCGCTTCTACGTCGAGCTGCAGCGTCCGTACGAGCGTGGCGACGCACGCAGGAACGCGAACCTGCGCAATCTCGCCGCCTCGCTCGGCGTCCAGACGGTCGCGACCGGCGACGTCCACGCGCACGATCGCAGCCGGGTCACGCTCCAGGACGTGCTCGTCGCCGTCCGCTGCTGCACCTCGCTCGAAGGCTGCGAAAGGGAGCGGCGCGGCAACCACGAGTCCGCACTTCTTTCCCCCGCGCAAAACCTCGATCGCTTTTCTGAAGATCGTGAGGCAGCCCTGCGCACGGGAGAGCTTGCCGAGCGGCTCGAGTTCGACCTGACGGAGGAGCTCGGCTACCGCTACCCGGACTTCTCGGACGGAGCCGAGCCGGCGATCGTCCAGCTGCGCCGGGTGTGCGAGCGTGCCTTCGTCGAGCGCTACAACGACCTCAACGGCCACAAGCGGAGCGTCAGGCGCCGGCTCGAGGAGGAGCTTGCGCTCATCGACGAGCTCGGCCTCGCAGGCTTCTTTCTCCTCCACTGGGAGGTGCTCGAGCTCGCGCGCGAGGTCGCGTTCGAGGTGCGCGGCCCCGGCTCGATGCGGCACGTCCTGCCGCCCGGGCGCGGGCGCGGCTCTTCGGTCGGCTCGCTCGTCTGCTACCTGACCGGCCTCTCGCACGTCGACCCGGTCGCGAACAACCTCTCGCTCGGCCGCTTCCTCAACCGTGAGCTCGCGTCGGTGCCGGACATCGACCTCGACTTCCCGCGCGACATCCGCGAGAAGCTCATCGTCCGCGTCGTCGAGCGCTACGGATCCGAGCACGCCTCACTCGTTGCGGCCTTCGCGACGTACCGCTCGCGCGGCGCGATCCGGGACGTCGGCAAGGCACTCGGCCTTCCGTACGCCGACCTCGAGCGGCTCGCCCGGCTGACGGACGGCTGGAACGCGCAGCGCGTCGCCGGCGAGATTGCCGCCCTGCCCGACGCGGCGACGAAGCTCCGCTCGCCGCGCTGGCGCGCGTTCGGCGCCCTCTGCTCCGAGATCGCCGGCCTGCCGCGTCACATCTCGCAGCACCCGGGCGGGATGATCATCTCCTCGCGGCCGCTCGTCGAGCTCGTGCCGGTGCAGCCGGCTGCGATGGAGGGCCGGCAGATGTGCCAGTGGGACAAGGACTCCTGCGCCGATGCCGGGTTCCTCAAGATCGACCTGCTCGGGCTGGGGATGCTGTCGGCGGTCGAGGAGTGCGTCGACCTGATCGCGCGCAACCGCGGCGAGCGCGTCGATCTCTCTCGCGTGCCGCTCACCGATCCCGACGTGTTCGAGGAGATCCAGCGTGCCGACACTGTCGGCTGCTTCCAGATCGAGAGCCGCGCGCAGATGCAGGTCATCCTCCGCACGCGGCCGGAGACGATCGACGACATCACGGTGCAGGTCGCGCTCGTGCGGCCGGGGCCGATTCAGGGAAAGGCCGTCCACCCGTACGTCGAACGGCGGCAGCTGCTGCGCGACGATCCGAGCTACCGCGCGCCGGCTGACCACCCGCTGCTCGAGCAGCCGCTGCGCGAGACGCTCGGCGTCGTCGTCTTCCAGGACCAGGTGCTCGACGTCGCCGTCCACCTCGCCGGCTTCAGCGTGGGGGAGGCCGAGGGACTGCGGCGCGCGATGAGCCGCAAGCGCTCGCACGCCGCACTCGAGGCGTGGCGCGAGCGGTTCGTCGCCGGCGCCCTCGAGAAGGGAGTCGAGGAGACGAACGCGCACGAGCTCTACGACAAGCTCGTCGCCTTCTCGGGCTTCGGCTTTCCCAAGTCGCACGCGGCGGCGTTCGGGCTGCTCGCGTACCAGTCGGCGTGGCTCCGGCACCACTACGCGCCGGAGTTCCTCGCGGCTCTCCTCAACGCGCAACCGATGGGCTTCTATCCGCCGGCGACGCTCGTCCGCGACGGACAGAAGCACGGGGTCGAGACGCGCCCGCCCGACGTGAACCGCAGCGAGGCCGGCTGCACGATCGAGGACGGGGCCGTGCGGGTTGGGCTGAAGTACGTGACCGGGCTGGGATCCGACGACGCAGAGGCTGTCGCCGCGAACCGTCCCTACTCCTCGGTCCGTGAGCTCGGGCAGCGGACAGGACTGTCGGAGGACGAGCTGCGCGCGCTCGCCGAGTCGGGTGCCTGCGACTGCTTCGGCCTGCGGCGCCGTGAGCTCCTCTGGCAGCTCGGCCTCGTACCGCGGCCGACCAGCGTCCCCGGCACAGGAGGCGAGGCGAGGCAGCTCGCGTTACCGCTCGAGCCGACGGTCGCGACGCCCGACCTGCCCGAGCCGACGGTGTGGGAGCGGATGCTCGCCGACTACCGGACGACGAGCCTCTCCGTGGGCGTCCACCCGCTCGAGCTCCTGCGCCCGCACCTGCCTCCGGGGACACTGTCGACCGCGGAGCTGCTCGAGCAGCCGCACCGAGCGGCCGTCCAATTCGCCGGGCTTGTCGTCGCGCGGCAGCGGCCGTCGACCGCGAACGGCGTCGTTTTCATGCTCCTCGAGGACGAGCACGCGCAGGTGAACCTCGTGATCGCGCCGCAGGTGTACGAGCGCTTCCGCGCAGTTGTGCGCAGCGAGCCACTTCTGCTCGTCCGGGGCCGCTACGAGCACTCGGACCGCAACCGGAACGTTCTCGTGCGCGAGCTCGTCTCACTCGCGCCGCTCGCGCGATCCCTGACCGCCGGGGCGGACGTCCACGCGGCTCTCCCGCGCGCCCACCACTTCGGGCACCGCTAGCGCTCGGTTGACCCCGCTTGGTGCCACGCCTCGGCGAGCGGGCGACGATAGAACGCGGCGAGCGGCACGGCGACCAGGACCAGGATGACCTCATCGAACGGTCCCGGAATCGGTAGAAGCCCGAGCCCCGCGAGCCATCTCAGCGGTCTCGGGATGCGCGTGTCGGTCGCTGCAATCCTCACCGCCCGAACCGTGCGTCCCGCCAACAGGCGAAGTCTCGGCACGACCCCAGGGTAGGCGCTCTGCCGGCATGCGTACCCTGAGAGCGTGATCAAGCTCTCATGCGAAGCGTGCGGCTGGGTCGCGATCACGAGCCAGCCGGTCAACGACGTCTGGCGGGAGCACGAAGCCGGCTGCCCCGCTGTCGGCGGTGCCGTCCGTCACTTGCCGGACCTGCCGCCGCTGCGACGCCTTCTACCGCCGGTGAACGCGTGTCGCCATCGCCCGGTACGCCGCCAGATCGCGGTCACCGCCGCCGGCGTGAAGAAGTACGCAGTGATGTGCGAGCTCTGCGGTCGACTCGTCGGCTGACCGCCCCGCGACTCAAGGGCGCTCGTCCACGTTTACCGGGCATGAAACGCAAGGACGGCTTCGCGCCGATCGGCTCCTACGCGGCGCTCGGCGACGGCCGCACGGTGGCGCTCGTCGCAGCGGACGGCTCGGTCGACTTCATGTCGCTGCCGAGCCTCCACGCGCCGACGACGTTCGCGGCAATCCTCGACCCGGAGAAAGGGGGGCGCTTCGCGCTGGCGCCCGCAGGGGAGTTCGAAGCCGCCCGCCGCTATCTCGGGCGCACGAACGTCCTCGAGACGACGTATCGCACCGGCGACGGGGTCGTTCGCGCGACCGAGGCGCTGACGCTGCAGGACGGCGGGCTGCTCCCGTGGGTCGAGCTCGCCCGGCGGATCGAGGGCGTCGAGGGCTCGGTGCCGCTCGAGTGGCGGATGGAGCCGCGCTTCGACTGGGGACGCGAGCAGCCACGCATCGTCCATCGCGGGGATCGCGTCGTCGCCGAGGGCGGGCGCCTGCAGCTCGCCGTCCACTCCTGGGACGCCGGAGAGGTCGAGCCGGAGGAGGATGCGCTCGCCGGGTCGTTCGTGATCGCGGCCGGCCGGAGCGCGCTGCTCGCGCTTGTCGCCGCGTACGAGCAGCCCCTCCATGCGCCGAGCCGCGACCACGTCGAGGCTCGTCTCGACGCGACTCGCCGCGTCTGGGAGCGCTGGCTCGGGTTCTGGGCGTACGACGGCCCCTGGGAGGAGGAAGTCGCACGCAGCGCCCTCGCGCTGAAGCTGCTGGTGTATGCGCCGAACGGAAGCATCGCAGCGGCGGCGACCACGTCTCTCCCCGAGGTGATCGGTGGCGACAAGAACTACGACTACCGCTACTCGTGGGTGCGCGACTCCGCGTTCACCCTCGACGCGCTGATGCGTCTCGGCCTGCCGGAGCAGGTGCAGGAGTCGTTCGGCTGCCTTCTTCGCGCCGTGCGCCAGACAGCGCCCGACCTCAGGCCGTTCTACGACCTCGACGGATGCGTGCCCGAGCGGAGCGAGGAGCTCTCCCATTTCCGCGGCTATCGCGACTCGAGGCCCGTGCGATACGGGAACGCGGCCCGCACGCAGCTCCAACTCGGCTCATGGGGCGACCTGCTCGAGACCGCGGCGCTCTACGTCTCGGAGGGCAACGTGCTCGACGAGGAGACGGGCGAGATGCTCGCGAGCTGCGTCGACCGCATCGCCATCCTCTGGCCGGACGAGGACTGCGGGATGTGGGAGCTCGACGAGCACCGCCAGTACACGAGCTCGAACATCGCGGTCTGGATGGCCTTCGACCGGGCGTTGAGCCTCGCGGAGCAGGGCCACCTGTCGGACGATCACGCCGCGCAGTGGCGCGAGCAGCGCGACCGTCTCCACGCCTGGATCGAGGAAAACTGCTGGTCGGACGAGCTCGGCGCGTACTGCGGCTGGGCGGGCGAGGAGACGCTCGACGCGGGAATCCTGCGAGCGATTCGGATGGACTACCCCGAACGCGAGCGGCTCGACCGGACAGTGGACAGGATCCGGGAACGGCTCGCTGCGGCGCCGGGCCTGCTCTACCGCACGACCGAGCACGTCGGGAAGGAGGGGGCGTTCGTTGCCTGCTCGTTCTGGGCCGTCGAAGCGCTCGCGCGGCTCGGGCGGGTCGACGAGGCCTGCGAGACGATGGAGCAGATCCTCCCCTACGCGAACGACGTCGGGCTCTTCTCGGAGGAAATCGACCCATCAAGCGGCGAGCTTCTCGGCAACTTCCCGCAGGGGCTGAGCCACCTCGCGCTCGTCAACGCCGCGGGGGCTATTCAGGATGCCGTAGGGCGTGGCGCCGGTACATCGGCGAAGGCAGGTGCGGCGCGAGGTTGAAGGCCGTGTTCACGAGCGCGAGATGCGTGAACGCCTGCGGAAAGTTCCCCAGCAGCCGGCCTGCGCGCGGGTCGTACTCTTCGGACATCAGGCCGAGATCGTTGCCCAGATCTACCAGCCGGCCGAAGAGCTCGTATGCCTCGTCGCTCCGCCCGAGCAGCTCGTAGCAGTCGCAGAGCCAGAAGGAGCACGGGAGGAAGACTCCCTCGCCCGGCGGCAGGCCGTCCGCAGCGTCCTCGTGCGTCCGATAGCGGAGCACGAAGCCGTCCTGAAGCAGCTCCCGTTCCACCGCCTCGATCGTGCCCTGGATTCGCGGGTCGGTCGCAGGGAGGAAGCCGACCAGCGGTAGGAGGAGGAGGCTCGCGTCGAGCTCCGTTGAGCCGTACGACTGCGTGAACGCGCCGAGGTCGGAGTCGTAGCCGCGTTCGCAGACGTCCGCGTGGATCTCGTCTCGGACCGTGCGCCACCGGTCGGCCGGCCCTTCGAAGCCGTAGTCCTCGACCGTCCGGACGGCGCGGTCGAACGCGACCCAGGCCATCGCCTTCGAGTGGACGAAGTGGCGGCGTTCCCCGCGGATCTCCCAGATGCCGTCGTCGGGATCGCGCCACGCTTCCTCGAGATGGTCGAGCAGGCCGAGCTGGATGCGCCATCCCTGAGGATCCACGGGGAGTCCGTGCACCCGGGCCTGGTAGAAGCAGTCGAGCACCTCGCCGTACACGTCGAGCTGGAGCTGCTCGCTCGCCGCGTTGCCGACGCGCACGGGCTGCGAGCCCTCGTAGCCGTCGAGCCAGGGCAGCTCGAATTCGCTCAGGCGCCGCTCGCCGCCGACGCCGTACATGATCTGCACGTCCGCCGCATCGCCCGCGATCGCACGGATCAGCCAGCGCCGCCACTGCCCGGCCTCGTCGGCATGGTTGCAGTGGAGGAGGGCGAGCAACGTGAGCGTCGCGTCGCGCAGCCAGCAGTAGCGGTAGTCCCAGTTGCGGACCGAGCCGATCCACTCCGGCAGCGAGGTCGTCGGGGCGGCGACGATTCCGCCGGTCGGGTCGTACGTGAGCGCCTTCAGCACGATGAGCGAACGGCGGACGAGCGGCGCCCAGTCCTCGGGCAGCTCGAGCGGACACGCCTCGCTCCACTCGCGCCAGAAGCCCTCGGTATCGGCAAGCGCCTGCTCGGGATCGATCGGCTCGGGCGTGTCCTCGTGCGACCGGAACCAGGTGAGGACGAACGGCACGCGCTCCCCCTCGTCGACCGAGAGCTCGGAGATCGTGCTGAAGTCCTCGCCACGCGTCTCGGCGTGCGTGCGGAAGCAGAGCGCGTCGGGGCCGGCGAGCGCGACGCGGGTGTCCTCCTCGTGCGTGCGCTTGCGGACCCACGGCACGATGCGGCCGTAGTCGAAGCGGATCGTCAGCTCCGAGCGGAAATGGACGCGGCCCTTGACGCCTTCGACGATGCGCACGATGTCCGGCGTGATCCCGCGCGGCGGCATGAAGTCGAGCACCCGCGCACACGAGCCGTCCTCGGTCTGCCAGGTCGTGTCGAGGACGAGTGTGTCGTGGAGGTAGCGGCGCTCGCTGGTCGCCGATGTCGACGGCGCGAGCAGCCAGCGCCCGCAGTCGGGCCCGCCGAGCAGCGCGGCGAAGCAGGCGCCTGAGTCGAAGCGGGGGAAGCAGAGCCAGTCGATCGAGCCGCCGCGGTCGACGAGCGCCGCCGTCTGGAGGTCGCCGAGGAGTGCGTAGTCCTCGATGAGGGGCATCAGCGGTTCTCGATCTCGAGCCCGAGCTCGGACCAGCGCCTGCGAACAGCGCGGTTGAAGGAGTCCTCGTATGCCTCGCCGGCATCCTCGTCGAGCGTGCGGGCAAAGCGGTCGCGCATGTCCGCGAGCGCCTCGGTCGCCGTCTCCACGGCGTCGGAGAAATCGCCGTATGTCTCCTCGCGGTCCTCGCGGTCGGCCTCCTGATAGGTGCGGAACCGCTCGCGGCACTCCTCGAGCAGGTCGGCTTCGTCCTCGACGAAGAGATCGAGCTGGCGCGCAATCACGTCGCGGAACGGGTCGCGCCGCAGTCTCATGCGATCTCCTCGTAGAGCGCGAGATGTGCCCGTGCCGAGGCGTCCCAGGTCAGCTCCTCCCGCGCGCGCCGGGCGCCGGCGCGGGCTCGCTCGAGTGCCTCCGTGTCGTCGAGCAGCTCGCGGACTGCAGTCGCCAGCGCGGCGACGTCCCCGGCCGGCACGACCCGGCCCGCGTCGTAGCGCTTCACCGGCTCCGCGATCCCGCCGACGTCGTACGCGACGGCCGGGATACCCGCGCCGAGCGCCCGCAGGAGGGCGCCGCTCTGGTCGAGCTCGGGCCGGTACGGGAAAACGGCGATCGTCGCATCACCGAGCGCGCGGTCGCTCTCCTCCGACGAGAGGTAGCCGAGCCGCCACTCCACCTCGAGCCCGTTCGCGGCGGCCCGGTACGGCTCGAGCGGTTCGAGCGGGTCGCCCGCGACGAGCAGCCGCGCATCGCCCACCCGCCGCACCGCGTCGATCGCGTCGCCGAGGCCCTTGTAGGGGCGGATCATTCCGAAGGCGAGCACCGTCCGGCCGTCGTCCCGCCGCTCGGGCTCGCTCGGGAAGACCGGATGGGGAATGACGCGGAGCCGCTCCGGTTCGACGCCCAGCCCGGTGAGCGTCTCCTTGCCGTTCTCGCTGTGCACGACGACCCGTTCGAAGCGCGCGAAGATTCGGTGCCACAGCTCGGTGCGATGTGCCGTGCGGCGGGGGAGAAGGTCGTGCGCCGTGAAGACGGCCGGCAGGTGCGGGCGGAAGAGGAAGGCGTCAAGCTCGGGCGCGGGCAGCCACTGCATGTGGAGCACATCCGCGTGGAGGCGGTGGAGTGCGGCGAGGCCGAGCGGATGCTCAACGATCTTGAGCGGCAGGCGCAACGGCGAGCGGCCGAAGAGCCGCGACGAGAGCGGATAGAAGAGCTCTCGACGGCGGTACCCGTCCGGCTCGGGCGCGGCGCCGAAACGGAAGCGAGAGGTCACGAGCTCGACGTCGGCGCCGGCCCGCGCGAGTGCCGCCGCCAGCTCGTGGTCGTACGGCGGCGTGAAGGCCGGCGGATCGGCGAGCAGGACACGCACGGCTCCGTACGCTACGCCGTGGCCATGCTCGTGCGGACCTGGAACCTCTTCCACGGAAACGCCTCCCCGCCCGAGCGCGGGGCGTTCCTCCGCCAGATGATCGAGCTCGTGACGGGCGACGGTCCGGATCTCGTCTGCCTCCAGGAGCTACCGGTCTGGGCACTGGGCGATCTCGAGCGCTGGAGCGGGATGCACGCAATCGGTGCAGTGGCGCGGCGGCCTCTGCTTCCGTTCGGCGCTCGCGCCGTGACGGATCTACACCACGGGCTTCTGCGGTCCGCTGTGACGGGGGAGGCGGACGCGATCCTCACGCGCGAGCCGGCGCGTGATCGTGGGACGCACGTCATGGGTCAGGCGAAGCTGCGACGCATCGCTCACGTGGCCGAAGTCGACGACGTGACCGTGGTGAACTTCCACATCGACGGCAGGCGCGAGCAGTTCGATCGCGTGCTCGCGCTCGCGGGCGACCGGTCGATCGTCGCCGGCGACGCGAACCTCGTCGCTCCGGTGGCGGAGGGCTTCTGCACGCCGCTCGCGGGCAGCATCGACCAGATTCTCGTGCGCGGGCTCGAGCTCCTCGACGGACCGACAGCGTGGCCGCTCGAACGACGAACTGTCGCGGGCCGCGTCCTCTCCGACCACGCCCCGGTGGAAGCGGTGGTCGAATGACGTTCGATGAGGCGCGGGCGCAGTTCCCCGTGCTGGAGCGCTTCGCGTACCTCAACGCGGGCTCGAACGGGCCTCTGCCCCAAGCAGCCGTCGACGCGGCGCGGGCTCGGCTCGACCGCGATCTCGCGGAGGGCCGCAGCGGGATGGCGTGGGTCGAGGAGATCTGGGAGATGCGAGAGCGAATCCGCACCGGGATTGCAGCAGTGCTGGGAACCACCGCAGAGCTCGTCGCCCTCACCGATTCGACGACGCGCGGGTGCCAGATCGTGCTCGCCGGACTCGGGCTCGGCGCTCAGGACGAGATCGTCACAACCGACGAGGAGCACTTCGGCCTGATCGGCCCACTGCACGCGAGCGGCGCCCGTGTTGTCGTTGCCGAGGCGAACGAGGAAGCGCTGCTCGCCGCGGTGACGCCACGCACTCGGCTGATCGCCGTCTCGCACATCCTCTGGACGACCGGCCGCAGGCTCGATCTCGCGCGGCTGCGCCAACCGGGGGGACCGCCACTTCTTGTCGACGGTGCGCAGTCGGCGGGCGCGATTCCTGTCGACCTCGCCGGAGCCGACTGGTACACCGTGTCCGCGCAGAAATGGATGTGCTCTTTGGATCAGTCCGGTGCGCTCTATGTGCGCGATCCCGAAAGGCTGCGCGTGAAGCTGCCGAGCATGTACGCGCAGCTGAGCCACGAGGCCGACGGCTCGTTCGTCCCGAAGGACGGCGCACGAAGGTTCGATGCCGGCTGGACCGGTGGGCCACTCCTCGCCGGGTTCGCGGCGGCGCTGGGCGTGCATCCTGAATGGCGTTACGAGGGCGCTGCCGCTGCAGCCGCGCGGTGCCGCGAACTGCTCGAGCCGCTGGTGGAGGTCGTGACGCCGCCGGGGCACTCGACGCTCGTAGCGTTCCGCCCGGCCGGAAATCCGAGCGAGCTCGTGACGACGCTTGGCGAGCGGGGCGTAGTCGTCCGCGAGATCCCCCGCCGCAACCTCGTCCGGGCCTCGTGCGGCTGGTGGACGAGCGACGACGATCTGCGAAGGCTCGCCGACGGACTAACCGGGTAGACCGAGCTCGCTCGCGATCGGCTGCAGCGCCGCGACGACGGTGCGGATGTGGTCGTCGAGATCGACGCCGAGCTCCTCTGCGCCCTTGTAGACGTCCTCGCGGTGGACGCCGGCTGCGAAGGACGGCTGCTTGAGCTTCTTCTTCACCGACTTCGGCTCGAGCCCCTCGAGCCCCGTCGGCCGTACGAGGGCGCATGCGTGGACGAACCCGCTCAGCTCGTCGCACGCGAAGAGCGCCTTCTTCAGCGGCGTGTCCCGCGGCAGCCCGAGGTGCTCTGCGTGCGAGAGCACGGTCTCGACGACGTCCTCGGGATAGCCCTCCTCGCGGAGGATCGGCGCGCCGTCCTGCGGGTGCTGGTCGAGGGTCGGGTGCATCTCGTAGTCGAAGTCGTGGAGCAGCGCGGCCACGCGCCAGAGCTCCTCGTTCTCGCCGAAGCGCTGCGCGTACGCGGCGGTCGAAGCCTCGACCGCGAGTGCGTGCCGCAGCAGCGACTCGTTCTTCGTGTAGCGCGTGAGGGTCTCCCAGGCGCGGTCGCGAGTCGGCTCCATCGCCGCCAAGCCTAGTCCTCTCGATAGTGCGCCAAGTCTGTCGCGAAACTCCGGAACGCCTTGCGACAGCAAAGCGCGGGACGTAGACCGGTTGGACAACACCCAAAGCCCCGCGTCGTAAGGAGGTCGGCCATGAACGTGCCCAGTCGCTCTGTCGTCCTGACGATCGCTGTCGTAATCGGCCTGATCGTGTCCGCCGGTCTTGCGCAGGCCGACGACACCGCGTGGAAGGCCGCGCACGATACGGATCCCCACCTGGCACTCACGCAGCAACAGCTCGATATGACCGCGGCGAAGCGCGCGGCCGAAGCTCAAAGCGGCGGTGCGGTGCCGGCGTCCCTCGTTGCTCCGATGGGACCATGCGGCAGCTGCACCGGCGGCGGGAGCTATCCGAGCTCGGCGTCGCTCATCGCCAATCAGACGCCGCAGGCAACGAGCTACTGGTGCGGGCCAGCATCCGTTCATGAAGCACTCGACGCGCTAGGAGTGACGCTCTCACAGTCGGCGGCCGCGTCCGCGCTCCACACCACCACCGGGGGCACCGCCTGGTCAGGCGGTGGAACGTCGCCCTCCGGCTATCCCGTACCTGATGTGATGAACCGGTATCAGAGCCGCAACTACTACGTCCCGCAGTACGTCGCG
>Ga0070695_100000024_pt1 | contig 60106 bp, 67 predicted proteins | sample KBSK1252metaG_FD_65471 | JGI IMG/M metagenome (GOLD analysis project Ga0070695, IMG submission 65471) | Corn, switchgrass and miscanthus rhizosphere microbial communities from Kellogg Biological Station, Michigan, USA - KBS K1-25-2 metaG | ecosystem: Host-associated > Plants > Roots >...
AAAGCCGTCGGCTCGACGTGGCGCATCGTCGGCGCCAGCCTCGCGGCCTTCCTCGTCTCCGAGACCGTGGACAACCTCGTGGGAGCGCCTCTCCGCGGGCGCGTCCACGACGGGCTGCGCGTCCTCGTCTCGGCGGGGGCGAGCGCGCCGATCGACAGCGTCGTCTTCCTCGTGCTCGCGTTCGGCTCGTCCGGGCTCGACTTCTTCAATGGGCAGCTCGTGGGCAAGATCGTCTCGTCGGTCGTAATCGGGATTCCGCTCGTAGTGCTCGGCCGACGCTTTCTTCCTGCAAAGAGCGGGGATATGGTCCCGGCATGAGCGATTCGCTGATCCCGCCGTCGATCACGGGGAAGGGTTCACACTTCCCGCCAGGCGGCAGCGTGCTCGATCACGCCTTCGGCACGAGCGACCCGTACACGCTCGGGGTCGAGGAGGAGTACATGCTCCTCGACGCCGAGACGTTCGACCTCGTCCAGCACATCGACACCGTGCTCGCCGCGGTCGCGGGGCACGAACTCGAGCCGCGGATCAACTCGGAGCTGATGCAGTCGGTGCTCGAGGTCGCGACGCCGGTGTGCCACACGCCGTCCGGAGTGCAGCAGCAGCTCCTCCGCATCCGCCACTACGTCACCGACGTGGCGCGCGAGAAGGGTCTGCGGGTCGGTTCGGCCGGCACCCACCCTTTCTCGCTTTTCGAGCGGCAGCGGATCACCGCCAAGGATCGCTATCGGGCGATGGTCGACCAGATGCAGTACATCGCTCGCCGCGAGCTGATCTTCGGGATGCACGTCCACGTCGCGGTCGACGATGCGGAGAAGGCGATCCAGGTCGTAAACGGGCTGATCGCGCATCTGGCCGAGCTCGTGGCGCTCTCGGCGAGCTCGCCGTTCTGGCGCGGCGAGCCGACCGGGCTCCGCTCCTCGCGCCACATGGTCTTCGCCGCCTTCCCGCGTTCCGGCCCGCCGCCGCGCTTCCGCGACTACTCCGACTACGCGCAGGTCGTGAACCAGCTCGAGAAGACCGGCTGCATCCAGGACTACACGCACATCTGGTGGGACATCCGGCTCCATCCCCGCCTCGGCACCATCGAGATCCGGATTTGCGACGCGGTCACGCGGCTCGACGACGTGATCGCGATCACCGCCTACTGCCAGGCACTCGTCAAGCACTATGCGGAGCTCGTCGAGCGTGGCGAGGCGATCCCCTCGTTCCACCGGATCCTCACGACCGAGAACAAGTGGCTCGCCGCGCGCTACGGCCTCTCCGCGCCGGTGATGGACCTCCACACAGGCCGCCGCAACCGGGTGCCGGTGGCGGCCCTCGTGCGCCGAACGCTGCAGACGCTGCGTCCTCACGCGCGCGACCTCGGGTCGGAGGAAGAGCTGGAGCGCGTCGACGAGATCCTGCGCCGCGGCAACGGAGCCGACCGGCAGTTGCACATCTTCAACGCCCTCAAGGCTGCAAGCGCCGGCGGCGAAGCCGCCGGCGCGCGGCCGAAAGACCCCGCCTTCGGCGGGCAGGGGGACATCGTCGAGGTCGTGCGGGAGATCGCGGACGCGACCGAGGTCGCGGCGGACCCGCAGCCCGAACCCGCAGCCGCCGCGTAGCATCGAGGTCATGCTCGAGGCCGGAGAGAGAGCGCCGCTCGAAGCGGTCGTCTGGACGACACCACGCGAGCGCGCGAGCATCGGTGATCTCATCCACGACCGGCCGCTGCTGCTGCTCTTCTACCTCTTCGACTGGTCCTCCACCTGAACGTCCGAGCTCGAGCTCCTGCGTGACAGGAGAGCGGAGCTGCAGGAAGCGGGAGTCGAGCCGTTCGCGATCTCACGCGACTCGCCGTACACGCACGTCGCGTGGATGCAGGCGCTCGACCTCGACTTCCCGCTCCTCTCGGACTGGAACGCCGAAGCGACGCACGGGTTCGACGTCGCCTTCGAGCACAACGGGATGCGGGACGTCTCACGACGCAGCGCGTTTCTCATCGACACCGCCGGCGTCGTCCGCGGCGTGTGGGCGTATGAGACGGGCGAGCTCCCCGATCTCGACGAGCTCCTCGCGGCCGCGCGAGCACTCAAGCTTGACACGTGACTATTTAGTCACGTAATCTCACAGGTGTGGACGACGGCCAAATCTTCAAGGCACTCGCCGACTCGACCCGGCGTCACCTGCTCGACCGGCTCTTCGAGCGCGACGGCCGCACGCTCACGGAGCTCGAGTCCGAGCTCGAGATGACCCGCTTCGGTGTCATGAAGCACCTGCGCGTGCTCGAGGAGGCCGGGCTCGTCGTCACCCGCCGAGAGGGCCGGGAGAAGCTCCATTTCCTCAATCCCGTCCCGATCCGGCTGGTCCACGACCGGTGGATCGACAAGTACACCGAGCACCGCGTCGCAGCACTCGCGGATCTCAAGCACGAACTGGAGGAGACGGCATGAGCACGACGACCACCACCGCGCAGACGACCCAGATCTACCAGGTTTTCATCCTCGCGACCCCGGAGCAGATCTGGGATGCGATCACGAAGCCGGAGTTCACGGAGCGTTACTTCCACGGCGTCCGGATCGAGCTCCGAGACGGGCGGCGCATCTCGGCGCTCGGAGACATGACCTGGGACGAGGAGATCCTCGAGGAGGACCCGCCGAGACGGCTCGTCCACCGCTGGACCTCGGCCTACGACCCCGAGCTCGCAGCGGAGGAGCCGAGTCGCGTCACGTGGGAGATCGAGCAGCAGGAAGACGGGACGACGCTCCTGACCGTCGTCCACGACCAGCTCGAGAACGCGCCGAAGACGGCCGAGGGCGTTTCGGGTACCGGGTGGATGTTCGTCCTCAGCAACCTGAAGACGCTGCTCGAGACCGGAAAGCCACTGAACGCCTGACCGATGACTTTCCTAGAGCCACGGCGTCTTACCATAGAAGTCGCCGATCGGCGACACTCTCGACAGTCCCGCAACGCTAGGAGCGAATCGAATGTCGAAGACCCTGTTGACCGTCGGAACGCGCAAGGGCGCGTTCATCCTCGAGAGCGACGACCGCCGCGAGTGGACATTGCGCGGCCCGTACTGCGAAGGCTGGCCCGTCTACCACGCGATCTACGACGCGACCACCGGCTCGATCTACGCTGCCGCAGCGAGCGAGTGGCACGGCTCGAGCATCTGGCAGAGCGGCGACCTCGGCGAAACGTGGGAGCAGTCCAGCGAGGGCCTCTCCTACGGCGACGACGACGGCCGCAAGATCTCGAAGGTCTCGACACTCGCACGCGCCGGCGATCGCCTGCTGGTCGGCGTCGAGGCGCCAGGCATCTTCGAGAGCCGCGACAACGGCCAAACCTGGTCGCTCCTCTCCACGCTTTCGGGGCAGCACGGGAGCGAAAGCTGGGACGACCCCGCGAACCAGCCGCCCGGTCATCTCGGCATCTCCGGCTTCGTCACCGACGCCGAGGACTCCGACAACTTCTTCGCGATTGTGCAGGGCATCGGCGCCTTCGAGACCGAGGACGGCGGCTCCTCATGGACGCCGCGCAACAAGGGCCTGCGCCGCGACTGGCCCGCGGACTACGAGGACGTCGGCTTCTGCGTGCACAAGCTCGTCCGCTCGTCGGACCCGAACCGCATGTACCAGCAGAACCACGTCGGCATGCATCGCTCGGACGACGCCGGAAAGTCGTGGACCGAGATCACGGAAGGGCTGCCGGGCGACTTCGGCTTCGCCGCGGCCGTCCATCCGCACGACACCGAGACGTTCTACGTGATCCCCGTTGACGGGGGCCACGGGCGGACGATGCACGACGGCAAGGCGACGGTCTGGCGCACCCGGGACGCCGGCTCGAGCTGGACGCCGATGCGCACGGGCCTGCCGCAGGAGGACGCGCATCTCGGCGTTCTGCGCCAGGGGATGACGATCGACAAGCACGACGTCCCCGGCGTCTACTTCGGCACGAGCACCGGCCAGGTGTTCGCGAGCGAGGACGAGGGCGAGACGTGGAGCGAGATCGCGAGCTACCTGCCGTCGATCTCCTCCGTGGACGTCGCGATCGTCGAGTAGCGCCGTGCCCGACGTACGCCTGCCGGGGACGCTGACCCCGCTCTTCCCAGGACTTCCTCGCCGCGTCGAGATCGACGCGGCGAGCGTCCTGGCCGCGATCGACGAGCTCGAGCAACGCTGGCCGGGGCTCCGCGACCGGCTCGTCGCGGAAGGCCCGTCGCTGCGCCATCACATCCACGTCTACGTCGACGGCGAGCGCGCCGCGCTGGACACACCGGTCGCGGAACGCTCGCGCCTCGACGTCATCGCTGCGATCAGCGGCGGATAGAACGCGCGCGTGCGCGCGCTCCAGGGGGTCGAGGTCGATGCGGGCGCGTTCGCCGTCGTGATGGCGACGGGGATCCTCGGCGTCGGCGCACGGCTCGAGGGCATCGCGCCTCTCGCCGACGTGCTGCTCGCGTGCGCGTGTCTGGTCTGGCTCGTGCTCGCGGCGATCCTGCGCTCACGCTCGGTCCACTCGTTCGCCGTAGTCGCCGGGACGGCTGTGATCGGAGCCGACTTCCTGCTCGCCGGCCAGGGCAAGCTCGCGCTCGCACTCTGGAGCCTCGCGGCCGCGCTCTGGCTCGCGGTCGCGGTCACCATCCGTAGGGAGGCCGCCACGTCGCTGCTCACGATCGTCGCGACCGAGTCGCTGGCCGTGCTCGCGGCAGCGCTGGACCGGCGTCAGGATGCTCCGCTGCGGGATCCGGCCCTCGGGCTCTGGGCGCTCGGGCTTGCGCTCTATCCACTCGTCGCCGGCCGTATCGTCCACCTGTCGCTGCGGGAGCGCGACTACAGCCCGACCCTCTGGGTCGTGATGGGTGCGCTCGCGATCACGACGCTCGCCGCGGCGGAGCTCCTGCTCGACCATGGAGCCCTCGGCTCCACGGTCGCGCTGGCCACCTGGGTCGCCGCCTCGGCGGCGCTCCCCTTCCTCGTAGTGACGGAGCTGCGCGTGCGGCAATGGCGCTACGAGCTCGCACGGTGGAGCTTCGTCTTCCCGCTCGGGATGTACGGCGTCGCGAGCCATGTGCTCGGAGGAGCCGACGGACTGGCCGACTTGCGGCGCCTGGGCACGTTTTTCGTCTGGATCGCGCTCGCCGCCTGGGTTCTGACGGTCGCCGGCTCGTTTCGATCTTGACCCGAATGGGGATTGCAGCGGCATCCGGTGCCGGAGGAGCCAAGCCTCCGGACCCTCGTGCCTGCGGGAGGAACAAATGAGAAGGAAACACCTGCGCGCGCCGGCGATCATGCTCGCCGTGCTCGCCGTGGCCGCCATCGGCCTGGCTCAGGGTGCAAGTGCGAAGACCAGCGCACCTGCCTACAAGCTCGCCAACGTCGGGCCGTTCGGGGGCGAGCCCACAATTGCCACGAACATCAAGGGCGAGCTCTACGACACGACCCCGAGCGGGGGCACCCTGCTCTACAAGTCGACGAACCACGGATCGACCTGGACGCAGGCGACCACCGCCGACCCGTCGAGCGGCGACGACTGCGTCACCACCGACCAGTCGGGAGCCGTCTACGAATGCAACCTGGCGGGGAGCGTGGAGACCGCTCCGCTGCAGGCCGACGTCTGGAAGTCGGTCGACGACGGCAAGACGTGGATGTACGGCAACAACAACGTCGACCTCGCGGCGGGCTCGAACGTCTGCGGGACGAGCTGCAACCCGTTCGGCGTCGACAGGCAGTGGGCCGGGGCCTACATCCCGCCCGGCGGAACGACCGACAATGCGCTGGTCGTCCTCGCCTACCACGACTTCTACGGCCCGAGCCAGATCTGGGCGAACATCTCGACCGACGGAGGCAAGACGTTCGGCACGCCCATCGACGTCATGGCCAACTTCACGCTGAACGGAGCGGATCAGGCGGCGGTCGCGTTGGCCGACTCGGCCTGCAACACCGTTCCGACCGGCGCGGCGATCTCCTGGGCCGGCGCGCATCCTGGTCGCATCTTCGTGTCCTGGATTGCCTCCGACCCCGAGAGCCCGCTAACGGGCTGCAACGTGTCGATGCTCCAGTCCTTCCACAACCTGTTCGTGGCCTGGTCGGACGACGGCGGGAAGACCTGGACGCCGCAGCTCGCCTACGACGCAGGCGTCGGACACGACACCTCGTCGCCGTTCGCAGGGTTCACGCTCGACAAGCTCGGCAACCCGTACGTCGCGTTCACAGCGCCGGCGCCGAGCAGCAACCCGGCAACGTGTGCCACCGAGTCGGCGGCAGGAACCGTCCAGTCCGATCCGACCTGCTCGAACCACATGTGGGTGGCGTGGTCGGCAGACGGCGGCACCACGTGGGATGGCGGCGGCGGCATCGTTCCCGGGAGCGCGGCGACCGCGTACGAGGCCGACTCCGGCAACGCGGTGCAGACCGATCTCTTCCCGACGATCGCCGCGGGCAGCCCTGGCAAGGTCGACGTCTCGTGGCTTCGCACGAACGAGATCGAGCCGACGGACGCGCTCGGCAAGTTCCTCCCCGGAGGCTGCGCCGGGCCGGGCAACGGGAACCCGGACTTCTATCCGCCGGCGTGCAGCTGGAACCTCTACGCCGGCCAGTCCTTGAACCTCACGTCGCCGACCGGAATCGCGACGTGGACGACCGGAGCAGTCACGACGACGCCGATGCATGTCGGAGACATCTGCAACCTCGGCATCTTCTGCGTCGACCCGAACTCGAATCGAAACCTGCTCGACTTCAACAGCGAGGTGGTCGATCCGACGACGGGCTTCGCGCACATCGCCTACGCGGACGACAACACCGTCAACAAGCTCCGCGTGGCGAATCAGGTGTCCGGCTCGAACGTCCTCGGGCCGTAAACCCACTCATCTCTGTGGCGGCGGTCTCATGGGACCGCCGCCACATGAGGAATTAGGCCTACTGCGCAACCGGAACCTGCGGGGACACCTTGACCGGCCCTCGCAGCGTCGCCGAAGGAGTGCGGACGACGATCACGGCACCCGAACCCGACGTCGCGATGCGGAGGCCTTGGTCCACGGTCAGTTTCAGCGTCCCGTTCGCCGCCATCAAGCAGCGCCCGCACAGCATGCGCGCAACCGGAGCGGCACTCTTCGTCGCATGGAGCCGTAGCAACGCGGAGATCGGTCCGTGAAGCGCCGGCAAGCTCAGCTGCCAGCGCAACGTCGAGTAACCCGACTGCGGGAAATTGTCCGACGGTTCGAACCGATTCGGTCCGCTGAAGACCACCGTAAGGGTCCCGCCGAACTGTCCGGCGGCGGTCGTCCCGGCGACCGGCGCAAGGCGAGCGTGAACGTTCACCGAGTAGATCGCAGCCGCAACCGCAGTCGCGCCGGCGCACGCGATCGCCGCCGCAAACAGCGCGACGACGAGCATCCTCTTCCGCGCCTTTGTTGTCCTGATCACGAGTCACCTCCTGAGCGTCACCCTGATCCGGGGCGGTATCGGAGCGCAGTGATCGTAAGACGACATCGAGGCGCCGCCGAACGGCTTTACATGACCATTGCGTGGTCGACGACGCGCTCCTGCGGATCGATCGACCCGAGGCTATCGATCTCCGTCCGTGCCGAGCTGGTCGAGCAACGACTGACCTTGCGAGACCGCGAAGTCGCCCGATGCTCTGGGGCCGAAACCACTACTGGCGGACACGGCGGAGCCGCCGGCGCCGCCGATCGCGACGACATGGATCGACGAGACGCTCTTCTGGACACCGAACTCGTTCACGCCATCCGTGTAGGTGCACGGGAGATCTTTCCCTCTCCCTTCTCATGAGATCGGTTCACCGATCACCCCCCGGACCTGGCCGACCGGAAGGCCCGCTTGGCGGGCGGCCTCGCGCACGTCCTCGGCGGACGCGGCCTGGTAGACGCAGAGGCAGGTCTCGTCCTCCGGGATGAAGACCGAGCGCACGAACCGCACTCGCCTTCCCGCACGCTGAGCGCCAGCCGCCTTCCGGGCCAGAAGAATCAGCTCGTCGAGGTGCTCCCAACCCTCGGCGGGCCGAGCCAGTTCGAGTGCGAAGTAGCCGTTCCTTTCGATGCAACCGACGCTAGGGAGCCGGCCGACCCAGATCAATTGTGGGTATCCACACGAAATCAGGGCAGGTGCGGCGCAAACTCCGCACGCGCGAACGCGGGGCGGCGCGATGGCCGCCCTTCGCATTCGCGTTTGCGTCAGATCGTGCAGGTACTGGTGTTGGCAACCGTCGGGTCGCTAGAACCGCCGGGGCTGAGGAAACTGATGTTCGATCCCACGGCGGTCGCGTCGGCGAGGCAATCGTTAGCCAGTGTCTGTCCCGCGCCTGCAGTGTTGAACCAGCCGCTGCACTCCCACAGAGTGTTGGGCACGGATGGCTTGCTGAACGTGCCGCCAAACGACTGGCAGTCGATTTGCGACTGGCCAGCGGAGCAGCCATTGGCCACCGCATTGCCGTTGTAGGTGCCGATTGCTTCGGTGTTGAATGTGGCGCCGCATTCGTCAGTGATCGCGCCCGAGTTTTCGACATCTCCGGAGTTGTCGACCGATCCGAAGTTGTCGATGTTCGCTCCAATGGCGTTGTTGATCGTGCCGTGAATGGTCCCGCCGATGCGGGTGATGGTCACCGTGCCGCCCGCCTTGATCGTGACGGTGTCGGAGTTGTCGAGAGTGCCGTCGAGCTCGAAGAAGCCGGAGCTCGTGATGGTCCCGCCGGCCTGGTTTAGGAGATCGCCGGCGGCGCTGATGTCGAGTTGCCCGCCGTTGTTCACGATCGCGCCCGAGTTGAAGTAGTTGGCGGCTCCACCGAAGACCCCGCCTGAGTTGACCGTGATCGTGGCGCCGGAATCGTTTGTAACGACGTTCACGCTGCTGCCGAAGAAGCTCGCCCCGGATCCGATCGTGATCGTGCCGTCGTTCGTGAAATGCCCCGGATACGCAAGCGCATTGCTGTACTGGTTGAGGAGAAAGCCACCGGAGGTCTCGGTCAGCGAACCTGCGTTGTCGAAGGTGTTCTCGGTCTCGAGGTAGGTGCTGGTGCTGAAGCCGGCGCCCGACTCGTTCGTCACCGTCCCGCGGTTCGTAAAGCCACAGACGAAACCGTTCAGAGACGAGCACGACCCGTCGTTCGTCACGGTTCCAAAGTTGTCGAACGTGCCGGTGTTCGTGATGAAGAGGCCGGCGCTGAGGGTGCTCGAGAGCGTGCCGTGATTCGTCAGCGTGCCGGCGTTGGTGAGCGTGCCGGTGTTGCTGATGAGGCTTGCCGGGATGTTGTTGCCCAGGGCGCCGGAGTTGCCGATGGTTCCCGAGTTGTCGATCTCACCGGCGTTGTTGACGGCCCCGCCGAAGTTGTTCGTGATCGTGCCGGCGCTGGTGAGAGTGGCTCCCTGGTCGTTTTGGAGAGTGCCGCCGGAGTTGTTGGTGATCGTCCCGTTGTTGGTGAAGGTTCCGGGATCCTCGTTTCTGAGGAGAGCCGCATTGGTGATCGTCCCGCCTGCGTTGTTGGTGACGCTTGACCCGTTGGCGAGGTTGCCGCCCGGGTTGTTGCTGAACGTGCCGTTGTTGGTCAGTGCGCCCGCGCCGGCGTTGCTGAACAGAGTGGCGTTGGCGATCGTGCCGCTCGTTTCGTTCGTGACAGTGCCGAAGTTGCTCAGAACGGCACTCGTTTCCTCGGTCAGCGTGCCGAAGTTGTCGATCGTGGCTCCGCTGTCGTTCGTGACCGGGCCGTAGCTGTCGATCGTGCCGCGGTTGGTCGTGGTGCCGGTCGAAAAATCCAGGAGCACACCGCCGCCGGAGCGGATCGTGATCGTGGCGCCCGCGTCGTTCGTTAGCGCCCCGCCATTGCGGAATCCACCCTGGCTGTCAACACTTCCGTCGTTCGCGAACGTGCCGAACGCGGAGACGATGCCACCCGCGTTGTTGTTGATGGCACCCCCTGAAGCGTTCGTCCAGGTGCCAGTGCTCTCCAGTTGGCCATTGTTGGCGATGGTGCCGCCCGACCTGTTCGCGAGGGTGCCGGTCGCCTCGACAACGAAGGGCGCGCCCGCGGCGTTGGTCACGGTCGAGCTATTCGCGATCGTCCCCGCGATCTCGACATGACCCTGGTTCGAGATCGTGCCCGAGTTGCTCAAGGTCACGTTCGCGGAAACCGTGAGAAATCCCGCGCCGCCGATCAGCAATGTGGTCCCGCTCGGGATCGACAAGCTCGTGTTCAAGCTGACGGTCGTCGAGATCGTGCATGTGCTCGAGCTCTTCGTCCACGTCCCACCCAGGCTCTTGCATGAATTCATCGCCAGGACCACCGGCTTCGGCGGTGGCTTGGCCGCGATCGCAGCCGGCACCGCCCCGAGGAGCAGAACGCTCAGTCCAGCGCCGGCGATGAATGCAGCCAGCACAAGCTTGCACGACGGACCACTAGATGAATGCCGCATGACTCTCTCCCTCCCATGAAGTCGATGCGGCCGACGCTAGGGAGCCGCCGGATCTAGATCAATTGTGGGTATCCACACGAAATCAGGGCAGATGCGCCGCGAGCTCCGTGCGCGAGCGCACACCCAACTTCCCGTACAGGCGCGAGAGAGTCGCTTCGACTGTGCGAACGCTCACGAACAGACGGGCCGCGATCTCCTTGTTGGTGAGGCCCTCGGCGACCAGCTCGGCTATCTCCCGCTCCCGAGCCGTCAGCTCTTCGCCGGCGGGACGGCGGCCGGGGAGCCGGGCCAGGTCCGCGGATGCTTTTTCTGACCAGCGGGCGGCGCCGAGCTGGTCGAATCGATCGAGGGCGTCGGTGAAGGCCGCGCGCGCTGTCCCCCAGCTGCGCGCGCTCCGTTCGATGCGCCCGGCGAGGTGAAGCGTCCGCGCATGCTCGAATGGCTCCGGCAGGTCGGCATGCGCCTCGAGCGCCGCTTCGATCTCCCGGCGCGCCTCGGCGTGGTTGCCACTCCCGGCAGCGGCGAGGGCCATGAGCCGGCTCGCCATCGCCCGGCACCACGGCTTGTCGCCGACCGGGCAGGCGCGCAGCGTCGCCGCGATCGCGACCGCCTCGTCCATCCGACCGATCGCAAGGAGCGCCTCGCCCAGCACATGCCCGACCGGGAAGATCGAGAGGTCGCCGAGCCCTCGCTCGGTCATCAGCTTCCAGGCGGGCTCGAGTCCCTCGACTGCCTCCTCTGGCTCATCCTCTGTGAGAGCGACCAGCCCGAGTACTGCACGACCACCGATCGTCCACCAGAAGTCCGTCATCTCCTCCGCGGCCGACAGTCCGGACGCGGCGAGCACCCGCGCCTCTTTGTGGTAGCCCAGAACAGCCTCGGCCATGGCCGTGATACAGGAGGCGGCGGCGACGACCTGCGGATCGGCCGCCTGCCTCGCGTGCTCGAGCGTGAGCCGGGCGTTCGTCAGCGCATCGGCCCACCGGCCCGCGCGTAGCTGAACCTCGGAGAGGTGACCGCGGGCCACCACCTCGACCGGCTCGATGCCGAGCGCGTGCGCCGAAGCCACCTCCTGCTCGAACAGTTCCGCTGCCTCGTCGAACCGCGTCGCGTGCATACAGCAGCAAGCGAGCTCCATGCGAGGAGAGGCTCCGGCCCCGATCGTCCCGTCCCAGCGGCGAAACGCGCGCTGCGCGCTCTCGGGTACTCCTTCACCGAGCATGCTCTCGGCAAAGCCGAGGATCGAAAGCGCGGCCACGGCGGTGTCCTGATCGCCCACGTCGTCGGCCAGCCGGGCCGCGATTCGGGCGTGCGAGACGGCCTCCTCGAGCCGGCACATCCCGCAGGCGAGGTCACTCATCTCGACGTGCAGTTCCGCCTCGACTGCCTCGTCGCCGCGGGCATCGTCGAGCGCCGCCTCGGCTTCGACCAACGCCTCCTCGAAGGACATACCCGAGCCACCTACGTTCAGCAGCACCAATTGCCGGGCGCGCGCCCGCGGCACACCGGCCGGCAGCCGAGCCACGAGCCCACGGGCGAGGGAGACCGCGGTCTCGACATCGCCCGCCAACACCAGCTCGGTGCCGGCTCGCAACTCCCACGCGTCTGCACCGTCATCCCCCGGTGCAAGCTCCGCGGCCCGCCGGTAGAGGGCAGCTGCGCCCGCGTGATCACTCCGCCTGGCCGCTTCATCCGCTGCCGCGCCCACGATGCCCGCCGCCCTCGCGTCGGGTCCTATGGTGGCGCGGGAGACGTGGTGGCCGCGCTCGACCGGATCCTCGCTCACCGCCGCCAACCGCCCATGGACCTGACGCCGCTCATCCGGCAGCAGCAGCTCGTACGCAACCGAGCCGAACAGCGGATGCGTGAAGGCGAGCCGTTCCCCCGCCAACTCGAGGACACCCGATTCGATCGCCGCCCGCAGCTCTGCCCGGTTCACGCCGGCAGCGAGCAGGAGAGCCGGTGAGGGCCGAAGCGCGGCTGCGGCCACGAAGACCGCCGCCTGAGCGCCAGGACCCAGCGCCTGAAGCCGCTCCGCGAGAACCCCCGCCAACGTCGCACGCTCCTCCCGATCGCCCCCACCCTGTCGTGCAAGCTCGAGCGCGAAGAACGGATTTCCACCTGACGTGGCGTGCACGAGCTCGACCTGTGGTCGCGCCAACTGCAAGCCGAGAACGTCCCGCAGCAGACCGCCCAGCACGGTCACCGACAGCGGCCCGACCGCGACCTCGTGGACGTCCTCCCAAGCAGCCAGTCCGAGCGGAAGCTCGAGCATCGGCGCACCGTTCGCGCTCCGCACGGCGACGAGCACACGTAAGCCGACCGGCCCGACTCGCCGCAACGCGAAGGCAAGCGCAGACGCGGTCGGCCGATCGAGCCATTGCACGTCGTCGATCGCTAGGAGCAACGGCCCGGCGGCAGACCAGCCCCGCAACAGGTCCAAGAGGCCGCGGGCCAACACATGCTCGTTCAGCGTCCCGCCCGCCCGGCCGAGCGCGACTTCCATCGCCTCCCGTTGAGGAGGTGCAAGTGCCGCCAGACCTTCGCCTCCTGCCGCCTCGATCAGATCGGCCAGCGCGGCAAAGGGCAGCTCCGCCTCACCGGCCGACAACCGGATCGCGAGCACTCGCAAACCGGATGGCTGCACCCGCTCGAGTGCCGCGCGCACGATCGTCGTCTTCCCGATCCCCGCCTCGCCCCGGAGCACCAGCGCGGCCGGTCGCTCCCAATCCTCATGGAGAAAGGCGGCAAGCAGCCCGAGCTCTGCCTCTCGGCCAGTGACGTGTAGGGCCGGACGAGCCGCAGATACCGACATGGCTCCGCGCATTGTCATCCGCCCGTCTATCTGCCACAAGTGCGGCCTGGGCGCAGGCTTTACATGCCCATCGAGTGGCTGCTACCCATCGATTTCCAGGGATTCCTTGTGGCGACCACGCACCGTGTCGTCACCGAGTCCTCACCGGGAGACGCCGAGACGGCTGGCCGCGGGCCGGGGCCCGCGGCCCTTCCGTTCGTGGTCGCTTGCGGCGCCCCCAATCCGCACTCAGCCGGTGAGGACCGGCGCGCCGACGAGGCGCTCCTGCGGGTCGATCAGCCCGAGGTTCTCCACGATCTCGAAGCGGCCGCTTCGGGCTTGCGCGATGTACATGTTCAGGCGAGCGTGGTGCTGGCCGGGCACCATGGCCGCAGGCCCGCCGGGGCCTTCGGCGATCTGCGCGTGGTCGAGTGCTGCGATCACGTCCTCCTGGCTGAGCGAGCCGGCTTCGGTCACCGCGGTGGCCCAGAGGCGGAGTCCGCGGTACAGGCCCGAGCAGGCGCTGCCGCCCGTGAACTTCGCATTGCCGGGGTAGAGGGCGTGGTATCGGGCGAGCAGCTCCTTGCTGAACGTGTCGTCGACCGCCTGGTAGTAGTCGAGACAGCCGTACAACCCCTCGACGTGGGCAGCCGGAACCATGTTGAGGAAGTTCTCGTCGAAGTACGTGCAGATCAGCCGGCCACCGCGACTCGCGAAGCCGGAGTCGTAGAGCTGCTCGAAGAAGGGCGTGACCCCGGGCGGCACGATCGTGTTGAAGACAGCATCCGCGCCGCTCGCGGAGATCCTCTCGACCGTCTCGCTGTAGTCCGTGTGGTCGAGCGGGTAGTACTCCTCGCCGACGATCGTGCCGCCGTTGGCGGTCACGACCTCGCGAACGCGCGCGTTCAGCACGTGCGGCCAGATGTAGTCGGCAGACGGCAGGTAGAACGTCTTCGCGCCGGCCCGATCCATCAGCCACGGAATGAACGGGTCGACCTGCTGCGCCGGCCCCGGGCCGGTGCAGAAGATGAGCGGATCCGACTCCTGCCCCTCGTACTGCTCGGGGTAGATGTAGAGCGTCTTGCCCTCGACGACGACCGGGCCCTTGATCGCCTGCCGCGTCGAGCTGTAGATGCCGCCGAAGACGACGTCGACCTGATCGACCTCGACGAGCTTCCTGGCCTTGGCGGCCGCGACGTCGTCGTCGGTCGCGCCGTCCTCGACGTGCAGCTCGAGGTGCCGTCCCAGCAGGCCGCCGCCGGCATTGAGGTCGTCGACGACCATCCTGGCCACGTTCGTATTGGCGAGCCCGACGAACGAGAGCGGGCCCATCTGGTCTGCGATCAGTCCTACCTTGATGGGGTCAGTTGCCATGGTGTCTCTCCTTCTTGGTGGGGCCCTAGGACCAGAACTCGTCCCAGGCCCGGAGGTCGTAGAAGTGCTCGCGGCCGTCCACGATCCGGCCGTTCTCGAGCTCGAAGACGATGCAGCAGTAGATGTCCAGATGCTTGCCGTCGCGCTCGGCCACGCTGTGATGGATGCCGATCACGCGGCCGTTTTCGTCGGTGAGCACGCGCTTCAGATCGGCTCTGAACGTGCCGCCCGTCTCGGCTACGTACCGGCCGAGACGGGCGAAGACGGCTTCCCTACCGAAGACGTCGCCGGCAAGAGGGCTCCGGCCGGGGGTGTGCCACGAGACGTTGTCGCCGCAGAGCTCGGTGAGCGTCGCCACGTCGCCCGTGTTGAGCGCCTCGTAGCCGCGGCGGACGATCGCAGCGTTCCCGGGCATGACTAAGCGTCGAACCGCCCCACGAGCTCGGTCACCTGCGGCTTGCTCTTGTGCCCGGCCTTCTGCATGATCGGCGGCACCTCGGGATCGGAAGCGAAGTTCTTCCAGCCCTCGAGGTCCCAGTCGAAGATGGCCCAGACACGGTCTTCCTCGTTCGGGTCGCGGAAGACCGTCGAGCCCTTCGAGCCATGCAGCTTGCGCTTCTCGGCGCCCGCCGTCGAGTAGATCTCCACCCAGCGGTCGAGATTCTCCACCGTCGTCGTTGCCAGGATCATCTCGTCCTCCTTTCGAGTTGCGCGTCACCTGACGCGATCGAGGACGAGTCTGCGCCCGGCCGGCGGGAGCCGGCATCGGGGAAACGCCCTATTGCCCTACGAGCTGTGGACGAGGTCGTGCTCGAAGGCCCAGACAGTCGCGGCGGCGCGGCTGCGGACGCCCGCCTTCTGGTAGACGTGCTGGACGTGGTGCCCGACGGTCTTGGCAGAGATGCCGAGATCGTCGGCAATCGCCTGGTTCGAGTGGCCGAGCACGAGCGCCAGCAGCACCTCCAGCTCGCGCCGCGTCAGGCCGGCCGGCAGCTCGGGCGGTCGTTTCGGGACGCTGTGGCCGGCCGCAGCGAGCACCGCGTCTACCGCCTCCCCGTCGAGCCGTCCCTCCTCGACCTCCCGTCTCAGCTCCTCCTCCGCAGCCGCCGGCTCGAGCGCCGACCTGTACGGCCGCGCCTCCCGCATGGCCACGTAGCAGTCCGCCGCGGCGAGAATGCGCGCCGTCTTGTCGAGCGCCGGTCCGCGCCGAGCGTGGTGGTAGCCGGACCCGTCGAGCCGCTCATGGTGGGAGCCGGCGAGCAGCCCGATCGGAGCGAGAGCCTGCGACTGGGCGAACGCGCGCTCGGTGAAGTGCGGATGCAGCCGCACGCGCTCCCACTCGCCGAACCCGAGCGGCCCGGGCTTCTCCCAGATCGCGTTCGAGACGCCGACGCGGCCGAGGTCGGCCGCAAGCGCCGCACGCCGGAGGAACGCGACGGTCTCCGCCGGTAGGCCCAGACGCCAGGCGGCGGCCTCGGCGAGGTCGGCGACCCCGGTCGAGTGCTCGCGGAGCCAGGGCGACTTGAGCCCGGTGAGCGCGGCGAAGGCGGCGAACCCGGCGTCGATCTCATCGCCGCCGCGACGGATCTGCGGAAACGGCTCGCTCTCGAGTGCGCGCTCCCACATCCGCGTCTCGTCCAGCTCTGCGCGCATCCCGTCGAAGTGGCGCGCACCAAGCTCGGCCAGGCGCGGGTCGTACGCCGCGCCCGCGCGCCGTTCGAGGACGGTGCGCGCGTCGTCGGGGCCGGCGGCGGAGAGGAAGAGCGAGTAGTCCCGCGCCACGTGGAGGAGACGCGCGGGCAGCGGCAGCGCCTCACCGCCGACCTCTCGCGGCAAGCCTTTCCCGTCCCAGCGGGCGAACACGTACTCGAGCGCCGCCTCGATTCCCGGACCGAGCTCGAGCCAGCCCGCGAACCGCTGCGCAACCTCGCACATCGCGGCGAACGACTCGCGCGCCCTGTCCGGACTCGAGAGCGCCCTCTCGATCATCCGCTCGCGCACCTCGGTCGGCCGCCCCGGCCCCACGTGGGTGCGATAGAAGGCGAGCACCTGCTCGGGGTCGGCCGGGTCGAGCAGGAAGAAGGCGGCCCGGTGCATGATGTCCTCGCCGAACAGCTGCGTCGCCTCGTGGCTGTTCGAGGTGCAGCCCGAGGCGTGGAGGAGCGCGACGTAGTAGGTGTCTGCGAGCTCCTCGGCCGACGCTCCCGCGAGCTCGCCGAGGCGGACCGCGAGCACGGCTGTGCGCAGGGCGTGCTCGAGCGGCTGCCCGGTGCCGAGATCGGTGGCAAGCGAGAGCGCCCCGACCAGCTCGGCAGCGCGAATCGGCCGCTCCAGCCGCCGACCGGCTTGCTTGGCCGAGACGTCCGCCGCTTCCATGTCGCGATCCTAGGCCGATTGCCGCTCGGCCGTCCCGGGGCCCTCCCGATGCGGAGAGCGATCGAATCGTGACGAGGCCGCCTAGGTCGCCGCGAAGTTTCGTGCTCGCAGCCGCAATGGCGGTGACCGTCCGTGTACGGCTGTGCCGGCCGGCCCGTGCCGACCGGACTCCGAAAGCGTGTCATCACCGGGACCACACGCCGGTCGCCACAGTGCCCACACGAAAGCGCAACAACCGGATCAAGAGCCGCCGCCGTGCGGAGAAGCGACAGACAATCACGCCGCGAACGTGAGCATCCGAGCCCCTCGCGGCGCCGCCCGAACGGCTTGAACAGATTGCCTGCGACTCATCGCCGCGTCTCCGCCGGAACCTCTACATGCCCATCGCGTGGTAGCCGCTGTCGACGTACAGCGTCGTGCCGGTCACGTTGCCGGCGACGTCGCCGAGGAGGTAGGCGGCCGCAGCGCCGACATCGTCCGCCGTGATGTGCCGGCGGAGCGGTGAGCGCTCCTCCACGATGTCCTCCATCGTCGTGAACCCGGCGATCGAGCGAGCCGCGAGCGTACGGACCGGGCCCGCCGAGATCGCGTTGACGCGGATGTTCTTCGCGCCGAGATCCCACGCGAGGTAGCGGACGGAGGCGTCGAGCGTCGCCTTCGCGACGCCCATCACGTTGTAGTGCGGCACCGCGCGCTCTCCGCCGAGGTAGGTCATCGTCACGATCGAGCCACCGCCTGCCTTCTCCATCAGGGGCTCCGCGGCGCGGGCGCAGGCGACAAGCGAGTACGCGCTCACGTCCACCGCGAGCCAGAAGCGGTCCCGCGGCGTGTCGGTGAAGCGGCCTTCGAGATCCTCAGCGGCTGCGAACGCGACCGAATGGACGAGCAGGTCGAGCTCGCCGCCGAATGCCTCCCCCACCTCGGAGAAGACCCGAGCGACGTCCTCGTCGGAGCGGACGTCGCACTCCGTCACGAGCGGAGAGTCGACCGAAGCGGCAAGCTCGCGCACCGTCGGCTCGATCCTCTCTCCCTGATACGTGAACGCGAGGCTCGCACCGCCCTCCGCGAGTTGCCGCGCGATCGCCCACGCGATCGAGCGCTTGTTTGCGACGCCGAGAACGAGTCCCCGCTTCCCTTCGAAGGCTCCGGCCATGAGCGCGATCCTAGAGCGATAGCCTCTCCCGCGTGAGCCGGGTCGCGGTCGTCACGGGGGCCTCCTCGGGCATCGGCGCCGAGATTTCCCGCTTGCTCGCGGCGCGCGGCGATCTCTGTGTCTTGCTCGCTCGCCGCGCCGAGCGGCTCGAGGAGCTCGCGGAGGAGATCGGCGGGGAGGCCGAGCCGTGCGACGTCTCGGACCGCGCGGCAGTCGAGGCCGTCGCCACTCGCATCCTCGCGCGCCATCCGAAGATCGCAGTGCTGGTGAACAACGCCGGCGTCCCCGGACGCACGCGATTCCTCGACGGCGACCCCGAGGTGATCGAGCGGCTGGTCCGGATCAACTACCTCGGCGGCGTCTGGTGCCTTCGGGCCTTCCTCCCGGGCTTGCGAGCGGCGGCGCCGGCCGACGTGGTGAACATCGTCTCGGTCTCCGGCGTCGTGGCCGGACCGCCGAGCGGCCCGTACTCCGCCTCGAAGCACGCGCAGCTCGCGTTCTCGCGCACGATCGCGGCCGAGCTGCGCGGCGAGGGGATTCGGGTACACACCGTGAAGCCCGGATTCACCGAGACAGAGGGCTTTCCGCAGTCCTGGCTTCCCCGCCATATCCAGCGAGTCGTGATCGGGCCGGGCGACGTTGCGGCGCATGTTCTGCGCTCGCTCGAGGAGGGTCGCGGCGAGACGACGGTCCCCTGGTACTACGGGCCGATCGCCCCCCTGCAGGACGCTTTGCCAAATCTGTTCACGCGTGTCCTTTCGCGCGTACCGAAAGCTCCGTAGAATCGGCGCATGGTCGAACAGACGCAGCCCACGATCAAGGACGTGATCGCTGTCGCCGAGTTCCGGTCGGCACTACGGCATTTCCTGCGGCGGAGCGAGAAGGTCGCGCGCCAGTCGGGACTCACTCCGCAGCGCTACACGCTGCTGATGATGATCAAGGGCGCACCCGGCGGCGCCGAGCAGTCGACCGTGACCGAGCTGGCGGAGCGGCTGCAGCTTGCACAGAGCACCGTGACGGAGCTCGTCCGCCGCGCCGAGACAGCCGGGCTCATCGAGCGCGAGCAGTCACAACGCGACGCACGGGTCGCGCACCTGCGGCTCACGACAGAGGGCGAGCGGCGACTCATGCTGTCCTTCACAGCTCTCGAGACCGAGCGCGCACAGCTGCGCGAGGCGTTCGCCAATCTCGACGGCGGGCTCTCCGGCTAGCGCGCGAGCAAGTACCAGCCGACGCTCTCGACCAGAAGGCTCGCGTTCGTGGCCGCGAGCGCCTCGGCCCGCGCTCGGCGGCCTCCCTCGCAGCCGGCGAGGTCGAGGCCGCGAGCTCGCGACTCTCCTCCTGTTGGAGCTCACGGAGGAGATCGAGCCCGGTCGCCGCGAACAGCTTCCGCAGCTCGGCGCCGGTGAGTAGACGTTCGTGGGAGGTGTCCCGGACGGTTTCGAACTCGTGCAGCAGAGCGGCCTCGGCCGGATCGTCGGGCGCGAGCTGGTCGACGACGAGCACGCGGCCTCCTCGTCGCGTCACCCGGGCGAGCTCCGCAACGACGAGATCGGGCCGCGCGACGTGATGGAGCGTGCGGTGCGTGCCGGTGAGGTCGAAGTCACCGCCAGGGAACGGCAGCGCCGTCCCGTCTCCCTCGACGAACTCGGTGTTCGGCGCCGCGCGCTCACGAGCGAGCTCGAGGAGCTCAGGCACCCGGTCGAGGCCGACGACCTCTCGCACGAGTGGCGCAAGGGCGATCGCCAGCGCACCGGGGCCGGTGCCGACGTCGAGAGCACGCTCGGCGCCGTTCGGCCGGACGAAGTCGCGCACCTCTTCCGCGAGGCGCGCCGAACGGGAGTCTTGCCGCGCAGCGACGCGTTCAGCCGTGCGGGCGAAGCGATCAGTCATTGACTATGCGGCGCGCGCGGGCGGAACCGGCATTGATGCCGCAGGCGATCTCGTAGCCGATCGTGTCGGCCACCTCCGCGTGGCGCTCGATCAGCACGCCGTCGCCGATGATCGTGACAGGCGTGCCGACCGGAAGCTCCCGGTCGAGCTCGACGGCGAAGGCGTCCATCGAGACCGTGCCGACCGCGTGCCGCCGCTCCCCGTCGACGAGCACCTCGGTGCCCGTCATGTCCCGACGGAACCCGTCTTCGTAACCGACCGGAACGATCCCGATCCACGTCGGCCGTTCGGCGACGAACGTCCGCCCGTAGCCCGTGCTCTCCCCCGGCTCGAGGAACCGTACCTGGGCGAGGCGACTGCGCCACGAGAGCGCCGGCCGCAGTCCGTCCCCGGCCGGGTCGGTCTCGAAGGGCGAGATCCCGAGCAGCGCGATCCCACAGCGGGCCGCGTCGAAGCGGGCGTCGGGCAGCCGGAGCGCGGCTGCGCTGTTCGCGAGATGGCGCGTCAGGTGCGCGTACGGCTCCGTCGCCTCGCGGAATCGCTCGATCTGACTCTGCGCGAAGGCCGGGTCGGAGTCGGCCGTAGCGAGATGGCTCATCAAGCCGACGACGGTCGCCGGCGGCTCGGGCAGCTCGGCGAGCCCCCACCGCCCCATGCCGGTGTCGAGCTTTAGGTGCATAGGAATGCCCTCGGGGATCTCGCCGCCCGAGACCACGAGCTCGAGCTTCGCCTCCCGCGCCGCGGCGATCTCGCGCGGATCGTCGGTCGGCCCCATGATGAGAATGCGGGCTTCCGGCTCGCCCTGCCGGAGCTCGATCCCTTCCGCGACCGTGGCGACACAGAGCGCGGAGGCGCCCGCACCCAACGCGGCGCGCGCGACGTCGCTTGCGCCATGCCCGTAGCCGTTCGCCTTGACGACCGCCCAGAGCTCGGCGCCGTCGAGGACATCGAGGAGCCTCCGCACGTTGTGGCGGATCGCGCCGAGGTCGATCGTGATCTCGCTCCGCTGCACCGGCGGCCAGCCTAGTTGGCCGCCGATCGGAGGAGTAGGTTGCCGCCGTGCGCAACCGCTTGCCGGCCCTCGTCCTGCTCGCCTGCGCGCTGACCTTTCTCGCGAGCCTCTACCTGCCGTGGCGAGTGATCCACCGAGGGCCAAGCTTCGGTCTGGGCGGAGGGAGCACCGACGGCTGGTCCACCGACGCAGGAGTGGCAGCGTCTCTCGCAGCGCTTGCGGTCGTAGCCGGTAGCGCCACCGCACTCGTTCGACCGGGTGTGCTGAGCCGCCTGCAGCTCGCCTCAGCCGCTCTCGCAGCGCTGTGCCTCGCCGTCGGCAGCGCGATGGTGATGCAGGCAGGCGAGAGCTCGTTCGCGAGGCTGGGCTTTCACTACGCGTACGGCGCATACCTCGGCATCGCGAGCGCGGCGCTCACCCTGCTCGCATCTGTTGCGCTCGGGCGAGCGACGATCAGGCGGCTGTCCACCGTCGAGGTGTTCGGGGTCGTGCTCGTCGTCGGGCTTCTCGCGTCCTACCTGCTTGATTGGGCGACGACGCGCGGACAGACGACCGTCTCGTTCCCCGGCGTGGTCCTGCCGGTCGTGGTGCTTGCGGTCAGCGGCCTCTGCCTGGTCTTGCGATCGGAGCAGCGTCTCTACGGTGCGGCTGCGATCGTCGTGCTCACGGGCGCGGGGGTGAACGGCGTGGCGTCGGCGCCGACGGTCACGGTCGCCTATGGCGCCTGGCTGGCACTCGGCTTCGCGATCGCGCTTCTGGCGGTGGCGACGATCGCTTGGCCGAGGACGAAGCCTGCACTCCCTCCAGTCGCGAGCGTGCTGATTGCGGGGGCTGGAGCGGTGTTCGTCGTGGCCCTCTTCCTGCCGTGGCAGCAGTTCTGCGCCTCGGACGGCCAACCGCTCGGCGCCGGCCTCGGGCTTTGCGTCACGACAACGGGCTGGTCGACGGGAGAGCAAGGAGCCGTCGCGGGCGTGCTCGCGGTCGCCATCGTCGTAGCGGCGGCTTTGGCCATGTGGGCGGCAGCGTTCACCCTCGAGCTGACACTGGCGATCGCCATTCTCACGGCAAGTGCCGGGCAGGCGATCTCCGACGGCTACGGCGGGCCCCTCGGGACGCGGCTCGACTACGGCGCATACGTCGGCTTCGCGGCAGCCGGGATTCTGCTGTTGAGCGCTCTCGTTCCTCTCCGCCGTCGGAGGCTCGAACGCAAACCAACTCTCGTCCAGCTCCTTCCGATCGCGGCGGTGCTCGCGTGCTTCTGCGCCATCGCCCTTCCGCTGTGGGGAGTGCTGCCCGAGCGCTGGAGCCCCGAGGTGTCCGTGTTGCGAAGCTGGTATGCGATCGCGGGCGTGCTCCTCACGCTGCATCTCATTCGGCGCTGGCTCGACTCTGCCGGCGAGCAGCTCGTCCTCCTCCCGCTCGCCCTGCTCGCGCTGACCGCGCTCGATCTCGTCCAGGAGCGCGACCAGGGCATGACCTGGGGCGGCGGGATCATCGTGGGACTGTGTCTCTTCCTCGCCTTCTTGGGTTGGAAAGAGCGCCACGGCGGCCTAGAGAGCCTCCGGGTTCCCGAGATCTGGCGGGTCGACCGGCTACCCGGCGAGAGCTAGGGGCAGCGCCTCGATCACGTCACTCGCGACGAGTCCGTAGCGCGGTGGCGCCGCGCGCGCGGCGAGCTGCTGCGCCGCACAGGCCGCGGCAGCAGCGCGCTGCGGCTCCATGCCTTTTGCGAGGAAGGCAGCGGTGACCCCCGTCAGGACGTCGCCGGTGCCCGCGGTTGCGAGCGACGGGGGGCCGAGCGCCGAGACGAGGACGCCGCGGCCCGGTGCTGCGACGAGCGAGTCTTCGCCCTTCAGGACGACGACGGCGTCGAAGCGCTCGGCCGCCTCCTGCACGGAGGCGAGCCGGTGGGCCGCGATCTCGCCCGACTCCCGCCCGAGCAGGCGGGCGAGCTCGCCTTCGTGCGGAGTGAGCACGCGCGGTGCAGGCCACTCTGTGGGCTCCAGCTCGAAGAGCGCGTCGGCGTCGACGACCGCGGGAACTTCCACTTCCGCGAGTAGACGACGGACGAGCTCCTTCGCCTCGTTCGCGCGTCCCAGCCCCGGGCCGACCGCCAGTGCCTTCGCTTTGGCCGCCGCCTCGAAGACATCTTCCAGCGGAAGTTTCACCGCCTCGAGCACGAGCGTCTCGAGGACGGGGAGCGACTCGGCCGGTGCGGCGATCGTGACGTAGCCGGCGTCGGCGCGGAAGGCGGCGCGGGCGGCGAGAGCCGCAGCCCCGGTCATGCCGCGCGATCCGCCCACGACGAGGACGTGTCCCGCCGAGTACTTGTTGTCGCGCGGCGAGCGGCGCGGCACCGTCCGGAGAATCTCCGGAGTCACGAGCCGATGCTCCGTCTCCGCCGGCTCGAGCCCGATGTCCGCGACCACCACCTCGCCGGCGAAGAAGCGGCCCGGCGCGACCGCGAGCCCGACCTTGGGTCCGTGCATCGTCACCGTCACGTCGGCTCGAACCGCCGCCCCCGCGACCTCTCCCGTCGACGCGTTGACGCCGGACGGGATGTCGACCGCGACGACAGGAACGCCGCCTCCGTCGATCCGCTCGATCAGCCGCGACGTCTCTTCGCGCGGCTCTCCCCTCAGACCGGTGCCGAGGAGCGCGTCGATCACGACGTCGGGCGAGTCGTCGACGATCTCCCGCCCCTGCGCGCGCAGGATCTCGGCCGCAATGCGCCCGTCGCCCCCGTTCGCACCGCCGCCCGCGTGGAGCGCGACGCGGCGGGCGTCGGGGAAGCGGCGCATGAGCTCCTCCGCCACGGCTGCGCCCGCGCGCTGCATCATCGCGTCTACGTCGTGGCCCGCCTCGGCAGCCCGCATCTCCTCCGCGGAGTAGAGCGGCTCGAGCTCAGCCATCGACGGCGATCGCGACCGCCTGCGCGAGGTCGCGCGAGTGCGTCATCGAGAGGTCGACCGAGCCGATTCCGAGCGCGGCAGCGCGTTCGGCGAGACGACCGGAGAGATGCACCGACGGCTTCGGCCGACCGACGATCTCGACCTCCTTCCACGCGAACGCCCGCGCGACGCCGAAGCCGAGCGCCTTGCCGACGGCTTCCTTGCCGGCGAAGCGGCCCGCGTAGCTCTGCGCCGGGTTCGGCCGCGAGTCGCAGTACGCGCGCTCCGCCTCGGTGAAGCAGCGCTCGCGGAACCGGGCGTAACGGGCGAGCGAGCGCCGGATTCGCTCGATCTCGATCAGGTCGGTTCCCACGTGGATGCTCAAGCGATGTGCTCCTCGAGCCACTCCGGGAGGTGCGCGATCGAGGAGACGATCCCGTCCGGCTTGACCCGCGAGGCTTCGACGGCGTCCGGCCGGAACTTGCCCGTTCGGACGAGCACGGCGCGCATCCCGACCCCGCGCGCTCCCGCGACGTCTGTCTCGATGTCGTCGCCGACCATCCAGGTCATGGAGGGCTCCGCGTCGAGGGCACGACAGGCGGCGTCGAAGTAAGCGGGGCTCGGCTTGCCGAGCACGGTCGCCGCGGTCTGCGCCGCGTACTCGAGTCCCGCGACGTAGCAGCCGGAGTCGAGCAGGGGCCCGCGCTCGGTCTGCCACCAGCGGTTCCGGTGGAGGCAGTAGAGGTCGGCGCCGAGCTCGATCTCCGCGAAGGCGCGCGCGAGGTTCATGTAGGAGAAGACGAGATTCGTCTCGGGGGACTCGTCCGCGCCGCCGATGAGGACGGCGTCGACGTTGTCGCCGACGAGCTCGATGCCCTCGAGGTCACCGACGAGGGCGTGCATGACGAGGGCGAGTACTCGCCGGCCGCGCAGCGCCTCGACGGCCGCGTCTGCGGTCGTCTGCACCTCGGCCACGTCGAGCTCGATGCCCATCGCCTGCAGGTGCGCAGCGAGCTCGGCCTTCGAGCGCGTCGTCCCGTTCGTGACGAAGCGCAGCCGGTGCCCGTCTCGGCGGAGGCGCCTCACAGCGTCGGCCGCGCCCGGGAGTGGCTGACCGGACACGTGCAGGACGCCGTCCACGTCGAGCAGAATCGCGGCCATGAACGGCGAGTCTATTCGCGTCACCCGCTCCGTCGTGCTGCCGCTCTCCGAGATCGCGCTTCAGGTCTCGCGTTCGAGCGGTCCCGGGGGTCAGCACGCGCAGAAAGCGGAGACGCGGGTCGTCGCCGTCTTCGACGTCGAGCGGTCGAGCGCGTTGACCGAGACGCAGAAGCGGCGCGTGATCGCGCGGGCCGGTCCCGTCCTGCGAGCGGTTGCGCAGGACGAGCGGAGCCAGGCCCGCAACCGCGAGCTCGCAGTCGAGCGTCTCGCGTCAGCGCTACGAGACGCGCTCCGCGTGGAGCGAAAGCGCGTGCCCACGAAGCCGACCGCGGCCGCGCGTGAACGCCGGCTCGAGCAGAAGAAGCGCCGCTCCAAGACGAAACGGCTACGCCGCGAGCTCGACTAGGCCGCAGTACGCAGCTCGGCGTTGGCTCGCGCGAGCTGGCGCCGGGTCGGATGGGGGCGGCCGAACCAGACGAACAGAGACCGCTCGAGGTGTCCGGTGCGTATGAAGGTCTGGAAGACGCCGTAGCGGTCAGGTTCGCCTTCGAAGCCGGCTGACACATCGCGCGAGCGGATATGCGGCGGCCAGCTCCCGACCTGTGCTCGATCGGGCCGCTCCCGCGCGTACATGAGCTGGATCACGATGCCGCCGGGCGGAAGGTGGGCGAGCGTGCGGTGCGGCGGGATGCAGTTCGGGCAATCGCGGTAGCGAACCGTCGAAGCCCACCCCACCGCCTGCATGCAGCGGGTCGGGCTGACATAGGCACACGCGCGCGCCGGACCGGCGGTCCCGACATGCCAGCCCGGCACGGCGCGGAAGTGCGGCGGCGAGACGACGAGGAGAACGGCGAGGAGCCCGAACATGTCCTCCTTACGTCCGGCGCGGTCGCAGCGGTCCGTCTAGGTCGTCAGCGCGTCCGCCGCTTCCGGCGGCCGCTCGACCTCGACGTGCGGGAGCCAGTCGAGCCAGCGTGGCAGGTACCAGCTGCGCCGGTCGAGGAGCCCGAGCATGCTCGGCAGGACGACCGAGCGGATGACCGTCGCATCGAGGAGCAGGGCGACCGCGACGCCGAAGCCCATCTGCTGGAACATCACGAGCTTCCCGGCGGCGAAGCCGGCGAAGACGACGACGATGATCAGCGCCGCGCCGGTGATGATCCGCGCCGTCGACGCGACACCTCCGCTGACCGCGTCGTGCGTCGAGCCCGACACGTCGTACCGCTCCTTGATCCGGCTCATCAGGAAGACCTGGTAGTCCATCGAGAGGCCGAACAGCACGGAGAAGAGGAAGAGCGGCACCCACGCGTCGATCACGTGCGTGTGCTGGAAGCCGAACAGGCTCGCGCCGTCTCCGTAGAGGAAGACGAGCGTCAGCAGCCCGTAGGCCGCACCGACCGAGAGCAGGTTGAGCAGCACGGAGACGAGCGCGACGACGATCGAGCGGAACGCAATCGTGAGCAGGATGAAGCTCAACCCGAGCACGAAGAGGAGGACGTACGGAGTCGGGTTCGTGACCGCGTCGAAGTAGTCCACATTCTCCGCCGTGATGCCGCCGACATAGACCTTCGCACCGCTGTCACCGAACATCGACGGGATGACGTTCTTGCGGAGGTCGCGCACCGCGCTGACGGCCGCTCCTCCGACGACGTCGCCACGAACGGGCGACGTGAGCAGCGCGACGCCGTCGCGGGTGGACGTCTGGATCGTCCCAACGCCGAAGCTGCCCTCGTCCACGAGCCGATTGTTGAGCTGCTCAAGGTCGCTGTGGACGGCTGAGGCGCTGCCGCCGACTGCGACGACGCGCACCGGCTCCGGGTTCTGGACCGGGAACGTGCGCTGAAGCAGGACGTGGCCCTGCTTCGAGGGCAGGTTCGACGGCAGCGTGCTGACGCCGTTCGCGCCGATGTGCAGGCCGAAGATTGGAGACGCCGCGGCGAGCATCCCCGCGACCGCGACGGCGAGCCAGAGAGCCGGCCGCCGGAGCACGCCGTCGACGATCCGGCGCCAGAATCGGCCCTCCCCGGCGCCGGTGCGACCGAGGTTGCGGCCGAGGATCGGCACGCGCAGAGAGTCGACACGATCGCCGACGACGCTCAGCAGTGCGGGTAAGAGCGTCAGCGCTGCCGCGACCGAGACGATCCCGACGAGGATCGCGCCGAGCGCGAGGCTGCGCATGATCGAGGTCGGGACGATGAACATGCCGATCAGCGCGACAACGAACGTGCTGCCGCTGAAGAGCACCGCGCGGCTGGCGGTGGCACCGGCAAGCGCGATCGCATCGTCCTTGGCAAAGCCTCGCCGGCGTTCCTCGCGGTAGCGCGAGACGACGAACAGCGAGTAGTCGATCCCAAGCGCCAGCCCCATCCCCGTGAGCATGTTCACGATGAAGACCGAGAGCTCGAACCCGAGCGAGAGCAGCGCGACGAGTCCGAGCGCCACGATGATCGAGAGGACAGCCATGAGCACGGGGACGAGCCCGGCGATCACGGCGCCAAAGACGAGGACGAGGACGATCAGTGCCGCAGGCAGGCCAAAGGCGAGCTCGCCGTTTTCGAGATCCTTCTGCGACTGCTCGCCGAAGTCGTGGTTCGCGCTGCGGTAACCGGTGATGCCGACCTCGAACGCGCCGCCGTTCGCTCCTTGCACGACCCGCTCGACGGACGCCGCGCCGGAGTCGCTGTCGATGAGCAGCGAAACGAGCGCCGAGTGGCCGTCTGGCGACACGGCTGCCGGTGTCGGGTTCCTGACGTGGCCAGTGTCCTGAAGCATGGCCGCGAGGCCCTTCGCGAACGACTGGAACTGCGGCGAGTCGGCCTTGTAGCGGCGCGAGGTGACGACGACCACGTCCTGCTTCGCGTTCGCCGCGACCTGCGGGAAGGCACGCGCAATGACGTCCGCCGCCTTCGTCGAGTCGGGCTTTCCGACGACGTGCGAGTTGGAGCTCAGCCCATGCAGGGAGGTGGCGACGAGCGCGAGCGCCGCCAGCACCGCGATCCCCCACAGAGCGAACGTCCTGCGCGGTCTTGCAGCCGACGCCCGTGCCAGGCGCTCGTTCACTCGACCGTGACGGTCTTCGCCAGGTTCCGCGGCTGGTCGACGTTGAGGCCGCGCAGCCGTGCGATCCGGTAGGCGAGCAGCTGCAGCGGGAGGACGGCGAGCGATGCCTGAAGGAAGTTCGGCGTCCGCGGCACGTAGATCACGTCATCGGCGTGATGCTGGATGTCCTCGTTGCCGTCGGTCGCGATCGCGATCACGTGCGCACCGCGCGCCCGGGTCTCCTGGATGTTCGAGACGATCTTGTCGTAGACGTGGATGTTCGTGGCGACGACGACCACCGGCGTCCCCTCGGCGAGCAACGCGATCGGCCCGTGCTTCATCTCGCCGGCCGAGTACGCCTCGGTCGGGATGTACGAGAGCTCCTTCAGCTTGAGCGCACCCTCGAGCGCGACGGGCAGGCCGATGTGCCGGCCGAGGAAGAGGAAGAAGGGCTTGTCCTGGAAGCGCTGCGCGATCGACTCGATCGGATGGTCGCCGTCGAGGAACTCCTGCATCGTCTGCGGCAGCTCGTGCAGGCGGTCGAGGATGAAGTCGATCTCGTCCTGCGGCAGCGTGCGGCGGATCTCGGCGAGCTTGAGCGCGAGCAGGCTGAGGAGCGCGACCTGGGCGGTGAACGTCTTCGAGGCCGCGACGGCGATCTCCATGCCGCAGCGCGTGTAGAGGGTCGATTCGGCCTCGCGGGTGATCTGCGTCCCCATGAGATTCGTGATCGCGAGCGTCCGTGCGCCGCTCTCACGGGCGAGCTTGACGGCGTTGACCGTGTCGCGCGTCTCGCCCGACTGCGACATGCCGATCACGAGTGTGTCCTTCGACAGGACGGGATTGCGGTAGATCCATTCGCTCGCGATGTCGGGCTCGACCGGGATCCGCGCCCACTCTTCGAGGATGTAGCGGCCGACGACGCCGGCGTGGTACGCGGTGCCGCAAGCGACGATGACGATCCGGCGGAGGTTGCGGACTTCGAGCTCGGTCATGCCGAGCGCGTCGAGCATGAGCTTGTGGCCGCGGACGCGGTCGCCGATCGTCTCCGCCACGGCGTCCGGTTGCTCCCAGATCTCCTTCAGCATGAAGGTCTCGTAGCCGCCCTTCTCGGCGCTCTCGTCGTCCCAGTCGATCTCCTGCGTCTCGGGCGCGTCGATCTCGGCGCCGTCGGCGAAGAAGCGAACGCTCTCCGGCGTGACCTCGACCACCTCGCCGTCGCGCGGATGGATGACGGTGCGCGTCTCGCTGAGGAAGGCGGCGATCGAGGAGGCGAGGAAGTTCTCGCCCTCGCCCAGGCCGATCACGAGCGGCGTCTGGTGGCGAACGCCGACGAGCACATCGGGCTGGTCGTGGTGGATGGCGACGATCGAGAAGTGGCCCTCGAGCTGCGGATAGACGCGCGCGAGCGCCTGCGCGAGGTCGCCCTCGTACTGCTCCTCGAGCAGGTGGACGACAACCTCGGCATCGGTCTCGGACGTCAGCTCGTGGCCGCGCACTGCGAGGTCGTGGCGCAGCTCGACGTAGTTCTCGATGATCCCGTTGAGGACGATCGCCAACCGGCCGGGCTCGCAGCCGGTGAGCGGATGCGCGTTCAGCTCGGTTACGCCACCGTGCGTTGCCCAGCGCGTGTGGCCGAGCCCGTGGCGCGAGTGGGAGCCGTTCGGGCCGGCCGCCTCGACGAGGTTGCTCAGGTTGCCGACGGCGCGGACGTAGTCGAGCGAGTCGTCCTCGCGCAGGGCGATCCCCGCTGAGTCGTACCCGCGGTACTCGAGCCGGCGCAGCCCTTCGAGCAAGAGTGGCTTCGCTTCACGCGATCCGACGTATCCGATGATCCCGCACACGTCCGCTCCTTTCCCCCAGCGGCCTGAAAAACGCTCCCTGAAAACGCGAAAAGCCCGGCTGACGACCCGATCGCAGCGTCGCGTGCGGGTCAGCCGAGCTCGTGTGTCACCAGGGCGGCGACTTTAGCACAGAGCCCTTCTGCGGCCTCTGCCGTTTCGGACTCCGCGAGCACACGGATGACCGGCTCTGTGCCGGACGCACGGACGAGAACGCGGCCCGAGCCGTCGAGCTCGGTGTTCACGCTCTCCACCGCCTCGAGAAGCTCGTCGGGGAGCGGATCCTGGCCGCTACGCGGCAGATTCCGCATCACCTGCGGGAAGCGCGGCATCACGGCGACGGCATCGGATAGAGAGCGCCCTCGGAGCGCCTTGCAGAGGAGGAGCGCGGCGACGAGCCCGTCGCCCGTCACGTGACCGTCGAGCCAGATCAGGTGCCCGGACTGCTCACCCCCGAGGAGCAATCCCTCGCGGCGGAGCGCCTCGAGCACGTAGCGGTCGCCGACATCGGTGACGGCGACGCGAATGCCGCGTTCCTCCATCAGCCGGTGGAAGCCGAGGTTCGTCATCGTCGTCACGGCGACTCCGTCGACATCGAGGTCGAGCGCGAGGACGGCGAGGATCTGGTCACCGTCGACCGGCTCGCCTCGCTCGTCGACGGCGAGCATCCGGTCTCCGTCGCCGTCGAAGGCGATCCCGAGGTCGAAGCGGCCGTTGCTGACGACGTCGGCCAGCGCGCGAAGGTCGGTGGCGCCGCAGCCGACGTTGATGTTCCCTCCGTCCGGCGCGTTCCCGATCGCCGTCACCTCGGCCCCGAGTTGCTCGAACGCCTGCGGCGCGAGGCCCGCGTAGGCGCCGTTGGCGCAATCAACGGCAATGCGGAGACCGCTCAGGTCGGTGCCGAAGCGATCGAGCACGTGATCGAGGTAACTGTCCGCGGCAACCTCGACGCGGTCGATCTCGCCCACGCCCTCGGCCGGAGCGTCGAGGAGCGTCTCGATCTCCTCCTCCGCCGCGTCCGTGAGCTTGCGGCCCTCGCGGTCGAAGAACTTGACGCCGTTGTACTCCGGCGGGTTGTGCGAGGCCGAGATCACGACCCCGAGGTCGAGCCGGAGCAGCGCGACCGCAGGCGTCGGGAGGACACCGGCGAGGACGGCAGTCGCGCCCGCCGAAGCGACGCCGTCCGCGAACGCGTCTTCCAGCTCGGGGCCGCTGGCGCGCGTGTCGCGCCCGACGAAGATCCGCCCTCGGCCGCACCAGAGGGCGGCCGCTTTGCCGAGCTGTTCCACCAGCTCGGCGGTGAGCGTCTCGCCGACGACCCCGCGGACGCCGTCCGTTCCGAAGTACTGCCGCGCCACGGCCGGGACTTTACGGTCCGGCTGCTAGAACGTCGCCGTGCAGGGCGAAAAGTCGCAGTGGATGCGGCTCGGCCAGTTCGCGTTGTCGGCGCTCATGTTGGTCGGTCTCGGCGGCGGGTACGCGGCGGCGCTCGGCTGGCGTGACGGCGTATTCCTGTTGCTCGCATGGACGCTGACCACGTTTGCCTGGCACCTCGCCGCAGGCATCTGGGGGTACCGGCACGTCATGCGACACGAATGGCCGCGCGTAGCTCCGCTCGAGGATGACGACTGGGACGACTAGCGCTTCGAGAACTGCGGCGCCTTGCGCGCCTTGTGCAGACCGGCCTTCTTGCGCTCGACCTGACGCGCGTCGCGCGTGAGGAAGCCCTCGCGCTTGAGAGGCACGCGCAGCTCCGGGTTGGCCTCGACAAGTGCGCGGGCGATCCCGTGACGCACGGCTCCAGCCTGTCCGGTGAGCCCACCGCCGTGGACGCGGACGCGGAGGTCGTACTGACCCTCGAGTCCGGCCACCTTGAACGGCGAGACCGCGATCGTCTGCCAGACGGAGCGCGGGAAATACTCCTCGAGCGTGCGGCCGTTGACCCACGTCGCACCGTCGCCCGGCCGCAGGATGACGCGCGCGACCGAGGTCTTGCGCTTCCCGGTGCCGCGGTACTGGGCGAGCTCGCTCATGAATCCAACTCCAGGGACTTGGGGTTCTGCGCTTCGTGTGGATGCTCGGAGCCCGCGTAGATCTTCAGCTTCGTGATCTGCTGGCGCGCGAGCCGGTTTTTGGGGAGCATCCCTTTCACGGCGACGCGAAGCACCTCGGTGGGCCGGCGCTCGAGCTGCTCGCGGAGCGTCCGGCTGCGGAGCCCGCCGGGATATCCGGAGTGGCGGTAGTACCGCTTCTGGTCGAGCTTGTTGCCCGTGACCTGGATCTTCTCCGCATTGACGACGATGACGAAGTCGCCGGTGTCGACGTGCGGGGTGAACTGCGGCTTCCGCTTGCCGCGGAGCGTGTCGGCGATCTGGGTCGCGAGGCGGCCGAGCGTCTTGCCCTCGGCGTCGACGAGATACCACTCGCGCGTGATTTCTCCCGGCTTGGCGCTGTAGGTCTTCATAGGCTGTGCTTCTTCAAAGAAAGGGGCGGACAGCTGCCCGCCGGCGGCCGATTGTAGCGAATGCCCGCTGCAATCCCGCCTCGAACGCGGCCGCGCCGCCATGCGACGGGTGCCGGACGTACGGGGCCTCGAGGACCTCGGCCGCCAGCCGGCCAACAGCGATCGAGATGCGTCCTCGGGTCAGCTCGTGAAGGAACGGGGATGCGGCTTGGATCTCGGCCCGCGTCGGCCGGCGGTTCGAGCTCTCGCTGCCGGGATGCGTCGGCACGACGTTCCAGAGCAGCACCTCATCCTCGACGCCGAGCATCGCGAGCACGCGGTGGACGATGGTCGCGGTCGCCTCCGCGGGGCCGACGCCGGTGAGCTGTCGCTCCGACGTGAACGGGATCCCGCTCACCCGCGCGCCGCGATAGCCGGCGGCCTCGCCCACGAGCACGACCTGGGCATCCGCATGCGTATCGATGTAGGTGCGAAGGCGCTCTTGAAGTAGCGCCGAATGCGCGTACTGGTTGTAGGTCTCGCCGATCCGTGTGCCGGCGAGCTGCTCTACGAGCTCCAGCGATTCCACTGCACGACCTCGTCATGCGCGCGGCGACGTTGGGAGAAGACGCTCGTCGCGCGATCCCAGTCGGGATCCTCGGCCGGATGGCCGATCGTGACGCCGACGACGATCGTCAAATCACCCGGGATCGCGAGCAACTCACGCACGCGGTCGTCGTCTTCGACCGTCACGCCGTAGACGGCCGCAGCGAGTCCCTCCTCGAGCGCCGCCAGCCACAGGAGCATGAGCGCCGCCCCTGCGTCGACGTGCCAGAAGGGCACCGGCCAGATCACTTCGGCGCCGCCGGTGATCGCGAGCTTGTCGGGCTGGGTGTAGCGGTCGTGGTAGTCCTGCTCGCGGGTCAGGACGATGACGTGCGCGGCGGCTTTGCCGAACCACCCGTGCGAGCGCTCGTCCTCCTGCATCGAGGCGAGCTTCTGGATCACATCAGGATCGTCGACGACGAGCAGCCGCAGACCCTGGCTATAGCCGGCGTTCGGCCCGCGCCGGGCTGCGCGAGCGATGCGCTCCAACGTTTCCCGCGGCACGGGTTCGCCGGTGTAGCTTCGGATGGCGCGCCGCCTCTTCAGCAGCTCATAGAGCAACGTCGGGGTTACTCCCACTCGATCGTCGCGGGCGGCTTCGAGGTTACGTCGAGGACGACCCTGTTGACGCCTGGGATCTCGTTCACGATTCGCGCCGAGATCGTCTCCACGAGGTCGTACGGGAGGCGCGCCCAGTCGGCGGTCATCGCGTCGTCGCTCGTCACCGCGCGGATCACGATCGGGTAGCCATACGTCCGCTCGTCGCCCTGCACGCCGACCGACCGCACCGCCGGCAGCACGGCGAACGACTGCCACAGTTCGCCGTAGAGGCCGGCGCGGCGCACCTCCTCCTGCAGCACCGCGTCGGCCCGGCGCAGGATCTCGAGCCGTTCCGACGTGACCGCGCCGATGATCCTGATCGCGAGGCCCGGGCCCGGGAACGGCTGGCGCCAGACCATCCGCTCGGGCATCCCGAGCTCCTCCCCCACCCGCCGCACCTCGTCCTTGAACAGGAGGCGCAGCGGCTCGACGAGCCGCATCTTCATGTCCGGGGGCAGACCGCCGACGTTGTGGTGCGACTTGATCGTGGCGGCGACGCCTTCGGTGCCGCCCGACTCGATCACGTCGGAGTAGAGCGTCCCCTGTACGAGCCAGCGGACGTCGCCGAGCCTGCGGGCCTCCTCCTCGAACACGCGGATGAACTCGCGGCCGATGATCTTCCGCTTCTCCTCGGGCTCCTCGACGCCGTCGAGTAGCTCGAGGAAGCGCTTCTGCGCCTGCACGTGGACGAGCGGGACGTGGAAGTGCTCGCCGAACGTCTCGACCACCTGCTCGGCCTCGTCCTGCCGCAGCAGGCCGTGGTCGACGAAGACGCAGGTGAGCTGCTCGCCGACCGCCTTGTACACGAGCAGCGCCGCGACGGCCGAGTCGACCCCGCCCGACAGCGCGCAGAGCACACGCTCGTGACCGACCTGCGCCCGGATGCGCGCGACCTGCTCCTCGATCACGGCGGCCGGCGTCCAGGCGGGCGGTGCGTCGGCGGCGCGGTAGAGGAAGTTCTTCAGGACGTCCATCCCATGCGGCGTGTGGACGACCTCGGGATGGAACTGGACGCCGTAGAGGCCGCGCTCGGGCGCCTCGAAAGCCGCGACCGGCGTCGCCGGCGAGCTCGCGACGACGCGCGCACCCTCGGGAGCCGCGACGACGGTGTCGCGATGCGACATCCAGACCGTCTGCTCGGAAGGCGTGTCGGCCAGCAGTTCCGACTCCGCGACCTCCATCGAGGTTCGCCCGAACTCGGAGACGCCGGTGCGGTCGACCCGGCCGCCCAGCTCGAGCGCCATCAGCTGCGCGCCGTAACAGATGCCGAGCGTCGGCACTCCGAGCTCGAACAGTGCGGGGTCGATGCGCGGCGCGTCGTCGGAGTAGACGGACGACGGGCCGCCGCTGAGCACGAGCGCGTACGGGTTCCGGGCGCGCACAGCCTCGGGCGTGATCGTGTGCCCGACGAGCTCCGAGTAGACGCGGCACTCGCGCACACGCCGAGCGATCAGCTGCGAGTACTGGCCACCGAGGTCGAGGACGAGCACCGGCCGGTCCTCCCGGACCGGGAGCGGTACGACTCGTGCCTCCTCAGCGCCGATAGTTCGGCGCCTCTTTCGTGATCGTCACGTCGTGCGGGTGCGACTCGTGCAGGCCGGCCGCCGTGATCCGGACGAACCGCGCGCGCTTCATCTCGTCGATCGTCGCCGCGCCGCAGTAGCCCATCGCCTGACGCAGGCCACCGACGAGCTGGTGGACGACGTGCTGCAGCGGGCCCTTGTAGGCGACGCGCCCCTCGATCCCCTCCGGGATCAGCTTCTCCACGTCCTCGACGTCGCCCTGGAAATAGCGATCCTTCGAGAAGCCACGCGCCTTCATCGCGCCCAGCGACCCCATGCCGCGATACTCCTTGAAGCGCTCGCCCTGGGCGAGGATCACGTCGCCCGGCGTCTCGTCTGTGCCCGCGAGCATCCCGCCGAGCATCACGCAGTCGGCGCCTGCCCCGATCGCCTTCGCGATGTCGCCCGAGGAGGTGATGCCACCGTCTGCGATCACCGGCACGCCGTGCTCCGCAACGATGCTCGCCACATCGTGGATCGCGCTGATCTGCGGAACGCCGACGCCCGCGACGACGCGGGTCGTGCAGATCCCGGACGGCCCGATGCCGACCTTCAGAGCGTCGGCGCCCGCGTCGAGAAGCGCTCGCGCCGCTTCGGCCGTTGCGATGTTGCCGGCGACCACCTCGACCATGACCGCATCCTTGATCCGGCGAACCATGTCGAGCACGCCCTGCGAGTGCCCATGGGCCGTGTCCACGACGATCACGTCCGCTCCCCCAGCGACGAGTGCCTCGGCGCGCTCGAGCGCGTCGGGGCCGACGCCGACCGCCGCCGCCACCCGCAGTCTTCCCTGGTCGTCCTTCGTCGCGTCGGGGAACTCGATCTTCTTCTGGATGTCCTTGACCGTGATCAGCCCACGCAGCCGGCCGTCCGCGTCGACGACAGGAAGCTTCTCGATCTTGTTCCGGTGGAGGATCTCCTCAGCCTCCGCCAGCGTCGTCCCGACCGGCGCGGTGACGAGGTTGCGCGCCGTCATCAGCGCCGAGACGGGCTGGGCGACGTCGCTCTCGAAGCGGAGGTCCCTGTTTGTGAGGATGCCGACGAGGACGCCCTCGTCGTCCGTGATCGGGACGCCCGAGACCTTGTAGCGCGCCATCAGCTCGAGCGCGGCGCGCACCGGCGCGTCGGGCGGCAGCGTGACCGGCTCGACGATCATCCCCGACTCCGACCGCTTCACCTTGTCGACCTCGGCGACCTGCGCCTCGATCGAGAGGTTCCGGTGGACGACACCGATTCCACCCTCGCGCGCGAGCGCGATCGCGAGCCGCGCTTCTGTGACCGTGTCCATCGCGGCCGAGACGATCGGGATCGCGAGGTCGATCGAGCGCGTCAGGCGGGCACGGGTCGAGACGTCGTTCGGCAGGACGTGCGAGGAGGCCGGGACGAGCAGCACGTCGTCGAACGTGAACCCCTCGCGTCCGAACTTCCGGTCGAGCTCCAGCAGCCGCTGCACGTCGTCGGCGCTCAGCTCGGCTGCTACCTGCTCCGTCAAGAAAGTCAGGGTACCAAGCTGAACGGCTGAATCCTGACAACGCCCTAACAGGGCGGAGCTACGGTGCCCGCGTGCGGGCCCTTTTTGCGACTGCGGGAATCCTGGTCCTCACCGGCTCGGCGGCCGCCGGGTCGCCGACGGCACACACCATCCGCAAGAGCCCGACCGGCCCCATCGAGGCCGTGGCACAGGACGGCTACAGCGCCGCCTGGTTCACGTTCGGAGGAACCAAAGGCTGCGACGAGATCCACGTGCTCTCGCCGGGCAAGCCGGATCGCATCCTTCCCCCGCCCACGCCGGACAGCACGACGTGCAGCTGGGATCTCACCGACGGGCAGTCCCAGCTCGCCTATGCAGCTCGCATGTCGACGGCTCTCTGGACCTTGCACGAGAGCGGACCCGCACCGTTCGACGACGTCCTCGCGGCGTCCGTCGGCGGACCAGAGCGATCGCTCGAGCGGCTGGCCCACGCGAGCGACGGCACCGGCGATTGGCTGGGCAGCGTGACGGGGTCGGGGAAGACTCTCGCCTACTCCTGGAACGACGTCGAGTACGTCGACAAGCTCGCTTGCCTCTCGGGAACCAACTGCCGGCGGAAGATCGCGGACGGCGGGATCACGATCGTCACGCCGACGGGCAAATCGCCGCTGCCCAACGTCGGGCCCGCTCTCCAGCTCGCCTCCTCGGCCGGTCGCATCGCCTACGTTCCAGCGACAAGGGTGCCGGCCAATCGGGCCGGCGCAAGCACCGACGGCTTCGTCAACGTCGTGGACGGAACCACCGGGAGTCCGGTCAGCAGCGCGCCGGTGCACGGAATCCCGGCCGCAATTGCCCTTACCCCCCACACACTCGCCGTGCTCACGCAACGCGGGCCGAAGGACCGGATCGTGTGGTTCTCGGCGACTTCGGGGACAAAGCTCGGCAGCGTGCTTGTCTCTCACCGCGCGGCGCCGCTACTCGCAGCGAGCGACCAGCTCATCGTCTACCAGCTGGATCGCACGCTCTACGGCGTCTCGACCGCCAACGGCAGCATCCGAGTGCTCGCGAAGACCGCACCGACTGCCCTCGGCCTCTCGCTCGCGAACGGCCGGCTCGTCTGGGCGGACAACCGCACCGACGGCGGCCGCCTCCGCGCGCTCGCGGTCGGCTAGGAGGGCTTGGGGGAACGGTGCTCGTCGCAGTGGTGCGATGGGCGTCGCGAGGCAAGGACGCAAGGAGCGTTCGTAGCTGAAAGCTACGGGCGCGACCGAGGACGCTCAGGCCTCGACAGCCGCCAGCTCGACGATCTCGACGCCGGCCGCGAGGCGCGAAGCCTCGCGCGGGTCGAAGCGTCCTGCTCCGAGCTCGACGACCGAGGCGGCGGCGCAACCGACGGCCGTCCGCAGCGCGTCGCCGACCGGGCGGCCGTTGAAGCGCTCGGACAGGTACCCGGCGACGAGAACGTCTCCGGCGCCGACCGGCGCGATTGGCTCGACGCGAGGGATCGACGCGCGGAGGCGCTGTACCTGCCGCTCCTCGCGGAGAAGCGCAAAGCACGCCGTCTCCTGCGTGATGAGGACGTTTCGCGCCCCGAGGTCGGCGATCGTGTCGAGCGCCATCACGAAGTCCTCCTCGTCCATGAACTCCTGCCCCACGAGGCTCTCGGCCTCCTGCTGGTTCGGCGACACGAGGTAGGGCTCGGCCTCGACGCCCAGCCGCAGCGGCTCTCCCTCGCAGTCGAGGACGCAGCGGATTCCGCGCCGGTTGAGATCGTGGATCGCCTGGGCGTAGAAGTCGTTCTCGACGTCGCGAGGCAGCGATCCGCAAAAGACGACGTAGCTCGCCACCCGCGAGAGGTAGTGGAGCTTGTCCGACAGCATCTGCAGCTCCTCGGGCCGCACGGCCGGGCCCCACTCGTAGACCTCGGTGAGCGAACCCGCCGTCGGATCGACGACAGCGATCGAGGTGCGGGACTCGTCGGAGATGCGGACGAAGTCGCTGAGGATCCCCTCGAGGCCGAGATCCTCGACGATGCGCTCGCCGGTGCGGCCGCCGGCCAGGCCGGTTGCGACGACCGGGGTCTCCAGCCGCTTCAGGGCCCGTGCGACGTTGATCCCCTTGCCGCCAGCGCTCGTGAGGCTGTTCGATGCGCGGTGCCGGTGGCCGAACTGGAAGTTCGGCACGGTCAGGGTCCGGTCGACCGCGGCGTTGAGGGTTACGGTGACGATCACTGCCGCTTCACCACGCCGGGGCGGAAGGTTACTGGACGCGGATCTTCTGGCCGACGCGAAGCGTGGTCGGGTCGACGCCGGGGTTGAGGTGCTCGAGCCTCGCGACCGTCGTCCCTTCCTTCGCCGCGATCGACGCGAACGTGTCGCCGGACTGAACCGTGTACGTCAGCCGGTGCCGTCGCTTGTGGGAATGCTTCCGCGTCGTCTTCGTGGTCACGGTCGTGGTCGGCGTGTTGGCGTGATGCTTGCCGTGCTGGAACCCCGCGCGGACGACGACAGCGCCGATCGTGACGGCCGCGAGAAAGGCGACTGGGGCGGCGACGCGCGCGACGTTCTTGCGGTTCACGGGTCAGCCTGGAACGGCGACGGAACGCAGCTCGTCGGCAAGGCGCGCGGCCTCGGCTGCGGCGGCGTCCTGCCAGCCGGCACCTCGGTCTGCGTAGATGACGGATCGGGACGCGGAGACAAGCGCGCTCGCAGGGCCGGCCGCGAAAGCGGCGCCGAGCTGGTCGGCGCGGCCGCCTTGCGCTCCAACGCCGGGCAGGAGCAGAACGGCACGCGGCATGAGGCTGCGCGCGGTCTCGAGCACGTCCGGATGCGTGGCGCCGACCACCGCTCCCACCGAGGAGAGCCCGCTCGCGCCGACGTAATCCGCTCCCCAGCGGTCGACGAGGCTCGCGACGTGCTGCCAGAGCGGCCGTCCGTCGGCGAGCGGAAGATCCTGGAGGTCTTCGCTGCCTCGATTCGAGGTCTTCACGATTGGGAGCACGCCGAGCCCGTCGTGGGCGAAGAAGGGCTCGAGCGAGTCGTAGCCCAGGAACGGGTTCACGGTGACCGCGTCGGCGAGAGGGGCGAACGCAGCCGCGTAGGCGCGGGCCGTCGACGGAACGTCACCTCGCTTGGCGTCAGCGATCACAACGAGACCGGCCTCGCGGGCGTACCCGCAGACCTCGACGAGCGCAGCCCACCCGGTCGCGCCCTGCGCCTCGAAGAATGCGGCCTGCGGCTTGACCGCGACCGCGACTTCTGCGACCGCGTCGACGATCCCACGGCAGAACTCGGCGACCCCGACGCCGACCGGCATGAGCGCGGGATCGGGGTCGATGCCGACGCACAGCGGGGCGCCCTTGCGTTCCACCGCGGCGGCGAGCCGATCCGCGAAATGACTCGCGCTCACGCCTTCAGGATAGGCCTCGTGGTCGCCGAAGACGAAGAGGCCGCCCGGGGGCGGCCTCTCGATCCTCGGAGGAGACTTGGGTTGTCGCTAGTAGGACGATCCCCCGCTCTTGACGGCCGACTTGAGACCGCTGCCGGCCGAAAACTTCGGGACGGTGGCTGCGGGGATGTGCACCTTCTCGCTCGGGTTCCGCGGATTGACCCCCGTCCGGGCCGCACGATCCGCAGTCGAGAACTTCCCGAATCCCGTGAACGTGACCTCGCCTCTGCCCTTCAGCGTGTCCGTGATGGCTTCGAGAAACGCGTCGACGGCCTTGCCCGCGTCGCGGTTCGACAGCTGCGCGCGGCGGGCCACCTCAGATACGAACTCCTGCTTCGTCACTCTCTCCTCCAGTCCTTAGATCGCTTTCTGGGCCTGAACGACCCTACCAACTCCGTGTTTGCGGCTCAACCATGCGGTTTTGCGGGGGTTTTCTCCCCCAGCAGCAAGTCTTTTACCCGGAAGAGCGGACGGAGCCGGACGGCGTGACGCGCGAGAGCGTCCGCCCCGCCCTCCTCGCGGTCGACCACGCAGACGGCTGTGCGGACGACGAGACCGGCCCCGCGAACCGCCTCGATCGACTCGAGAAGCGCTCCGCCCGAGGTCACGATGTCCTCGACGAGGCAGACCGTCTCGCCCGGCTCGAAGGGGCCTTCGATGCGGTTCGCCGTTCCGTACTCCTTCGCCGCGTCGCGGATCATCAGGAACGGGAGGCCGGAAGCGAGCGACGCGGACGCCGCGAGGACGACGCCGCCGAGCACCGGCGCTGCGAGCCGGGCGGCCTCGGGCTCGTGCTCGCGCACGGCGGCGGCGATTCGCTCGCCGAGCGCCGAGAGGAGGTCGGGCCGCGTCTCGAACCGGTACTTGTCGAGGTAGTAGCGCGACCGCTTCCCCGAGCGCAGGACGAAGTCGCCTTCGAGGTATGCGGCCGAGACGAGCGCTTGACCGAGATCGGTGTCGCTCATGCCGCCCGCACCGCGGCGAGCACACGATGCGCGAGCGGAACGAGCGCCGCCGCCTCGGGCGATCGGCCGACGAACGTGACGAACGACCCGTCGTCGAAGTAGACGTCCACTCGCTCGCGTCCCGCGCCGAACCAGCGCCGGTAGGCGACCGTGCCCGCCAATGCTCCGCTGGCGAAGCCGGCGATGCGCAGCAACCTACGCCCCACTGCCGTCCTCTCCTTCGACTGCGGTGAGGCACCGCTTCAGGTCGTAGAAGACGAGACCGGGCGCCGTCCGCTCACTCGCCACTGCGACGACCGTCCGGCCACCGGAGCCGGTAACCGCGAACACCTCGCCGTCGCCTAGGGCGGCATGGATCTGGGTCACGCGGACCCCGTCACTGCGGAACGCACCGGCGCGTTCGAGCAGCTCTCGTGCAGCACGCGCAAGCGCATCCGCGTGCCCTTCGGGGACGCCCACCGAGCCGGCGAGAGCCCCGTCTGCGGCCACGACGGCCGCCGCCTCGATCTGAGGCGAGATCTCGACGAGATCCGCGAGCGCTCGCCTCGCATCCACGACTCCGACGGTATCAAGGTGCAGACTTCGCGTCCGTGACCATTCGACGACGCCACCTCGCGCACAAGTTCTTCGCCGACCGCGGCACGCACCTCGCAGCGATGGTCGCGTACTTCGCGCTTCTCTCGTTCGTGCCGCTCGTCTTTCTCGCGCTCTCGCTCCTCGGCCTCGCCCATCGCGCCGAGGCGTCGGACTTCTTCATCAAGGAGCTGAAGCACGCCTTTCCGGGGACGTCGCTCAACAGCATCATCAAGCTCGTGCGGCGCGTGCAGGACAACGCCGCTGCGCTCGGGATCATCGGAGGCATCGGGCTCCTCTGGTCGTCGCTCTCGTTCTTCAGCGCGCTGGAGTCGGCACTCAACATCGTCTACGGCCTCCCGAACCGGCGCTTTCTGCACGGGAAGCTTTTGGCCGCGGCGCTCGCGACGAGCGTGCTCGTGACGCTGTTCGCAAGCCTGGTCGTCGGCGGGCTCGGCGTGAGCGTCCTGAAGCACAACCTCGGGGCGTTCGCCGACAGCCCCGTCCTCGCCTACATCGTCTCGATCGGCGCGTCGCTTGCCGGCGTCTTCGCGTTCCTGCTCGCGATCTACCGCTGGCTGCCGAACACACGCGTCGAATGGCGGGAAGCGCTGCCGGGCGCGATCGCCGGCGCGGTCGTGCTCGAGGCGTCGTTCCAGGGGCTGCCGATCTTCGTCCGCCTGGCCGACGTCAACGTGACGCTGCGAACCCTCGGCGGCCCGGCGATCCTGCTGCTCTGGCTCTACGTGATGGCGAACGTGATCGTCTTCGGCGGCGAGATCAACTGGTGGTGGCGCGAGCGTCACCAAGAGCTCGTGCGAGAGCGCGAGCTGCACGAGCCCGATGAGAGCGCTCTGCCTTCCAGTCGTTCCCCAGCTCCGCCACCGTCCGTTCCTCGCCCGCGGGAATGAAGACCGGGTCGTAACCGAAGCCCTCGTCGCCGCTCGGCTCGTGCGCGATCCGGCCCTCGAGCGTGCCGGTGCCACGCAGCTCGCGGCCGTCGGGCGAAAGGAGGACGAGCTCCGAGACATAGCGAGCGCGGCGGTCCTCGATGCCACCGAGCTCGCCGAGGAGCTTCGCAATCGCCGGCGGCCCCTCCGGCGCGTAGCGCGCCGAAAGGACGCCCGGGCGGCCGCCGAGCGCTGCGACCTCGAGCCCCGAGTCCTCCGCGAGCACCCAGCCGTCGGAGTGCTCGCGACCGAATCGCGCCTTGAGCGCCGCGTTGTCGTAGTACGTGGCGCCCGTCTCGGGCGGATAGTCGTCGCGACCGAGCGGCTCGATCGTCCAGCCGGGAAGAAGGGCCTCGAGCTCGCGCGCCTTGTGTGCGTTGCGGGAGCAGAGGACGGCGTCTAGTCCGTCCACCGCACCTCGAGCACGCCGTCGATCTCCGCGACCTCTGCCACAACGGCTGGGGCCGAGCCGGCCGCGAGCTCGACGTCGACTCCGACCGAGCGCCGGTCTCCTTCCTGCGCGATGTCGAGCGAAACGATCCTGCCTCGCTGTCGCTCGATCGCCTCGATGATCGGAACCGGGCTGCCGCCAGCCGGGATCTCGATGAGCAGCCGGTCGTGCTGGGGGCGGTACCGACTGAGTATCCGGAAGGCGAAGATGCGCAGCGGCCCAAGCGTGAGCAGTGCGCCGAGCGTGGCGATGAGCGCCCCGTCCCAGTACCCGGCGCCGGCGGCCATCCCGATCGCGGCGACCAGCCAGAGCGACGCCGCCGTGGTGAGGCCTCGCACCGAGAGGCCCTGACGGATGATCGCGCCCGCGCCGAGGAAGCCGATCCCGCTCACGATCTGCGCGGCGATCCGGGTCGGGTCGACCTTGCCGTCGAAGCTGTGGAATCCGTAGGCGGAAACGAGCGTAAACAGCGCCGAGCCGACCGAGACGACGAGGTGCGTGCGCAACCCGGCCTGCCGTTCGCGGAGCTCGCGCTCGACCCCGATCGCGCCGCCGAGTGCGGCCGCGACGAAGATGCGCAGCAGCACCTCGGGCCAGCCGATCGTATGGACGGCCGCGAGCAGGCTAGGGGAGCTCACGTGCGACGGTCTCCGCCTGAAGCTCCGCGATCTCGCCGATGCCCGCCGCCGCCAGCTCGAGCAGCTCGTCGAGCGTCTCGCGCGCGAACGGGTCGCGCTCGGCCGTCGCCTGCACCTCGACGAGCCGTCCGTCGCCGGTCATCACGACGTTCATGTCGGTGTCCGCGCTCGAGTCCTCGGAGTAGTCGAGGTCGAGCAGCGGGACGCCGTCGACCACGCCGACGGAGACGGCGGCGACCGAGTCGCGGAACGCGCGCGCGAGGCCGAAGCGCTCGAGGGCGCGCATCGCCGCGACGTACGCGCCACAGATCGCCGCGCAGCGCGTGCCGCCGTCGGCCTGGAGGACGTCGCAGTCGAGCCACAACGTCCGCTCGCCGAGCGCCTCGAAGTCGACCACCGCGCGAACCGCGCGCCCGATCAGCCGCTGGATCTCGACCGTCCGTCCCTGCTGCTTCCCACGCGCTGCCTCACGCTGGACACGCTCGCCGGTCGACGCCGGCAGCAGCGAGTACTCGGCGGTGATCCAGCCCTTTCCCTGGCCCCGCAGCCAGCGCGGGATGTCCTCGTCGACCATCGCCGTGCACAGAACCTTCGTCCGCCCCTGGGTGATCACCACCGAGCCGTGTGGGTTCTCGAGATAGTCCGGCTCGAACGAGATCGAGCGCACCTGGTCGGGCTTCCGGCCGTCTTCTCTGTTCACGCTGCTGCCTCCTCGAGCGTTGCCACAGTGACGTGCTCGACGTGGCGCACCGGCAGCTGGAGGAACCGGCGCCCGAGCTCACGGAAGGCAGCGGGGTCGCCGGTCGTCAGGAACCGGTAGGCGCCCTCGCGACTGCGCTCGTTCTCGGCGCCCTTGCGCGCGAGCGTCTCGGCCACCTCGCGGGCCGTTTCCTCCGCCGAGAAGACCAGCGTCACGTCGCGGCCGAACACGCGCTCGAAGATCTTGCGGATCAGCGGGTAATGCGTGCAGCCGAGGATCACGGTGTCGACCCCGTCCGCCTGCAGCGGCGCCGCGTACTCGCGCACGGCGCGCTCCGTCTCTTCGCCGTACGGATCGTCGCCCTCGATCAGCGGCACGAGCCGCGGGCAGGCGACCGGATGGAACGAGATGCCGGCGTCGAGCGCGTGGACGAGCTCGTCGTAGCGACCCGCGTCCACCGTTGCCGCGGTGGCGAGCAGTCCGACGCGCCGGTTCCGCGTCGCCTGCACGGCCGCGTGCGCCTCCGGCGTGAGCACGCCGACCACCGGAACCGTCAGCTCCTCCTGGAGCCGCGGCAGCGCGGCCGAGGTCGCGGCGTTGCAGGCGACGAGGATCAGCTTCACCTCCTGCTGCTCCAGATAGGCGCCGATCTCACGCGCGAAGCGCCGGATCTCCTCGAGTGGGCGCGGCCCGTACGGAAGGCGCGCGTGGTCACCGAGGTAGACGAAGTCCTCGTTCGGCATCGTGACGAGGCACTCGTGGAGAACGGTCAGGCCTCCCACGCCGGAGTCGAAGACGCCCACGGGACGCGGATCCATGGCGAGCATCGTAAAGGGGCGGTAGCGTGCGCCTGTGGGTCGGGCGCGCGTCCTCCTCGCAGTCGCAGTCGCCGTGGTCGTGTGCGGCGGAGCTGCCTCCACCACCCGCGCGGCGACACAGGTCCTCTTCATCAAGGTGTCGGATGGGACGGATCTCGCCTGCGTGCTCATCCTCCCGAGCGGCAACCCGCCGGCCGGCGGCTGGCCCGGTGTCATCCTCTTCCACGGGTTCGGGCAGTCGAGCGGCGACATGCAGACGATCGGCGACGTGCTGGCGCCGCTGGGCTTCGCATCGCTTGCCTGCGACGCGCGCGGCACGGGCGCCTCGGGCGGGACGTTCGGGCTCGACGGTCCCAAGGAGGTGCAAGACGCACGCGATCTCTTTGACTGGTTCGCGGCACGCAGCGATGTCTCCGACACGCAGATCGGCGCGTTCGGCCTCTCGCTCGGCGGTGGCGCCGTCTGGAACGCCGCGGTGTCGGGAGTCCCGTTCAAGGCAATCGTTCCGGCGATCACGTGGACCGATCTCGGGTCGGCGCTCAACCCGAAGGGCGTGCCGAAGCACGAACTGATCGCTCAGCTTGCAGACGTCATTCCTTTCTCGCAGTGGGACCCCTCACTCACGCAGGCGAGGACGGACCTGCTCGCCGGCAACGTGACCGCCGCGGTCAAGAGTGTGGAGGCGGCGCGTTCGGTGCGCTCCAGTCTCCACTCACTCACCGTGCCGACACTGCTGTTGCAGGGACGCCACGACTTCCTCTTCGACATCGATCAGGCGCTCGCCGCCTACAAGCTGCTCGCCGGCCCCAAGCGCCTCTATCTCGGCGACCTCGGGCATCCGCCCGCGACGAACCCGTCGGCCGAGCTTCCGACCTACCTCGGAGAGGCCGTCGCCTGGTTCGAGCATTACCTTGCCGGATTCGAAGCCGTCGGCGGAGGCGTCCAACTCGCCAGCGACCCGTGGGACGGGACGGTGACCATCTTCAAGAGCCCGCCTTCCACTCGGCGCATGACAGTCAACCTGCCGGGGACGAAGAAGGTGAGCTGCGGCACGGTTGTGCGCTCGGTTCGCCTTCCCGGAGGCCCGCTCGAGACGTTCGGCGACGGATACGTCGCGGTTCGCTATTCGGGTCAGCACTTGCGGGCCGGTCTCCTCGCCACCGTGTCGATCAAGGGAACCTCGACTCCGGTGACCGTCGGCGCCGCTCGGGTGAAGAAGCGTGCGGGTGTTCTCCGAATCCCGCTGAGCAACCAGGCCGTCCTGATCCCGCGCGGCAAGCGGCTCGTGGTCACGGTGGGCAACCAGGTCACCGGCGTCTTCGGTTCGACCTGCGGTGCCCCGCCGCCAAACACTGCCCCGACGATCACGATCGGCCGCATCACGCTCAACCTCTCCCTCCTCAAGCACACCGTCTCGAAGTAGCGTCCGCGGCATGGCCGCGACGATCCGGATCGGCACGTGCTCGTGGGCCGACGAGGCGCTCTCGAAGTGGTTCTATCCGCCGAAGCTGCCGGCGAAGGAACGGCTCGCCTGGTACGCCGAGCACTTCGACACGGTGGAGGTCGACTCGACCTTCTACCGGCTGCCGAGCGAGTCGATGGTGCAGGGCTGGGTCGAGAGGACGCCCGACGGGTTCACGATGCACATCAAGGCGTTCGGCCTCATGACACGCCATCCGGTCAAGGCGGAGGTCATCCCGGAAGACCTTCGTCGCGAGATGCCCGTCGACGAGCGCGGCCGGGTCGACCGGCCGGCGCGCGAGCTCCGCGGCGAGGTCTTCCGTCGCTTCCTCGAGGCGCTCGAGCCGCTGCGCGCGGCCGGCAAGCTCGGCGGGATCCTGTTCCAGATGCCGCCGTACGTCGTCTACAAGGACTACTCGCTCGACTACCTCGAGTGGGCTCGCGAGCAACTTGGGGACGACGAGATGCTCGTCGAGTTCCGCCACCGCTCGTGGCTCGACGACGAGAACCGGGCCGCGAGCCTCGCCTTCCTCGAGCGGATCGGCGCCGGCTACGTCGTCGTCGACGCGCCGCGCTCGGACACGGCGAAGAACCTCGTCCCGACGGTCGTGGCCACGACGTCCCCCACCGCGTACGTCCGCTTTCACGGCCGCAATCTCGCGACGTGGAACAAGCGCGGCGGCTCGGCAGCGGAGCGCTTCGACTACCTCTACTCGGACGAGGAGCTCGGCGAGTGGATGGGGCCGCTGCGGGAGCTCGCGGGGCAGGCCGAGCAGGCCTACGCCTTCTTCAACAACAACGCCTCGTCCGAAGATCCCGAGAACCCGCTGGGGCGCGTCGCGCAGGCGGCGACGAACGCGCGGCAACTGCGCCGGCTCCTCGACGTGAACCGGATCACGGCGAGCGGCGGAGCCTGATGCAGATCCTCTCGCTCGTCCACGGCGAGGACGCCCGTACCGAGCTCTTCGCCCCGCTCGTCGCGGAGGCCGGGCATCGGCTCGACGAGTGGAGCTTCGGCTGGAGGTCGCCGCCCGCGCAGCCACTCGAGGCGTATGACGCCGTGTTCGTCTTCGGCGGATCGATGCACCCGGACCAGGATGACGTCCATCCGTGGTTGCTGGACGAGCTCGACTGGCTGCGCGCCCTTTTCGGACGGCAGGTGCCGACGCTCGGTATCTGCCTCGGGTCGGAGTTGTTGGCCAAGGCGGCTGGAGCGTGGGTCGGCCGGCTCGCCGCGCCGGAGGTCGGCTGGAGCGAGGTCGCGCTGACGGAGGCGGGGCTGGCGGATCCCGTCCTCTCGGCCCTGCCGCCGCGATTCGACGCGCTGCAGTGGCACCACTACGGACACGAGTTGCCGGGTGGCGCGGTCGCGCTCGCCGAGAACCCGGCATCGCTGCAGGCGTTTCAGCTCGGTGGGACGTGCTGGGGAGTCCAGTTCCACCCGGAAGTGACCGAGCCGCAGCTCGGGCGCTGGATCGCCGACGAGAGCGATCCGCCGCCGGATCGCGAGCAGCTGCGACGCGAGACCCGAGAGCGGATCGGAAGGTGGAACGAGCTCGGGCGGCGGTTGTGCCGCTCGTTCCTCGTCGCGGCGGAGCGTCTCGTGCCGAATGCCCGCTGACGCGTTCGCGCTGACGCTCGCCGCGGCCGTCCTCCACGCGAGCTGGAACGTGTTCCTGCGCGGCTCGGATGACGTCGAAGCCGGCTTTGCGGTCGTCCTCGGCGTCTCACTCCTCCTCTTCGCGCCGGTCGCCGCAGTGACCTGGTCGGTCTCGTGGGCGGTCGCTCCATACGTGGCGGCCTCGGCCGCGCTCGAGGGCCTGTACTTCGCGCTGCTCGTTGCCGCCTACCGCCGACGCGAGCTGTCGGTCGTATATCCGATCGCTCGGGGGTCGGCTCCGCTGCTCGTCCTGCTCGGAACGGCCGTCGTGCTCGGCCGCCACGTCTCGGCGGCGGCAGCTGTCGGCGTCTGTCTCGTCGCCGTCGGCGTCCTCCTCGTGCGCGGCTTCACTCGCGGGGACGAAGGCGTGCTGGTCGCGCTCGCCATCGGCTGTGCGATCGCGGGCTACACGCTCGTCGACAAGGAGGGGCTCCATCACGCCGCGGCACTCCCGTATCTCGAGCTCGTGCTCGCCCCCGTCGGGCTCGTTGCGGTGCCTGTAGTCGCAATTCGGCGGGGAGCTCAGGCGCTGCGCGCGCAGCTGTCCGCGTCGACCGTGGCCGCGTCGGTGGCGGCGTTCAGTGCATACGCGCTCGTGCTCGCGGCGCTCCGGCTCGCCCCGGCTCCGGAGGTGGCCGCGGTGCGCGAGACGAGCATCGTCCTCGCGACGCTGCTCGCCGCTGTGTTCCTCCGGGAGCGGGTCGGATCGAGACGCCTTGCCGGCGCCGCAGTGGTCGCGGGAGGCGTGGCGCTGATCGCGCTTGCCTGAGCCGCGAGTCCGTCCGATGGGCCGTTCACGATTGCCGCGTTCGGGGGGACGAGGCGGAGTCCTGGAGGTGAGTGAGATGCGGTTCGACTGGAGAGAGCTGAGCACGCTGGATCGCGTGGTCGTCGGCGGAGCAGCGGTCGCGTTCATCGCACTCTTCCTGCCCTGGTACGGCGTCAGCGTAGGGCCGTTCAGCGCATCCGTCAGCGGCTGGTCGGCCGGCTTCACGGGGTGGGCCGGCGGCTTGCTACTCACCCTTGCCGGCGTGCTCCTGGTTCTCCGCCGCTCGGGCGCGACGTTGCCGTCGCTCCAGGTTGGCCCGACGGTGCTCGTTGCCGGCATCGCCGCGCTCGGCCTGCTGTTCGTGATCATCCGCTGGACGACCTTGCCGCGATTCCACGCCTCCGCGCTCAGCTACGACGCCGGGGCGAGATACGGCCTCTACATCGCGCTCATCGCCGGCATCGCAGAGGTCGCCGCTGCGGTCATGGCTATGCGTGCGTCCGGCGAGAAGATGCCGTGGGCTCCGGCGACCCGATCACCAACACCGCCCGCCGCGGACGAGTAACTAGCGCTCGAGCGGCAGCTCGTCGTGCCGGCTCCACTCGTGCCATGAGCCGGCGTAGTTGCGCGCCTCGTAGCCCGCCGAGCGGAGCGCGAGCGTGGCAAGCGCCGACCGTGAGCCGGAGTGGCAATAGGCGACGATCGCGGCGCCCTCGGGTAGACCGACGACCTCACGGATGCGCTCAGGCGAGGCGGGCCGCCCCGGCCCCTCGAACAGCTCGCCGACCTCGAGGTTCCGCGCGCCCGGGATGTGACCCTGGCGCGGGTCGCACTGATTGCCGCGCCGCCCACTGAACTCGTCCGGAGTCCGCACGTCAAGAAGGGTCAGCGAGTCGTCCCCGAGCCGGCCGGCAAGCTCCTGCCGCGTCGGCAGCGCGCGCGGATTCGGCTCGAGGTCGGCCTCCCGTACCGGCTCCAGCTCGACCGCTCCTTCCTGGAGCTCGCCGTCCCAGGCGGCAATTCCCCCCAGCAGGATCGCGACCTGCGGATGGCCCGCAAGCTCGGCCATCTGGGCGGCAGGCATCGCGCCCACCCCGTCTCCGCGGTCGGCCAGCACGAGCCGCTCGCGGCCGGTGATCCCGTGCCGCCGCAGCCGTAACGCGATCTCCTGCGCGAGCGCGCGGGCCGACTCCTCGTCCGCCGCCGGCGGCGGGGAGCCGAGCACGAGCGGCCGCGAGCCGGGGATGTGGCCGCGCATGTGCGCGTTCGGCCCGCGCACGTCCCCGACCACGAGATCCTCCTCACCGAGATGCTCGGCGAGCCACCCGGAATCGACGACGGCCCTCACAGCGCAGCGACGATACCGGCTTCGGCCGCGATCGCGGGCCGCTCCTCGAGCCGCGCGAGCCAAGCGGTGAGGGACGGGAAGCCGTGGAGGTCGATGCCGAGCATGTCGCGGGCTCGCAGGAGCCACGGGACGTACGCGATGTCGGCGAGCCCATACTCGGCGCCGCCGAGGTAGGGCCGCTCGCCGAGCACGATGTCGAGCGCGCGGAGCATCGCGTCGAGCTCTTCGCGCGCGCCTTCCTCGCCGCGGCGGAAGGCGTAGTACGGGTCGGTCAGCTCGTGGTCGCGAAAGATGAGGAGCCGGACGAAAGCGCGGTCCGCGGGATCCGGCGGCAACAGCGGCGGCTCGGGATACCGCTCCTCGAGGAGCTCCATGATCACCGCCGACTCGGGCAGCGGCCGCCCGTCCTCCTCGAGCACGGGGACGCGCCCGGTCGCGTTCTTCTCGTACAGCCAGGCGGGCCGGTCCGACAGGTCGATCTCGACCACGTCCAGCTCGACGCCCTTCTCGGCCAGGACGATCCGGACACGCGCGCAGTACGGGCAGCGCGCGGCGTCGTAGAGCGTGTTCACGGCTGCAGCCCCATGACCGTCGCGATCTGCTCATAGAGCTCCTGCGCAGGCGGCAGGTCGGCGGGGGAGGCCGCGGTGCGTGCAACCTCTCGCACACGCTTCGGATCGGCACCCGTTAGCCGCCCGACCACCGTCGCGTTGGCGCCCAGCGCGTAGATGTCGCCCGGCGGCAGCGCCCCGTAGTACTCGGGGACGGAGAGGTACTCGTCGACGTCTGCTCCTCGGTCGAAGAGGTCGTAGCGGACGACGACGCCTCGCTCGACGCCGAGCGAGAGGACCACGCCGCCGCTCGTGTACGAGAGCTCCTTGCCGAGCGCCTTCAGCCTCGCCGGATCGGCGTCGGTCGCATCCGAGCGCACTCGCACCCAGCCGTTCGCCGCCTCGACCTCGGGCTCGAGGCGCAGAAACTTCGCAGCGTCCCGCCTGACCTTCTCGACGTCGTCCGTCTGGACGTGTGCCGCGCCGAACGACGGCCCTTCCGACCCCGCCTGCACGAGTGCCGCGGCGGGCAGCGCGAGAACGCGTTCGATCGTGCGGAAACCGAGGCGGTCGTAGAGGCGCTTGGCGGCGGCGTTCGACTCGAGGACCTCGAGCGCCAGCATCTCTGCGCCCTGCGACTGAACATGCTCGGCGGCGGCGCGAAGCAGCTCGGTTCCGACGCCCTGGCTCCGCGCAGCCGGGCGCACATACAACAGGTCGAGGAGCCACGTGCGCTCGCTCTTTCGGTCGAGCGCGGCGATCCCGACATCGTCCGAGAGGAGGACGAGATCGTGCTCTGTAGCCGAATCGTCGTCGCCCCAAAGCTCGTCCGGAACCTCGCGCTCGAACTCCGCATACAGCGCGCTCACGAGAGGCAGGTCGTCGGTGGTCGCGGGACGGATCACGGTGTCAGGTACTGGGCGAGGAGATAGTGCGCAGTCAGGTTCTGGAAGGGCTCGAACCGCGCGCCCGTCGCGCGGACATCGACGTCACCATAGAGCGCGCGCACCGCCCTGCGCAGCGCGAGGTCACCCGCAGGCCAGGCGTACGGACGCCCGAGATGGCGCGCGAGAAACCAGTCGGCCGTCCACTCGCCGAGCCCGCGGATCGCGACGATCCGCTTCTTCACCTCCTCGTCGGGGAGGAGAGCCAACGCGTCGAGGTCGAGGTCGGAGCGCGCGAGCCCGACGACGTACTCGGCCTTGCGGCGGGAGAAACCGAGCGCGAGCAGCCCCTCCTCTGACGCGAGCGCGACGCGTTCGCGGGTCGGGAACGCCCACGCGCGGCCGACCGGCTCGCCGAGGCGCTCGACGAAACGATTGCGGATCGCAACAGCCGAGAAGAGCGAGACCTGCTGCGCGGTGATCGAGGTGACGAGCGCCTCAAACGGGTCGGGCGAGAGCGACGGTCGGAAGCCGGCGAAGCGGACGACGAGCGGCGCCAGCTCCTCCTCGGCGGCCGCCCACGCGGAGAAGGTGACGAGGTCGAAGTCGAAGCCGAGCAGCCTGCGAACGACCGGCTCCGTCTCCGGATCGAGCGGCTCGACCTCGACGGCGCCTCCGTCGGCCGCCGCGATCCGTACCTCCCGACCACCGACGGCGCGGTACAGCGCATCGTCTTCCCATACCGTCGCACGGTCGAGGCCGAAGGCGCGAAAGCGAGCCGTCGTCAGCTCGAGCGAGAACGGCTGGGGGACCGGCAGGCGCGCTATAGGTGAGAGGTCAGCCCGGCGCCCGAGGCGTCGGAGTCCTCGGTCGCGACGTCGCCGTCCTGGGCGTTCGCGTACCAGGAACGCCAGTACGTGCCGTCGTCGAGGTCACGGGCGAACGTCGTCAGCCGCAGCGGATGGAACGTGTCGCACATCACGGCGAGCTCGTGCGTCTCGTGCAGCCCGATCGCCTTCTCGGCGAGCCCCGGCTGCGGCCCGTGCGGCAGACCCGACGGATGGAGCGTGATCGACCCGACCTCGACGCCCTTCCGCGAGCCGAAGTTGCCGGAGACGTAATAGATCATCTCCTCCGACTGCAGGTTCGAGTGGTGGTAAGGGATCGGCACCGCGAGCGGGTCGAAGTCGAGCTTGCGCGGACAGAACGAGCAGATCACGAAGTTCTGCCCCGCGAACGTCTGGTGCGACGGCGGCGGCTGGTGGATGCGCCCCGTGATGGGCTCGAAGTCGTGGATCGAGAACGTCCACGGGTAGAGGTAGCCGTCCCAGCCGACGACGTCGAACGGGTGGTAGTCGACGACGTACGTCTGGTACCCGCCGCGAACACGCACCTTGACCGGGTACTCCCCGTGCTCCCGCACCGTCTTCAGCTCGGTCGGCGGATGGATGTCGCGGTGGTAGTACGGCGCGCCCTCGATGAGCTGCCCGTACTGGTTCCGGTAGCGGCGCGGGATCTCGATCAGACCGGGCGTCTCGAACACGAGGTACCGCTGTGAGCCTTCCGGCCGGAAGCGATACGTGGTGCCGCGCGGGACGACGACGTAATCGCCCTCCTTGTAGGGCAGGTCGCCGAAGATCGTCTCCAGCGTCCCCGACCCCTCGTGCACGAAGATCACCTCGTCGCCCTCGCCGTTGCGGAAGAAGTAGTCCATCGAGCCGGAGGGGCGGCAGAGGGAGATCTCGACGTCGTTGTTCCACATGAGGACGCGGCGGCCGGTGATCTCGTCGCCCTCGGGCGCGGTGTCGAACGTCTTGAAGTGGAGATGTGTGTGCTGCTCGGGCACCCACTCCTCGCGCTCGACGGGCTCGAAACCGCCTAGCTCCATCACGCGGCACGGCGACTGGAGGTGGTAGAGGATCGACTCGTTCCCCGTGAAGCCCTCGAGGCCCATCACCTCTTCGGTGAGAAGCGTCCCGTTGTCCCGGAACTGGACATGGCGCTTGCGCGGGAGGTCGCCGAGGCGCTGGTAGAACGGCATGGCGAAAGCGTATCGCTAGTCGAGCGCCAGCTCCGCCAGCCTGCGACCGACCGCCGGCGCGAACTTGAAGCCGTGACCCGAGCATGCGGAGCCGACGACGACACGGCCGCGCCGCTCGAGGACGAAGCACTGGTCGGCCGTCGACGTGTAGAGGCACGTCTGGGTCTCGACAGGGCTGGGATCGATGTCGGGGAAGCGCTCGCGCACCCACGATGTGATGCGCTCGACGATCGCGGGATCGGCCTCTGCCTCGCCGTCGGGGTCGGCCTCCGAGCCCGCGTGATGCGCGCCGGCCTTGAGCCCGTGCACCGGGTCGTGGAGCGAGTACATCGCGTGGGTTCTCGTCTCGGCGCTCAGGTCTACGATGCACGGCCGTGGCGGGCCCTCGTACGCGAAGTACGCGAGCGTCTCGCGGGTGACCGTCACCGGCAGGTCCGGCACGAGCTCACGCACCCACGGCCCCGCTGTGACCACCACGACGTCCGCGTCGAGCTCGTCGGTCGAGGAGACGCGCCGGTTCGTCTCGACCTCCACGCCTGCCGCCTCGAGAAATGCGTGGCGCGCCCGGTCGGCGAACACGACGCCCGCGTCGGCGATGTGCAGCGCCGTCCAACCGCTGGGCAGGGTCGCGCCGAGCGCGCGCACCTCGTCCTCGTCGAGCATCCGGTACGGCACGCCGCTCTCATCGAGTGCGCGCGCCGAGATCAGCGAGGGATCGGGAGCCAGCTCGACGAGCCCGTACAGGCCGAGCAGCTCGCGATCGAGCTCCTGCCAACCCGCGTACGCCTCCTGAGCGAAGCGGATCCAGTACTGCTCCGGGTAGGCGATGCGGAAGATGCGCGTGCGGCCATGGCTCGAGCCGCGGTCGTGGTCGAGCGCGAACTGCTCGTGCACCGTCACGTCGGCGCCGCGCTCGCGCAGTGCCCACGCAGTCGCGCAGCCCATCACCCCGGCCCCCACGACTGCGACCTTCATCGAACGATCAGGTCTCCGGGATAGAGCGCCGTGTTCTCCGCCGCCTGCTCGACGAGCAGGTCCCAGTCGACGCCGGGCGGCACGCCTTCGTCGGGCGTCGTCACGAACGGTCCGAGTGTGAGGGCGAAGTCGCGCTGCTTCTCGCCGCGGAGCTGCGGAGCGACCCACTCGACGAGCGGCGTGAAACCACCGATCGCGCCCTCGGCGCCGATGATCGCTGCAACGCGCTCGACCCCCTCGGCTCCCGGCACACCGGGATCCTCGCCGGCCGGCTTGATCGCAGCCGGGTTCGCGAAGGCGAAGTCGCCGGCGTCGTCGAAGATCCGAATCGAAGGCGGATGGAGAACCGGCGCGCGGAAGACGACGGCGGACAATGGGAACTCGGCATGCTCACGCGCCTGCCCTCCTCCGGTGAAGAAGGATTGAAGCGTCTGCGCCGCGAGCTGGATCACCTTGTCTCCGTCTATTCGCCCGGGCCAACCGCGCTCGAGGAACGGCTCCTTGGGGCTGAACATGCACAGCTTCATCGGGGCTCGGTGTGAACGACGACGTCGGCGATCTCCGGCCGCTCGCGCCGGATAAGCTCCTCGATCCTGCTCGCGTCCGCGTGCGCGTCGGCGAGGGTGTCGGAGCCGAGCCGCAGCGTCAAGTACGCGACGAGGCCCTCGTCGGTGTCGACGAAGCGCAGCTCGGCCGGCTCGACGCCGAGCTCGGCGAGGACGATCCGGCGCACCGTCGCCGCGTCGCCGGCCACCTCGTGGCCCGCCGCCTCCCCGCCGAGCGGCTCGAGATGCGTCCGCACCGCCGCCACCTCGGGAACTGCGCGCTCGATCGCCCGCTCGACCTGCTCCGCGACCGCATGCGCCTCCTCGAGCGGAAGGTCGCCCGGAAGCTTGAGGTGCAGCGAGAGCTCGGTCCCGCTGTCGACCGAGACGACCGAGACGTTGTGCACCTCGCGCACGCGCGGGACGTTGAGGGCCGCAGCGTGCGCACGCTCGCGCACGTCGGCGTCGGCGGCGCCGCGCGGCTCGACGTGGACGACGACGTCCGCCTCCGGCAGCGCCGACTGCACCGCGCGCTCGACCGCGTCCGCCGCCGCGTGCCCCTGTCCGACCGCCGCCTCGTACTCGACGCCGATCACGACGTCCGCGAACACGCGCCCCGCGGCCTGGCGCATGCGCAGGCGTCGCAGCTGGACGGGCGGCCGCACGTCGACGATTGCGCGGCGCGCCGCATCCTCGGCCGCGGCCGGGGCGCGATCCATCAGGACGTCGACGTTCCGCCGCATCAGCCTCGCGGCGGCGAGCAGCACGAGCACGGCGACGAGGAGCGCGGCGACGGCATCCGCACGCGGATGACCGGCGCGCACGAACAGCAGGCCGGCGAGCACCGCCACCGAGCCCCCGAGGTCGCTGCCGAAGTGGAGCGCGTTAGAGGCGAGCGCGGGGCTCGAATACGCGCGCGCCACGCGCCAGGACGCCGTCGTCCGCGCGAGGTCGATGCCGATCACCACACCGACGACCACGAGCGCGTACCACGTCGCATGCACCGACGTGCCGCCGTTCGCGAGGCGGGAGATCGCGCGCCAGACGATGACGGCGCTGGCCACGACGAGGATCGCGCCCTCGGCAAGAGCGGCAAGATGCTCGGCTTTGCCGTGCCCGTACTGATGTCCGGGATCGGCGGGCCGGACGGCGACGCCGACGGCGAAGAAGGTCAACCCGGCAGCGATGAGATCGGTCCCGGAGTGCGCGGCCTCCGAGATGAGGCCGAGGCTGTGCGTCGCAAGGCCGGTGCCGAGCTTGAGCCCGATGAGCGCGAGCGCAGCGAAGACAGACCAGAGCGCAGCTTTCCGCTGGGCCTCCACGCGGGAAAGCGTACGTAGGGCTCAGGTCATGTCAGGAGGCGATCGGCTCGGGCGGCCAGATGAGCGCGTCCTGCCGGAAGGCGCAGTGGCAGCGCGGCGTCCCCCCGAGCGCGAACGGAGCGATCGAGGCAAGCTCGATTTCGGCCTCCGCCGGGCTGAGCAGCCAGCGTTCGTGATGGATCTCGGCGACCGCGTCCCCGGCGAAGAGGCGGTAGCGCTCGGTCAGGAACCACTCGAGCGAGCCGTCTTCGGCGTGGAACGCCTCTCCCGCCGGCCGGTAGCGCGCCGAGAAGACACGCCCCGGCTCGCCGACCCTGACGCACTCGACGTCCTGCCACTCCGCCACCGGCTCGAGCGTCATCCTCGCGTGGAACGCCGGCACGCGGTAGATCCGACGCACGCCGAGCGCGGCGAGCCGGCTCGAAGCGTCGATGCTGAAGAACCAGACGCCCGGTAGCCCGTCGGGGCCGCGAACGTAGGTGCGGACGTTGAGCTGGAGGAACGACGAGATCCCCGGCACAGGCAAGGCGCCGCGGGCCCGCAGCGCGCGGACGCGGAAGAAGACGAACGAGAGCCAGGCGCTGCCGTCGTGCTCCTCGATCTCGAGCTCGTCGGGGACCCGGGCGCGGACTTCCTCGAGCGGGACAGCCCAGTGCGCCCAGAAGATGTGCTCCCACGTCTGCCCGAGCGTCCAACGGCTGTCGGGCAGGGGAAACGGACGGTGGCCGACGCTGCGCAGCGAGCGCGCCTGCCGGCTCGCCGCCCTCGCATCGTCGAACATGCTCAAGCGAACGGCCTAGAGGTTCCCCCGCAGCGCCTGCTCGCGCTCGATCGCCTCGAACAGCGCCTTGAAGTTGCCTTCCCCGAAGGTCGTCGCGCCGTGCCGCTCGATCACCTCGAAGAAGACCGTCGGCCGGTCCTGCGCGGTCTTCGTGAAGATCTGAAGGAGGTAGCCGTCCTCGTCGCGGTCGACGAGGATCTTGTGCTCCTGCAGGATCGGCCACTCTTCGGCGATCTCGCCGACTCGGCCCGGCGCCTCGTCGTAGTACGAATCCGGCGTGTCGAGGAACAGGAAGCCTCGCTCCTTCATCTCCTCGACCGTGCCGACGATGTCGCTCGACGCGAGCGCGATGTGCTGGGCGCCGGCGCCGCCGTAGAACTCGACGTATTCCTCGATCTGGCTCTTGCGCTTGCCTTCAGCCGGCTCGTTGATCGGGAACTTGACCTTCCCGGATCCGTCCGACATGACCTTCGACATCAGCGCGGAGTATTCGGTCTGGATCTGGTCGTCGCCGAAGTGGAGGATGTTCGTCATCCCAAAGACGCGCTCGTAGAACTCGACCCAGTGATTCATCCGGCCGAGCTCGACGTTGCCGACGATGTGGTCGATGTTCAGAAGGCCGACGCCCTGGCCCGCGTGGCCGTTCTCCGAGGCGGAGACGTAGCCGGGCAGGAACGGCCCGCTGTAGTCGGCGCGGTCGACGAAGGTGTGGATCGTGTCGCCGTACGTCGAGATCGCCGCGCGCTCGATCGTCCCGAACTCGTCCTCGTCGCGACGCGGCTCCATGACGCCGCGCGCGCCGCGCGACACCGCCTGGCGGTACGCCTCGGTCGCATCGGGCACGGTGAGGGCGATGTCGCGGACTCCGTCGCCGTGCTTCGCGTGGTGCTTCGTGATCTCGTGCTCCTCGCGCAGGGCGCTCGTGACGACGAACCGGACATCCCCCTGCTCGAGCACGTAGGAGGCGCGATCGCGCACGCCCGTCTCCGGGCCCGCGTACGCGGTGCGGGTGAAGCCCATCGCGTGCTCGTAGAAGTACGCAGACTGCTTTGCGTTGCCGACCCAGAGCTCGACGTGATCCCAGCCCGAGAGCGGCATGAAGTCTTCGGCCATGGGTCGATTATGCCGGGCCTTCAAGCTCGGCTGCGGGCGCCCGTGGGCGCCGGCGCACTCGCTCGTAGGCAATCCCGACGAAGATGAGCACGCCGCCTGCGATCTCGAGCCCATGGATCGACTCGGAGAGGATCAGGAGCGCGAAGAACACGGCGAAGAACGGCTGCATGTTGTTGAAGATCGCCGCGCGCGCTGCCCCAACCCGGTCGACGGCGGTGAACCAGAGGATGTTCGTCAGGAAGAGCGGCCCGATGACGGCGTACGCGAACCCGAGCCACACCGTCCCGGAGAAAGAGAAGTCCTGGCGGTGAACCTGCGGAATGCTGACGAGGGCGAGCGGCGCCCAGCCCAGGGCGAGCACGAGCGCGCTAATCCGGAACGGCGAGTAGCGGCGCATCAACGGCGCGATCGCAATGGTGTAGCCCGCCCAGGTGACGGCGAGAGCGATCGCAAGCAAGTCGCCCTTCCAGCCTGAGACGAGCCCACCGCCGGCTCCGGCCGCGATGAAGGCCACGCCCACGAAGGTCACCCCGGCGCCGATCCAGAACACCCTCTGCACGTCTGCCTGCCGGAACAGGATCGAGAACAGCCCGACGAACATCGGGCACGAGCCGAAGAGGAGCGACACCGTCGAGGCCTTGGCGAACTCGAGGCTGTAGACGAAGCAGACCTGGTTCACGAAGATCGCCGTCGCCGCGATCCCGACGTACTTCCAGTCGGCCCGCGCGATTCGGAACGAGCCTTCGCGCCACCAGGTGTAGATCCAGAAGATCGCGATCGCCACGAAGTAGCGGATGGTGGCGTAGGCAAGCGGAAGCCAGCCGTGCTCGAACATGTACTTCGTCACGGTGATGTTGAGCGCCCACAGCACGACGGCGCCGAGCAGCATTCCGTCGACTATGGAAGGGCGCCGCACGTCCTCGAACGTACCTTCAGGCTGGAAGCGTCGGCGGCAAAGCCGCCGACGCCCGGCCGGTAGACCGAGCCGACTGTGGCGGCTCTGGCGTTAGGCTCCGCTGCGATGCCTGAGCCGACTTTCGCCGACGTTGACGAGCTCGTCGGGCCCGCGACGCCGCACTTCGCCTACCAGCTGCGCGCGCGCGTGCGCGAGCTCGTGCTCGATCTGCCCGACGAGCATCCGGTGCGGCGGTACGCGGAGGAGAAGATCGATCTCCTCGACAGGCTCGGGCACGCGTCCTCGAAGGCGGCCGACGGCCAACGCGAGCCGCGTTCGCGGCCGGGCTGGAGCGAGTTGCCGAGCTCGGCGCCCGCCGACGAGCCGCTGCCGAGACTGCGATGAGCCCCGGAGCCGCCGAAGGCGGCTCGGTGTCCCGACCGGGCGTCGGCGGCTCTGCCGCCGACGCTTCCAGCCTTCCGGGCGCTTCCGTCCTCGTGACGGGAGGGACGCGGGGGATCGGCCGGGCGATCGCCCTCCGGCTCGTGGCCGACGGAGCCGCACGGGCGGTGCTCGGCTACATGCGGAACGACAAGGC
>Ga0070695_100000025_pt1 | contig 58407 bp, 57 predicted proteins | sample KBSK1252metaG_FD_65471 | JGI IMG/M metagenome (GOLD analysis project Ga0070695, IMG submission 65471) | Corn, switchgrass and miscanthus rhizosphere microbial communities from Kellogg Biological Station, Michigan, USA - KBS K1-25-2 metaG | ecosystem: Host-associated > Plants > Roots >...
GTCTACCGCTACTTCCCCGGCCGCTGCTTCGAGTTCCATCCGCTGGCGAACGTCGCCGCGCTCAACGCACGCGTCGCAGCGAAAGACGTCGCGGGCACCCAGCGGCTCGCCGCGGCGCTGACCGCTCGCGCGGTCCCGCGCTTCGGTGGGATGGCGTGGGAGTACTACTTCCCCTTCGGTGGCAGCGCGCCGTGGGTGTCCGGCATGGCGCAGGCGGTCGGCGCACAGGCGTTCGCGCGGGCCGCGTCGCTCGTGACGGACGAGTCGGCCGACCTGCTGCGCGAGGCGGCCGCCTCGTTCCGCGCCGTCCCTCGGCTGACGATGAACCTCACGGCGGGCCCGTGGATCCGGCTCTACTCCTTCAGCAAGAACCCGGTCCTGAACGCCCAACTGCAGTCCGTGATCTCGCTTCAGACGTACGCGCAGGCGGCCGGTGACACGGCCGCCGCGTCGCTCGCCGCGCAGATGCAGCAGGCGGCCGCGGCGACGGTGGCGCGGTTCGACACCGGGTACTGGACGTACTACTCGCTCGCCGGCAACCCCTCGCCGCTCTCCTACCAGAAGTTCGTCGTGCAGCTTCTGCACAAGCTGGCTCCGTCCGATTCCCGCTTCGCCCAGGCCGCTGACCGCTTCGCCGCCTATCTGCGGCAGCCCCCCGCCTTCAAGCTCGCGACGGCCTCCTCGGGCAGCCTTCGCTTTTGGCTCTCGAAGCCGGCTTCGGTGAGCGCATGGACGCCTGCAGGTCGCTCGGTACGGTTGAGCCTCGACGACGGCTGGCATACGTTCCGCTGGGGCGAGCCGAAGCATCCCGGCATCTACGCCGTCCACCTGACCGCGGTCGACTACGCAGGCAATCGCTCGTCATTCGAGGCTCTCCCGATCGTCAGGGTTCCCGTTTCTGCTCACCGGTCGACGAGTCCGCGGAAACCTTCGGGAACGGCGTCCGCGACCAGCGCGGAGTCGTTCGCGGTCGGCGCCGGAATCGACGAAGCGGGGCAGGCGACCCTCGCCGGCTCGCTGGGAATGCAGCTCGTCCGCCTGACGGCCTCCTGGCAGCCCGGGCAAACGGCGCCGGACCCGACGACCGTCTCTCTTATCGACTCACTCCCCTCGAACATCGGGCTCGTGCTCGACGTGAACGCTGCTCAAATGCCTGACGACGAAGCGGGCCGGGCAGCGCTGTCCCAGTACGCAGGGTCGCTCGCTCGGCAGGCGCCGTCGCTTCGCGACCTCGTCCTCACGCCGGCCCCTTCCGTCACCACTGGCGCCGACTATGCCGATGCCCTCGCAGCTGTTCGCTCCGCTGTGGTCTCTGCCCGATCGGACGTGTCCGTCGGACCGGCATTCGACGGGTCGACTGCCCAACCGCTGCGAACCGCCCAGGTGCTCGCACAGGAGCTCGCACATGCCGGTGGCCGTGCCGACGTCGTCTCATTCCTGCCTGCGCCGGTACCCGGGAATGGAGTGTGGGCGGTCGGTGACGTCGCGAAGCTCGAGTCGGCGCTCGCCAAGGGGCTGGGGACAGCGCCGCCGGTCATGCTCGACGCCGGTCTCGACCCGACGGGCTACGCCGCCGCTATCGGATCGGCGTCGTGTCTGGCCAACGTGAACGGGGTGCTCCTCGACCGGCTGGTGGACGGCGCCACGCCGGACCAGGCAACCGGCGTTTACGACGCGACCGGTGCCCCGAAGCCGTCGGCGGCCGCCGTGAAGCAGGCAATCCGCGCCGTTGCGCGCGGGGCGACCGTGTGCCCGGGGCTCGCGACGCGCGTAACGCCGAGCACACTCACCTTCCCGGAACAGCTCTCCGGTTCGTCGGCGACTTCGGTCGTGCTCGGTTGCGATCGCGATTGCCTCTACCTCATCGCGCTCGAGCGCTCTGACGGCCAGCCTCTCGTCGCTCGCCGCGGCTCGCTGAACGGCGGCGATCCGGCGCAGACGATCACGCTGCCGAAGCGGACGCTGCGCCCCGGTGGCTACCGCCTCGACCTCCGGCTCGTCAGCCGAGTCGGTCCGGGTGCCCTGACGCGCCAGCGCAGCCCGTTGCTGACCGTGGGCTGACGGGGGAGGAAACGCCGGGCGACCCGGCTAGACTTCGACTCCCCCGCCGACGTAGCTCAGCTGGTAGAGCACATCACTCGTAAGTGTGTGCTCTAGACCGCTAAGGTCGCTCGTGGAGCGGGATTGCGCGTAGCCGGTGGAACACAGTGGAACACGGCGAGCGACTGACGTAGCTGTATCCCCAGCGACGCTACTTGTGCATCTCGCGCCGCCCGGTCGTTGTTCGGTCGGCTCTTAGCTGTTGCGCGCGCGTGGCTGATGGCTCAAGGTCGGATGATTGGCGACGGCTGTCAACCGGAGGTCCATGGATGTCAAGCGACGCTTCGTCGTGGTCACCATTGACATCGGGAGTGGCCGGAACGGCAACTAAAGTTGGCGAGGCTTGGTAGGAGCTGCTCGCACCCCCACGGCCGTCCAAACACATTCGGGCCAGTGCAAATCGCCGACTTCCCCGTCCGCTTCCAGCTCGGTTCCCCGAGAACCCGCAGTGCTCGTACGGAGGAGGCGGACGTTCGTCAGGCGTTCTCGGCCTCGAACGTCAAATTCCTGGGCTCGGGGACATTCGGTGATACCTGGCGCGTCGACGATCGCGTCGTGAAACTGATCGTGAATGAAGACTTCGGCGCCGAGCGGATCGAGCGGGAGATTGAGGCCTCGACGATTGACCATCCGAACGTCGTCCACCTCGACGAGGTGGTCGAAGTCGAAGTCGCCGGGGAGCGGCTTGCAGGGCTGGTCTTCAGTTACGTCAAAGGTCGCGATCTTGCGAGCGTCATCGTGGAAGAAGGGACTGTGCCTGATGCTGACCTGCGTGCTCTGGCGGCAGGGCTCTTCTCCGGGCTAGCCGCCATCCACGGCCAGGGAGTGATCCACCGGGATATCAAACCGGAGAACATCCAGCTGCGCATGGGAGCAGCCTCCCGCCCGGTGATTCTCGATCTTGGGCTCGCGCACATCGCCGACCTGACGTCGTTGACCACGTATCCCGCCGCGATCGGGACACGCTCGTTCATGCCCCCGGAAGTGCTCCGTGGTGAGCACGCTGTCCGACGCAGTGACGTCTATGCGGCCGCCGTCACCGTCGTCGTAGCAAGCACGGGCGAACATCCGTGGCTCGCAACCGATGAGACGATTACAAACCGTGACCTGATCCAACGCGTGGCCGAGTCGACCCCTAGGTTTCGGACGGGGGATGCCGAGTTCGCGGACGCGATCGCAGCTGCCATGAACCCTCGTGCCTACCGGCGTCCGACGGCGGAGCGGCTCGCGGCGGCACTAGCTATCTGAGCAGATGACCATCTTCAAGCGGAAGACCTTCATCGCCTATGCTCGCCCGACGCGCGAGCGCGTTGTCTTGGACGTGCTCGGTGACAGAGCATCCGCGGGTCTGACTGTGCCGGCGTTCGCGTACTCCCTTGCGAATGCCCAGCCGGCGAAGGTCGTAGAGCAGATCAAGAAGCTCCCGAGTCATGCTCGCCCGCGGCTTCTCCTGCCGGACGTCGATATTCTGCCTCCGAACGCGAAGCCCAAGACGCCGCGCCACGACTACACGGCGAGCATCGAGACGTTCGCGTCGACCGCCACTCAGGCCACCCCATGGCTGAAGAAGGTGATTGACGCTGAGGTGGATGGCGGAGCGACTGTCGTCGTCACGCCGAGTCTCCTTCTCGAGCCAGCTCATGGTGATGTCGAACTCCGCCGGATGCTCGAGTGGGCTGACGCGGTCCGGGGATTCAAGAAAGTCGGCGATCGACCGGTCATTACCGCGCTCACCCTTCATCGCACGTGGCTGTCAGACGATGAGAAGAGGGAGACGCTCTTGAATGTTCTGACGGATGCCGACGATCCGGCTTTCTACTTTGTCGTGCGTTGGGCTGCGCACTCGCCGTCGCGCATGCAAGAGGCCGAGGCAAAGGGACTCGAGGGATACCGCGAGGTCATCGAGGTGCTCCGAGACGCGGACAAGGAAGTTGTGGTCGGCCGGTCCGGTCTTGCTGATTACGTGCTCGCCGGGCTCGGCGCGAGCGCGTTCTTAGATGGAGTCTCCGTGTCGCATCTGTACCGCGATGCGGTGTACATCCGACGTGCGAAAGGGAGCAACCCGCCCCAACGCATCTCCCATTACCTCGACGGCGAGCTGCTCGGACTTGTCCCTGCCGTCCAGGTCGCGAGTTTCCAGGGGGATGCGGGGCCGGCAGCCTGCAGTTGCAGCTATTGCCTGAAGCTGACAGCGAGCACCTTCAACGACAGCCTCGCAGACAGACATCAGCTGGCGCTCAACGCCAACTTCGCGGACGCTCTCGATGCTGCGGGCAATCCACGGGCCCACGTGCGCGCTGCGATCGCCGCTGCGCAGCAATTAGCCGTGAAGTACAAGTCGGTTCTTCCGGCCTACACGACAAGTCACCTGGGGATCTGGGACACGGTAACGAGCTAGAGGGGGGTCCGCCGCAACAGCGGCGGAGTCGCGCTGAAGCTCATGCCAGAGCCGCTCGCCGGCGATGACCCGATCAAGTCGTGTAGGTCGGCAGCGCGGCGCCTTGAGCGCGAACTCGAGGCGTCCCCACGCTGAGAGCGTGGCGAGGCCCACCGCGTTCAGATGGAACGCCCGGATGTTCTCTAGAGGCACTCGCCCGTGGGCTTCGTCGACGATCACGAGGCTACGGTCAGCGAACGCCTTGTAGCGAGCAGCCTGGATCATCGCCTTGCGCCAGTGGCCCAGCTTGAGCTCGACGGCTGCCGCGAACGAGAGTCGTCCCTTCAGCGGCGCGACCCCAATCCACATCGACTGTGACCGTTCGGCGGCACCTGCCTGTTCGAGTCCGCGTAGCCGCTTCCGCGCGTACGACTCGCTCAGTCGAGCCTCTGCCGCAATGTCTTCGAGGTGCCGCGCTCGCAGGTTGCTGAGTGCGAGGAGCAGAGCGGCGTCGGCCGCCTCGACGAACGGTCGTGCTAGCGGGCCTGTCGCGCGTTCGCGAGTCACCTGCTCGTCGAACGAGGCGCAGACGATGTCCGGCATCCCGTTCGTGCTCTCGTACTCGAAGAACACGTGGTCGCCAGCGAGCGCGGTTCCGGCAAGAGCGCGTGTCGCGAGAGCGGTCATCTCGCGCTCCGCCGTAAACGTCAGGACGACCATCAGCCCGGCCTCCGCACCTTCAAGCACGGGAGGCTACAGCGTTGCATCTCACGCGAGATATGCATAAATCATTTATACATGGCATCCACAAGAGTTCCTGTTTCTCCGCAGGCGACTCTCTTTGGCTCGAACTCGCTCTACTCGGTTCTCCGCGAGCTGGCTAGGCGAGCTGGATCCGAGGGACGGGAGCGTCCAACCGAGTTCTGCGTCGCCGAGCTCAGGAGGTCGCTCGGGTTCACGCGGCGTCAAATCGAGATCGACATGAAGAAGCTGAGCCGCATCGGTGTGATCGCAGTCCAGAAGCGGCGCGGCCGGAAGACGCCGATCCAGCTCGTCGATAGCGATCTCGCCGAGGCGCTGTTGCATCTCGTGCGACTGCTGGAAAGTTCATCGGGCGCCGGCGTTCGCTAATCGACGACCGCCTCAGACCGAGCACACGATCATCCGCTGGGTCGCGACTCGCGGGACGCCTAAGAGAGCGGCGATGCTCCGATCCGGAGCCCGGACAGGGCGAGCGGTCCTCGAGCTTCAGATGGTCACGGACTCTGCCTGGCGGGCCACGGCGACACGCTCCGGAGCGGCAATCGGCCGTGTGGCGATGGCTTCCCGTGCCTGATCGATCTGCTCCTCGACCGGCACACCCTCGAGGCCCTCTGAGTCCTCGAAGGCGACAAGATAGAACTTCGCAGTCGTCGTCCACTGCTCGTGGCCGAGGAACTGGAGGGCGACGTGTTGCGGGGTGAGGGCGTAGCCGAGCATCGTCGCCGCGCAGGCACGGAGGCGGTGCGGCCCGAAATGCCGTAGGTCTCTGAAGCCGGCGAGCTTGCGCGCATCTGCGAGTGCCGGACGCCAGACGTCGCGCTGCCAGTTCTGGCGTGTCATCACCGCACCGCGGATGCCGGGGAAGATGAGCTCGTCCAGGTCCGGGCGCCCACGCCACTCGTAGTAGGCGGCGATCTCCTCCCGCGCCTGGCGCCAGAGCTTCACCTCCCGCTCCGAGGCGCGCGTCTTACCAGAGGCGATCAGGAAGCGTCGGCGGACATTGCCGTCGTCGTCGATCAGCTGCCACCAACATGCGCCGTACAGGTCCTCCTGGCGGCAGGCCTCGTAGCCCATCATCGAGACGAAGAGACGGTCACGGGGGATCACCCATTCGTCGCGTGTCCCCGCTCGTTCCTGAGAGATGACGCTGCGGATCGCTTCGACCTGCGGCGCCTGGGGCGCCCACTTCCGTGTCCGCGCCTCCTGCTGGGTCTCCTTGGGCGCGCGAGGTGGCTTGAGCGCCTCAAGGGGGTTGTCCGGGCGCCAGCCCATCTGCTGGCCGAAGCTGAAGATGCCGCGGCCGAGCGCGATCATCTTCTTGACAGTGGAGTGACCTGCCCGCTTCGCCTCCGCCCTGCTCAGCGGCGGAAGCCCCTGGGCCCGTCTCTGCTCGTTGAGTCGCTCTAGGACTCTCTCGAGCAGCCACTTGCGCCAACGCTGCCCGACGAGCTGGGTGACCTCGAGGAAGGGCATCTCGCCGAAGAAGGGCGTGAAGTAGAGGGGCACCGCCCGCCGGTAATAGTCCTGGCTGTTCTCAGCGAGATCGATCTCCACGTGGTGTTCCATCCAGGACTCCGCGACCTCGCCACAGGTGATCGTCAGCGCGACCTCGAACGGGAACGGGCTGACCTGGCCGAGGTACTTGCGACGCTCGAAGTCGTTCCCCCAATGGGTCGCCGCTTCGATGCAGTCCTCCTTGCTCTCGTAGCCGCAGAGCGTCTCGCGCTGAAGCGGTGTACCCCGCCCACCGCTGCGGTAGCAGACACGCGTCCACCAGGTGCCGCTCTTCGTGCGGCGGGGAGCCTCAACGTGCGCCACGAATCCTCCTCAGCCGCTCCCGCGAGCCGGCGGTAGCGAGCGGCGGGGGTGGCGTCCTGCGCGAGCGCGGCCGTCGGGCGGTCTGCCGCAGCCCCGTGAGACGCATGGCATCGAGTGGGACATCCGTGGTCGCTTGCGCTTCGGCCGGCTTCTTCTGCTCGCGTGACCGAAGCCAGCCGAGCACGCTCTCGGGAAGGAAGAGCGGACGCGAGCTCCCGCCGACTCGGACGACAGGAAGGCCGTCACGTTCGATCCAGCGGTAGATCGTCGAACGGCTAACCCGTACCTGCTCGAGAAGCTCCTCCATCGTCCAGACAAGCTGGGGCGCGGAAGGCTCAGCGGCGGCTAGCTGCTGTGGGGCGGGATGGGAGGCAGTAAGCGGCGCCATCTGAGCGCCAAGGTGTGGGGTCCACCCGTCTCCATGGAGCAGACTTCGGGTCCGCGCCGAAGATCACTCGATCGGGTGACTCGGCGTTTTTCGCCGTTTCACGTGCGTTCGGCGCATCCAATTCTGGGTCATCACTCCGCCATCCCGCACCGGAAGCTCTAGTCGCATTTGGCAATGTCACCGCCTACGGCGCGCCCGCTCGACCTCAGCCAGCAGCGCGGCCAGGTGATCCTGTCGAAGCTCCACCAGCGGCAGCGACTGGTCGTAATCGTCCGGAGGCCAGCTACTCCACTGGGACGCAGGCAACGTGCGTAGCTCTGCCGGGCGAGCGTCGGTCAACCGCGGCGATGGAGTGGTCGACTCGTAGCGAGAGCAGGCGAGCGAGTGCAGGCCGGGCCTGTGAGCCGCACTCCGGGCAAGAGCCAATGTATGTGCGCCGGCGTGGCGAACTGCTCTCCATTGGGAGGTCTCCAACTGACTAGTGATTAGCTAAAGGTAATCATAGCCGATAATGCTTCGCCCGTCAGGGCCTCGCCCACGGCTGATGGCGGGCCTTGGGGCCGGCTGCTACAAGGAGGTATGTCGACGAAGCAGCGTGTGCCGCTCGAGCAGGCACGCAAGCGCGGCCCTTGCCGGCTTTGCGGTGTCGTCGGCCCCCTGACGAAGACGCACGTGCCGGCGAGCTCGGCTGGAAACGTCGGCACCCGACGAGCGCCGATGATCGAGGTCGACGTTGCCGGCGGGCGCACCTACGGCCTGGGTCGCGAGATGTTGGGTGGGATGTGGGGCTACTGGTTCTGCAGGACCTGCAATAACGAGCGAACGCGACCGTGGGACGAGGAGTACTCGCGCTGGGTGCCGCCCATCTTTCAGGCGATCCACGATCCGAAGAGTTCCGGGAACACGATCTCGGCAAGCGTCATCGACTTCGACGCAGGCGCGTTCGCTCGCTGCATCTGGGCGTGGTTCTTCGCCGCGCGTGAGGGTCTGTTACAGCAGCTTCCTGAGGTTGCGGCGGCGGTGCGAACCGGAGAGCCCATCGAGTCGCCGAAGCGACTTCCCCGCGTTTTTCTGGCCTGCACACGCGACCTCCAGTTCAGCATGATGGCCGTCGGCTCCAGTGTCGAGATCACAGCTCCTCCGTTTGCGGCCGTTCTGGTTGGCGAGCGAACCCGATATCTGGTGCCAGGCTGGTTCGATGTAGCGCTGTGGCTGCCCGAGCAGCCGGGGCACGGCTGCGACCTGACCCTGACGCTTCCGGTCGCGCAGATGATGGGCGAGGAAGGGCTGCCTATGATCGGGCAGCCTGTGCTCCGGTGATCGGTCTGCAGCCACGAGGCTGAGGCACTGGCGACACGCCGCCTCGCCTGTGTCGAGCTATGCCGCGGAGGAACTCGGAAGGGTGGGGTAGATCTTGATCTTGCGCACCCCTGGAGCGAACTCCTCCCAGCCGCCCACCCAACGAGCATCGTCCAGTCGCGCGACCGGCGCGAGTGCTTCGTAGATCGCCTCCGCCGCGTCCCAACTCGCTGCGGCAACCCACACGTATGGAGTGCCGAGCGGGTAAGGCTCAAACCGATTAACGACGCGCCCGGCGCCCTCGACCCACATCCCCACCGGCTCGCCGCCCGTCCTGGAAACCCAAGGCAGTAGAGCGTTTACCAGGTCACGGAGTGAGTTGAGCTCGGCCTCAAGGGCAGCGAAAGGGCTGGCGGGGCGATCTAGCCGGTTGGACGCGGCGGATGTTCTTCGCTTGCCTCTTCCCATTCCCTGATGATTCGCTCCAGAGGAGGCCTCTGCAGAAATCTCGCTTCGCCCTTGCCGTATGGGCAGGAGGAGGTCCTCCGTGAGTTCTTCAGTCGGGCCGAACATACGTTCCCCTAAGTCTAGGTGTCTGCCTCTCGAGGGAGAGCATCTGCAGCGGAGTGTGCTTGGGCTCTGGCGGAGCTGCAAGCGCGCTGTGGACGGAGATCGGGGACGACAGGCGTTTACCGTGGACAGCCTGTGGGCTGGCTTGTGGGCGAGGACCGGCGAACCCCAGTTTGTCCACAAACCGAAAGCCGGAACGGACGAAAACTCACGCTCTGAGCGCCCTCCTTCGGCGTAGCAGATGCAAGGAGTCTGGGGATTTCCTCCTTCGCGGCTCTGGCGCTGCAGACGGACCCGATCTACAGTCTGTTTCCCCATGTCGTCTGCGCCCCCGAGCGGATCCATGACGAAAGTCACCACCCCGCATCAACCCACTCAACCAGTGGCGAAGGCGATGAGCCGATACACGCTGGACCCTGCGCAGCTTGGCCCAGCGGCTAAGCAGGCTTGGTTCGCGCTTCTCGGGCCGATCGTCGGTGCTGCAACGCGCAAGGCTCACGAAGCTCACGCGTGGGCGCACGGCTTTCTTCTGCAAGCTCAAGAGCTTCTGGGTGCGCTCTCCGGCTTGAGCGATCCGGAGGCGGTGGCAGTTCTCGAAGCGCTGCAGACGCGCTGGAAGGGGATGCGCCAGCGACACGAATACGACCTCAAGGTCGACCAGGTGCTCTCGTGGCTCGGGGAGGAGCAGCCACCGGAAGGAGTTGCTGACTGCGTCCGGCTTGTGCCACCTGGGGACGTCGAGGTCGTCAAGCGTGTCGGGACGAGGAGCTATCAAAAGCGGGTCTTCCACGCTTACTGGGATGCCTCGGGTCGCCGACAAGCGATCGTTCTCAAGGAGTTCCTTGACGACGACGCGGCAGCAGCGATTCCACACGAGATGCAGGCCTACCCGCTCTCGATGCTCCATCCGAACATCATCCAGACCTATCGGCTTGAGAATCCGATCCAGCCCGATCGACCGTTCCTCGCGGAGCGCCTCATCCATCCTCTGGATGAAGGCTGGGACCCCGCAGGCCTTGGGGAGGCCGCCCTTCTCCTGACCGACATCGCACGCGCGCTGGCGTTTCTCGCCGAGCAGAACCTCGTCCACGGTGACATCAAGCCTGACAACCTTGGCTACGACAAAGGCTCGTTCCTCCTGCTCGACTTCGGCGTTGCGCGCAAGCGCGAGGCGTTCGCGGCGCTGCCAGGGCCTACGGGGACACTCAACACGCGTGCGCCTGAGGTCATCCGAGGGCAGGGGCGCCAAACGCCAAAGTCCGATGTCTACGCACTTGCCGCCTGTGTTTTCTTCTTCCTCTATCGCCGCTACCCACTTGTCGCGCCCGAGGACAAGAAAGGCGACCCCAAGACTCCTCGGCGCGAGGCCTACGTGAGGAAGCTGAAGAGCCGGCTAGAGCAGGGATGGGACGGGGAACTTGATCTGCTCAATGGCTGCGAACACCGCGCCTTGAGGAACCTGCTCCGAGACATGTTGGAGCCGAACCCACGACTCCGCCCGACTGCCGACGTGGTACTCCGCCGCGCGCTAAAGGATTTACCGGCGCTGATCGGCACTCCGGTTGGCTCGCTCTTCCGCGCTTCGGAGGAGCTAGCGCAACTAGACCGCTACCTCTCGAGCCACGAGGAGGACATGCGGCTCATACCGCCGCGGAAGGCCTGGGATCTCGATGATCGTCTGACCGCCCTCCGAGCAGGGCTGGACTCTGCCAACGTGAGCGAGCTGGCTGCGTCGGTAGCCGCCAAGACCGACGAGTTGCTTGCCGGCGAGCTGGAGCAACCGGTGCGCGAGCTCCTCATGGCAGGCCGGGCCGCCTTGGATGAAGCCCCGACGCCCTACGAGGCGATGGTTGACAAGCTTCGCTGGCGCATCAGGCAGCGCGAGGACGAGTGGCCGGCAATCTCGCACGACGGTCTGCGGGCCTTACGAGTCCTCGTGGGCTCAGATGAGCTAGCCACGCTGGGTGTCGGCTATGCGGCGGAGCTCGAGGCATTGCTCGATGCACTCGAGCGCGCCGAGTCCCTCGTCATTTCGTGAAGCGCGTCCAAGACGGCGTCCACGGACTGATCGAGTTCATCGGCCGTGAGAGCCTTGCGGTCGAGATCTTGCGCACACCTGAGCTGCAGCGCCTGCGGCGTGTACGACAACTAGGGCTCGCGAGCCTCGTCTTTCCCTCGGCAGAGCACTCGCGTTTCGCCCACGCCATCGGCGCGGCACATCTCGGGAGCCGGTTTGCCGGGTCACTCCGGCGCGTGACACGCGAGTTGCTTGCAGATGGCGTTCGGGTCGATGAGGAGGTCTCGCGAGACATCGTGCTGGCGGGCCTGTGCCACGACGTTGGTCACGGGCCTCTCTCGCACGCCTGGGAGCGTTACGTCATCGGCGCCTACGACTTCGATGAGTGGAGGCGGGCTCTGGCGATACCTGATCGTCCCTGGGTGAAGCCGGGAATGGACTGGCATGAACTTGTCACTCAGGCGTGTTTGCTGTCCGATGCCTCGGGATTGCGCAAATACCTTGAGCAGGTTGAGCGAGGCTTGAGCGATCGAGTCGCAGCGATTCTCGGCGACCGCTATTTCCTCCGCTACATCGCACGGCTCCTCGGCAGCGACGTCGACATCGACCGTGGCGACTACATCCTGCGAGATGCGATTCAGACGGGCGTCGCGTATGGCCGCTACGACATCGACTGGCTCGTCTCTACTCTCACGATCGGCTTCGCAGATACGAAGCCAGTCATTGGCTTCGACATTGGTAAGGGACCGCGCGCGGTAGAGCAGTTCCTCATTGCTCGCCGCGCGCTGCACGACACGGTCTACTTCCACAAGGCGGTTCGTAGCGCAGAGGGCATGGTCGGACACCTACTTGAGCTGATCCGAAAGGAGATCCGAGAAGGGGAATGGACGCCGATAACCGGATTCGAGAACTTCGAGCAGGCGCTCGGAGGAGAGCCCGTAGAGCTCAGCGTCATCCTTGAGCTTGACGACGATGTTCTCTCGATCTACCTCGACCGTCTGGCGAGAGATGAGACACTCAGGAACGGCAAGGCGGAGATGCGGGCCATCAACGAGGTCGCAGGACGCGTCAAGGCGCGTGACCTCTTGCGCCCTGTTCACATAAGCGACGCCGAGCTAGAGAAGTTCGTACGTGACCCGTATAGGGCGGCCGAGATCCTTGACAGCGAGCTCGGCCCTCACGTACCGGGGAACCCGCGCGACTTTGTCCTCTACAGCCGCGTCCCGTTTGAGTTCTTTGAGAGCGGCGCTAAGGCCGGGTTCTTCGTTGACACAAGAGACTCGGCCCGTCGTGCGACGCTCATAAGGGAACACTCTGAGCTTTTCCACCATCCGCGAGCAGAGCACGTCCTTCGAACGCTCTATGTGCCGCGCGAAGCGGTCGAGCCGCTCACCAGGCGAATTCGAGCCGAGCAGCGAGCAGGCAGCGGCGACGCAGCTGGCGAACTGCAGGAAGCGGAGGACATCCTCGTCAACCTGCTTCGTCGGAAGGCCGCCGCAGCCGCTTAGCGCACCGAACCAAGCGCTCGACCTCCCCGAGTGTGAACACGGGAATCTGAGGCGGCGACGGACGACCTCTCGAGAGCTGAGGGGTGGCGAATCTCTCCCTAGCGCAACTTCACGAGTCGCTCTGCATCATCAAGCCACTTCGAGACCTCGCGGATCACGCTTTCCTTCGGGGGAACTCCCTGCGGGAAGATGGCCGCAATCAGAGAGTCACGATTCACGCCATCGCTCTGCGAGCGGCGGGCGCTGACCCGTTGGCTGGTGCGCGAAGTGCCGCGCGTGCCGGCTGAGGCGCTCGTGCGGCTCCGGCCTGTCCTTCGCTTGCGCGCAGCTGCCGAACCCGCGGAAGTACCTGCAACCCCGTGCGCCTGCTTGCGATGTGCGCCCAGCGCTGCAGCGCGCGTGAAAGTACGCCCGCACTCAGGGCACTTGAACTCCTCGGATCCGGACCCTGAACTGTTGCCTGACGCTGCGCTGCTCGCTGCTCGACGGGCTCTCGCCATCTGAGTTCTCCTTCGAATGGATGTTGCCCGGCTGACAAACGGGGCATTTGAGAGAAGTCTGCCGGAATTGTCGGAGTCGTGGCGTTTCAACTGGCCGACGCCCCGCGATTATGCCGCACTATCTCGGTTCATCGCTCTGCAATAGAACCGGAACTGGCATTGATTAGGCAACCGATGTCATTAGGCGTAACTGACCTTGACTTTAGTAGCAGATAGTGAGAGGGTCGTCTTGTCGACAAAAGCTGGCTCGTTGCGGCAGAGCCGCGAGGGAGGAGGAATGCGTATGCAAACTTTCGACCCCAATCAGGTCAGCTTCGAGCAGGGCCTCGAGCGCATCAGGACGGCTGCGGAGAAGGCGGGTCTGGACACGCGCCGAGTGATCACGTCACGTGACCATGCCGCGGTGAAGGCGACCGAACTGCTGACGGTTAGTGCTGTCCCAGGAGGATTCCGCAAGTGGCAGTTGCCGGTCCACCTCCGTGAGCCATCGCAGCTGTTCGTGACTGTTGCCGAGCCTAACGCCGAGGTTCCTGAGCACGCGCATGAAGAAGGCGACGGCATCCGCTTCATCGCGGGCGGCTCGATCGATTACAACGGCACGCAGCTTTCGGCCGGCGACTGGATGTTCATTCCAAAGGGGGAGCGCTACTCATTCCGCGTCGGGCCAGTCGGGGCGGTGATGTGTTACTGCTACTGCTGCTGTTGCGCCGGTCGAGCCGATTTGTTCGCGGATCCCGGCGGCCCCGTCGAAGCCATCGGAGCCTAGGGCAGTTCGCGCGGAGTTCGGACGGTGCCTAGAAGCCGACAGAAGCCAGCGACCAAGCGTCACGCGCGCAGAAGCCGGCCGGAGGCGAAGAACGGCCCCACGATCGAGGTGTCGCCAGGGCGCCCTCGTGCTGACGCGATTCTCGAGCTTCGCGGCCGTGGCTGGGGTCAATGCCCAGTCGAGGTCTCAATTGACGGGAAGCCAGCGGCGCCTGCGCGCGTCGCCGTCGGAGTCGAAGCCGGCGGCGCGCTCATCCCGTCCGGCGACGGATTCTTCGATGCGTCATTCCTGACAGTCGGCCTCAGAGCCGGTCGACATCAGCTGTTGGCGAAGTGCGGTCGCACTGCCAAGGAGATCTCGTTCAACACTGCTCGGCTGAGCGACGTCGAGCGCGGCGGCGAAGGCGAGAAGCCCTACGCTCGCGCGCGGGATTTCTTCAACCGCCGATTCGGCCTGCTCGGTTCGGTGCCGGCGGGTCTGCGCCAGTTCCAAGTGGCTCAGGTACGCGAGTTGCGCGCTCAAGCGGCGCGCCGTGAACTACCCATCGGGGTCGGATTCGACGGCTCCTTCGGACCGGACGGCACCGGTCAGCCGATGCCCGGCGTCTGCAACTGGACGCCGCTCGGCCCGTCCGGTGTGATCAACACCGCAACCTACGTCTACAGCGGCCGCACGCTGTCGATTGCCTTCGATCCCACGACGCCGAGTACCGTCTACGTCGGAACCGCCGGCGGTGGAGTCTGGAAGTCGACCGACAGCGGCAACAACTGGACGCCGAAGAGCGACTATCAGATGTCTTTGGCGATCGGTGCGATCGCCGTCGACCCGAACCAGCCGCTGCACGTTTTGGCCGGCACAGGCGAGTACGACAACTACTACATCGGCACCTACTACGGGAACGGCCTGCTCCGGTCGGTCGACGGCGGCAGCAGCTGGACAGAAGTGGCAGGGGCAACGTTCGCCCGTGCCGAGATATCGCGCATTGCGTTCGATCCGACCGACACGACAGGTCAAACCGTCCTTCTCTCCTCAAGCATCGGCGTCTACCAGAGCACCGACGGGGGCTCGAACTGGGCGGTGCTTCGGGCAGGTGCGGCGAGCGACATCGTGCTCTTCCATCCAGGCGGCCCGCCGAGCCGCCTGACCGCCATCGCTGCATTCGAGAGCTCGGGTCTCTGGACGTCAACGCGGCAGGGCGGGGCCTGGGGCGCCTGGACGCAGATCACTGACCCAGCGTTTCCAAGTACCTTCGACCGCATCGCGCTCGGTCAGCAGCGTTCAAATCCGACCGTGATCTACGTCCTGTTCGGGAACGGCTGGCAGGTCGCAGGGATGGCACGAACCCTCAACGGCTCGAACTGGGCCAAGGTCGACATCCGGCTCAACACGCTCGTCTTCAGTTACAGCTCAGCTGCTGCAGACGGTCACGTTCACAGCGTGACAATTCCAGCAGCCGACATGACCGCGGCGCCCGCGGCGCACACGTACACGACGAGCTCGGCCGGGTCGCCGGCGCACACGCACACGATCTCTCTCACCGCGGCCCAGGTCGGGACGCTCGCCGGAGGCGGCTACGTCTCCGTGACGACAGACCCGGACGCGACGGGGCACCAGCACACGTTCAGCCTCTCCATCACCGCCCAGCTCGGTTACGACATGTGCGTCGGAGTCCACCCGACAGACTCCAACACCGTCTTCCTCGGCGAGCGCACGATGTGGCGCAGCACCACAGGCGGCGGGGTGTTCGACCCCCTGTCGACTCTGCACAGCGACCATCACGCCTTCAGCTTCGAGCCAGCCAGCACGACGAGCTGTTGGGTCTGCAGCGACGGCGGGGTCTACCACTCACCCGACGGCGGCAACTCCTGGGCGAACCGCAATCGCGATCTGGCGACGCTCGAGTACATCAGCCTGTCCCAGCATCCCGAGTGGGAGACCGTCCTGATCGGCGGCACTCAGGACAACGGCACGCATCGCTACAGCGGCTCGCCTGCCTGGCGCTTCGTCGACGGCGGCGACGGCGGATCCTCGGCGATCGACCCCGTCACGCCGACCCGCGTCTACCACGAGTACACCGGCGCTGCTCTCGTCTACTCCGACGATGTCGGCACGACATGGAATCAGGCCGGACAGGGCCTTGGCTCCGCCACCTTTTACTCGCCCTTCATCATCGATCCCACCAACCACAACGTCTGCTACTTCGGCGGCTTCGAGCTGTGGCGACGCGACTTCTCGGTTAGCGGGAGTACCTGGTCAGCTGTGAGCTCTGGGATAGGCCAGGGCATTACCGCGATTGCCGTCGACCCGAGCAACGGGAATAGCGTCTATGTCTCCACGTACGGCGGCAAGGTCTGGCATCTGCAGAAGACAGGGGCGACCTGGGCTCCGGCGGACGTGACCCGCACCGATTTCAGCGCAGGCCTGCCCGCCGGCGTCGCGCTCTCCGATCTCGCGATCGACTCCGCCGGGGTTGTCTGGGCGAGCGTTGCCTCCGTCTACGCGAGCGAGTCCGCCGGCGAGTTCAGCAACGACCACGTCTTCCGGCGAGCGCCGGCCGACGCGAGTTTCTCTTCGCGCTCGGTCGGTCTGGCCCAAGGCAACCCGGTCAACTCGATCGTGATCGACCCGACCGACTCGAACCGTCTTTTCTGCGGCTGCGATGTCGGGGTCTTCCGCACCGAGTCCGCAGGCACCGGCGCGGGCTGGACCCCATGGGATCAAGGAATCCCCAACGTGCCCGTCTTCGACCTCGAGCTACATCAGCCCCGGCGGCTTCTCCGGGCCGCGACTCACGGGCGCAGTATCTGGGAGCGACCAATCGATGCGACCTCGTGTCCCCTGGTCGACCTCTACGTTCGAGACGACATAGTCGACTCCGGCCGCGTCCAGCCGACCCCCTCCGATGTGCTCGACCCGCTGAGCACATCCGGCGCGCACACATACTGGTGGCAGAGCCCGGACGTGAAGGTCGATGCGCCGGAGCCTACGTACCAGACGCCGAGCCCGATCAGTGACTACGTCAGCTTCGAAGCGGCGATCGTCCATCGCACCGCGCGGCGCGGGCGCGTCAATCGCTTCTACGTCCAGGTGCACAACCGGGGCATCAACCCGGCTACGAATGTGCAGGTCCGCGCCTTCTTTGCCGGCGCAAGCGCAGGCCTGCCCGCGCTTCCCGCCGATTTCTGGAGTTCAGGCAAACCATTCGTAGGGACGCCCTCAGGCCCGAACTGGACTCCGGTCGGTGGGACGATCACGATCCCAGAGCTTCGGCCAGCGAAGCCGGGAATCGTCGAGTGGGATTGGACGATCCCAACCACAGCCACTGAGCACTCATGCCTGCTCGTTCTTGTCACCTGCACGGAAGACGTCCTGGACGGCGGCGGCATTCTCGATCCGGGGCAGCTCATCGTCAATCGCAAGCAGGTGGCGCTCAAGAACCTTCAGGTTCTCGACCCGGTACCGGGCGGTAGCCAGCCAGGCCCAGGGCAAGCGATCGTCATGCAGCTGCACAACAGCGGCCGCGAGCCAATGGTGGCCGACGTCCTTGTCGACTGGGGCACGCTGCCATCACGTGCCCGCGTACTAGCGGTTCTCGACCGCGGGAAGGTGGAGTCGAAACCACCAAAGAAGAAGGCGCCTTCCGGCCAGTTCCCGTCGGGGATTGACGTTGGTTGTGACGGCCGACGGACCCTGGACCGGGCGCACTTGTACGAGCTACGCGGAGGGAAGCCGGACGCTCAAATGCTCGCCGCCGGCGTCGTCATCTCACCCGAAAGCTCGCGGGCTGTCGCCCTTAGACTTGAGTTGCCACAGCGACTCCCCGCGGGAGGTGTTCAGTTCGACGTCCTACAGAAAGTGTCCGGGCGGATCGTAGGCGGGAACACGTATCGCATCGAGGGCCAAGCGGCGGATGGCGACGATCGGGGGAAGCGGGATGAGTAGCGTGGCTCGCGCCCGTTTCTGGCTCGAAGTGGCGCTTGGAGCCCTAAGCGGAGGCCTGTTCTTCACCACCCTCCTCGTTCCTGAATGGATCGAGCTGGCCTTCGGGATCGATCCCGATCGTGGTAGCGGTGCCTTCGAGATACTGATCACCGTTGGGTTCCTTACCGCGACCATTGCGTGCGGCGTCCGGGCGCGCCTCGAGCACCGTCGCGCACAGACCGCATCCGGCTGCCCGGATACCGTCAGATGACCCCCAGCATGGGGCTGGTGAGCCCGTACCGCGCTAGTCCTATCCCGTTGTCTGCGGGCGTCTCTGCGGCTGCAGGGTTGACAAAGCTCGCCTAGGGTCTACTGTCCTTCGTCAATCGGGGCGATACCTGAAGCGGTAGCAAGTCGCCCCGAGCGTGCGGTGGAACGTCCTACGTCTGACCTCCCCTCCTCAGACACCTAGGAGGCGAAATTGAGCTTCGAAGTCGCCTTTCCCGGCCCATTCAGCTATCACGAGGTCATTGTCCGTGGATGGAAGGTGCCGCTTGTCGACGCGCAACCGCATGCCGACGACAAGATCACGCTGGTCATTGATGGTCGTTTCGCTCAGACGTTCAGCCTTGAAGAGGCGGAGCGGTTCGTGCCGTTCCTGGCGGACGCGATTGCTGTCGCGCTGGGCTACACATGTCATCCTCGGACCGACGAGCCGCCCATGAAAGACCCGCAGCCCCGACCCGTCCGTATGACCGCGGTCCAGCTTGGTCATGAGGAGCTCGAGCCGGAGCGCTGACTGCTAGACCTGCAGTTTCGTTTCGGGATAGGGCCCTAGCGCAGTAACAGCAGCGTGATCAAGCTAGCGCGCTCCGATTCCATCAGCTGAGAGCCTACTCAGGCGGCAAAAACTGGGCGCGAGCAGCAGAAGGCGCTGGGCGAGGATCGTAGTTGGCCGAACTGGCGAGCGCGACCTCGGACTGGCCAGCCGGGTTGCTTACTACCTTTGGACGACGCGGACGGGCTCAAGCGGCACAGTTAGGGCGAGTTTCCGAATACCGCCTCGTACTCGACGCCGCCGGCCTCGTGATATCCGATTGGAACGATGAATAGGTCGAACGCCTCCGAGATCACTATTCTCGGGGGATAGATCCGCTGCGGCAGGAGGGGTTCAGGCGGCCCGTGGAAGACGATTGAGAAGGGCGCACGTTGACGCTTTTCGCTGGCAATGGCTAGGCCAGGGGGTCACGGTTACGCGTTCCAAGTTGACCGTAGGCCGTCCTCTACCTCAGCGCTGAAGGACTCTCCAAGAACGTTGCTAAACGTCGAGGGCTTTTTATCAACCTCGGCATGGGGGAAACCTCGATGGTGAGGGGAGTTGCGGAGCCGAGCGACGGTCACTCTTCGCTGGGTGCGCCGGATCGCGCTACGAGCGCGGACTTGAGGAGGGTCAGGGCCTCGGCGGTATTTCCTTGCTCCTCATGAATCTCAGCCATCGCGGTCAACACGTCGGCGAGGTGTCTGTCACGAGCCGGCAATTGCTCAGCGGCGAGCTCGTAAAGCTCAAGCGCCTTGGCTTGATCTCCTCTAGAGCGAAAAAAGTTTGCTGCGGCGGCATAGCCGCGAGCCGCTGTGACCGGTGTTGCTTCGCCAAAGCCGGCCACTGACCCAAGCACGAGGCTCGCCGCTTCCTCGGCTTCTCCAAGTGCTTCGAGGCCTCTCGCCCGCTCGAGCACGAACATCGCCCGATCAATCTGACTGCCGGCTGACCTGATCACCGGCTCTCCCTCTTCGATTAGCTCGAGCGCCGCCTCCGCGTTGCCGCGATCATTCTCGATGTGAGCAAGAAGCAGGAGCGCTCGCGCCGCCTGCACTGTGTGTTCGGTGTGGTCGAGGGTCGAGACCGTCAGTTGCGCGTACTTTGCCGCAAGGTCCGGGTTGCCTTCGGAGGAGTAGAGTCGGGACTGAGACCAATAGAGATCGGCTTTGAGCCGCGGATCGAGGCTCAGGCGTGCTAAGTCGACTGCTTCTCCGAGGATCTCTTCGGCGTGACCAAAGCGGCCGTTGTCGATCAGAGCGTTCGCGAGCAGCACGCTGAAGCGCAGGACATTTGGCCGGTCGTTTTGTTCCTTGGCTGCATCGAGGAAGCGGTTGAATACAGCGAGCGCATCGGCAAAGCGGCCTTGCGCGGCGTATGCCCTTCCGAGCGACTCCGCGACTGCCATCGCTTCGACGGGCGGCAACTCGGTCTGGATCGCTATCTCGAGCTGGTCGATCGCTTCGTTTGTCAGACCTCGGCGAAGAGCCGATTGCCCGAGGCCCGCCTCCGCGCGGGCCACCTCAACCACGTCAGACTCCGGGTCGTCCTTGATCTTCCGATAAAGACTCTCGGCCTGATCAAGGTTGTCCAGTCGGAGGGCCACTTCGGCTTCGAAGAGCTCGTCCGGTTGCTCGGCCTCATCAGATCCGGTCGCTAGGTAATCAGCACTAACGCCGAGGCGCTTCGAAAACTCGCGCAATATTTGGTACGACGGGATGCGCTCTCCAGCTTCGATACGCGAGATATATGCGGCCGTGCAGCCGGGGAAAGCGAGTTGACGCTGTGACAACCCCGCCGCCTTACGGCTTGCGACAAGTCTCGCCGCAACTCCCGCGGCGCTGTCTACATGAGTGGATGGGCGCCGCGGCATCTACAGAACAGACTACAGACACCACTAGGTATTCACAAGACGGAGGCGGTGGCACTGATGTCCACCGCCTCCGATTGACGCCGGGTCTACGGCCAGGGCGTGCCGTCCGCCATCACGAGAGCAAGTGCAACCGCACCGAGGACGACGGCCAGCAGCATGATTCTCGCCTTCACGGGACTGTCCTTTCTCTCGACTTTTGAACAGCCCCGGCCGGGGATAACTAAAGTCTACGAAGTCCGCCGGACGACAATGTCTAATGTTGTCGATCAGTGGGGCCCCGAGAGTGGATGCGAAACCCGCACGTCTTGGCGGATCGATGCCCAGCGCGCCCTAGAGCCAGAACAGTGAGCTCGATAGGGACCGAAGAGGGTGAGGCCGCTTCGGGAGGCCGCGCGGCTAGTCCGGGCTGGCCCCGGTCAGTTCTTGTTTATGGAGTCAGCTCGCGGGGCCCTCGGTTACGGCGAGGGCGTGGAACCTGCGGACCTCTTCGCCCCGCTCGTTTCCAGGCCCGATCCCATTGCGTTCGCGACCGCCTTGACGTAGTCCGCCATGCTTTCCGCTTGGCCGCAGCCTGCAGGGTCGGGGCCGTATTTCAGAATCGCGTCCATGTTCCAGATGAAGCCGCCTCCGAGGGCCGGCTCTTTGGAAAAGGAAGAGATGAGGCTCGTGACCGAAGACGGACAGTCGCCTTCCCAGGAATCGATATCGGTGTTGTACCAGCGGCTCCAGTCTCCGGCTACGACGTACCCGTCGGTCGAAAAGCCAGGTATGGCCTTCGTGATCGCATCTGCCCAGTCCCCTGGATCATTCCCGGTGCCGCCGTCATAGCACTGCAAGTTCCACCACTTGACAACGCCCGGCTCGACCTTCTCGAGCGCCGATAGAGCCCCAGTCCAGAAGGACGTTTGGTCGTACGGACAGAAGGTGAGCGAGAACCCCATCGCAGTCAGCATTCGACAGAAGGCGACGAACGACGTCTGGTCGTAAGTCTCCTCACAATCCATGTCGATGCCGTCGATGGCGGGAAACTGGGTGCGTAGGACCTGAAAGTTCGCTTCGAGCGCGGTCCCGCTGAAAGAGCCGCCATTGTCTTCGTAGATCTTGGCGATCGTCGCAAAATCAACGACTGGTGGCCCTCCGCCCACGGAGGCATAGATCTTCGTGATCGAGCTTCCTTGCTTCAGCTTTGCGACATTTCCCGGCCAGCTGGGATCAGCCTGATACTTGCCGTCGCTAATAATCGCCGGAGGGTCGTTGAAAATGATGTCGCCCAGCTTTTGCTGCCCGAACTTCGGGTTCCCGATGTGGAAGAGGCCAAGGATGATCGTCGTCCAACCCGCTTGCTGTGTCGGCCGCAGATAACCGCCGATCGCCTTCGGGCCGAGGGGCCCGCCTGCGTATAAAGCGATATTTGCCGTGTCCATCGCGTCCCTCATCTCGATGAGCGTTCCCCGCTCACGATGATCTCAACTAGGAAGATCCAAAGTCAAGTCTGGGAACGGCTAAAGTCAACGCTGTCGTCCAGGGAGTCGGTGCCGCATTTCCTCGTCCGGCCTCGACGGTAGATCGGGGCGCACGCGGCTGACGCGATTGAATACCCGCGAGGAAAGTCGCGTGTCGTCGTCCCGGTTGACAGAGCGCCTGCAGCCGGCTCCGAGCGCGGGTCAAAGAACCGATAAGTTGGGGTCCTTGGCAAGCTCGAGGTCTGCCCCAACCCTCGGGGGTTGACTTCGGTATCGAGAAGGAGTAGGAAGGTCGCCACTTGGCGACGCATTCGTCGCTGGGCTATCAACGCTAAGGAGAACTCGGATGGCCGACCAGAAGTTCTCAGGTGCCTCGCTCGAGCAGGCACTGAACGAAGGCTCGTTGGAGACAAGCCACGGAGCCACCGAGCTCGTCGCGATGGTGAAGAAATCAGAAGAGCCTGGCCACGTCAGCATCACGACGTCGGGTTGCGAAGAATGGATCGACATCCCGACCGACATGATCGAAGAGGCCGAGGTGATTGGGAGCCGGCCGTGCCGCGATCACGAGCACCCACTTGCCCGGATCACGCTCAAGGCGCCAACGAGCGACGAAAGTCGGCTGCTTGCGGCGCTACTGAGACAAACGACGCGAGCGCAAAGGATTCCACCGGAGGCGCTGCCGCAGCTAGCCGGATTAGGGCGAGGTAGGCGTTTCGCAATGGCCCAACGCGGGCCCGGCGGAGGCGGCCTTCCGCCGCGCGGCGGGTTCTGGTGGCCGCCGTTGGGTTGCTACTGGGATTGCATCGTGAACTACGCGAACTGTCGCACCATCCCTGAGGTCTGCGACTCGCTCTTCAGCTTCTGCCTGTCGCTCTGCGACAGTCCGCTGGTTGAAGACTTGCCGTAATCCTGAGATTGGCTAGGCGGCCGCGCCGAGCTGATCCGATCGTGCAGCCTGCGCCCAGCTCCTAGGTGCCGCCAATGGGCGGTGGTCCTACCGGGCCGGCCTCGTCAACCGCCGAGGTTGTCTGGGCGATGTTCTCTACCTCGTCGACGAAGACGCCGAAAGCTGCTCGCACGTCCTCAACCTCCAGATAGCGGCCGCGCCGCTCGACGAACGCCCAGCCCTCCCGCCTTAGGGCGTTGCGGCCGCGCGTGCGGCTCGTACCTTTGTCGCCCGGCCGCCACGCCCAGTTGATCAGACTGGCAACGCCGCCGACGAGACCGAGTGCGAGGATTGTCCAGCGCGCCCAGTCATGGTGGCTCCAACCCGCGGCGATGCTTGAGGAGGCCAAGCTAGTGACGAGGACGCCGATGGTGACAACGACGAAAGCGAAGGCGTAAAGCCCGTTCCAGCTCCAATAGTTCCTGAGTTGGTTCGCGAACCGGTAATGCACGAAATCCTCGTCTGCCTGCTGCAGAACGCCCGCCTCCCTCAGCCGACCAAGGATTGCCCGCTCCAGGACATCGATCTCTGCAGGGTCGTCGCCGATGCGGCGCCAACGAGAGCGAATCTCGTGAGATCGGTCACTGTCGCTCGCGCTCGCGTTCATATGGTGATGTCGAAAGACGGTGAGTACGCCGCTGACAGGATGTTGCCAGGTTTCCCGTCGCCAGTGGCCGTTCGGCTGCTGCACTGAAGGCGTATCGCATGTTGCGACCCGTCCTTCCCGGCGCCGCGGTCGTTCTTAGCCATTAACGGTCGGGTCGAACGAGGCGATGTAGAGCCCGCACGCTTGCGCGATACGGAAACACGGGCCGCGTCCCTTTCCGACAACTAGCTGCGCGACCTTGAGCGGTCTAGCCTTCAGGTCGGGCCGGGCCGCTATGGGCAAGCGTCGGTTGCGCGCGTGGCGTTCAGCTCGCCGCCCGGCCCTCCTCGCTCAAAGAGGCGAACAAAAATGTCAGGCCCGTTGACCGCTTGCGCAGCCTCCGGGCCTGACCGAGCAAACTTCTCACGCTTCCACCGTCATGTCAAGTGCCTCGGGATCGTCCTGGCAAGTGCACCAACACATCGGGTGCGGCGGTCGCGAACTCCTAATAGCGCCTGCGCTAAGGCCGCATCTGAGTCCCGACAGCTGGAGCAGGTTCAGGAAAGGCACGTTTCAGGTGGGCCTTCTCGCCGCCGATGATCGGAGCGTGCCGCACTGTACTGCGTACGCTCCCGGCTGTGCCACCGGTCATCGGCTGAAAGAGCGGGTCTGGTTCTACGCCGACGACGGCAACTTCCGGAACCCGACGCCGACGCAGCAGCGCCGGCGAGACGAGCAGTCGGTGCTCGCACGAGCCGCCTACTCGGCGCACGTCAGCTCCTGCCGCGCTCGCTAACGAAAAGCCGGCGGGTTCCGCCGGCGCCCGCGAAGCTTGGCGCGTGGCTGATTCGGACATCCTCGAACTCGCCTTCGACGCTCGCGGCTACGGGCGAGCGCTCTTCTTCCGCTCCGCGCTCGCACCGCGTCAGCTCGCCGCGAGGGCGGTGGAGCTGTGGCCGGGGATCGGCGCCTGCGTCGAAGACAGCTCGCCCTGGCTGGCGTCCGGCGAAATTGAATCGGGGCTATTCCTTGCGCTTCTCTGCGGCTACCAGCCTGGCGAGTTCGAGCTGATCCTTGAGCGCCACCCGGACGTGCACCCGCGCATTGCCGGCAGATGCTTCGGCGCCGTCGTGGGCGAGCTCTGGCAGGTTGCCCATCCCCAACCCGGCCTGGGGAACCGATCGGCGAGCCGATCCGTCGTCTAGGGCAACGCCCCCGGCCTCATCCGATGGGCTGCCTACGTTCTTCTCTGATATCGACACGTAGTGGCGCCTCCGGTCGTCTGTCGCGGAAAAACGCCTCTGCCGTCCTGTTGGGCGACCCGGCCGCGTCCGCTTCGGACCCAACCGTGAGATCTTCGGTCTTGGCCTCGGCAAGTGACTTCCGGGATCGGCGCGAAGCGACGGGTTGACCTCAGCGGATCGCGCGCGCCACGAGCGACGAGCAGGCGCTGAAGGCTAGAGCCCCTCGAAGTTCGGCTAGTTGAGGGCCTGATCACGCCAGATGATCGACAGCATGCGCTGCGCTGCGCATCCGTCAGGGGACCTAGCTTCGTCGTGATGATCTTAAGGACATCGCTAGGAGAGCCTCAAGGAGGCGTTCCGCGACAAGCAATCCGACGGAAAGGAGAACGACTGATGCCTGGATCGCTTCAAGACTTCCCAGAGGACGAGCGTGACGTGAAGCACCTCCGACTGCTGCTCGCCCGGCTCTCGGCTAGCGAGCAGGCTCTCGCGGACGAGATCGCTGACAGTCTCGAGGTGTCAGCGGAGTGCGCAGCCCTGCTGGCCAGGATGCGGATCGACGAACTGATCGACGCTCGTCGGGAGGCTGGGGCGGAACTCGCGACGAGCCGGGCGAGCGAGTCCTACTGTGAAAGCTGCTGGGCATTGCTCACGCCGGAGACATCGCCGCGGACACGCCCAGGGAACGAGCTCTTCGCGACCTGCGTCTACTGCGGCCAGGCCGCGTACTCCGACGACGAATGGCAGGACGCGGCGTGAGCGAAAGAAGACCCACGGCCTGCTCGACGTCCATTCCGGCACTGGGCTGGAGGTCGGTCGGCCGGCTGTGATCCTCCCGCAGGCCCGCGCCTGCGAAGCGCATGCGGAATTGACGGCGAATCTGCGTGCGCGTCTTACCTCTGAAGAGCGATGAACCCTGCAGCAACAGAGACCGCGAGCATTGAGGAGCACGAGTCGACGGCGACTCGACCGGTTGTCGACCACACGGTGAGCGTAAGCCGGCAGGGCGACGAAGCCGTCGAAACCTTTTTCTACGGGCGGGCCTCGCTTGACCGCAGCGGCGCGCGTTCGAGCGTCACGACGCAAGAAGGCAAGTACGACCACCTCGCCACGCTCAGCGCATGGAACACCCAGGGCCGCTTCATCGACAACGACCTAAGCGCCTCGAAGAAAAAGGTTACGCGACCGGAGTTTGAGCGGATGCTGCGGCTGATCGACAGCGGCCAGGAGCCCGATCTGATCGTCACGAATGACGTCTCACGCCTGCTGCGGAACCGCCGCGACAAGATCCGGCTGGAGCAACTAATCGAGCGGGGCGTCCACATCTACGACATGCGCTACGGGATCGACACCCGCGAGAAGCACGGGCGGATCCTCTTCGGGATCATGGCCGAGATGGCGATCGACCGAGCTCAGGAACTCGCCGAGTATCAGCGCGATTATCACGACCGCCGTCGCCGTGAGGGGCGCCCCTCGAAGAGCGCGAACGGCTACGGGCATACGCCGCTCCTCAGCAGCGAGGGCCATGTCATCGGTTTCGCCGTTGACGAGAAGGCAGCCCCTGCAATCCGCTGGGGTGTGAAGCAGCTACTCGTTGGCGCGTCGCTTCGATCAGTCGTAGCCGCATGGAGCGACTCTGAAGGGCCTCACTGCTTGCCGCGGCGGGTCGAGGGCCCCTTCGACGACTCCACTGTCCGGAAGATCGTCTGCTCCGCACGGATAGCTGGTTGCGTGGAGTTCCCCGAGTACGACCCGGAAGGGAATCTCCTGCGAGTTTCTCTCGTCTCGAACACGGATGGGACGCTGCCGGCGATCGTGCCGGTCGAAGACGTCCTGGCTTTGCGCGAACGCTTCAAGATCAACGGCCTCCTCTTCTCCAACGGCACCGGCGTTGGTCGCACGGCCATATACCTGCTCTCAGGAATCGCCGAGTGCCCGGATTGCCGCCACGCTCTCTACGGTTCCCGGTCTAGTCGGAAGACAAAGGCGGGAGTCAAGAAGATCAAGGTGCGTTATCAGTGCGAGTTCTGCCGCGGCAGCGGCCGGAGAGCCGGTCGCGACGGCTCCTCGATCGACATGATCTGGCTTGACGAGTACGTCACCGGGGCGACGTTTGAGCGTCTCCGGTCCGGGGCCTTGACGGAAATGCTCGCTCAAGCCGCGGCGAGAGAGGACGTCGCCGAGACAGCCCGACAGATCGCTGCCGAGGAGGACGAGTTGCGCCGATTCGACGAGCTCGTGGACAAGACAGGCGACGTGAGCGCCGAGCGTTACCTCAAGTTCACTCAGGCCAAGGAGACGAGAATTGCTCGGCTGAAGGCGCAGCTGGCTGCCGAACTCGACGAGATTCCGGAACAGATCATCCCGACCTTGCCCGACGACCTCCTAGAGCGACTGGAGGAGTACTGGGAAGAGGCCGACCTCGAGTGGAAGCGGAGGCTGATCCGCCTCTGCTGGGAGCAGGTCGTCGTCCATCGGGCACCAAGGCGCGGCCGGCTGAAACTGGAGGAAGCGCTCGAGCGGATCGAGTTGGTCCCGCGAGATGCGGCGGTGCGAGACGAGGCCGATCTGCCGCGGGCCGCTTAGGCGTAGAGCTTCAGGTTCGCGCGTGCCGACTCAACCGGACGGCTCTTGTGTCGCGTCCCCGGCGGGCCGAACTGCGAGGTTGATTCCGAAGGAGTCAGCGAGCTGCCGCACGAGCTTTTCAGCCGCGTGCTCGCGATAGGCATCCCAGTCCTGCAGGTGGTAGCAGATCCAACCCGACCAGGAGTGAAGTTCATCTGCGGTCGGACAACGACCGGACACTCGTTGGCCGATCCGCAGCCGAGAAGTGACCTGCTCAAGCCGAAGCTCGAGTTCTGCAATGTCGCACTCGGAAAGTCCCGTCCAGTCGTCCGGCATCGCTTGACACTGCCGTGTGATCATCACGCTCGCCGGTTCTTCGCGAGCGCGTTACGGGACGTTTCTGCGGTCGACTCATGAAAGGCCGCTCTCAGCGAGTACCTCTCGATCGAAATCGCCGAGCGGCTGGATGCTTGCTACGTGCTTGATCGACAAGCCGCTGTGCGGGACTTTGACGCAACGCTCATTGGAGCGTCGGGCCGGGTCAGTCTCCTCTGGGAACGCATGTATCGAAGGTCCAAGCGAAAGCAGCACGCCCAGCATTTCTCGTTCTTGACTGAGGTGGCGGAGTAGCGCCTCGACGTCACGATTTCCTCTTTCTACTTTGCGGAAGACGTCCTCGATGCTCGGAACCTCGAGGAACTCGCGCGTGAAGTGAAACCGGGCATGGTCTTGTGCGTACTGTCGAGCCTCGTCACGCGCTCCTGGCAGATCGGCTGGCAGGTAGTAGAAGAGAGGCATGTCGGCAAACCGGTTTGGCAGGTAACCACTCCTTGCTGCTTCCAGCACTGCGAAGATTGAGGTTCCGTGGTACCCGGACACCTGACTTTCGGGGAGCCGCCGTTGCACCGCCTCGCAGATTCTGTCCCGGTACGGGTAGCTGACCATCTCCTCGTCCCTCGACTCTTCTCGCGGGGCAGACTCGGGTCACGCGAAACCGTAATCGCCGCCACTTCGACCAGCTAGCGAACGGACGGCAGCGCTCGCTCGCTACCAGGTGCTGGTTATTCGTCGCGTAGGTGGAACAGATAGGAAGCGCTGAGCAGATGGACGGCAACGGACTCAGCCAACCCTGCGGTCACGCCGACGGATACTCCCCGGTCATCACAGACGGCCTGAGCCCTCAGACGACCGAGATCGCGGATTCGTCTCAGGTGGTCGGGCTCGAGTGCCGGCCCAGTGCGAGGTTGGTGCGGATGGGTATTCACGGATGCGACCCTAGTGCGGTCGGCTGATGGTGAGTGCGGGCCGTGGATGCGTTGTATGGGGAAAGGTGGCTAAGCGCGAGCGCGCAGACAGTCTTGCCCCTACAAGTGCCTAAGTTCGGCGATGCCGTCCCTTTGCGTGACGGCAATCCCCCTCATTCCAGCTGGTTGTCCTGAGCACGCCACGTCAGCTGATGCGTCGGGGACCGGGCAAGTCGTGTCAGCCGCCGCCGCCCGTCACCGCCGCGCCGCGGGCTGGTATCACCTCTATCGGCGCGCGACCGAGCAGTCAGCTGCTCCTTCCACCGCGCCGACTGGGTCGTGCAGTTTAGAAAGCCTGGTTCGTGACAGCTGGGCGGAGCAGAGCCGTACCGGTCGTCTTCGGCGCAACCTAGATCCAGCGGACGCCTCGGGTTTCGTACTTTGGGGGCGGGCCTACTCAGCTTGCCCATCCCCGTCTAACGGGCTTTGTAACGAGTCGGACCCTCGTGGAAACGGGCTATCTGTTAGGCGTGCTCTGGGCCTCGCTGCTTGCGCTGTCGAGCGCTAGTTTCTCATGTGCTGAGGGCAGGGCCAGGCTTTGAGTTGAACCGTCTTCATACGTCACGATGATCGCGCTTGGGTCGGCGGACGGTTCAACGTAGAACGCGTTGTTGCCGAGCGTTGCCTGTTGAGTCTTACTACCTTCTTCGAGTGCGACGCCAACGACGTCATCTGGAACAAGCCCTGCCAGGCTTGAAATGCTCCCGTTCTGCCATCCGCCCATCCAGGCGATCGGCATCGAGGAGTCGAATCGGTTGACGCAGCCAGCTGGGCCGTCCGTTTCGAAGATGCAAACCCTGCCCTTGTCTGTGCTCGCGGCGTATACGGAGTTGCCTGCAGAGCCGACGTCGCTTAAGAGCAGATGCGCGTGCGATGCGCTCACGCCGCCTGGGGCAAGCGAGCTCGCAACATCCGGTCCCGGCGCGTCATTGATTCCTGCTACTGCGCTGTTCAAAGAAGACGGAAGCACCACTGTTGGTGTGGCGTTGAGTGCGGTGATCGATGCGGCTGCCGCAGTCGCGATTGCGTCGCCGGTTGGTACCGGGACTCCCCCCGCGCGCACAGCCGCACCATGCACGCTTCCGTAGATCAAGAATGCTGCAACCAGTGCAACCGGAACGGAGACTCCCGCCCAAAAACCGCGACTTCTTGCCAGCCTTTGCATTACGTCCCTATCCTCTACGGATCCAACGTCTGGCACGTCCAAACAACGCCTGAGTTGTCATTCTTGTTCCAGCAAACTGCGCGGGCGTATCCGTTCCCACGATTCATGACAAGCGGATTGACGGTTCCCATAACCGGATTAACGTCGCAAGAGCCATCGGTGTTGCAGTAGTACAGCCACCAGAGGGTTCCCTCCTGGTGATAGACCCGATTGTTCTCACGCGGGCCGTATCCAATGGTCGCGTATTTGCCTCCGGCACCATCTTGCCCGTGCGCATACACCTGCCACGTGTACGCAGCTGCAGTAGCCGGAAGAGCCGCGGCTAGCAGACCCACGCTTGCAAGGACAACTGCCCTCTTCATGCGTCGAGATCATCCTTGAGCGGCGGTCATTTGTCAACTCCGTGGTGACTGCCGTCTACGCCTCGGAGAGGCTTCGGAGTGCGACTAACTTCCCGCGCAGCCTGCCTGCGAGCAGCCGCGAGATGCCCGCCCTTCTCCTTGTCTAGTGGTCGCTTATCCGATTGGAACGGCCGAGCCCGCCCGTTGGCCCGATTCGTGCCCTACTTTCTTGTACGCGCCACGCTCCAAATCCTTCTCGAAGGTTCGGACCGCTCCTACGCCTGAGGGATTGCGACGGTCGCCTACGGCGAAGCGCCGATTGATCATCCGAGCTCCCTTTTGGAGGCGCCTCCCTGGGTAAGCGGCCGGGTAGAATCCACGTAAGCGAACTGTCCGACCGCCCCTTTAAACCGGTCCAGCGAGACCGGAAAGGAGAGAATGTCGTTGCGCGCACGTTCTGCTCGGAGGCCGACCCGATGACCCGCAGGTGCGGGCTCTGGCCTGATCGGCGGGGCATCCCCGACGAAGGCGTCCGCCGCGACCGAGCTTGTACCGGCAGCCCAGCCGCCCCGTCGGTAGTTCATGCGTCGTATTCGGTTGGAGCGGCTCAGTGAGCGCGCCTGAAGACTCCACCAGTAGGCCTTCTTCGTCGAGCCGACCGTTTCGCGCCGTCGCATTCGGCCTGACGCTGATCGGCGGCGGAGGGCTGTTGGTGGGAATCCCGAGCAACGCCGCGATCAGCGATGCGCAGCGCTCCGTGGCCGCGCTTGTGGTCGTCACCGCTGTTCTCACGGCGGTCGTCATCTTCCGCTGCCGCGACGACTCGCGCCGTATAGCTTCACTCACGGTGCTGGTGCTCGGACTCGTCGGGCCTGCGGTGTTCGTGGAGGTGGCACCGAGCCCGTGGCCCCTGCTGCCCACGCTGTTGGCGGGGCTTACCATCTGGCTCTGGAAGCTGCGCCGGCGGGCACCGCTCGCTGGTCCGGCTCCCTCAGCCAAGCGGTTCGAACCGGAGCGGCTCGCACCCCATGCTCCCGAGGCTTCGGCTCGTGACCAGGAGATCGGGGCGGCTTTTGGTCGGCTGCGAGACGACCTCCATCACACGATGATCTTTGTCGAAAACCCGCTTGACGTAGTAAGCCGCTCCTTTACAAGCGGGCGGGCAACGATCCTTTGCACCGTGCTGGTCACCGGCTTGCTGACCGCCTCGATCTATCTCGAAACTGTGACGCTCGCCGCCACCGCACGCCTCCACACGAGCACCGCGCCCGGCGAAGAGCAGCCGCCGAGCACGGCGACCATTCTCACCGCAAGCATCGACACCATGACCACCTCGACGACGACGGAGACCACCGTGGCGCCGGCCAGCGTGGCGACGATCACGAGTCCAGCGCCGATTACGACCCCCACAAGGGGCGCGTACTGGACCGACGCCTGCCGGGGCTTCCCGCTGCCGGGCGTCGGCGCGTCGTCCGACGCGGAGGCGGCGGAGTTCACGAGCCTCTACATCGGGCCTGGCCACGGGGCTCCCGGCGGTTGGATCGCAGGCTGCACCGGCAACGTACGGCCACTCCCAGGTCATCGCGGTGTCGACTACGTCGTCGGTGAACGAGGCGGCCAGATCATGAGCCGGGCAATCGTTTGGAAGCGCGAGGACGGTTCCTGGACTGGCGCGATCGCCATCCGCCCGTGGCTGCCTTTCTTTTGGTCGCTCGCCCAGACGTACGGACAGGTCACGGTCTCGGCTCGCATTGACGTCTTCGGCGGAAGGGGCGACGTCGTGCTGATGACCGACCGGAGCGGAACGACTGCCCTAGTCCGGACCGAGAAGACTGTCGTGCCCATTGCGCTCGATCCAGCCAGCGCTGACCAATGGGTGGCCGCGATGAACGACTACGGTGAGCCTCTCTGGCCAGTTGCAGTGGCCTGGCGGGCGGGTGTCGTCCGCTACAAGCTCGTTGCCGACCCAGTCACCTCTCGAACGGTGGACGAGATCCAGCATCGAGAGACCGACAGCAGCGCGACCCCGCTCGACTTCCGAACTGTGAGGCGGCTGACGCGCGGCACCGTAAGCGGGACCGGATGAGACACGCCCAGCCTTCCAAGTGAGCCTCGAAGCCAAATGCCGAGAACCTTGAGGAACTGCTCTAAGCGGACCGACGGAATGCGGGAGATCAGTCACGATGGTCGAGCAGCGTGCCCCGCACACAGTCACCTGGCCCCCCTACTTCTCTCGCGTTCACTCGGCATTCGAGTGTCTTGAGGCGGAGGGTCCGGTCTGGTGGGTAGAGCGCCCCGCGCCCGACTCTGCTCTCCGGCGAAAACATCGGCGAGTGTGCAATGCCAGCCCCAGGTACAGCCTCGAGGGGTGCGACAAAGCCTGCTCTGGTGCCGGGATCCGCCGTGGTGAACGTGAGCCGCCCGCTTGGTGCAGATGTGGGAGAAGTGGTTCCTCTCGAGCGCGACGGACGATGCCGGCGTCTAGGTTCTAGAACGTGAACGAACCGGCCGACCCCATCTTCGCCTGGACGGCACCTACGAGCCGGCAGCAAGTGGTGCGATTCGCTGTCGGCGCTCCTGATGGCCCGCGCTCGCGGACGTGGCGTCTATGGGTGCAGCGCGGGAAGAGTGATGTCTACATGCCGGCCGGACGCTCGGCGCCAACGTAAAAGTAAGCCTTCACGAGCCAGGACCGTCCCAGTTTGCGCTGACGCGGAATCACATCCACTCTCCGGGCGCCCTGCAGATGCCGGCAGATAACCCGCGAGGGACGCAGGCGTGGGAGCGACCCCGACCCCACCTCCCCGATGTTCCGATGACTAGGCCCTTCTCCATCCTTGTGCCAGCAGAAGAGGTCATGCAGCGCGACTACAGGGAATTGGGCGACATTGTCTGGACGCGGCCGCCTGCGTCGGGGAACTGCATCGAGTACGACATCATGTACGCGGCTGCCGGACTGACTGTCGCTGGATGCGCAGGGAGAACGAGCATGGGTACCCAGCTGATCGGCAAGGTCGACCTGGCCAACGGCGAGCAAGTGTTCGTCGTTGCCTGGGAGCATGGACTGGATGCGAAAGCGCGCGCGGAAATGGCTCGCTTGCGCAGCGTCAGGGTCTTCGACGCCGCCGGAGATCCGATGACTTCCATCGGCCTACTGGCCTTCGGCGTGGAAGAGGGCGGCGTCGGGGTGTTTCTCGATCTCACTCCCGGCTAGGCGCGGCAGTGTCCATCGGCGAACGATCGGCGACGTAGACCCGGCTGGGCGCGACGATGTCGTGTCATGCAGCCTCTTCGGCTGCGCTCCGCCTCGGATCATCGACCGGCTCCATCGCGCAGGGCGCCTTCGGCGACAGCGGCGAATCAGGTGCACACGCAGAGGGCCGCGGACTAAACTACGTCTGCTTCGACCTCTTTCGCCCTCGCGTGATCCCGCCGACCTCGTATGGGCGCGTGTCTCCGCCATCGTTCGCTCTTGCGGCCTGCAGGCGCATCGGTTTCTCTTCGGGCGGCCGAAGCTTAATGTCGAGGGTTGCCCCCAACGCGACGGCGATGTTCATCAGCTGTCCGATGGTTAGGTTGTGCCGGCCGGCCTCGACTGAGGCGATGTACCCGCCGCTAACCCCCAGGCGCCGCGCTAGGCCCACTTGGGAAAGCCCGAGGTCTTGTCGGGTCTGCCGCAGCTCGCGGCCTACATACTTCGACGCGATCTCGGACGATGCAGTCCTAGGCATGCGCTCCGACGTGGCTGCGCGCCGGGTCGTGGAGCTCGAGCGGTTCACCGCTATCAGGAGTCTTGAGTAGCTCTGAGGGAAGCGGGTTCGTGTCCTCGAGAACGTTCACGATTAGGTCTCCGTTGCGAAATAGCGTGGGCAGACAGCGAACCCACTCTTCCGGGTTCTCGTCGAAGGTCAGCGGCCGTCCGTTGCGAAGATCGGCTACGGGGATGCTTCGGTCGATCAGGGTTGGATCGCCTTCGATCCAGCTGAAACGATCCTCATCGGCACTGAGAACAGCGAGGCGCTGCCAGAGCACGTTTTGGCCGTTGTAGGTCGGACGCAGTAGCTCAATCTTGATCATGCGCAGATCCTCCTCGTCCCGGAAGTCACATCATCGGCCGATTAATGTATATCCCTTGAGTAAAGAGTGTAACACAGATCTCAACGACATTCGTTGTTCTACGCTAGAACCTCTGGAACGGGAAGATCACACCGTCTTCGAGCATCGTCCGAGCCCGCTCCTGCAGACGATCGACACGTGGCGCTTGCAGCATTTCGGTCAGCCCGTGCACATCATGGGAACGGAGTAGAACTTCGAGAGCCTCGATCTCCCACTGCTCCAGGCTCTCCAGATTGGAGTCCCAACGCCACTCCACAAAGAACGATGCGTTGAAGAGGTCGCCGGGGAGCGCGAACGCGAACCCATGGTCGAAAAGTCCCAAGTGACTGGAGTTGGCGTCCCACCGAAAGTTGCCGAGGTGCCGGTCCTGCTGCCCTATTAGCGCGTCGAAGAACGCAGCCGAGAGACACTGGTCACGCCTTCCTTGAATCGGCTCTAGCGTCCTCCCGACGCCGGCCTGGCGAGCGGTAAGCGACCCCCAGTTGCCTGGTCCACACTCGCGCATGACTACCGGAGCGACGAGCTCGTCGAGCGGCGGCCCGATCGCATGGGCCAGCCGCCAGGCTACGCACTCGTGAATCGGTGGCTCACGATGATGATGGCCGTAGAAATTAGCCTGCGCCACAACGACATGGTCGAAAGGCTTGTGAAACGCTTCGAGGCGGTTATCGAGACCGACGTGAAATGTCGAGACAGGGAATGCTCCAGGGGACGCTGTTTGGTGCTGTGTGTAGCTCGTGACAGGTAGATAGATGAGGTTGTTTTCGGCGATCGACCCCTGCCGGTTGATGACAGTCTGCGCTTGTTGTTCGAAGGTCACGCGCCGACCAGAAGAGCCATTACGGACGGTGAGCCTGTGCTGTCCAATCGGTTCTTGAACCCTGGCGACGACGCCTGAGCTGACACGGCCAGGGTGGGCGATCCGAAGGACTCGCAGAGGCAGGATCTTGGGTAGAGGGCATCATCGCGATCGAGGTAATCTCTCTGTTGCTATCAATTGTCAAGTGCCCCAATCCTATATCTGCGAGCCGAGCGCCAGACACTCGCGGATACTGGATGGCACACCCGTCGCCTCTCAGGGCGGCGCGGAGTGCCCGGCTGGACGCTGACCCTTCACAGGTGTAGGTGTGCGCCGGGTTCGGCGAAAGTTATTAGACCCAGGCTGTGCGGATTTCCCCCGTTGTGCAGTCGAAGAGGCCCAAATCACGACGTCGTCAGTTACCGCCCGGTTGGGCGCAGCGCCGAAGCTTCCTAAGCTCGACCGGCCGAACAGCCGACGTCAGGGGCTGAGGAGCGGTCGTACGTCTCCTTCGAAGCGTGCTGGACGAGTTCCCGCCTGGATCTCTCCTCGGACAGGGGTACCGGCGTCGATTCAGCGCTGGCGAAAGGACACGAGCAGCTAGCTCGGGTGATCCTTGTCGCGCCCGAGACGACCGCTGCTCTCGATCGGCTGATGGTAGCCACAGCCTGGCGGCCGAACCGAGTCGCTACACGCCCGCCATCTCCCGGAGGCGAACCTCACGCAGAGCCTTGATCAGAACCGCGAGTTGGTCGTCCGAGAGACCGGCGGTCGGCCAGAGCCCGGAGTCGAGCGGCTCCTCAATTAGGGCGCTCTCGCCCTCGGTCATTTCGAGAAAACGCTTTTTGACTCCGGCGTGGCTGAGGCCGTCCCCGGAAATGTCGGCGTTTACCGCGCCCATCTCAGTTTGTGCGCCGTTTGAGTTAGTTGTCACGAGGCCTCCTGATCCAAGCGTAGACCAGCGTGCGCCATTGTCAACTCAGATCTCGTACACCGACATTGGGCACTCCATGTTGATGCGTTTCGAAAACCGCCGACTTCTCACCCAGTTTCGGAAGACGAGGTCACCCGTCAGCACGGCCGAGACAAGCATGAATGCGAGCCAGATCGGGTGGTCGACGTGAAACGAAGCGCCGAAGGTGTCCCCGGAAGACTTGGAGAGTGCGACCGCAGTACTCCCGATCGCGAGCAGCCCGCAAATGATCAACCCCCACATTGTCGCCATGGATGTCGTTCGTAACTTTTCTCCAGTGAACTGTGCGCCGAGAAGGCCGACGACAACACCAGGCAGCGCCAGCAAGAGCGCGGGGAGTTCCGACCCACCCGTTGCCAGATGCGAGTCGCCTCGTGGGAAGAAGTCCGACAGGTGCCAACCAACAACCCAGATCAAGAGCGCCTCCGCGAAGGCAAGGACCATGATGTTGCCGAGCATGCCTGGCGGGCGCTCGCGGCAGTCGGCCTCGAAGAATATCTCGTCGCGCGCGCGGTAACGCCGACGGTCGGCTTCCCGAACGTGCAGATGGACGTAGTCGGCTGCCTGCTGCCCATCGCGAAAGAACTCGACGACGCTGCCAGGATGGCTCGAGGATCCACGCAGGGCACGTACTTCCGTCGAATATACGTACTGCTCGGGAGGCGCCCAGAACTCGAGGTGGTAGCTCTGCGACCAGCGATGCTCCGTCAATGTGAAGCGATGCTCGTGTGGACGCAGGCCGATCCGATATCGGACGCGGTCACGCATCCCGTGTTCGCGCGGTCGGTGAGGGCGCGTATATGAATAGGAAAGCGCAACACGATCGCCAGGACTCGCAGTCACCGGAGCAAAAACTATGTAAGCGTCGCTTACGGCTCGACAGAACTGATAGAGGCGGGCTCGGATGGGCTCCCACGTTTCCGACTCTTTCTGACGCTCCGCCGACAATTCAAGTGTCCAGATCCAAGCGAATGGATCTGTACCAAGCGCGTCACGAGCGGCTTCGAGAACGTCCGTGTCGTGCCTGGAGTCGGGATCAGCGAAGCGGGCGCTCTCGAGCGCGACTTCGATCGAGGCTTGCTGTTCTGGGGTCAACTCGTCGTGGTTGCTTAAGAGCTTGACGTAAGCGCGTACCACTCGGGCGATTAGCCCGTAATACTCGGCGATGTTGAGCGTGCTGATCTGCCGGTCATGAGCGTCTCGAACCTTCAAGTTGTCTACGAGCGCCTCGCGCGAAACGCGGATGACAGGCAGTAGGAACGTCTTCCCTCGCCTAAGGGGTGACTCCACGGAAATATCGCCGACGAGCGGCACGTGGAGCCGCGTACCCGGCGGATCGGTTGCCGTCGGTAGTTCGAACTCGCGGGTTACGGAATGACGGTAGTAGCCGTCCTCGACCGTGACCGTCTCGACAGCACGGGTCGAGAAGCGACTCGGATCGATGGCCAAGATCGCCGCCGACAAGATGTCGAACTCGTCGCGCGGCGGTTTCGCGACGACGATGTCGGGTGTGACGCTCGGGGGGCTTGAACGGGAGGGGTGAACGAGGCGCCAGTTGATGACGGCGATTGACCCAAACGCCAGGCCGGCACCAAGAAGCATCCACGAGGTTGACTCCTCCCATCTGTAGTTGCCGAGTGCCGCGGCATGGATGAGGCGTGCAAAGGCGAGCAAGACGAACGCGGCTCCGACCCACCCCGAGACCAACGTCAACCATTCGACGCCTGCCCACAACCTCGGATGTCGCCGCTCTTCGGTTATGACTACGCCTGCTCGCAGGTCGGAAGCCGCGCGTCCTCCGCTCGTCGCTTCAGGCTCACGATGTCAGCCGTGTGGCGGGCTAGGGCGTGAGCTGACCAGCGCGGCCCGCTACCGATTCTCCCGTGATTCCCAGCATAAATCTCTGGCACTGCATTCACGCATGCGCCTTAACGGCGATGCTCATGCGGCCCAGTCGTTCGTTATGCCTTCGCGCCGGTTGTACGTATGCGTAGCCGGTCCGGAAGCAGCCAATTCCATCGGCGGGAGCATGATTCGGTCGCTGCCTTTTGTCAAGCGCCTCATTGGCGCCGTCGCTGAGGGGGGCGGCACGCCTCTTCGCACCATGTTCAAGCGGCGCACACGAAATCTTGGCGCTCCTTGTTGCCTGCGGCGAGCCGATCGCGACCGACACTTCTCACGAGCCTGGTGAACGCGTCTCCTTCTCGAAATCGCGCAGCTTCATCAGATCTTCGGCTAGCTGGGTGCGTCCGGGAAGGCTCACCGAGCCGGCTGGCGGCTCGTCGTGAACGAACATCGAGCAGCGAGTCATTCCGTCCTTGACTGCCGCTACGAGTTCGGGCGTGATCACGACATCGTCGAGTGCGAGCGTTTTGACGTCACGCTGGAATCTCTGGACGACGCCACGAAACAGTCGCTCCTCGACTGCTCGCTCCCACGTGATTCGCATTCGCGCATAGAAGTCGCATACTCGTCGCCAGGCTTCGTCAAAGTCAGCAGGCGGCGATTGGGAATCCCACTGCTCCACCTGCTGTGAAAGCGCACCGACCCGCGCCCTGAACTTCATTGCCTTGAACGGTGGGTGATCGTCCACTCGCCCGACCTCTTCTCCGAGCCGCCAGACCCCTTGGACAGACAACGTGCGTTCATCTCCGTATTGGTCGATTAGGTCGAGCATGAAGGGCAAGTCATGTGTGAATACGATGACCTGCCGCTGATGTGCCTCCTGGGCGAGCCGCAGGGCGATGTGTTCCCGCCTTTCGTCATCGAGAGAAGAGACGGGATCGTCGACGACGATGCCGCCGGCGCCCTCTGAAGTCGCCACCTCGGCGAGGAAGAACGCGAGAGACAACGCTCGCTTCTCCCCCTCGGACGCAATCGCGCCGACCTGGGGATCGCCTCGCGCGCCGGTTAGCTGGAGCGCGAGCTGTATCTCTCCAACGGAAGCGTAGGGCGTGAGGTCGATCGGGAGGTGCTCGCAGTGAAGAGCCTTCAGTGCCTCGGCCAACTTCGCCTTCAGGCTCGCAGTAACCGCGGTTTCCGACAGCCGGCGCTGCGTTGCTGTGATTCGATTAGTGGCTAGCGCGCTATGCGCACGCCTGAGGGCGGCAACGCGGCCGTAAGTCTGTATTGCCGCCGCAATCTCTTGTAGACGAGGCGCCAGAAGTATCCGAGCCTCAAGTTCCGTCAGGTCCTGTTGAAGACGCGCCTGCTGCTCGGGATCCACTGCTTGCCGGAGGACTCGTCCGCGCGCCGCTCGCTTAGCCGACCACTCACGAAGGCTGCTCGTGGGCGCTTTTTGCGCGGTTCCCTCGTCGGCTCCATGCGGATCATCTCGCATTCGTTCCATTCGGCGGGTTGCCGCGGTGAGAAACTCCTCCAGATCAGAGTGGAGTTCTGGTTCCCTGTCCTCCAGAGACGCAAGGAAGGGACCGCGGCAGGCGTTGATACGCATTGGGTCGAGCGCTTTAACTGCGTTGGCGAGAAGCTCCTCAGCATTGCGGGCCCTTACTTGCACGTCGCCGCGGATGTGCCGCTCGAAGTGCTGGAGCCGGGTCTCGGTTTCGGAGCTGATCGTCTCGAGGCAGAACGGACAGCGGGCACCCGTACGGGGCGGGAACTCTGTCGCGTTGGTCTCGACGAACTTCCGGGCCGCTTCCCAGAGGAGTTGCCACGGTTCGGTGCCTACACCGGGTAGAGGCAACTCACCGAACTCTCTGGCCGCGAGGGCGACGGCTTCTCTCGCGACCGTGACGTCTCGAACTGCCTGCGACAGTGCCGTCGCAGACTCTTCGCTGATCATCTCACTAATCGCCTCTATCTCGTCGGCCAGAGTTTCTGCTTGAGCTGCGTCGTGCTCGGCCATCTGAGCTTCCTCGAGCGAGTACGAGGAGGAGGTGATGGCTTGAAGCTCGGCGAGACGGTTCTTCTCGTCCTCGCTCAACTCGGCAAGCGCCCGGATCTCATCGAGGTTGCTGCCGGCTGAGAGGGTTCCGAGTAACGAGCTCACACGAGAGGGCTTCACGAACTCGGGAAAGGACGGCAGCCCGGCGACCAGCGTCTCGGCCTCAGCCTGCAGCGTCACCCGCATCTTGTCTTGTGTTGCGGCAAGCCGTGCTAGCAGTAACAGCGCCGAGGGCACGTAGGCGACTGCGTTCCGGGAGTCCACGTACAGCTCCGCGCAGCGCGCGTCGAAGACCGAGTTCGCTTGAAGACCAAGGTCGGGAGGGTTGCTTAGATCGATTTGTTGGGCTCTGACTTCTCCATCGAGGCGGTACTCGATCTTCGCCGTCGGTGGTCCGGCAGCAGTACTCGTAAAGACGTTCCCGAGGATTGCCTCGTCGCAGTCGACGGTTCGACAGATCCTCTTGAGACCGCGTACATAGGTCGTCTTGCCAGCGGCATTCTGGCCGTAGATGACCGTAAGCCCGTCTGGCTCGAACCTAAGCTCGTACGCCGGCGACGCGGCTCCCACTCCACGCATTTGCCCGAAGGCAACGAGGCGCGGCGCTTCCAGGTTCTGGAGTGTCTCTGGGAGGTCGTCCGCGCTCAACGGCAGGGGTGCCGGAGGCGTCGAGCTCCCGGCATCCGCTCCAAACGCGCCTCGCACCATTGCAAGTGCTGCCTCCCATTCGTCGCCATCCAGCTGGGGTCGAGCGATGAGCCGGCGAGCGAGATCCTGCTGCCACGGGTCCTGGGCCAGCAGCCAGGTGAGTAGCTCGTCCCGGACAGTCATGTCGCTAGAGAGGTAAAGCAAGGGGTTTGACGCGATCGAGTCTAAGGCCGCATGCCTACTGTCGCGGCCGTATGGCGTTGTCGATCATCTTGGCACCAGCTCTCCGCGAGGATGACGGTCGGAATCTTGGTACACGACGCTTTACAAACCAGACTATGCATAGAGAACTTGACATTCGGTCAGTCTGAGATGAAAATCAGGTGGTGCCTACATGCGAATCGACCTTGCGCGAGCACCGCCAGCGTCTAGGGCTTTCGCAAGAGGCCCTGGCGCGCGAAGTGGAGGTAAGCCGGCAGACCATCGTGAATATCGAACGCGGGCAGAGCGAGCCTCGAGTCCTGCTCGCGCTCGCCCTCGCGACCGCCCTTGGAGTCGCGGTAGCTGATCTATTCCGCAAAGGTTCCTAGCCCGTGATGCACAACGAGAGGAGGTGTCATGAGCGACCAGTTCAAGTGGGCGATCCAAGTCACACTGGCGGCCGTAAGCCTGGTGGGGCTGCTTCAGACCGGGCGTAAGCGCGGCTGGATCTAGCCCATCCGCCACTGACAGCACCTTTACTTGCAGCGGGCTCCGACAGCGCCCCGCCTCGAGCGCCACTGAGTCGGCCCTACAACTGCGCGTAGATCACATCTAGCGCTCGGTCGCCGCGCCGGTATCCAGGTGGTAGTTGATCGAAGTTTGTCTCCAGGACGGAACCGCCGACGACCTGATCCGTACGAAAGAGGCTCCAGGCGGGGAGAGCGCGGGTAGCGTCGCGACCGTCGATCTGATAGGCGCGTACCAGTTCGTTTCCCGTCTGGCGGTTCAGCCCATACGCAGCGGGTATTACCACTCTCTCGAGGCCTTCGTAGCTGAACCGAACAAGGCGCCGATTCTGAATAGCGAATCTCCAGTCGGGCATCGCTCTATTGTTGCGAACCCGCCGACTCCTTTTGCGGAGGTCATCGCCTCCCTGATGCGCTCGTGGGTGACTACTCACTCACCCCATCGGCCAGCAAGCGCGCAACCCGAAAGACGAGCATCCGCGAGACGATGCTTACGCCGTACTCGACGTCTTCAGCGGCGGGTAGCTCACTGCGTCGGCCGTGCACCGCGTCATTTCGAAGTTCGCGGAGCCGCCAAAGCAGCTCGATCTCAGCGGCGGCAACCGGAACGGCATCGATGTCGAGTATGCGCATGAGCCGCGTTCTTAGAGGCGCATTGTTGAGGTCTCCCGTTAACTGCTCAATGCGACGTGACTGCTCCGCCGATAATGGAGGCAGCGATCCGAGGATGCGCTTCCGATCATGCCTCGAGAAAAGCTTGTCGGCCTTGACATCTCCGACGTAAAACTCAATCGCCTCGAACATGGCTTGCACCCGCGCAAGGGAGTCAGCCTCACGCGCAGCGCGTGCGAGCGCGAGCATCGCCTGCCTCTCTTGTAGATTGAGTCTTGAGAGATTGGGATCAACACGGGGATTCGGTGGAGTCAGGCCCACGCTGCGAGGCGGCGCGACCGTCCCAGGTCGTCGGAGCCACTGTCGCGTCGTCGCGAGACCGCGGACGAAGACGATGTCTCTACGCGCAGGGCTCGCCAGAGACTCACTTCGTCGGAACGGCAGGGGTTGACCAGCCGGCAGAACCGCCAAGCCATAACGAAGTCTCACTGTCAGCCAAGCTAGTGCGAGATCGACTAGAGCGAGGCCCCGCTCCTCCGCGTCTAGACACCGGTTCGCAGTTACCAATGCCAGCGCGTATGCCGGAGCAACGTACGCACCGCTCAAGTCCTGATCGACCTCGAGTGCGGCAAGCGCTCTAATGCCCAGCTCTCCCGGCAGAAAGCGAATCCCTGCGAACTCCGCCGCTTGGTCGACGACCACGTTGTCGACGGGCGCTACGACCTCAAAACTCTCGCGGGGAAGCTGTTCAAGCCCTTCAATATTGAGTTGCTCCTCACGCAGGCCGGCACTCCGGGCTACGACATAGACGAGCTCGAAGGGCGGAAGCCCACGGACGGCCATTCCCATGAGCTGTCGCTCACTTAGCGGTGCGGCGCCGACCGCCTCGACCCGGACCTCACTTGGCCCCTCAGTTTTCGGCTCGGCACTGACGACCGAGCCGAAGAAGCGAGGATACGCGCTCTCGCCCGCGAGGGCGGCCATCGACAGGCCAGAGAAGTAATCGACTGGCATTCCGAGGCGCGCAAGGTCGATCGTGACCTCAGCATTCGGCATCTGGTTCATGGCGCTGGACATTTGCGCGCCGCGCAAGGCAGGCCCTGCCTCAACCTCGCCGAAGCGGAGCGAAAACCCTCGGCGGTTCGCGAGCAGCCCTAGTGCGTCGAGGTCAGCCGTCATCGCCCACGGTCCGGAGCGCACCCTCGAGGATCTGAGGCTCTTGGACGCATAACCGGCCAAGAAGTGCCAGCGCGCGTGGAGCGACAAGTACCGCAGCCCCGATGTCAAGCCCCTCTCCCGACCCAAGCGTCGCTGCTGCTTCGCGCACCATCGTTAGAAGCGGAGCCTCTATTACGAGGCGAGGATCCGCGGCGAGACGGTCCAGCAGATCGCCAGGCACGGCGTCTGTCGCGAGGGCAGCTCGCTCGCGCAGCGCAGCAAATCCGTGAACAAGGGCGCTCTCGGGGTCGCCCTGGCTCAGGGCCTGACCTGCGAGCTGCAGCCGCCCGAAAAAGTCGGGATCGCGCCGACCCGCTGCGGAGCTGTCGTGGAGCGCCGCCTCCGCGCCTGATGCCGCTGCCGAAACTCGCGCGAGCAGCCGGACACGTGCGCGCACCAGCTCGAAAGCACCAGCCTCCCACCACGACTCCACCTCACCCGTCGCCAGTGTCATCCGATGCGCGGATGGCGCCCGCAAACCCTTCAGTGCCTCGAGCAGCGCGGTCAGAGCTTCAAGCTCCGCGAGTTGATACTGCCGCCACCGCCGTTCAGCGTCCGGCCTGAAGCTCAACTCGCTGAGCTGGCTCTCGGGAAGTGGATAGGCGGAGATCTCAGTCTGGCGACCCGACTGCTTGAGCGCGCGGTCTCCGGCGGCAACGCGGCGCTGAATGGAGTAGAGCAAGCTGGAAAATCGCGCCCCCATTTCGCTCTGTGCGTCGGCCAGCGCCGCTGGTTCGAGGGCGGCGGACCACGCCCGTTCAAGCTCCACCGTCAACTCAGTTACGTGTTGCGAGAGCGCTTGAAGATCAAGTACCTGATCGTCCCGACTTCCTGGTGGAGGCTCGGGAGCATCCGAATCGGCAGCGGTCCCATCGTCCGACGCTTCTCGACCAGCTGATCGTTCTTCTGGTGGCTCCGCCTCATCCGTCGCGGCGGGCTCCCCTGCCGTTTCTTGATCCGGGTCAGTCTGCGCCTCTGAAGCCGCAGACGGGTCTTTCGGCGCGGCCGTGAGGGCCAGCTCACTCGTCTCGGCGAGAAGGGCTTGGGAGTGTCGGAGCGCACGGTGAAGGACAACGGCGCTATCGAGAGCGAGCGGATCAAGCGAGATCTTGCCGAGATTCAGTTCCCCGCTTGTAGGGTCCAGCTGATCAGCACGCATGAGCGCTGGCGCTCCGTCCGGCACCTCGGCAGCCAGACGCCGCAGATAGAGCGCCGACTCCTCGATGCGATCTCGATAGACCTCGAGCTGCCGGCCGATAAGCCGCTGGGCGACCACCACGCCTGCACGCAAGCTGCCGACTAGATCCACGGCCGGCGTCACCTCCGGCACCGAGGCTCGGAGCGCCGCTACCGCTTCCAGATCGTTTCCGACATCCCCGTGAACGGCAGCGAATGGCCCCTCCGCGAGGCCGCCGACTGCCACGAGCAACTGAAAAGGAGCTCGGCCGCATTCCTCCCCGGTTGCCTCATCGAGTGTCACGAGCTCATCGCCCTCACCGAAGTCCTCTTCGGCCAGACGGCGAAGATCGTCGGCGAGGGCTGCACCGATTCGTCCCAGAGCCTGAGCGGCACGGTTCAGGTCAGCAGCCTTGCGTTCTGGCGTCGAGCGCCCCGATAGCGAAGCGAGGACTTCGGCAAATAGCTCAACGAGGTGAGCGTACGGCGCGGCGCTGGCTAGTCGATTGAGGAGACCGTTGGCTTGACGAGCCGTGTTCAGCTCCTCGTCCGACAGTTGACGCACGATCGTGATATCTGCCTTGCTGCCTGCCTTGAGCGGCGGTAGCTGGGTGATCAGCCACCAGCGCTCCTCTGGCACAGACGTGTCCACCATCAAACAAGTCTGCCGATGCTGCGCGCGATGTGGCAGCGTGAAGAAGACTGAAGGCAGGAAGCGCGAGCTGATAGCTCATGCCGGTGGGGGTTTCCGGGCCGGCTAGCGACGCAATGAGATCCTGCGTATTCTCGACGAGATCGGGAGCCTCAACTTGTTTCCACTGACGCAGCGGCTGGCTTAGCACGTCTGTAATCGACACGTCGCCAGGCTCCGTCGAAGGCAGTGGCAATCCAACGAACAGCGCATCAATGTCCGTTCGGGTGTCGCGCCGGCGATCCGACCGTCTTCGTGTCGACGAACTCCCCGTTCGAGACGCGGCGAAGATATGCGACATCCCCCGAGTTGTTCCAGATCGGCGCGTTTCTCCCAGCGAACAGCAGGAGGCAATCGTTTCCCCTGCGGGTTCGGATGCGCTGGTTCTGGCCGACGCCGGTGAATACGTACGTGACCCCGCCGGGAGCGAGCGTTAGCGCAGCTCCACCTTGAGCCGACGGGAAGCGATAGACGTGTACGTGCTGCTGGGTGGGCGTGTAGTCGGTGATCTCGAGCCCGGTGAGTGCCTGGGACGTGGGGCCGTCGTTGCAGACGCTGACCCACTCGCCGCGCTAGTCAGTCCCACGCTGGCTGATATCGCAGATGTGAAGCATTGCCCTGGTGTGCTGCCTGAACCGGCGTGGTTCCTCAGCTCGGCGACCTCAGCCGCGACGGCACCGACGCCGAATCAGAGCTCTGCACAAACGTCGCAGAGGCGACGGCCTGCAGGGGGCGTTGAGCCTTCTTCACGGTTCTTAGGCTCCATCTTCTTGCCCTCCGAGCAATTGTCGTTGTCGTGGTAGACCGCAGGGTTTTCCTCGTTCTTGGTCCAGTAATACGTTGGCATCGAGTCCTCCTTGGTCTACATCTCGGGTCCGCCGGGCGCGCTCGGCCCACGTCCGTTGACAATTGTATATACGCCGATAGCCGGGAGTAGCGGCATCCCGCTCGCCAGACCTGTAGACCTGTCTCGCGCTCACTGTTCCGCTGTCCCTTCTCGTCAGTCGTAGCCCGCCGGGGCTGGCTCAAGTCGTCCGCGTTGGCGGAAGTAGGTCTAGGGCTCGGAGTACCCAGCGAGTCAGGGCCAGTGAACTCCTGCGCTCAGCATTGGCTCCATATGGGGGGCCAAGCCGGCCTATTGGGCGAGTCGTAGATGTGCCCCCACCACCAAGGCGCCGCTCCTGCGCCGCTGGTACTTGACTCATGGTCATCCGACGTGAGATGTTCCCGTCATGTTCTGTCGTCGCTCCAGCCTCTTGCTACTAACGCTTGTTGTGGGGCTGGTCTGGGTCGGCTCCGCCGCAGCGAGTTGCAATCCGAACCGTTCGAACAAGACGGCTGACGTGCGCGCGGGATGGAGCCGGTCTCCCGGCCCTGGAGGCTCGTGTATTACAGGTACGTTCGCCTCCTTTAACGCCTACTTTCCATACATCACTGGCATTTCTACGTCGTCGGGAGCCTTTGTCGAGCTATACGATGCATCAACATCAGGGCAATTCGCGGCCGAGGGCTACGAGGACAACACCGATGTAGGAAAGGTCTTTTGGATGGAGGATTACGGGAGGGGGTTTTTTAGGACATTTCTCGGACCGGCACCAGGGACAAGTCACTCGTACGAGATCGTCCGCTCCGGAGGAGCTTTCCACTTCTATATTGACAATTCAGATTACTACGATGAGAGCGACACTATTTACCAAGGCTGCAGTACTGAACAGGGCGCTTTTCTCAACAACGAACTGAATCAGATGGTAGGAGGATACAACGCAAAGTTATCCTTCACTGCTTCTCAGTTTCTGAACTCCCTGGGCTGGCATTACACCAACGGAACGACGTTCATCCAGGGAAATATCAACTTCTATGGTGTCGAGGGTGATTCGACGTCATTGTTCAAAACATGGGATTGGGCGTGCGCGACTTGAGGCCGCCGCTTGGGTTGAGTAGACGCCGGTGTGTTCTGGCTTTGGGCTGCGTCGGGGTAGCCGCAGCTACGGCTCTCGTGGTCGCCGCTACGGTATTCTCTGGTACTAACCCGGTGCAGCTCCCAAATATCACACCAAGTATTCTTCAGGCCAGTGGGGTCGCATTGGGGGAGCCCCAAGCTTCACCACCGATGAGCCAGGCGGCGGCCACTGCGATTGCGACAAATGCACCTAGCGGTAAGGCGAGTGTCGTGCTGCAGGCGCAATACGCACACTGCATTGTCACGAATGCGGTTCCGCCTATCGACCAAGACTGCTGGGCATTTTCACTGGACCCGAACGGCGTCCTCATGCCGTTGACGACTACCCCAGCTACCTATCTTCTCAGGCTGGTTGATCCCACAACTGGCAAGATTCTCCTAAACCAGTTTGGTGTAGAACCGGCGACCCCTTAGGCCGCGCTCGAAGGAGATCGATGAGACACTGCGGGCTGCGGCAAGGCAGGTTCTCCCGAGATTCAGGCGCAGCCACACACCAGTAATGGGTCATCTTCCCGATCTCCTACCTCGGCTTCGTCATCGTAGCGCCTGTCGTCATGACCGCTCTTCGTGCCGTCGAATCAGGCAGCGGCAGGTTCGCCAGGGCCGTGGCTTGGACAGCTCTGCTATTCGTCGGGTGGGCGCTTGCGGTTGTCGTGCTCGCGATGGCGTGATACTGAAAAGCTGCGTGCGCGACAGCCCGAGTTCTACCGGCATCCAAACAGGCGATCCTGGCGGCGGGCCAGGGCGACGTCGTCTTCGTCACGTTGCTGATCTGCAGATGGCACTCCGCTCGCCGATCCTTCAGGGCGGCGAGTTGACCCTAGCGCCGCGCCGCACGAGTCCGAACTCACCTAAACGGGTGAACTTGCACCAGGCGCAGCGAAAACTGTCGCCTGGCTCCGCTGCTCGTGGGAGTCTCGCGCCCGAAGTCACGACTTAAGGAAGGCGACCGGAGTCGACATGACCCGACGACATCACCGCGACAACTGAACTGGTGGCGCAGACCTGCATCTTCGCCGAGATGGAAGAAAAGGATGGCTCGGTCAGTGTCGTCGGACTTGACCTGATGGTGACATTCTCGTGCCGGTGCGGGTCCGCGACCACGACTGGCGAGACGCGCTGGCCTCAGTTCCGAAGCTCCTCGAACACTTCAGCGAGCAGGGTCACCGGCCGATGCTCCTTCTCTTCTGCTTCGGCATCGGATGCCCGTATATAGCCTGCGCGAGACGAGTCTCCCGTCAACGACTCTCGTGGCTAGGGACCGCGGCGCGCCCACAGCGTCCGTACCTGATTGTGAGCTAAGTCGACCTTGACGATCGCGCTTCCGTTGGCCCAGCCGTTGCCATAGTCAGTGTCCGTGTAGACGAGACCACTGCGGCTAACTGCTAGTCCATTCGGCAGGAAGCCAGCGAGCCCGGCGATCGTCTTTCGGCTGAAATTGAAAAGTGTGCGCACAGAGTGGGGGCTGAGCTCTACGACCCTCTGGGCCTCCATTGCGAGTACGTGCCCGCTCGGAGCGGTAGCGAGGCCGCCCACGCCACGCGGATAGAAGGTCGTCTTAGTCCCCAGGGGGGCGCCCATGATCCCCCGCCGGTCGATCATGAGGAGTGTCTTCGTGTTGAAGCCTGCGAGGTAGAGGTTGCCGGATTTGTCAAACCCGATGCCATCGGCGCCATCGACAGAAGCCTGTGTAGCGGGACGGCCGAGGCCGTAAAGGCCTTGGTATCGGCCCTGCAGGCCAGCGATCCGCGTCAGTGTCCTGTTGCGGTTCAAACGGACCAGCTCGCCACTGCCGCCCTCGGTGATGTAGAGGCGCCCGCTGGGGGCGATGGTAAGAGCGGTGGGAGACTCGACTGGTGCCGTCAGGGCTCGTACACCGTTCGGGGTCCAGCCGCCTCTGCCATTGCCGGCGATGGTCCGAATCGTTCCGTCTGGGGCGATCTCACGGATGCGGTTGTTTCCGGTATCCGCAACATAGACGGAGCCGTCACGAGTCACCGCCATTGCGCTTGGCCGGCTTAGTTCGGCCGCGACTGCGGGACCCCCGTCGCCTGTGAAGCCGACCTTTCCGGTCCCTGCGAATATACGGAACTTCCCGGAACGGATTCGCTCGAGGATCTGGTCGCGTTGTTGGTCAATAACGAGAAGACCGCCGTTCGAGGCGATAGCCAGGCCGGCTGGATGCTTTAGAAGAGCAACTGCTCCAAGAGAGGAGGGGGCAGAGGGGCGATGACCGGCAGAACCTATGAATGCAACCGACGCGCTATCGCGAGACCCAACGTACAGCGGGGTGATCAATCCAGCCGTAAGTGCAAGGACCGCGACCAAGAGGAGCCGCCTCCGCCACTGTCGCTGACGCGCCTCCCGAATCAGAGCATCAAGGTCATGTTCTGTGGAGAGTCTCCGCGGCGACTCTTTGACCATGACGCCATAATAACTAGCACTATGTCGTTTGTCAGGGGCGATCATTCTAGGGGCCTCCGCTTCTACGCCGACTGGAGACTACTGGACAACTGTCACGCCAGGCAAAACATACGCGCGACCCCCCGGTTGCCTGACCAATTGTGCTGGCCTGGTCATACGCCTCCGGATCCTGGGCCCGAGAGAGCGAGAGTGGAGTCTGGGTGAACGTCCTATTGGCGGTTTCATGGAGCGAGTTGCTCTCAGAGGTCTTCGCGGGAGTTGCGGCCCTCGGGGCCATGGCTGTCGTCGTCGCGTCGGCGATCACCATTCGGTACACGAGGAGGGCGTTGGAGGGGGCGCGAGCGGCCAGCGTTGGCTCTGCCCATCGACGTCAGATCGCGGTCGTTCGATGGCCGTCGCTTTCCTCTTCGGCCGTATGGACAGAGGATCAGATCCGCCAGCGTCGGTAAAGATCGCTCATGCCTTTGACACTCCGCAGCGAGGAGAGAGATGTCATCCCGCCACCCTGCCTGGTAAACCGTGCTGGCTTAGGAGCGACTCTTGGTTCTGTCGTGGACGCCTCGCCAGTGCCGGTAGGAGTAGATGTGGCCGGCGAAGCGGTGGACCGTAGAGCCGGTGGGGTAGGAGCTCCGCTCTTCCTCCGAGGGCTGAGCATTATCCATGCTCTTGAGTGCGGTGGACGAGGCGACCATCGAGGAGATGAACGATGCGTTCGCATCTCCTCGCGAGATCGGTGTCGTGGGTGGCGATCAGGAGCGTCAGTGCCTGGCCGCGGTGGAGCTCGAGTAGCAGATCCATGACCTCGGATCCCGTGCGGCTGTCGAGGTTCCCGGTCGGCTCGTCTGCGAGCAGGAGCCGTGGCTCGTTGACGAGCGCGCGCGCGATCGCGACGCGTTGTTGCTCGCCGCCCGAGAGTTGGGCCGGCAGATCGCGTTCGCGTCCCGCGAGTCCGACCGCGGCGAGGAGCTCGCGCGCCCGCGCATGCCGGTCGAAGTCGACCCTGAACGGCAGGAGCGGTGCGACGATGTTGTCGAGCGCGCTGAGCGCGGGCAGCAGGTGGAAACGTTGGAAGACAAAGCCGGTCCGACTGCGATACTCGGCGCGCTCGCTTTCGCGGAGGGCGGTCAGTTCCTGGTCGCCGACAGTGATCGTTCCGTGGTCGGGGCTGTCCATCGCGCCGATCATGTGCAGGAGCGACGACTTGCCGGAGCCCGAGGGGCCGGCAATCGCCACGGCTTGGCCGGCCTGGATCTCGAGCGTGACGGAGTCGAGCGCGCGCACTTCGACGCCGAGGCCGGTGTGGTAGGTCTTACTGACCTCTCGCAGTGAAACCGTTAGGGCGCCATCGGGCATGCGTGATGGCTAATCCTTCGCGAGGGTCGAGGTCAGGGGGCGGCGGAAAACAACGCCAGCGAGTGCGCTGGAGGCGGCGATCGTGAGCCCGATCCCCAGAGCGGACGCCGCCGCAGCTCCGGCTGCCACCGCCTCTGGGCCGGCCCCGACAGCGAGCGCGCCGGCCAGGCCGGCCGCCGCACCGAGCGAGGCACCGGCGAGGGCTATGCCGACGCCCTCGAGGATCGCGACCCGCCGCAGGTCTCCGCGCTGCCAGCCGGTCGCAGCCAGCGTCGCGCTCTCGGCCGCCCGCTCTGTGAGGTTGAGGTAGAGGACATCAAGCGTGGAGACGATCCCGAGCGCGGTCACGAGCGTCGCGCTTACGTAGTCGACCGCCCGCACCTGCGTAGTGATGTATCCGCCCATAGCGCTGCCAGCGATGTCCTGGCGGAAGCTGAGGTTGACGGCGAGGAGGCTCGCGAGTGCGGCGACGCCGAGCGCGAGCCCGGCCGCGGCCAGAAGGGCGCGCCCCGGCCGCCGTCGAAGGTTCGAGCGAGCCAGAGTGAAGAGTCCGCGCACCGGGCGTGCTCGGCGGGCCACGAGCACCGCTGGCTTCACGCTGTCGAGCGGCTCGCCGCGACCGGCGAGGAGCGCCGGGATCAGGCCCGCAAGGGCGGCTAGGGCAAGCGCGACGGGCGGGACGAGGAGCGTTCGGGAGAGCGGCACAGACAGGCCGGCACTGGCGATCACGGCTGCGGAAAGCGCGGCTCCGAACAGGCCGGCCGCGAGGCCAACTGCGATCACCTCGCCGAGGATCCAACCCGTGATCGTCCTCCGCCGCCAGCCAAGGCAGCGCAGGACGCCGATCTCACTCCGTCGTGCATGCACCGAGGCGGCGGTGCCGTTCGCGACCAGCAGCGCGCTCACGAGCAGGATGAGCGAGAACAGGAGGGCGCTCTTGCGGTCGACGGCGTCGAAGATGGCCAGCGCGACGCCTTTCTTGACCCATTGCTCATTGAGGGAGAGCGGTGGCCGGCCGTAACGTCCTTCCGGAAGAGCCACGGTGGCGGTGGTGGGTGAGGAGCCGGCGGTGAGGTCGACGTCAAGTCGGGTCTCGCGCTTGATGTTCGCCGCGATCTGCGCCGCCTGCCTGAGCTGGTCGCGGCTACTCCCGCTGAGCGGCGCCAGCCTGACTCGGACGACGCTGATCGGCTTGGTGGCGTTCGCACCCGCATAGCCCCCCTCGAAGGCCGGCAGCGCCTTCAGCGTCGTCACGATCAGCGGCGGCGCCTGCAGGTAACCGGCCATGTTCCCGTTCGGGAGGAGCGGCCGGTCGTCGAGCGCCTTCCTGCTCTCGGCGTCGGCGCCAATCGCGACCGGCGGATAGTAGGTCTCCATCGGAACCTTCGAGAGCGGGCTGAAGCCGGGCAGCTTCGCCGGGTCGAACTCGCCCACCGCATATAGGCCGGGCAGGTAACTGCCCTTGCCGTAACCGCCTTTACTGCTCGCAACATTCTTGTTGCTTGCCAGCACCTGATGCAGCTTTCTGAAGGCGAGGTCGCTCGAGTCAATCGGCGCCGCCTCGAATCCGGTGTCTCGGTAGAAGTGGGAGCGCCAGACTGAGACCGGATTTGTCGTGGGCAGAGGCGCGAGCTCACCCGCCGGCGCGGCGCGGTAGCCGGTCGCGCCGGCTGTCCAGTAGGCGTCCAGGCTCACGAATTGCCCGCTCCTGACCAAGGCGCTGCTGAGGAGTCGAAGGAGATCGGCGTACGCGGTCGTCGCATTTCTGCGCACCCGCTTGACCGGGACTGCTGGTAACCGCGCAAGCGCGGCCTGCAGTTTCTCGGGCGAGAGGCCGCTTCTTATCAAACGGACAGCCGCGGCCGGCATCCGACTGATCGTGATCTCGTCCTGGTCGTCGACGTACGGTTTCGCGGACGTCAGCACCGGCACGATCGGATGCGCGCCAGCCGTTCCTTTCCTCGCGATCGTCATCCGATCCGACTCCCTGAAGTAGCGACCCTTGACCACCGTGCCTCCGAGGCCGACGAGCTTCTGCTCGGCCTCGGGGTCCACGGCCGCGATCAAGAACGGGAAGGTGACTCCGAAGCTGAGCCGACCTAGCTGACTCCGCCCAGCTCCGGCGCTGCCCGTTCGCGACCAGCATTGCGGCTGGTAGCTGGTGAAGTCGGCAAACGGCGACTTCGGCCGCGGCGGCTGGAAAGGAACAGGACACACCGTGATCTTCCTGCCGCCCGGCAGGGTCTCGGTCAGCCCGAAGGTCAAGCCGGGCGTGACTGTGAAGCGCGTCGGAGACGGCTCACGCAGTGGGTTGTCGGTGAGGTAGGCGTAGCCGACGTGACGGAGCGGAAAGCGGCTCAGTCCCCGGTCGCTGATGCGCGTGTCGGCCAGGGCGAACGCAGCGGCTCCATGCGCCGGCAGGACGGAGCGGACCTGTACGCTCACTGTGCCGCCCTGGAGGATGTAGCCGAGCATCGCGATCGGTGCCGCGACCGCGACGCCTGGCGTTCTCTCGACCTGTACGTACTGCGCGAGGCTGATGCCGCCGAATATTCCGGAAAGGTAGTTGTCGCGCAGAAGGCCGCCGCTGCGTTCGATCTTCGTCTCGGAGCTCTTCGGCCGCACGAGGATGTCGTAGGCGGGATGCAGGTTGCGCTTGACCGCTCCGCGTGCGTCGGCCGAGCTTGTCCTCGTCGCCGCCGTGAGAAGCGAAAAGCTGACGGAGGAGAGGAGGATCGCGAGCCCGAGCACGGTCGCCCGACCGGGTCGATGGCGCAGCCCGGTCAGCAGCGGCCCGAGCGTGCGGACGAATTGGCTGCCCGGAACGGTCAAGGTGCTCGCGCGACGAGGGCGCCGCCGACTGTGCCAAGCAGTTGGCGCGTTCCGCACTGTGACATCGTCGCGAGCGGCCGCAGCGGTGCCTTCGGGTGTTGCGCGCAGCTGGCGCTTAAGGCCCGATTTGTCGCTGATCCGAGGATGTACGTCCAGTCCATTTAGTCAAGGCGGACGAGGTAGCTGCCAGACGCGCAGTTGCAGGCCATGCGGACGGTGCGGTAGTCACGCGCATCGACGTAAAGGAACGCATCAGTCCAGTCCAGTGCGATCGATGCCCGAAGGCGCCTGTAGTAGCCGGCGGGCATCTCGTAGCGATAGACACGCCGGCCGGAGATCGTTGTCATTCCGGCCGATGCGAGAGCTCCGGCGGCGAGCACGTCGCGGAGCTGGGCCGCTGAATCCGCGAGCTGCAGCGATGCGTCGCAGGCCCCCGTATAGCGGGAGCGGTAAAGCAAACCGTCCGCGGTGTGGAAGTCAGGCCGGACCTCCCGGACCTGGGCAGCGTTCGTGCTGGGCACCGCCCTGAAGCGAGAGAACAAATCGGCGAAGACCACCTGGTCTGATCCTGATATCGACTTACCTCGGAAGCGCTTCTGCCATCGGCAGGGGCGTCGCTGCCCCAGAGTGTCTGGCCAAACCCGACTCGTCCTGGTATCCCAACGCCTGCAGCGTGAAGACTCTGCTGTACTCGCCGTCACTCGCCATGAGATCCGAGTGTCTACCCTGTTCAACTACCCGTCCACCGCCAAGCACGTAAATTAAATCAGCATCTCGGACCGCGCTTAGTCGATGTGCGATGAGCAGACTCGTTCGCCCATTGCGCATGGCAGAGAGCGTGCAGTGGATTGAGTGCTCAGCCTCTGCATCAAGACCAGAGTTCGGTTCATCGAGGATGAGTAAGTCCCTATCATGACGCATGAAGGCGCGGGCGAGTGCAAGGCGCTGCCACTCACCGCCAGACGGCAGTACGGCAGTTGCAGTATCGCTGTCTCCGTGTGGTGAGAGTGTGCGACTCAGAAACGTGTCGTAGCCTGAGCGAAAGCGAGCAATCGCTGCATGCGCTTCGGCGCGCTTCGCGGCTTCCATGATCGCAGCGCGATCCTCCAAGCGTCCGAGATCGCCGATGCCAATGTTTTCTGCCGCCGTCAGGTCATACGCCATGTAGTCCTGGAACACGGCCCCGACATGAGCGCGCAGCTCAGTTGGATCCATTTCACGAATATCGACGCCATCCCACAGGATTGTTCCTCGTTGTGGGTCGTACATGCGGATTAGGAGCTTTACAAGCGTGCTCTTCCCGGCACCATTTCGTCCGACCAGGGCGACATTCGCCTGATGTGGGATGAATAGACTCACACCTGCAAGGGCCCACGGATGCCCGTCGGTATACCTAAACCAAACATCTCGCATCTCGACGCCATGGCGTAGAGCGGGGACCCGTGTTGGCGATGCTGAAATCACTAGATCGGGCTCCATTTCGACAACGTCGACGAAATGCCTGAAAAGCAGGAGCGAGTTGTGGCCTTCCGCGAGCGATGCGACTGTCGATGCCAGAGCGCTCTGAACGCCGATGACAGCCATCACGAACAGCGCGACGTCGCCCACCGATAGCTTCCCGCTGGCGGCTTCGAAAACAGTCCATGCCGTGCCGCCCGTGGCAGCGAGTGCAGCAGTTAGCGCGAGGGCGCCCTCTGTGGCGAAGACGCGAAGATCAAGCTGCTGCTGGTCATGGTTGATGGAACGCATTTCTGTCACCATACGATCGCGAAGGAAGTCACCCAAGCCGAAGACTCTGAGCTCCTTGGCTGCTTGACGATCTGTCTGAATCTGACGGTAGAAGATCTGCCGTCGATTGGCCGGACTAAGTTGCCACTGCAGATCCGCCCCTTTCCGACTGAGCGCGATCTCGGCGACTACTGCCGGAATGGCGGTAATGAGCACTAACAGCGCAAGTACCGGCGTGATCAGCAACAGGGCGACAAAGAAAGTCCACCCGGTGATCATCGCCTGCGCACATTGAAGTACTGCGGTCACTACCGTACTAGGTCCGTTGCCTCCGGCATCCAGCCCCACGCGGAGCTTGTCCATGAAGCTCGGCGTCTCGTAGCGACGGAGGCCAGGCACTGCGTTCAGTGCACGGTACGCGGTGTCCTGTACCAGGAGTCCTACCTGACGCCTGAGATCGTTGCTGATGTATCGCCGGGCGTGAGGAAGAAATCCCGCAATGAGACCAACTGCCCCCAGCGCAAGCGCCCAGTCAAGTACAGTCGAACGATGAAACGTGCCATGGTTACGCGCGACGAGCGCGTTTACGATTGCTCGATTGATCCACGCATTGGCTGCCGGTGTAAGCCCGCTGAATACGGCGACTGCAACTAAACTTACGAGCTGAAGAGGTGCCGCTCGCCAGACCATTGCGAGTAGCCGGGAGAAGGCGTGCGACAATCGCACGTCGCCGTCGGTCATCACACAGCGGCGACCGGGTGTCGAGCTTGTCGGTCTGCGGCCCTGACTGCTAGACGGTGAATGGTGGGTGCGCCGCTCTGAATCATTCCATTATCATCGAGAAGGTAGAACGTCGGATACGCTTCAACTGAGAAGGCTCTCCCAAGCGTAGGCTCCTCTTCCTCACGGACAACCGTTGCGATCCCCTTGAGCGCGCTTGCGAGGGAATCGGCTTCCTCACCCTGGCCGGAAATAACCGCGAGCACGTTGGCAGGCGAAGCAACTGTTGGTGCGTACCGAAGCAGGTCTGGCACCTGCTTGTGACACGGTGGACAGTTCGTTAAAAGAAACGCGATTAGGCTCGGCTTTCCGAGGAGATCCCTGCGCGAACGCTGGGTGCCATCAATCGAGGTGGTCGTGAAATCCGGAGCGACGCTTCCACGAGGCAATAGGAATGAGGAGTGGTCCCCGGAGTAACCCGCGCCTGGTTGCAGGGGTGTCAAATGCTCTCCGAACTCGCGCAGGCGTCGCGCCATCGCGACGGTAAGCATTAGGTTAAGTGCGCAAAAAGCGCCCAAAACCTCCAAGGCGGCACTATCGGTCATCGTTCGAGAGCATCGGCGCGCCTGTCTGGCCATGGGCTCAACAAAGCAAAGATGTCGTCGAGGAACATTACGATTGTGCCGATAGCCACTGCTATCTCCATTAGTACGAGTCGCTCGTCAAAGGAAAGGGCGCCGCTTATATCCGCCGATCCCACGCCCGCCACGCTCGCAAGAGCCAGGTCGCGGATTATGTGCCGCATGCCCAGAGGTACGCCTCGGCGTCCGAAACACATGCAACGCACGCTGGTACCACTCCGAATGAGGATTGCTGTTGAAAATGCAAAGACAAGAAGAAGTCCCGCGGCAGATAGCGAACCCGCTTGGGCGAACCCGTCACTTCTGGCGCCTCTGACGAGAGACAGTCCGAGACAGAGCGTGATGCCCGCTTCGGCAAGCACTACAGCCATCGCAAGCGGCTGCATTGCCGCAGAGGGCGTGCGGTGTAGATCAGCTAGCCAATCACTGAACGCGTCGAATCTCGCACGGCTGCTGATTTTCGACGTGGCTGAGCCAGCAAATATCGTCGCGATTACTATGCGGCACCCTATGACAGTCGCGCCTATCGTCACACTATTCCAAGCGCGACGGCCGTGAACCGACTCGTCTTATCGAGGTTCTGCGGTGAATAGGACTGCTCCTCTCGCGCTTTTTGCCATCGGACTTTATACACTCATCATGAGGCGACGTTTTATGCTTGTCCGCGTCAGGGGCGATAGCATGTCGCCCACGCTTGTTCATGGCGACCGGGTTCTGGTTTCGCGCGTGTATCACTCCCAGACGCTTTCTCGTGGAGAAATAGTTGTACTGAGACGCGATGAGTCCGCACTCTTGCCATCGGGGATCGCTGCGTCCGTTAGATGGAGAGTCGCCGTCGAAGCGGTGACAGTCGACTTCATTAAGCGACTCGTCGCTCTTCCCGGAGATCCAGTGCCACTTAGTGTTCGGCCCGCGGTCAATGGCGCGAGCGTCGTTCCCGCAGGGTTGGTCGTAGTCTTGGGAGATAACATCAAGAGTGCGGACTCCCGTAGTTGGGGATTCGTGCCGGCTGCAGATGTGTTAGGCGTTGTTCGTGCCAAGGTCTCGTAGCCGAATCGCAACTGCAGCGGTAGCACTGCTAGCAACAGCCGAGCTCATAGCAGTACTCGGCGCCTGTGCAGTCGTTGTGACACTGATAGTAGGTACACCGGTTGTAGAGGTGGTAGCAGTCGGTGCCAACGATGCAGCGGCACACCCGATAGGGGTCATCCGGAATACAGGCGGAGACGACAATCTCAGGCAGTACGGCCGATAGCACTCGGCCGATCGATCCACGCAGCGTGGTCATGTTTTCCTCACTTTCACACAGGTGTTCTGTGGTCTATGAACAGGCCCGGCGAAGGCCCACTACGCGCGCGGGCCTCCTTTCGTCAAGGGCTCAGCGCCCTTAAGACCCAGCCGCAGACCAATCCAAGAACAGTGCCTGCCTCCTCCGCGGCAGAGCGACACCTCGTGCACATCGCCACGGCACTTGACGAAGCGCTCGTGAGTCCGCACGCAAACAAACCCGCGTTCCGCGATATTTGCCGCAGCAGGAGAGTGAGCCACCAA
>Ga0070695_100000026_pt1 | contig 56720 bp, 48 predicted proteins | sample KBSK1252metaG_FD_65471 | JGI IMG/M metagenome (GOLD analysis project Ga0070695, IMG submission 65471) | Corn, switchgrass and miscanthus rhizosphere microbial communities from Kellogg Biological Station, Michigan, USA - KBS K1-25-2 metaG | ecosystem: Host-associated > Plants > Roots >...
ATGCTCGGCAAGTACCGCGTCGATGCCACCTTCAACCCGCAGAACCAGATTCAGCGCATCAAGACGACGGTCAACGAAAACGCGATGGGCGATTTCAACATCGAGCACGAATCGACCAACCAGCAGAGTTTCGGCAACATCAAGTGGCCGACGGCGTGGCACTCACACCAGGGCTGGGACGACAACTGGCAGTTCTTCAACCTGAGCACCGGTCACAACGCCTACGGCGGCAACTTCCCGAACGTGCAGCCGAACGTCTGCCCCGACCCCGTGCCGGTGCCCGAGCCCGTGCGGACGGCGACCTTCCCCACGACGGTGACGGCCGAGAGGATGGGGAACGGCATCTACCTGCTCGGTGGCGGCCCCGCCAACAGCTACATGGTGGAGTTCAAGGACTGGGTGGCGGTCTTCGAGGCGCCCGGCAGCGAGGAACGCAGCCTGGCGGTGATCGACCAGATCACCAAGCTGGCGCCCAACAAGCCGATTCGCTGGCTCATCACCTCTCACGCGCATTTCGATCACATCGGCGGACTGCGCACCTACGACCACATCGGCGCCACGATCATCGCGCACAAGAACAACATCGAGTTCCTGAACCACGACGTGCTGAACCATGACGTGCGGACCGTCAAGCCCGATATCGTGTCGTTGTACCCGCCAACCGAGCTCGCCGAGGGGTACAACTACGAGGCCATCCAGGAGAACTTCGTCATCACCGACGACACCCGGATCATGCACGTCTACTACGTGCAGCCGCTGAACCACGCGACCGGCATGTTGATGGCCTACCTGCCCGTCGAGCACATCGTGTTCGAGGCCGATCTGTTCGACACCTTCGAGCCGCCGCCCGCGATGCCGACGCGGGCCATGACCAGCTTCATGAACCAGGTGCATCGGCAGAAGCTGAACGTCGAAACGATCGCCCCGGTGCACGGAAAACCGGTTCCGTGGGCGACGTTCGTCAAAGCGATGGGTGCGGCCGGCAACCTGTGCGAAAGCCGCGGCAGCGGCGGTTCCGTCGCCATGGTGCCGTGTCCTCCGGGCCGATCTTCAGGTCAATAACGCCACGCTCGATCAGCGGGCGGGCTCCGGCCCGCCCGCTCCTCTGCCCGCGCCCCCTGCTGCTGTTGATACCGCGATAAATGTAATGGCCCGCCCCGTTTCGGGACAGGTCACGAGCGGCGATGTCATCCCTTCACCGCGAGTCGGATTAGGGATTTTTCCCGCCTGCTGCGTGGCTGTGATCTTGAACCGGCGGGGGTCGGCCGGAACGTTTGAACCAGGTTCAGACGCGACGTCCCTGGCGCGAGTCGGACTCCCCCCGTGTCGCAGGCTCGTTCCAGTCGTTATGTCTATTCGAGGTGCGATATATGGGAGTCGCCCATGCGTCCGCTCCGCGTCGATTCGTCCCAACCATCTTGATGGTGCTGGCGTGCCTTGCGGTCGCCAGGCGAGGAGACGCGCAAAACGTAATGGCCGACGGTGTGCCAGGCAAGGCCAGCCTCGTCGCGCCGACCGGCCCCGTCACGACCTCGACGCCGACGTTCACCTGGAATGCGGTGTCAACGGCCAGCTATTACCTCCTTCGCGTCACCGATCGGGACAACGTCATCGCCGACAGGTGGTACCGGCCCGATCAGGCAGGGTGTCCGGAGGGTACCGGCCTCTGCGAGGCAAGCCCGGGGGTGGTCGTGAAGGCGGGCGCTGCCAGTTGGCAGGTGCTGACGTGGAACGCTTCCGGCTACGGTCCGTGGAGCGACACGCGCAGCTTCCGGGTCGAAATTGCCGATCCGGCGGCCGCCGCTCCCGAGGCCCTGAACCCGATTGAAACGATGACCAACGCCCGCGCCCCCTATGAGTGGACCTCCGTTGCCGGAGCGTTGAGATATCGCCTCTCGATTCGCAATAACGGCGGCCCCGCGAACACCTTCTGGTTCACGCCGGCTGATGCCGGCTGCGATGCCGTCACCGTGTGTGCCGTCGTCCCCATGCTGCGGCTGACCAACGGCACCGTCGAGTGGATGGTGCAGGCCTGGACTACCGGCGGCTTCGGACCGTGGACGGAACCCGTGGCGGTGAGCGTCGAGATTCCACTCTCGATTCCGCTCGATCGGCAACTCGCCGCCGTCAAGCTGGTCGAGTACGGATGGGATCGTCCGACGCCTGCATTCGTCCACGATCACATTCAGGAGATGGAGCAGCGACCGTTCGACGGCGTGATCATGGGACTGCCCGACGGCGGCGGCGACGTCTTTCGTCCGGAGACCTGGAATCCGACCGCGCTCGCGCCCCAGATACCGATACTCGCCGACATTCAGACGCAGGCGTTCGACAGCAACTTCCTGGCGATGTATGCCACCTCGTCGATGGACTGGTACGACGATGACGATTGGGGTGTCGTGCTGCAGCACGCGGCCTTCATGGCGCGAGCCGCCCTCGAAGGTCGATGCAAGGGCCTGATGTTCGACCCCGAGCCGTACGGGCCGAGCCCGTGGGCCTACTCGCAACAGCCGCATGCCTCCCAGCATTCATTTCGCGAATACGAAGCCGTCGTCAGGCAGCGAGGGCGCGCCTTCATGCAGGCGCTGCAGCAGGAGTACCCGGCACTCGATCTCCTGATGCTGTCCGGCTACAGCTACTTTCTCCGTGCCGGCGTCGCGCGAGACGCCGATGCGCGGGAGAGGATCCTGAAGGACCACGGATGGGGGCTTCTGCCGGCGTTCCTGGACGGCATGCTGGAGCAGGCGGACCCCGACACCCGGATCATCGACGGCCAGGAACAGGGCTACTACTTCGAGCGTCCCGAGGATTTCGCATGGGGCTATCTGGACATTCGGGAAAGTGCCCGCTCGTGGGTCGCCCCGGAGTTTCGGGACGAGGTGTACCCGAGGAACGTCGAGATTGGGCAATCACTGTACCTTGACTGGATCTCTGGTTACTTCCAGACCTCCCCGCCGGGTGTGCCCGGAGGGTTGAGCGATGACCAGCGGGCGCGACTCGCGGAGCATCACACGTACTACGCGATGAAGAATGCGGACCGTTATGTGTGGGTCTACAGCGAGAAGATGAACTGGTGGACGGGCGAGCACCTGCCGCCCGGCGTGGAAGACGCGCTGCGCTCGGCAAAGCGCAAGTTCGGTGCGGATGAGAGCCTTGGCTTTGACCTGGATGCGATCACTCAAGGCGCACCGTGATGACGGGCGATCCCTTCGACGAGCGCAGAAGCGTGCAATCGGGCGCTCAGGATGGCTTCGGTGGTCAGAGGCCGATAGTCATTACAGCCCCGAGGGAGAGGGCTTACGTGACAAGGCCTTGCATCGCGGCGCTCGCCCTGTTCATCGCTGCCATCGCTTCGTCTCCCGTGCAGGCACAGACGGGTGGACGAATGCCGATCGGCACGAACGTGTCCGGGCTCGACGACTGGAGCGTCGAGTTCACGTTCGTCGATGCGTTCAAGCAATCGCGTCCCTGGTTCTCGGGTTCGGCGACGGCCTGGGAGGATCAGCGGCCACTCGACCTGGATGAGCACGGATGGGTGCGCTCGCTGCTGCCGGGACAGGTCGCGCGGACCCTCATGTTCTGGGACCTCAGTCGGACGCCTGGCCAGTACCCCGCAGGCAACTACACCGTCACCTATGAAGGTGAAGGACAGATCGAATACGGGCCTTCGGCACGGGTCATCGAACGGGCACCGGGCCGCGACGTCATCGATGTGGACCCCGCGCGTGGCGGCGGCATCGGCTTGTTCCTGACCGCCACCAATCCCTCCAACTACATTCGCCATCTTCACGTCACGATGCCCGGACGATCGGCCGCGGAACGCTTCAACCCGACGTTCGTCGAGCGTCTCGGGAACTTCCGCGCCATCCGCTTCATGAACTGGATGCTCGGGCAGACCAACAACAACATCATGCAGAGCCATTGGTCCGAGCGGCCGGTGCCGGACGATGCGCGCTGGACGTCGCGGGGCGTGCCCGTGGAGATCATGGTCGAACTCGCGAACCAGCTGCATGCGGATCCGTGGTTCACGATTCCCCATCTCGCGGACGATGACTACGTGCGGAGATTCGCGCAGATTGTCGCGGAGCAGCTCGACCCGACATTGAAGGTATACGTCGAGCATTCCAACGAAGTCTGGAACGGAGGCTATCCGCAGGCCCGCTACGCGCAGCAACGCGGCCTCGAGCTCGGTCTCAGTGCGAATCCGTCGGAAGCGCAGATCCGCTACCACGCACTACGGTCCAGGGAGATTTTCGGCATCTTCGAGGAGGTCTTCCCGGCAGAGCGCCTCGTGCGCGTCCTGGGATCGGCGGCGGCCGTTCCGGCGGCGACGCAGACGGCCGTGTCGTTCAGGGACACGCGCGCGCACACTGACGCGATTGCGATCGCGCCCTACTTCGGGATCCCGGCAACCGATCTGGCGCGGGTGCGGTCCATGACGGTGGACGATCTCCTGCGGGAGCTCGAGGCAACCTCGGTGCCGGCGGTGATGAATCAGGTTCGCCAGCACGTCGCCATCGGGCGCCAGCAGCAGCTGCCGGTCATCGCCTACGAGGGCGGACAGCACCTGGTCACGTGGGGTGCCGGCCCCCTACAGGGCGACCCCAGGCTCGAGGCGCTGTTCGACGCGGTGAACCGCGACCCGCGCTTCGGCGCGCTCTATTCGCGGTACCTGCAGAACTGGGCGGATGCAGGCGGCGGCCTGTTCATGCACTACATGAACTGCAACGTCTACGGCCTGTTCGGACGTTTTGGTTCTCTCGAGTATCTCGATCAGCCTCGAACCGACGCCCCGAAATACGACGCGCTTCAGCGGTGGATGGAAGGGCGCTGACGACCTCCCGGGCGCGCCTGGCTGGCGCTACAGTAGAAGACGACCATGAAGGCCCGGCTGGCCGCGGTTGCCTGTGCGGCTGCATTCGCCGCGGTGTTGATATCGCGACTGGCTGCCGCCGGGGGCGAGCTCCCCGACACGTTCTTTGACGAGCGCAGCGCTCCCGCCGTCGCGTACGCCACCCAGCGGCCGCACGATGCCATCGCGCAACTGAACGACCGGCTCGCCGCTGGGTCGGTGTCACTCCCCTTCGTACCGGTCAGCGGTTATCTACCCGCGGTGTTGAATGCCCTGCGCATTCCCGTGGAGTCGCAGCTGGCGGTCTTCTCGAAGACCAGTGTCCAGGCCGGCCTCATCAGCCCTGCGAACCCGCGGACGCTGTTCTTCAACGACAACGTGGTCGTGGGGTGGCCACGAGGCGGGTTCATCGAAGCGGCGTCGGTTGACCCGCGTCTCGGCGTCATCTTCTATCAACTCGATCAGCGCGTCTCCGCGGCTCCCCGATTTTTTCGCCGGCGCAGTTGCACCAGTTGCCACCAGTCGCTGGAGGCGACGCTGTCCATTCCGGGGATGCTCGTCCGCAGCGAGGCGACACGTGCGGATGGCCGTACGATGCGGCAACTGGGCCGCGACGTCATCGACCATCGGCTTCCCGTGAGCAAACGATGGGGTGGCTGGTATGTCACCGGCCGCAACGTCGGCATCGCCAGCCTCGGGAACGTGATGCTCGCCGAACCCGTGGGGACTGATGCGCCGGAGGCGCAGACGATTGCGTTGACGTCGCTCGAGGGCAGGTTCCCGCTGGAGGGGTATCTCTCCGCGCACAGCGACATCGCTGCGTTGATGGTGTTCAGCCACCAGATGCACATGACGAACCTGCTCGCGCGGATGTCGTGGGAGACCCGGGCGGCGGAGGGACGTCCGGATGCGGCAGCCCTGGTCGATTCCGTCGCGCGCGATCTCGTGGACTACATGCTGTTCATCGACGAACCCGCGCTGAGCGGCCGTCTCGAAGGCGGATCGGGCTTCGCCGAATGGTTCGCCGCCCAGGGCCCCGCCGACGGCCACGGACGTTCGCTGCGTCAACTGGACTTGACGCACCGGCTGCTGCGCTTCCCGTGCAGCTACATGATTTACACCGACGCCTTCGACGCGTTGCCCGTCACGGCTCGTGATGCCATCTACCGTCGAATGTGGACCGTGCTCGCGGGTCAGGAACGGGAACCCCGCTACGCGCGCCTGACGCCCTCCGATCGACAGGCCATCATCGAGATTCTTCGCGACACAAAAAAGGGTCTGCCCGATTACTTTCGATAGCGGTCGTTCACTGTGGGTCGAGCTCCATCAGCCAGACGTCGCCCCTGAAGTCGCCGAGCACGAGGACGATCTGATCGGGCGTCGCGATGGGCGCCATGCCTGGCAGGTACGCGGGCATCATCATCTCGTGTGATGCATAAACGGCCAGCGACTCGCCGTCCACCAGTCCTGAATCAGCAACGAAACGCCGCGCGCGAATCGCGGTGCGAACCATCGGGTTGCTGCCGATGGGCGTGTAATACAGCAGTCGCCCGTCCGCGGACCAGAACGGATACGTCGCGGCCCGATCCACGACCATCCACTCGGGCTCTGGAATCGGTTGTCCCCGGAACGGACACACGCACACCGTGGGCGGCTCCCCCGGGCGCGACGCTTCGAACGCGATCCAGCGTCGATCCGGCGACAATCGCGAATTGGTGATCGACCGGTCGGGGCTCGTCACCACCTCGAGCTGGTCTCCGGTTTCGATGTCGATCATCGCGATCGAGTTCGGGCGCCCGATGCGCTGGATCACGAGGCGGCGTTCGTCCACCCACTCGCGCGGACGTCCCCCGCAGTCCTCACTCACCTGGCGCCACGTCCCGTCCGACAGGGCGATGACGAAGACGGGCCGCAGCGCGCGCTCGCCGGCGGGCGTCCTCGTGCTGTACGCGAGTTGCATGCCGTTCGGCGAGATCGCCGGGTCCCACTTCGCGCCGGGGGGCCCTTCGCTGACAACCCGTTCTGAACCGGCGTGGAGATCTCTCAGGAACAGCTCCGCCTCCCCGAGGCGGACCGAGCAATAGGCCAGCGTTCGCGCGTCGCTCGTCAAGGACAGGTAGCCGAGAATCCCCGGGCCCCGCGTCAGGCGGCGCAGAACTCCATGCGCGACCCCGCTCGCGGCATCGAGCGCCACTGACCACAGGTTCGCGTCTGCGCGGACCCTCATGAACGCAAGGTGGCCCGCGGCCACAGTGGGAAGCCACTCGGATTCGCTGCCGTCCGTCAGCCGCTGCGGCGCACCATCGGGCTGAAACGTCGTGGGCACGATCCGCTGCCGGTAAAGGCTGACGCCTTGAGCGCCAGCCGCCGAGACCACCAGGGAGTCACCCGTCCACGCGACCCCGGTGGGCACCCCGAACATCCCTGCCCCGCGGAAGAGCCGGACCACATTCGTGTTCGTCGGCGACCTGCCATCGGTCGGCACGATCCACCAGTCCGCCTCGATGGACGGATCGGGACGCGCGTGGATGACGACCGATCGATGGTCGGGACGCCACGCCACGCAGGTCACATCCCTCAGTTCCGGCGCAACGGTGCGACCGTCGGCGCCGTCACGGGCCGTGATGCGGACTCCCGCGGCATCGCGCGGAATGGACGCGAGCCACTGACCGTCGGCTGACATGACGCCGCAGGTGGCGCCTCGCTGCAGCAGGCGCGGTTCGCCGCCGAGCGTGGGCACCTCGTAGACGTTCGGACCGGCAGCGTCGCTGGCCGTGAACAGGATTCGCGTGTCGTCGGCCGAGAACGAGAGATGCGAATACGCCTGCTCACCGTTGGTCAACCGGAGCGCGGTGCCGCCAACCTGCTGGATCCAGATCTGCGGCGTCATGCCGTCCTGCCCCCCGTCGGAGACATACGCGGCCAGCCGTGCGTCGGACGACAGCGCCGGCCAGTTGGTCATCGCTGACGTCCGCGTCACGCGTCCGAGACGGGGTCCGGCCGGCGCGGCCGCCACGTCAGAGGTCGCGGGCGTGGCGAGCGTGACGCGCCGGCTCTCCCACCACGCCTTCAGCTCCTCCCGCCGCGCGTAGATGGTGCCGCGCTTGTCGTGGGCGAGGCGATGCACCGGCAGCCCCTCCTCACGCTCCCATCGCTGCACCGTGCGGATGCCGCGACCGAGATAGGCGGCAATTTCCTTCCAGGAGTCGAGCCGATCCTCGGGAGACTGACCGCGGTCGTGCATGGGCACGAAAGGATAGCGCAGACACACGCCAAAAGACGCCACGCGCTCCCTGGCATGTCGTGACGCTTGAGCGCCAGGACACCGCGCCGGACACTGGTCTCGCGTTCGATGCCGAGCGCGATTCAAGGAGGTGCGTTGTGAAAGAGCTGTTCCTCGTTCTCTTCAGCGTGACGCTGCTCGGCAGCGTCGCCATCGCGGGGCAATCGAAACACGAATCCCTCCAGGGGGCATGGCAGACGGTGGAAATTGCCATGACCGGACCTGGCGCCCGCACCATCGCCATTCCCGAGCCCAGGGCGAACCTGATCGTCTTCACGGCCAGGCACTACAGCCAGCTCCATCTCGACGCCGAAGGCCCGCGACCCGCCTTGGCGGATGCGACGACGGCAAGCGCCGACCAGCTGCGTGCGGTGTGGGGGCCCTTCGCCGGCGACGCCGGTTCGTACGAGGTGCACGACGGCGTGATCACGATGCGGCCGGTGGTCGCCAGGAGCCCGTCGGCGATGGCTCCCGGAGCCTTCACCACCTATGCCTACCGGCTGGACGGCAACACGCTGTGGGTGACCTTCCAGAAGAACCAGGATGGTCCCATCGTCAACCCCGTCACGATCAAAGCCGTGCGCGTCGAATGACCCCGCGAGCTTACGAAGGAGACATCTCATGACCAGAACGCTTGTTGCCGACGACGTGCAGACGTTACGCGTCGAACGTGAATTCGAGTTTGGCCGCGTCGCACAAGGGGCCCTGATCGCGGCCGGCACCGCAGCGTGTCTGAACCTCCTGGTGTACCTGGTCGCGCGCGCGGCCGGGGTCACGTTCACAGGACGCTTCAATGCGGCCGCGCCGGAGACGGTGGTCGCCCTGACCGACGTCGTGGGGGCGTCGATTGTCTGGGTCGTGCCCGCTGGCGCCGGCCTCCTCCTCTTGAACCGCTTCATGGAGAGACCGTCGACAGTCTTTGTGAGAGGGGCGGTCACGTTCGGGCTCCTGTCCGTCGCCGGTCCGTTCACGTTCCCTGAGGCGGCGCTCGGAACGAAGCTCGCGCTCACGACGATGCACCTCATCCTCACGGCGGCGATCGTGGGAGCGATCGTCGTCCGGGGACGCACGCCACGCAGTGTGCCGTGATGACTTCGATCCAGCGGTGACGCCTACCCGCTCGAGCCCGATTCGCCGTCGAGCCACTGATGGCAGCTATCTGGCGCCCGAGTTTCCGGGTCTCAGGGCTTGGCCGTAAAGATCTGATCCAGGCGCGCCGGCGTGTTGGCAACCCGCTCGAGACGCGGATACTTCAGGCCGTCGTGGTAATCGAAGCGAACGGTCCGGTATCGATCGCCGATCTTCAGGAGCACTTCGATCGGCGCACTGCCGCCCTTTGCAGCCGTGATCGCGTTCTTCAGCAGGTCGGCCGTGTAGGTGACCCCGTTCACGGCGGTCACCTGCGCGCCGAGCGTCAGGCCCGCCTTGAAGGCCGGGCCATCCCATCGCACGTCGGTGATGCGCCCGTCGCGCGCGAGCGCGATCCCCAGCGAATACGTGAGGTCGGTCGCACCGCGGCGCGTTTCGCCGGCCCTCCAGTAGTCGGTGGGCGTCTCGCTGTACACGAGCGAGTAGCCGCCGCGTTTCAGGCCGTCGAGCGGACCTCCGGGACCATGGCTTTCCAGGCGCGCCTTCAGGAACGCGGCCCAGTCGTACGGCTCGACGGTGTTGAGCGCCGCCACGATGTCGTCGAAGGTGTAGGTGGTGATGACGAAGCTGCCGTTGTCGATGCCGAAGAAGGCGCGGGCGAAATCGTCGAGCGACCGGCGGTCCTTCGAGCGCTCGCGGATCAACGTGTCGGCGTCGAGCCAGATCATCTGGCCCTCGGAGTAGTAGTCTTCGCTGCGCGCCCAGCTGCGCCACGGCAGCGGCCGCCGCATCGCGTCGATCGGGTCGTTGGTGGTGTCGGCGAGCGCCTTCCATGTCCGGCCGGCACGCGCCGCGTCGTAGGTCGCCGCCGTCGCCGCCAGCGCATCGAGCGCCTGCTGCCTGGTCATCATGCCGGAGCGCGCTTCGAGCACGTAGCCCCAGTACTGCGTCTGCCCTTCGTAGACCCACAGCAGGCTGTCGCGCATCGGCACGTTGAAGTTCGGCGTCCACAGGTCGGCCGGCCGGCGGAATTTCCCGTTCCAGGAATGCGTGAATTCGTGCGCGAGCAGATTGCGCACGTCCGGGCTTCGATCCCATTCCGTGAAGTAGCCCGGAATGGTCCCGTCCTCGCTCGACTGGTGATGCTCGAGACCGATCCCACCCAGCTTGTCCGAGAGCGAGAACAGGAAATCGTAGTGGCTGTAATGGCGGGCGCCGAACAGCTTGTACGCCTGCTGCACCAGCGCGCGATGGACCTCCAGCTGTTCGGCCTTCACTTCGAGCAGCTCCGGACGATCCGCAGCAATGTCGAGGCGAACAGGTGCCGCGCCGCCGGGATCGAGCTCGAGCCGCTTGAAGTACCGGCCGGCGAGCATGGGCGAGTCGATCAGCGTCTCGTAGGGGACCGCCTTGAACGTCGTCTCGCTTCCGTTGGCCGACTGCGTCTCGAGCGCGGTCGCGAACTGCCATCCATCGGGGAGACGCACGCTCGGCTCGACGGTGATCTGCCGCGCAAAAAAGCCGGCAGGATACAGCGTCGTCGACGTCCACTGCAGGCTGAGCATGTCGGGCGTCATCAGCATGCGCCCCTCGTTGCCCTCGACCGGCGACGTGAACTGGAAATCGAGATCGAGTGCGTTTGCGGCCGCAGGCACGTTGACGTGGAACGCGAACACCTGCACCGGGTCACGAACCCATTCGACGCGCTTGCCTCCGGCGCGCACGACGAGGCCGGCGAGCAGGTCGGCGCGCCCGACCGGCGAATGGTGACCGGGCCACCATTGCGGGTAGAGCAGCACAATCGGCTGCCCGCCGCGCACGGGGACGGTCTCGTGGATCGAGAAGATGTGCCGCTCGATGTCCGTGGCGTCCACCTGCACCTGGATGGTGCCGGGGTATGGCGCATCCACCGGCGCCGCAATCGGCGGCGGCATCGGCACCGGCTGCGGGCCCGGCGACTGGGCGAGGACGAGGTAGCCGCACGCGAGCGACAGGCATGCGGAGAGACACATGCGATGGAATAATCGGGCGCTGAACACAGGCACCGAAGGCTAGCTCTCGAGTGTCCTCGATGGCGTAGCGTGCGCGATCGGGCGAATCGTCACCCTACTTCGTCGAGTTGGCGTTCTCCGGGGCGACACCAAGCACGATGAGGACCGCATAGTCCTGCTTGTTGCAGCCGGCGACGCTCGGCATCGGGCGTCCCGGCGCCACTCGAAATTCCGACTGGGGAGCCTTTTCCGGCGAGCATGAGTTGGGGCTCGTCGGCGTGTAGCGCGCCGACCGGCAGGCCAGGTGCGTCACGTCATACAGCGTGGCCCTGTCACTCAGCTCCCAGCGCTGATTGCCGTCCTTGTCCCGGGGATGGACGGTCAACACGGCGGTCACCTCGCGGTCGCCCGTCACCAGGTACTTTCCCGGAGCAAGCGGGAACGTCGGCTTCTCCATGATGAGGCCGTGCTCCTCCAGCCACCAGTCCTTGCTGTCGAACTCCCATTTGGCCGGCGCAACCCCACCCAGCTCGATCAACCGCTGATAGCGGGTCAGTGGCACGCCTCTGGGGCCCGGATCGACACGCCACAGCCCCCACGTCTGTGCGTTGTTCCCCGACTTCGCCGCCGGGTCACCCAACGCCGCGATGAACTGCGGGGCCACGCGCGTGAACTTCGTCTCGTCAACACCCGCCCCGTGAACCGGCGGTGCGAAGGCCGTCAACACCCCTACGACTGCAACGGTGCGGAGTACGTCGCGCATAAGGCTCACCTTTCTATCAGTGCTGGTGTATCCGCCGACGAGTATAGCGCCGTTGGCGACGGAAGCTACCTAGGTGGCATACGCCTGTTGGCGGAGAATCGACCGATGCCGTCTCACGAGCTGTCCATCGTGATTCCGGTGCTCGACGACGTCGAGCCGCTGCGACGGCTGCTGGCGGACCTCCCTGCCGATCCACGGATCGACATCGGCATCGTCAATGGCGGCGCGCCGGACGAGCGGCTGACGGCCATCTGTCGTCGGCCGGACGTCCGGTTGCTGGCGTCGCCGCCGGGCCGAGGGCGCCAGATGAACGTCGGAGCGTCGGCGGCGGAGGGCCGCTGGATCGTGTTTCTACACGCCGACACTCGCTTGCCGCCGCAGTGGTTCGACGAAATTCGCCGGGCCAGCGCCGATCCGGCGGTTGTCGGCGGCAGCTTTCGATTCCGGCTCGACTCCAGCGCGTGGCAGGCGCGATTGATCGAGCGTGCCGTCGAACGGCGTGTCCGCTGGCTCGATCTTGCGTACGGGGATCAGGCGTTGTTCGTCCGTCGCGACGTCTTCGACGCGATGGGGGGCTATCGCGAGTGGCCGTTGATGGAAGACGTCGAGTTCGTACGTCGGCTTCGCCGGGCCGGCAAGCTGTATCACTCGACGCAACCGGTGCTCACGTCGGCACGACGGTGGGAGCACGACGGCTGGTGGCGAAGGAGCGCGAAGAACGTGATGCTCCAGGCCCTGTTCTTCGCCGGAGTCGCGCCGGAGCGGCTGGTCGGTTGGTATTCGCACCCACCACGGCGATCCAAGCAGGCGGCGCTCGTCGTCATGGCGCGCGTCCCGTCCGGCGGGGCGGGTAAGTCTCGACTGGCCCGCGATCTCGGCGGTGACTATGTCGAGCTGAAAACGGCGCTTCTGCTGGACACGCTCGACGCCGTCCGGGGCGTCGCGGACGCGGATCTGTTCGTCGCGGTCGAGCCCGCCGACTCGATCGGCGACATGCGCGCGCTGGTCGGCGACGGACTCGAGTTGTTTCCGCAGGAGGGCGATACCCTCGGCGACCGGATGCGCAACGCATTCGAACGGCTGTTCGTCGCCGGCTACTCCACCGTCGTGATGATCGGGTCGGATCTGCCCTCGCTGCCCGCCTCTCACGTCGCGCAAGCATTCGAATACCTTCGCGACCGCCCGGATGCTGTCGTCATTGGGCCCGCGAGTGATGGCGGGTATTACCTGATCGGAACGCGCCGCCTCTGGCCCGCGCTGTTCACGTCGATTCCATGGAGTACGGCCGACGTGCTGAAGACGACAACGAGCGTTGCAGAGACGTGCGGCCTGACGGTGTCGTTCGTCTCCCCGTGGCACGACGTCGACACGCTGGACGACCTCCGGCGTGTGCTGCGCGATGCGCACGGCGCGACACGAACGCGCGCGTGGGCGCTGCGCGTGTTGGGTTCAAAGGGTTCAATCGGTTCATTGGGTTCCCGTTCGTAGGTTCTACGGCGCCAATTCGCTCACCGTTGATGCACGTCCGTGCGGCTCCGGCTCGCCGTTGCCGGGAAACGCCCGCCAGGGCCGCTGCTCACCGAACGGCAGCGCGAAGCTGTTCGCGAGCGTCACGTCCGCTGGCGCCGGGTAGGCCGGGACGCCGATCGTAATGACCTGCTGAGGGACGTCCAGCCGCAGGGTGCCGTGCAGGTAGTCCCACACGGTCAAACCGCTGGACCAGTTCGACCCCGTCTCGTCGGGGACGATCGAATGATGAATGCCGTGAATGCGCGGCGTCACGACGACGCGAGCCACGAGCCGCTCCACGTCAATCGGCAGTTCGACATTCGAGTGGTGGAAGAGAATCGAGAGGAGGACGATGTTCTGCCAGAGCAGGAGCGCGTCGGGTGGAACGCCGATGGCCGCCACCTGGAGCGCGCGCCACGGGATCGAGAGCGCGAGCTCGCCGGCATGGAACCGGAGTGCGGTCGACGCATCCAGGTCGCGATCGACATGATGAACCAGGTGGAACCGCCACAACCAGGACACGCGGTGCGTGAGGACGTGCCACACGTACAGCGTGTAGTCGAGCAGGACGATTGCCAGGATCACGTGCAGCGGCCGTGGCAGGCGACAGAGATAAAGGAGCCCGTACCGGCGCCGCTCGACCACGTTCGCGAGCGGCTCGACGACCGGTCGTTCGAGCAGATTGACCGTCGCCGCGGCCGCGCCCGCGAACACGATGTTGCGCGACACGTGACGCCACTTCGCTTCGCGGACACGCCGCAGGGGATGACGCCGTTCGAGGGCGATAAGCGCCAGGAACGCCCCACCGACAACGACGGGCGCGAGCACGCGCCACCAGGACGTGCGCTTCATCACACGGCTATCTATCATAGGAGACAGGGCATTGCAGGTGGACATGGTGACGAGTGCGGCCGCCGTCGAGTTGCGACACCTCGACAACCTCTGGCTCCAGGTCACCGGGACCCACTGCAACATCGACTGCCGTCACTGCTTCAACAACAGCGGCCCGCGCGCAACAACGTTCGGCCACATGACGTTCGAGGCGGTGACGGAGGCGATCGCGGCGGCGGCGGCGCGCGGCGTGCGCGACATCTATTTCACGGGCGGAGAGCCGTTCCTGCATGCGCAGCTGCTCGATATGATCGCGTGTGCGCTCGCGGTCGCGCCGACGACGGTGTTGACCAACGGCACGCTCATCAGCGATCGGATTGCGGATGCGCTCGCGAGCCTCGCCACCGCGGCGCGGTACTCGCTGGAAGTGCGCGTCAGTCTCGACGGATATACCGAGGAGATGAACGACGCGATCCGCGGGCCTGGCGTGTTCCGCCTCGCGCTTGCGGGGGCGGTCAGGCTGGCGCGGCGCAACCTCCTGCCGCTCGTCACCGTCGTTCGAACGTGGGATGACGCGAGCGAGCTGGCGACGCTCGCCGGGTTCGCGCGCGTGCTGAAGGAGGCCGGCTGCGATCGACCGCGCATCAAGGTGTTGCCGGCGCTGCCGCTCGGCCGCGAGTTGACTCGCATCGCCGGCTTGCAGCGGGACGAGTGCGTGACGACCGCGATGCTCGACGGCTTCGACCGAGATCTGCTGATGTGCTCGCATTCGCGCCTGGTCACGGACCGCGGTGTGTGGGTGTGCCCCTTGCTCGTCGAGCAGCCTGATGCGCAGCTCGGAGCGACACTGGACGAGGCTCGGAGTTCGTACGAGCTGCGGCACCAGGCGTGCGTCACGTGCTACCGGTACGGGACCTTCTGCGGCAATGTCAGCGGGCAGATCGAAGGTCCCGACCTGGCGGTTGCGCCGGAGGCGCGGTGATGCGCCTCGCGCTGATGGGCGGCATCTACAGCAACTCACGCGCGCTCGAGACGGCGCTCTCCGACATCGCGCGGCGGCAGATAGACGGCACGTTCTGCCTCGGCGATCTCGGCGCCTTCGGACCGTACCCCGACCGGGTCTTTCCGCTCCTGCAACAGGGGGGCGTGCTGTGCCTGCAGGGGAACTATGACAATTCGCTGGCCGGCGGGCTCGCCGACTGCCAGTGCGGCTATACCGACCCGCGCGACAACCACTTCGCGCGTCTGAGCTACGACTACACGTTCCGGCAGACGTCGCCCGCCCACAAAGCGTGGCTCGGCACGCTACCGATGTCGCGGCGGCTCGAGGTGAACGGGACGCGGCTGCTCCTATGCCACGGGTCCCCGCGCAAGATCAACGAGTTCCTGTGGGAATCGACCAGCCCGGACGCGTTCCTCGCCTATCTCCTGGACGAGGCTGGTGTGGACGTGCTGTGCGTCACGCACACCGGCATCAAGTGGCATCGCGATCTTGGCGGCGGGCGTCACGTGGTCAACGTCGGAGTGCTCGGCCGGCCGGAAAACGACGGGACGCCGCGCGTGTGGTACGCGCTGCTGACGATCGGTGACACGGTCGGCGTGGAATTCATTCCGGTTCAGTACGACCACGAGGCGCTCGCGGCGGATATGCACGCCGAGCGCCTGCCCGGCGAGTTCATCGAGACGATCCGCTCCGGGTGGTGGACGACCTGTCTCGAAGTGCTGCCGCAGAAAGAGCGCGCGCGGGGACGTTTCTAACGCGTCGACGCCTATCTGACCCCGCTGGCAAATCCGTACTGATTGTTCTCCTGGCAGACGTATTCCATCAGCTCGTCGCCCGGTTGCACCAGCGTCGCCTGAAAGGTCACCGTGAACGGCCGCGAGTAGGCGCCCGGATCGTCGATCGTCACCTCGCGCACCAGGTGGCCTGCGTCCACACGCGTCCACCGCTCGATCGTGTGCAGTTGCTCGGTATGCGGCGTCGCGCGTCGATCGAACCAGAACTTGTCGTTGAACCCGACGGTGTCGATGACGAGGCTGTCCTTCTCGTACCAGCCGATGGAATGACCGAACCAGGTTGGTTCGAGGTCAGCCGGATGCTTGCGGCCGTCGAGGAAGACCTGGCGGAACGAGCCCATCCACTCGGACATGATGTACATGTGCGTCGGCTTCTTGTGCGTGTAGTTCTGGATGAACCGGAACGGATACGGGCTCGTCCGCAGCAGGCCGAGCGGCAGGCACCAGTTCACAGGATCATCGGTTGGCTGGCGGGACGCCATGAGCGCCTTCGCGGCAGGCAGCAACGGCAATTCCCCGCCGCCGTTCAATCGCTGCGCGATGCTGTCGCCGCCGCCCGGTACCAGGACCCAGGCGCCGTCGCCCAGGTCGATCGTTCCGTCCGGCAGGCGAGGCGGCGGCCCGGTCGGCGGAGACGGGCGCTTGACCTCCTGGCCCAGCGCGTTGACCGGCCCGAGGGCGCCGACAGGATTTCCTGTCGCGTCCCGTTGAACCTGCGCCTGCTCCTGCGCCGCGGCAGGCGGCCCGGTCAGCAGCGGAAGCACCACGGCCAGAACCCCGACGACCGTCAGCAGCGTGCGCATATCGACCTCCTATCGATCGGGGCGCGAGCCTAGCGCCGGCTTCCAGGAATGTCAACGCGTGTATTTCCTGAGATTGTTGAAGCCCACGTCCGCCGCGTAGATGTTGCCCTGCGCATCCACGGCGATACCCGACGCCGACGTTCCGGTGTCGGTCATCTTGCTCAGATCGCCGGGATCGGGAATCAAGTATTTCAGCTCGCCTGTGATGGCGTTGCCGATCACGATCGCCCTGTCGTTGGGGCCGGCCGTCGGCCGGAGAGCGGTCTCGCCTGGAGCCACGCTCTCGTACGTGGCACCGATGTAGATGTTGTCATTGCTGTCGACATAGACCGAGCTCGGCTGACCGAACTGCGTCCAGGCGGCGATGAACGTGCCGTCCTGATCGAACACCTGCACGCGATTGTTCTGGCGATCGGCCACGTACACGTACCCTTTCGAGCCGCCAACATAGAGGTCGTGGGGTTCACGGAAGTTGCCGGGCTCCGATCCCATGCGTCCCCAGGTCTTGATGAACTTCCCGTCTTTCGTGAACTTCACGATGCGCGCGCTGTTCGACGTGTTGCGTGCATGGCCGTCCGACACGAAGATGTCGCCGTTGGCGCCGATGGCGACGCCCGTCGGGCGATCGAACACGTCCGGTCCATCGCCGCCCACCCCGGGCTTGCCGAGCGTCATCAGCAACTTGCCGTCGGGGCTGATCTTGAGAACGGTCTGACCCATCATCACGCCCTGCGCGGTCTTCGCGGGCATGCCGAGAATCGTCGCCTGGTCGTTCGTGTCGGTCGTCCAGAGGTTCCCGTCTTTGTCCACGGTGAACCCGTGCGGATGCGCGAAGAGGCCGACGCCGAAGCTTCGAATCAGGCGTCCGGCGGGGTTGAACTCCAGGATCGGCGGGTTGGCGTCGCCGCGATTGAGGCACGTCGCATCACCGTTGGGCTTGTCGTTGAAGCAGCGTTGAAAGACCCAGATGTTGCCGTTCGGTGCGGCGTGCACCCGGATGACTTCTCCCCATTTCTTCCCGTTCGGTCCCTTCATGCTCGCGGGAAGCGCTGGCCAGTCCGGCACGAGGCGATAGGGATTCGGCAGCGCCGGTTTTGGCACAGGCGCTTCCCTGCTCGCCTGGCCATTCGCGGTCGCGACGACCGCAGCCGCACAAAGCGCGGCGATCGCGAATGGGGAGATCGGGAATCGAGAGAGAATGCGACTCGAAGTTGGCACAGAGCATCTCCATCGAATCGGGTGTCAGGGGGAGGCGGATTGGTGACACGTATTCTATGCGCGCGCCGACCTCCGTGACGCGACTTCCCGCGCCAACCGCGCGAGCGCACGGCTGATGGCGACATAGGTGGCGCCCATCGAGGAGAACCCGAACTGCCGCCTGATTTCCGCCGCAGGCTTCAGATGCTCGATGCGGGCGACGATCAAATCGCGGTCCTTTGAGCGGAGACGACCCAGTGCGGCTCGATACTGCGCCTCGATCTCGGACTCGAGCACCGAGTCGAACGGCGTCCTGGACGCCGGCGACCGGAGTTCGTGCTCGCTCGGCATCTCCGCCAGCATCGGCTGGCGCCTCGTTCGACGGAGGTGGTCGCACACCAGGTTGAGAAGGGCCCTTCGCATGTATCCCTCCACCGCGAAGGGATGTCTCACGTCGAAGGCGCCGCGTTTCGACAGCATGCGACACGCGACCTCCTGTACCAGATCGCACGTATCGAGGTGTCCCCGCACGGCCGGTGGCAGCCGGCCATGAGCCCACTTGCTCACCGACGGCAGACACTCCACGACCATCGCTTCCAATTCCCGCGCATCCATAATGCTCCTCCTGCCTGTGACTTCGACAAGGGCGCTGTCTGGATATGCGGGATTCGGAGGAGAAGAGTGGCAACGGCCCGGCGGCTACCCTGCCATCGCCGGGCCGATCGCTCGATGGCGGCGCCTACTTCACGGTGTAGGTCTTGCTGAAGTTGTTGCGCGTGTTCGTGATCGTGAACCGGCCGTTGGCGGCAACAGTGGCCGTGATCGTATTGCCGGCATCGCCCGCGCCTTCGTCCAGGTTCGCGATCATCTCGGGCGCGGTGTTGTGGGCCGGGTCCGGATCGAGCAACGACTTGTGGACCTGCCAGACGCCTTCGATGCCCGGCAGCTTCGCCAGGCGCAAGTACGAATGCGTTTCGTACGGCGTGTAATTGGCGTTGATGATCTTCGTGCCCTCGACCTTCTGGCCGAGCCCCTTGCGCGGCCCGTTGTTGAGCACGATCACCTGCGGCTTGACCGCGCTCAGCAGCGCCGGCGCCCCTGAATTGTCCAGTGAGCCATGGCGGTTGATGGTGTACAGGTTGACGTGCCCCAGCTTGTTCACCGGGCAGGCCAGCTCCATCTCGCGCGACCAGTCGGAATCGGCCAGGCTCGCGAACTTGAAGTTGTTGTAATTGATCGACAGCGCGACCATGCGGACGTTCTCCGGCGGCGCCGGCGCTTGCCGCGGGGCATCGGCACAGAGCGGATTCGGCCCGCCGCCATTGATCGGGTTGGCGATCACCGGGCCCTCCGACACCAGCACGCGCACCTGCACACCCTTGAACGGGATCGTGTCTCCGGCCTTCAGGATCGTGCGGTTGGGGCCGGCGATCCTGACATACAGGTCGTGCCGCGCCTTGTCAGCGGCCTCGACGCCGTCGCCGTGATCGTAGAACCTGCCGAGCGGGATCATCTTCGACAGCGCTTCGAGGCCGCCGACATGATCGCCATGCCAATGGCTGATCACGACATGATCGATCTTCGTCAGGCCCGCCTTCTGCGCGGCGGCAAAAATGCGCTTCGCATCGCGGTCGTTGTCTGGAAAACCCGTGTCGAACAGCAGCGATTCCCCGGCCGGCGAGACGAACAGCGTCGAGGCGCCGCCTTCGACATCGATCCAGGTGATTTTCAGATCGCCCGACTGGGCGGTCAGGGCTGTGCCTGCCGTCAGCGTGAACGCGGCAATGGCGGCGAAAACAAAGCGCTGCATGGGTGTCCTCGCTTGTGCCCGGGCCTCACGTGTCGTGAGGCACCCGATGGCCCGCGAGGCTAGCACAAAAAGGTCAGGCGTACCTCCCATAGGCCACGAAGGCCGCCATCACACCCATCGCGACCACCCAGACCAGCGGGTTGGTCGCAGCCAGTTGCAGCGAATATCGCGCGTACAGGGCGGCGAGGACGATGCTTTCCACCGCGAGCGCGGCGGCGGCGAGCGGAGTTAGGACCGGCATCCACTTCAAAGCGGCCGGGACGAGCAGAAGGACCCCGCATAGGATCTCGAATAGGCCGAGCGCCGCCCACCCCTCGCGCGGGAGCGCGCTCGTGGTCGGCACCTTCGCGAGCTCCTCGAACATGAACACTTTGTATGCCCCACCCGCGAGCGACAGCAGGGCGAGCGCGACCTGGGGGACCCACAAGAGAACGTTCATCGGTGGAGGCTCCTTTGCCAAACCTTCGACGTCTGTCACATTCGCGACATCGCGTCCGTCAGTACCATGACGGACCGTAACAGAGGAATGTGACAGATGCCGGGAGATACGAAGGAACGCCGTCAAGGCGTTCCGGGAGATACCGAGCGGCTCGCCCAGCAATTCGAGCAGCACCGCCGCCACGTGCGGGCGGTCGCGTATCGCATGCTCGGCTCGATCAGCGAGGCGGAGGACGCCGTCCAGGAAACCTGGCTGCGATTGAGCCGCACGGATGTCAGCGGTGTCGACAACCTGCGGGGATGGCTGACGACGGTCGCGGCGCGCGTGTGCCTGGACATGCTGCGCGCGCGGGCATCGCGCCGGGAGGCTCCCTTGGACGTGCACGTGCCGGATCCAATCATCCGCGCGATCGATCGCCGCGACGAAGGGCCCGAGGCGGACGCCATGCTCGCCGACTCCGTCGGCCTGGCGCTGCTCGTCGTCCTGGAGAAGCTCGAGCCGGCGGAACGGCTGGCGTTCGTGCTGCACGATGTGTTCGGCATGAGCTTCGAGGAAATCGCGCCCGTCGTGGATCGATCGGCCGTCGCCGCGCGTCAGCTCGCGAGCCGCGCGCGCCGGCGCGTCCAGGGCCAGGCGCCGGCGGCAGAGGCGGACCTGCGGAAGCAGCGCCTCGTCATCGATGCGTTTCTCGCCGCCGCCCACGATGGCGACTTCGAAGCGCTCGTCGCCGTGCTCGACCCGGATATCGTGCTGCGGGCTGACGGTGGGGCGGTGACGGGCATGTCGCGGCTCGTACGTGGAGCCCGGGCCGTCATGGCGCAAGCCGCGGCGTTCTCGAAGATCGCGTTGTCCAATCAGGTCGTCCTGGTGAACGGCAACATCGGCGTCGTGACGCGTCTGCCGGATGGAAGCCTGTTTTCCGTGATCGGCTTCACGATCGCGGGCGGCAAGGTCGTCGAGATGGACATCCTGGCCGATCCAGACCGTCTCAGCCGGCTCGATCTGTCGGCGCTCGAGCGCTGAACGGCAACCGGTCTCGAGCGTGATGCCGCGGCGATGCCGCGGACGCGCGGCGCTATGCGATCGAACGCCTGCTGGCGCGCGCCGGCGCGGACATCCAGTCCCACCGCCCGTTCAGCACCACGAGATCGAGCGCGCCGGTGATCAGCGGCAGCACGGCCAGCGCGACGCTCATCGTCGCAGCGGTCGTAATGACGGCGCCAATCATGATGACGGTGAGGGCGCCGGCGGCAATTGGCGTCAGGTTGCGGCGGATGCCGGTGAGGCCCGGCAGAACGAGGCCGAGCGCGCCCAGCATCTCCAAGCCGCCGATCATGCGCAGGAACCAGATTGGCAACGGCTGCGGCTGCCCGGGGGGCGCCATCGCCTCGGCCGGGCCGAACAGCTTGAAGCCGCCGGCGAAGAGGTACAGGGCCGCGAGAAGGATCTGGATAGCCCAGAGCACGCGATTGTTTCGAAGCATCGGGGTGTCAGCAGTATAGCCCCGCGCTCCGGATCATTTCTCCGCTGTTGCGGCGCCGAGCCGCCACATGGCGAGCGGCACGGCGACAAGGCCGGCGGCCGGAAGCGCGCGCGCCATCATGTGAGCAGCGCCACGCCCGATGCGCGATGCAGCGAACGTCACGCCGTACTCGCAGAAGGCGCCCAGCCGCTCGGGGCGTGCGAGGTACTTGGCGTGGAGTCTCGAGCAATCCGCGCTCAACACGGCATCGAGCAACCGCGCCTCATCGGCAAGAGGCCTGCCCGGCCAGAAGGCGCGAACGGCCTTTTGCGCGACGCCGAGGTCGTGGATGCGGCCGAGCGAATCCTGCGTCTTCTGCAAGTCGCGCAGCAGGGCGGGATCGACGCCGAGCGCCGCGGCATCCGCCACTTCCAGCGTGTAGCGGAATTTTTTCAGCGCAATGCGTACGCGATGCAGGCGATTCGGCATGTAGACCGCCGGCGCCTCGTGCGCGGCCGCGCGCAACGCCTTCGTCTGCGTGGCAATCGCGTCGAAGAGTCCCGTTCGCCAGTCCTTCCAGAACGAGAGCACGCCGCGGTGCGGCCGGGCGAGACGCGCGAGGGGCCGCAACTGAAGATCGTCGAGCGCCTTCACGAGGCGGCGGCTCGCCTGCAGCCGGTCCTGGCCCAGGTCGCGCCGCACGGCAGCCACGGCGCAGGCGGCTGCAGGAAGCCGTGAGCCCGCCTCATGCAGCACCGCGTCCGTGACGTCGAGCTCGCGCACGCGGCCGAGCGCTCGGCCGAGGTGTCGACATAGCTTCACGGCGTCGCCATCCGGTGTGGCGAAAGCCCCAAGCGCGGCGCGGATGCGCCGGATAGCCACTCGTGCCTCATGAATGCTGTCGCGGTCGGCGTCGTGGACCCCCGGCCAGTGCCGGCGAAGACGATCGCGCTGCTCAACCGCAAAATCCCACGGCGTAAGGAGGGCAGGCATGCGTCGCAGCAATGCAACCGCCGCACCACGTTGCCGTTACATGTGTAACGGCTCGCGGCCATGCGAGCGGGCGTCGTGAGCGTGCCGAGCGCGCGATCGCCTCGCGCGAGCGTCAGGGCTCGCAGCGTTGTTGCAGCGTGTGGGCGCGCGTGCCGTCCCGGCCGGCGAAATACTCACGAAGGGAGAGTCCGCGCAGCCGGGGGCGAGTACAGGTGTTGTTTCTCTCCTCTGTGTGCTAGCGTATGACCGCTTCGACACGTTCATTCGGTGGCTGGAGGAGAACGTATGAAAAAGATCCATCTCGCTCTGGTTGCATTTGCTCTCGTAGTGATGGGCGGGTATGCGCTGGCGCAGCAGGCGCCTGCGCAGGCCAGGCCGGTTCCCCCGAATCTTCCAGAGTGGGCGTGGGGCGTCATGCCGCCGGCTCCGCCTCCACAGGCCGGCGCGGCTCCGGCACAGCCGCCCGCAGAAGACGGGACGCTCCTGCACATCGAGGGCAGCAGCGTGGGGCTGACCCGGACGCAGCTGCGCGGCATCCCGACGGTGCCTGACTGGCATCCGGAAGATCACGGCACGATGCCGGACATCGTCAGCAAGGGCCGTATGCCCGCCGTGCGCGCGTGCGGCTTCTGCCACCTCCCGAACGGCCGCGGCCGCCCCGAGAACGCGGCCCCCGCAGGTCTGTCCGTCGCCTACTTCACGCAGCAGATGGAAGATTTCAAGAACGGCCTGCGCAGGAGCTCGGATCCGCGGAAGGGCAACGTCAACACCATGGCCGGATTCGCGCGAGAGGCGACTCCCGAGGAAGTCAAAGCCGCCGCTGAATATTTCGCCGCGCTGCCCATTCCGCAGGGCTGGGTCAAGGTCAAGGAAGTCAGCATGGTGCCGAAGACCAAGATCCAGGGCAACGTGTACTTCGAGCTCGAGGGAGCCCAGGCCGGGAAGGAGCCGATCGGCAACCGTATCATCGAGGTGCCGGAGCACGGCCAGGAGCGTTTCGAGATGCGCGACGGACACGCGGGCTACATCGCGTACGTCCCGGTGGGAGCAGTCAAGAAGGGTGAGGCGCTCGCCAACAAGCTGCAGTGCTCGCTCTGCCACGGCGCGAACCTCGAAGGCCTCGGGCCGGTGCCGACGCTGGCCGGCCGTTCGCCGAGCTACATGGCTCGTCAGCTGTTCGACTTCCAGACCGGCGCGCGGCACGGCCTGTGGTCCGACCTGATGAAGCCGATCGTCGCCAAGATGACGGCCGAAGACCTGGTGAACATCACGGCCTACATCGCGTCGAAGAATCCGCCGCCGGCGAATGTCGGACAGACCGCGCGCGCGAACTGACGTCTGCTCCGATCCTCTCGCTACTGAAGAGGGCCGGCCGCTGTGCCGGCCCTTCGCACAACATTTCTCGTGAGCCCAAGCCACCGGCCAACCGATCACGGCTCCGATTGAGGGTCGAGCTCCTGTAACAACCAACTGCGCGCAAGACGCCAGTCGCGGGCGACCGTGTCGGGGGCAACCTCCAGGACTTCGGCCGTTTCCTCGACGGTCAAACCGGCGAAATACCGCAGCTCGATCACCCGCACCTTTCGAGCATCAAACGTGGCGAGTTTTTCGAGCGCCTCGTCGAGCGCAATCAGATCCACGACTGAGGCACCCGGGGCGACGATGTTCGAATCGAGCAGCGCCGGCTCCGCTCCTGCTCCGCGTTTGCCGGTCGCGTTGGCGCGCGCCACATCCACGAGGACCCGACGCATCGTCCGAGCGGCAACCGCGAGAAAGTGTTTGCGGTCCTGCCACCCAACCTCACCCGCGCCAGCGAGCCGCACGAATGCCTCGTGCACCAGTGCCGTCGCCTGAAGCGTGATGCCAGGACGTTCCCCGCGCATGCAGCCGGCTGCCTGACGTTTCAGCTCGTCGTACAGCATCGCGGACAGCTGGCGATAGGCCTCTTCGTCACCTCCGTGCCAGGCCTTCAACAACCGGGTCACCTCGCCTGCCTGGGAGTCTGGCAAATGGGCCTCCTCGGGCCAGCGGCGATGCGGGCGCAGTTCAGGGCCCCTCGCGCGCACTTTCTAGTACCCAGCCAATTCTGCCGCTTAGGTCTATAGGGGTCGACTTTCGGAGTGGCTGAAAGGAGCAACTGTCATGTTTCGAAGTGTGCTGTTTGTCGCTGCCGTCACGCTGCTTTCGGTCGCCGCGTACGCAGCCTCGTCCGTCTCACGGGTGGTGACGTTTGCGCCACCGAATTTCCCCGAGTCCATCAGGATTGACAAGGAAGGCAATACGTACCTGTCGATGCTTCTGACGGGCGAGATCAGGAAGATCGCGCCGGATGGTACCCAGTCCACCCTGGCGGTGCTCGGCTCCGGTCCGACAGCGTTTCCAGGACGCCGCCTGACGGGACTCGCCGTCGACGCGCCGGGCAACGTGTATGCGGCGCTCAACGACGTCCCGGCGACCCGCGGCGTCTGGCGTATCTCGCGCGACGGAAGCATGGAGTTGATGGCGGCGCTTCCCTTCGCCGGAATGGTCAATGGGTTGGCTTTCGACTCGAGGGGCAACCTGTTCGTATCGGATTCGTTGGGCGGCAGGATTTACAAGGTAGACCGCGATGGTGTCATCACCGCCTGGTCGATCGATCCGTTCCTGGCGGGAGCGACGCCGACAGCGTGCGGGCAGTTTCCTGCAGGTCCGGCCGGGGCCAACGGCCTGGCGTTCGACAAGCACGGCGACTTGTTCGCCGCGAACACCACTCTCGGTGCAATCGTGCGGATACCCGTCGGCAGCGATGGCACCGCTCAGGTGGCGAATTATCTCGTCGCGCCGACCTGCGAGTTGTGGGGCGCCGACGGCATCGCGTTCGACAACAGGGACAACCTGTACCTCGCGGTAAACATCCAGGGGAAGATCGTCCGCATCGATCCAGCCGGAAACATGGACACAGTGGCCGCACGGCCGGACGATGGGCTGTCGGTTCCCTCTGACATGGCCTTCGGTACCGGAATGGGAAACCGCAAGCAGGTTTTCATCACCAACTTCGCCGTTCCTCCGCTCGGCGGAGGCACCCCGGGTGTGTTGACGATGGACGTCGGTGTTCCGGGACGTCCTCTTCCCTGATTGGTTATCCGTTGGATTCACTACCAACGCCGAGCAGCGCTTGTCCACCGGCCTGGATGAACGCTGCTCGTGCTTCCTGGTGATGCTGCTCCGCCTTCAGCAGAATCTCGCGGAAGTCCGTTCGCCCGCGCAGCGGTTCCAGCCATGCGTCTCGCGAGAACGTGAAGGACTGGAAATATCCGCGCTCGACGGCTTCCGCCAGGAGCTCGACGGCCCGTTCCTCCCGGCCGAAGTGGGCCAGACCCCGGCCCAGGTGGTACAGCGCCTCCGGGTCGCGTAACCCGCCGGCGATGACCGCTTCGGTGGCAGACTCCAACGCCGCGACGCTCCCCGTGCCTTCGATCAAGGCGATCCTTGCATCGAACAGGTCGGCAAACGGCGTCATCTTGGCGACGCGGAGCATCTCTGCGTCCTTGCGGCACTGCCGGAGCGCATCGGGGTGTCCGGCCATCACCAGCGCGAGGCCTCCGATCGCGGCATATCCTCCGGGTTCCGCCGCGGCACGCAGATAATCACCGGCCATGAACCACGTCCGCTGCACGCCCGTCTGGACTTTGGGATCCAGACGCCGGGCGCGCTCGTGCGCGGCAAGAGAGGCATTCAACAGACCACAGTAGCGGCATACGTGCACCAGCGCGGCAAAGAGTTCGGGGTCGGTGCTGCGCGATGAGGCGCGGCGAATGAGCCGCACCATGGCATCCTGCGCCCGGCCGTAGTCGATTTCGAGTTGCGCATAGACACGATCGGCGACGGAAAGGTCCGCATTGAGCTGCAGTGCCCGGTTGAGCGCGGCCTCGGCGCGGGTGATCATCGCCGGATCACTGCGGAACTTGCCGACGACACGATAGAGTTGACCTAGGCGCGCCCACGCAGGCGCGAAATGCGGGTCGGTCTCAATCGCCTGCTCATACAGGCCGCGCGCGATGTCGAGCGACGCGGGATCGTGCCCGAGCTGGTTGGCTCGAAGGTAGAACTCGTATGCCTTCGCACTCGAAGGTACGTCCCGGCTGAGTGCCCGCCGTTCCCTGCTCGACAGCGGCAGCGCCAGCGATTCGACGATGCGCTGCGAGAGATCGTCCTGCAGCCGGAAGAAATCGCCGACTTGAACCTGCGAAGTGTCCGACCAGATGAGCGTGCCGGCAGCCACTTCGACCAGTTGCACGGAGGCTCGGAGCTGATCACCCACCCGTAACAGTGTGCCGGACAGGACTATATCGACATCGAGTTCCCGGGCGATGACACTGATGTCCGGCACGTCCGCGGCAAACCGCACGGCGGCCAGTGACGAACGCACGACGAGCGATTCCAGCGACGAAAGCGACGTGGCGATGACGTCCGCAAGGCTGTAGGCCAGGAAATCGATCTCCGGATCGGGACGCAGCACCCGGAACGGCAACACCACCAACCGCGTGACCGCTCGCGCCCGTCGCGGTTCATCGTCAGGTGAATCGAGCGCCCGTCGCAGATCGTCGGCCATTGCAGCGGCCGTCGGGTATCGTTCAGCGGGCGCTTTGGCGAGCGCGCGGTGGATGACACGATCCGCTGTCGCGATCGCTGGCGAACCCCCGAGCACGGCGGGATCGGTGTGGAGAATCTTGTTGACGGTCCCGGCCAGCGTCGTCGCTGCAAACGGCGGGTAGCCCGCCAGCATCTCGTAGAGAATCACGCCGGCCGCGAAGACGTCGGTGCGCGCGTCGAGCGGCCCGCCCTCGAGCTGCTCGGGCGCCATGTACCTGGGCGTGCCCACGATCAATCCTGATTGTGTCAGCGGAAGGCTGGTCTCACCGACATCATCGGCGAACGGCCGTGCGAGACCAAAGTCGAGAAGCTTGACACCGTGCCGCGTCAAGAAGATGTTCGAGGGTTTCAGGTCGCGGTGTACGACGCCGCCGGTGTGCAGGGCGTCGAGCGCGCTGAGGATCTCGAGGCCGATGCGTACCGCGTCCGTGAGTGGAAGGACGCCGCGATCGAGAGTCGCCAACAGCGGCTCGCCGTCGAGCCGTTCCATGGCCAGAAAGAGTTGCTCCTCGGTCTCGCCGACCTCGTAGATCTGGCAGATGTGCGGGTGATTGATCCGCGCAGCGAGGCGGGCTTCACGCCAGAAGCGTTCGCGCGCGAGGGAACTGTCAACCGTCTCGTGGCCGATGACTTTCAATGCGAGCGGGCGCCCCAGACGGTCGTCCACCGCCTCATAGACGACCCCCATTCCGCCTTCGCCGAGCTTGCCGGTGACGCGGTATCGCCCGATCCGGTCTGGCCGGACCGTGGGTGCCGCGCCATTGCTCGAGCGCGGCGCGGTGACCACTGCGGGCTCGGTCAGGAACTTCTCCGCCGCGGGAGTTCGACGCAGCAGCAACGCCAGTTCGACCCGCAAACGCTCGTCGCCGTCGCATTCGCCGTCGAGAAACACCTCGCGCTCGTTCGGTGGAAGATCCAGCGCCAGGTGGTAAATGCGTTCGATGTGCCGCCAGCGATCCGGATTCACAGGCTCGGCCTTCGCGCGCACATTCTAGATCGCACACGCGGACACGCCGATGACCTGACCGCTTCTATTCAGGAGCTGGGGCACGGGGTTCACCTCGGTCGCAGCGTAGGCGAACCCCGGCCGTGAAGTCCTGACGAAGGCCTTACAATACGCTTCGCTTTTCTGGTGACCTCGTGCCCGTAACCGGCCGGCCGCCCCTCGCCGATCGATCCCCCAGTTATGTCTTTGGCCGGTTCCGCCTGTCCGGCGATGGCACGCTGCTCACGCGCGACGGCGCGACGGTTCCGCTCGCGCCGAAGGTGCTGCAGACGCTGCTGGCGCTCGTCGAGCGTGCCGGCGACGTGGTCACAAAGGCTGAGCTCCTGCAATCGATCTGGCCCGACAGCTTCATCGAAGATACCGGTCTGACCCGCAACATTTCAGTGCTCCGGAACGCCCTCCGCGATGAGGGACGGCAGCTGATCGTGACAGTGCCCAGGATCGGGTACCGCTTCGTGGGGACGGTGGAGCGGCAGGAGGCGCCCGCGACACCGGCGAGGTCCGACGCTCAACTCGGCAGCGCGCGGGAGCGCTGCGATGTTCGCAGCCGCCGTGGGAACGCCATCGTCGGGCGCGAGAAGGAGCGCGCCCTGCTGCACGCGGCATTCGCGGGAGCGCGAGACGGATCGGGACGATGCGTCGCCGTCACCGGCGAACCGGGAATCGGCAAGACCACCGTCGTCGAAGAGTTCCTGTCGGAGGTGAGCGAGCCGTGCCGTGTGGCGTGCGGCCGCTGCTCGGAACGGCTTGCAGGGGCCGAACCGCACCTTCCCGTTCTCGAGGCGATCGACTCCTTGATCGCGGACGATCCTGTCCTCGCCTCCTGGCTGCGCCGCGTCGCACCAACGTGGTACGTGCATGTCGTGCCGCGCGAGGACGAGCCGCCTTCCGTTGGCCGATCGCCGGAAGGGGCGCTCGCAGGCTCGGCCGAGCGCCTCATGCGGGAGTTGACCGCCTTTCTCGAAGAGGTCTCGCGTGACCGGCCCCTGGTCATCTTCATCGAAGATGTGCACTGGTCCGACGAGTCGACCGTGGACGTGATCGCGCATCTCGCCGCGCGGGCAGGACGCATGGCCGTCCTGCTGATCGTCACCTACCGGCCGCACGAGTTGACGGTCTCGAACCATCCGTTCCAGCGGTTGAGCGGGGAGTTAATCGCGCGCGGCGAGCTGGCGGAACTGCGCCTCGATCTGCTGACGAGTCCCGACGTCACCAGGTACGTGCGGGCCTCCTTCGCGGATCACGGCGTGGCATGGGATCTACCAGCGTTCGTCTATCAAAGGACCGAGGGCAATGCGCTCTTCATGGTGGAACTCGTGCGCTACCTGCAGGAGCACGGCGCTTCGAGCGGTCCCCCGGACGTGGCAGGAGAGGTGCCCGGATCGCTGCGCGGAATGATCGAGCGCACGGTCGAACTGCTCGATCGCGGCTCACGGGAGCTGCTCGATCTGGCGGCGGTGCATGGCTACGAGTTCGAGTCGGCGATCCTCGCCCGGGTGGCTGGCCGCGACCCCGCCGACGTCGAGGAGCGGCTGCAATCGCTCGATCGCGTCCACGGCCTCGTGACGGTCGATCGCGAACATACGCTCCCGGACGGCAGCTTCTCCATGCGCTACCGGTTCGTGCACGTGCTCTACCAAAACTCGCTGTTCAGCTCGATCGCCCCCACGCGACGGTCCGACGCTGCGCGTCGAATCGCGGAGTCGCTCGCGTCCGCGTTTGGGTCACGGACCGACACCATCGCCGGTGAGCTGGCAGCGCTCTTCGAGATGGGCCGGGACTTCTGGCAGGCGTCAACGTATCTGCTCGCTGCGTCGAGAAGCGCCACGCGCCGGTTCGCGTTCCGGGAGGCCAGCGAGCTGGCGCGGCGAGGGCTCGCCTGCCTGGACGCGCCAGGGGTGAATCAGCAACTCGACGCCAGGCGGCGGGAATTCGATCTCACGTTCGCGCGCCTCATCCCGCTCGCATCCGTCGAGGGGTACGCCTCGTCTGAAATCGAACAGCTCACGAATCGGCTGCTGCAACTCGGCGAAGGCCTCCGCGAGGCGACGGTGACCTCCGCGGCGCTCGGCGCGACGTGGGTCGTGCGCATGGTACGGGGCGATTGCCGGGCCGCCAAGGACGCCGGAGTGCGCATGGTCGCGGAGGCGAAAACGGCGGACGACAAGGTGATGCTGATGAACGGGCACATGCAGGCGATGATCGCCTGTCATCACCTCGGCGAGTTTCGCGAGGCCCAGCATCACGCCGACAGTGCGATCGCGCTCGAGCGACATGCGTCGCCTTCCGAGCGCTGTTTGACCATCTTGGATCCCGTGGTTGCTTCGCTGGCCGAATCGAGCCGGAACCTCTGGATCATGGGTTACCTCGCGCGGTGTCTCGAACACAACGACCAGGCCGTCGCGGTGGGACGCGAGATTCGCCACCCCGATTCGCTGGCGTTCGCGTGGGTGTTTCGTGGCTGGATTCACGGGTATCGGCGCGACTGGACGACGTGCCTGGCGGCGGTGGAAGCGGGCATCGCGGTCGCGAGCGAATCTGGTTCGGTGCAGACGCTCGCCTGGAACCGCGGTGTGCGGGGATGGGCCCTGGCCCACACCGGTCATGTCGACGCGGGGCTGGCGGAATTGACCGCCGCCATCGAGGCGAGCCGGTCGATCATGGGCCAGGTGGCGATGCCGCAGTTCGGCGCCATGATGGGCGAGGTCCTGCTGCTGCGAGGCGACGTGGCGTCCGCGGAGCGATCGATCAGCCAGGCGCTGGAGCTCTCGTACCGGCAGTTCGATCGCTACTTCGACGCCGAATTACATCGGCTGTCGGCGACGTGCCTGCTCGCGAGAGGACAACGCGAGCCGGCCCTCGATCGACTACGGACCGCGATCGATGTGGCGCGATCACAGAGCGCGGCGACGTTCGAACTGCGCGCGGCCCTGGAGCTCGCGACGCACGAACCGGTGGAAGGTGTGTCGGCCGTACGATCGGCGTTGGCGACATACCCCGAGCCCGAGGGATGGCCGGATATCGAAATGGCAAGGAAGATCAGTGAGCGGGAAGGTTGACGACAAAGCACGCGCCTTGACCGAGGGCGGTCCTGGCCTGAATCGTCCCACCGTGTGCGTTGACGATTTCCCTGGAGATATACAAGCCCAGGCCCAACCCGCCGAAATGCATCAACGGGGCGACCCGCTCGAAGCGCTTGAACAGCCTGCCCTGGTCTTCTTCGGCGATGCCAATCCCCGCGTCCTTCACCTGCAGGCATGCGCCGCACTCCTGCGACGTGACGGAGATCTCGATCGGCTTGCCGGCGCCAAACTTGATCGCATTCGTCAACAGGTTGATGACCACGCGTTCAATCTGTTCGCGGTCCCATTCGCCGATGACCGACGCGTCCGCATGCACCTGCAGCGGGCAATGGGCCTTCTCGGCGTCTTCGCAGTAGCGCGCTGAGACCTCCCGCGCGATGGCCGCCAGGTCGCACGGACGGCGTTTCAACGTCAGTTCGCCGCCGCCGATGCGGGCGACGCTCAGCAGATCTTCCGACACCTTCAGGAGCTTGCTCACCTGCCTGCACACACCATCGACAAGCGTTTCGAGTTCGTGCGACCTCCCCAGCGCTCGCGGGTCGCCGTCGGCGACCATGCGTGCAAGCACCTGCGCCTGCAACTTCAACGGCGTCAGAGGCGTCCTCAGCTCGTGAGAGGCGGCGGACAGGAACGCCTCTCTCACTTCGACGGCCTTGGCCAGCGACTCGCGCACGCGGACATGTTGAATGGCGAGCGCCGCGGCTCCTGCGGCGTCGATGACCAGCTGCACGTCCGACGCACTGGGCCGCCGCACCTCGCGGAAATACATCGCGAAGGTGCCGAGCACCTTGAAGTCCTTCGAAAAGATGGGGCTCGACCAGCACGCACGCAGGCCATGGGACGCCGCCAGGCCGCGGTACTCCGCCCACAGCGGATCGGTCTGAATATCCTCGACCACGACCAATTCACCCCGATACGCCGCCGTGCCGCAGGAGCCGGCGCTGGGGCCGATCGAAGCGCCGTGAATGGCACGACTGAACGCCTCCGGCAGGTTGGGGGCGGCACCGGTGAGCAGACGTTGTCCCGGCTCGTCGAGCAGCAGGACCGAGCCGATGACGCCCTTACTCAGGGTCTCGATGGCCCGCAGCAGGATATTCAACGCTTCCGTCAGCGAGTCGGTGGTCGCGAGCAGATCGAACATGTCTCGTTGCGCGGCGAGCAGGACCTGCGATCGTCGCTTCGCTGTCACGTCGTCGACGATGGCCTGGACGCCGGTGTAGCGGCCGTCCGCGCCGTACATGGAATTGGCCGCCACCGACGCCCACACGCGCGAGCCGTTCTTGTGGCGCAACTCCAGGTCGAAGTGCGTACGCTCTCCCTGCCGCCGCCTGGACAGGTGGGCCTTGGCGACGCTGCGATGGCTGCGATCGATGAAGGTGAAGACGGACCGGCCCTTCATCTCCTCAGGTGAGTAGCCGAGCATCTCCGCCAGCCTGGCATTGGTGAAGATCGTTCTCCCCACCTCGTCACCGACCCAGATGCCCTCGTCCGCACTTTCGACAATCAGGCGATACCGCCGCTCACTCTGACGGAGCTGTTCGCCGGCGAACTTCTGTTCCGTCACATCCTGGCAGACGCCGATCATGCGCGCCACCTGGCCGCGTTCGTCGAGCAGCGCGTGACCCCAGGTACGAAGCCAGCGGATCGAGCCGTCAGGCCGGAGTATTCGTACTTCGTGCGTAAAGGACTTCTGGTCGATGAACAGCCGTTCGACCGTGGCGCGCACGCGCGCGCGATCGCGAGGATGAACTTTCTGGAGATACCCCTCGAATGTGGGCGTGTATTCCGCGGGAGACAGATCGTAGATGCGATACAGCTCGGGGGACCATGTGACGCGGCCCGGCGCCACTTCCCACTCCCAGACGCCGATGTGAGCGACCTCCTGGACTTCGGTGAACAGGCGGCGTTGGCGCCGCAACTCGCCGTCGCAGTCATCGAGCGACGTGAGCTGGGGGTACCGACTAATCATCGTGTGCGGCGTATTGCTCGACCAGGTCGAGGATTTGATCGATCTCGACGGGTTTCTGCATGACGCTGAGGCGCCTCGCCAGGCCCGTCGCCCTCTCCGGAAAGGCCGTCACGACAATCGTCGGTATGGAGGAGAGCTGAAGATCGCGAGCCAGTTCATGGTCGAACGCGCATCCATCCATGACGGGCATCATGAGGTCGAGGAGGATCAGGCATGGCGTCAGGCCGTTGCGCAGGTGCTCGAGCGCCTCGAGCCCGTTGGCGGCCGTCACGACCGGACAACCAACCGACTGGACCAGGTAGCGAAGCATTTCCCTGGTCGCGTCGTCATCCTCGACCACCAGCAGCGGCCGGTTGCGGGTTCCTTCCTCGAGAGCGAACGCGGATCCCGAGGCGCCACTCCTGGCGGAGCCGTTCCCCGGCTTGGCGTGTGCGTCAGTAGTGGCCATGGGCGAAACTCCGAACGCGACGTGCCGGTGGACAGGGAGAACGCTTCCCTTGTTCGAGGGCACGAATCGTACCGCGACCGCAGGTCGCGGCGGCCTGGCGCGGAGTGATTGCCGATCGCGAAGGTCCGTGATCAGAGCAGAGGCGGCGAACGCCGCTGACGACCATTCGTCAGTACGCGGGGTGCGACGGCGTTCCGGTCAAGGACGGCCCCGCACGATAATTTCGTCGGCGACACGGACGCGGATCGCCGCGGACACGTCTCTGAACCGTGAAAGCAGACCATGACGCTGCAGTATGCCCTCGAGATCGTCGGAACGGCGGTGTTTGCCATCAGCGGCGTCTTTGCGGTGACGCGTCGTGGGCTCGATGTCATTGGCGCGCTGGCGCTCGGCATGGTCACGGCGCTCGGCGGCGGCACGGTGCGGGACCTCATCATCGCGGCACCGCCGTTCTGGATCATCGACGCGAACTACCTGTGGGCGGCGGCCGCCGGCGCGCTGATCGCGTTTTCGCTCGGAGGGCTGATTCGCAGCACGCAGCGGGTCGTCCTCTACGCCGACGGTCTCGGAGCGGCGCTGTTCGCGGTCGCGGCTGTCGATAAGACCCTGTCGATGCAATTCCCCGAGTCCGTGGCCGTCATGATGGGGGTGCTCACGGGCATAGGCGGCGGGTTGATTCGGGACGTTCTCGCCGGCCGGCCGACGCTGCTGATGTCGCGCGATATCTACGCGACACCGATCCTGCTCGGCTGCGTCACGCTCGTGGCGTTGCGGCACGCGGCTCCCGAGACGCCGTATGCGGCGGCCATCGCCATCACCGTCATCTTCGGCATACGCGCGATAGCTATCTACAGGCATCTCGAGATGCCCTTATGGCTGACGCATGGCAGCCGTGACGCGTGAGGCAGGAGGCCGTCAAAACCTCGTTCATCCGGCGGTCGGTGATCACCACCGGTTGTGAAACGGCAGCCGGTAACGTGCGCGGAGCCGGGCACACTTCATGCTGAATCAGACGCACATGCTGCCTGGTGCTCGCGTTCTCGTCGCGGACGACGATCCCCAGCTGCTCGACGCGGTGACGGACGCCTTCACGCGACTCGACGCCGCCGTCGTTCGCGCGTCCAGCGGCGCGGACCTCATCGAGCAGTTGGCGACGGCAGGGCCCTTCGATCTCGTCGTCACGGACATCAGCATGCCGTGGATGAGCGGCTTGCAGGCGATCCGCTCGACGCGCGCGGCCGGCCTGCCGACCTCGGTCATCTTCATGACCGCGCTGTCGGATCCGCGCATCGCCGCGCAGGTCAAAGCCCTGGGCTCCAACATCGTCCTGCTGCGCAAGCCGTTCGAGCTGAGCGAGCTCGCCTCGTCTGCCTCGATGCTGTTGTCGGCCAGGCGGCCCTGACGGAGTGGCACGGGCATGAGAGGAGATGCCGCCCTGACTCCTTCACATCCTGCCGCTCCTGCAGACCCGGCGGTCTCCGTTTTCCCTCCCGCACTTGTCCGTGTGCTGCGCGAACGGTTTGCCGCCGAGCGCGGCTACCTCTCGGAGGTCGACGACGAGGTCATCGTGCAGCTGCTCACGACGGTCTTCTTTGCGGGGCTCGAGACATACGAAGGAGAGCGCAATCCGATCGGTGTGGCGTTCCTCGGCAAGAGTCAGTCCGATTTCATCATCCCGCAAGGCTCCGACGCCGGAGGCGCATTCCTCTACCAGTGGAAGGTCATGCCGTTCGAGACGCCGCGCCCCTTTGCCAGCCGCGAGCTCGTGAAGCTGGCGGTCGCCGGAGTCGATCGCCGGATCTATTCGGCCGTCGGCGTCCTCGAGAACGGCAGCCTGGCCATCACCGGGCTGGCGCGCGAAGGCCTGAACGCCGACTCGGACGCGTTCGTCAAGATCATCTCCTCGAGCCCGGGTTGCCTGTCGATCCGTCGCGGCCGGGATCTGCTGCTTGGCTACGAGCGCGGGACGATCCTCACGGGCGGCGAAGAACTGGTGTTTTCTGCCGGTCCTATCCGGCGCGCGCTCGAAGGGAATGCCGGTGCGGCCGGCCTGGAGGGCGACGCGGTCTCCGACTACCTGGATGTCATCCGTTCAATCGTGCGCGAGATGTCCGCGCATGGCCGGGGAGGCATCCTCATCGTCACCCACGAGGCGCAGCCGGACGTCGCCGGGTCGGCGACGTACAAGATGGCGCTCGACTCGTCGCTGACAACGCTGCTTCGGCTCGTCCGGCGCATCACGTGGAAACAGGACGCCGGTCGGCAGGAGGCCGCCGCTCCCCCCTTCGGCGACGTGCTCCGCAATGCGTTGCTCACCGAAGTCGAGCGCGTCGTCGAGGAGTTCGGGGCGCTGACGGGCATCGACGGCGCGATCCTGCTCAACCGCGACCTGGCGTTGATCGCGTTCGGCGTGATCCTGCCGGTGGGACGCCCGACCACGGTCGCACAGGCGGTGGATGCCGAGGGACAGCATGGCCGCATCATCGACATGGGCAGCCGCGGCACCCGCCATCGGGCAAGCGTCACCTACGCCGCACGGCATCCGGGGAATGTCGTCTTCGTGGCGTCGGAGGACGGCCAGGTCTCGTGCCTGTTTCGCTCTTCGTCCCAGCACCACGTGCGCATGTGGCGCCTGGGACCATCCGACGTGCACATCACCTGATCAGGGCGTCACGAATCACGCCTGGGGTATCGTGAACCAGAAGGTCGTGCCCCTGCCCGGCCTGCTCGTGACCCCGATTCGCCCCCCGTGCGCTTCGACAATACCCTTGGCGATCGGCAGCCCGAGCCCGGCCCCGTGACGTCCGCTCCTGGTGACCTGCCAGAATCGGTCGAACACGAGCGGCAGGTGCTCGGGGGCGATGCCGACGCCGGTATCCGCAACCCAGAAACGGACTTCGCGCTCGCGTGCAGCCGCGCCGGCGGTGATGGAACCACCGGGTTCGGTGAACTTGATCGCGTTGCCGATCAAGTTCTCGACGACCTGAAGAAGCCGATCCCGATCGCCGAGCATGTCGGGAACGTCATCATCCACATCGACGCGAAGCTCAAGAGCAGACGAGTCGGCGAGCGGCCGCAGCATCTCCACCGCCCCGACGATCAGCTCGCGGGCAGACAATCGGGCTCGTTCGATGGTCGGCTGGCCTGACTCCATCCGCGCGACGTCCAGCAAATCCTGAATGAGCCTGTTCATGCGCGTGGCGGCGCGGTGGATGGCGTCCTCCGGCTTGTGAGACTGCCCTGCGGGCTCCGGGCACTGACGCCGCAGTAAAGCCGATTGCAACAGGATGGTCGACAACGGGTTCCGGAGGTCGTGAGCGACGACGCTGAGCACTTGATCGCGGATGTGGGAGGCCTGGACCGACGCCCTGTAGAGCCGTGCGTTCAGGATGGCCATGCCCGCCCGGTCCGCCAGCGCTTCCGCCAATGGAAGGTCGCCGTGGCCGTACACGCGGGAGGGAGTCGAGGAACCGAGAAACAGCGCGCCGAGCGATTGTCCGCGCGCCACCATCGGCACCGCGACGAACGACGTGATGCCGGTGGCGAGGAGTGCCTGCAGGTGTTCCGGCCCCTGCGCAACCGACTCGAGGTACGGACGCGTGACGTGCTCGACCACCTCGGGACGCTGGCTCTCGACCACGGACCGAACAAGGTGATGGAGACCTCGGTCGGGTGGCAGGCCCTCGAGCACCCGGCACAACTCGGCCTTCGACGGATCGGCACTCGCGACTTTCAGCCGCTTGAGCCGCCCATCCTCCTCCATCACGTCGACGGCACACCAGTCCGCGGCGTGCTCGACGACGAACTGCGTCAGCGTCGCCAGCGTCGACTCGTAGTCGAGCGATGCGGACAGCGCGACGCTCACGTCGGCGAGCAGCTGTCGTTCTTTTTCAGCCCGCTTTCGCTCGGTAATGTCCTCCGAGATCCCGAGTAGATGCGTGGTGCGACCGGCCCTGTCGAGGATCGGCACTTTTTTCGTGTGCAGGAGGCGAACGCCTCGATCGGTCTGGATCGGCTCCTCGGCGATGTCGACGACCGCGCCGCCCGCCAGTGTTTCGCGATCCTTTTCGACAAAGGACTCGGCCTGTTCCCGCGGCCAGAAATCGTAGTCGGTCTTGCCGAGGAACCTCTCGCGCGGCCAGCCGAGCAGCTCTTCCCCGGCACGGTTGAACCGCAGGAACCGTAACGACGTGCTGTCCTTGATGAACAACATGAGCGGAATGTTTTCGATGACGGCGTCGAGGTGGGCGTTGGCGTCCTTGAGTTCGTCCTCGATGCGCTTGCGCTCCGTGATGTCCCGGAACACCACCGTCAGCAGGGTGTTCCCGCCGACCTGCAGCTTCGAGATCGCCGCCTCCGCCGGGAACTCCTCGCCGCTTCTGCGGAGACCCGCGATCGCCTGCCGTTCTCCCATGCGGCGGGAGGTCGCTTCGCCGGATGCGAACGTCTCGACGTGCTGACGATGAATCCCGCGAAACCGCTCGGGAACGAGGCAGTCCAGCGACATCCCGATCGCCTCCGCCTTCGAGTAGCCGAAGATCCGCTCCGCTCCACTGTTGAAGATGACGATACGCTGCTCGTCGTCGACCGAGATGATGGCATCGGCGGCAATCTCGACAATCCCGGCAAACTGCGACTCCGACTCCCGCAACCGTTGTTCCGCCGCATTGGCCAGGGCGAACAAGGCCGCGAACTCGCGACGCTCCGCTTCGAGCCTATGCTGCTCGGTCACGTCGTCGATGGCGTGAATGATGTACGCGACCTCGCCGCCGGGACCGAGCACCGGGGAGTTCTTCGACTTCCACCATCGTTTCTCGAACGCTCCTCCCGTTTCCGCGGGCTCTCGAATGTCGTACCGTTCGACCGCCGCCGGATCGGCAAGGCGGCTGGCGAGCACGCGCGCCAGGGACGCCTTGAGCTTCGTCACGCCGCCGGCGGCTGGATCCGACGAATCGTCGGGAACCACCTCGAAGAGCCCGCGCCCCAGAATGTCTTCGCGCCTGGTGCGCGTGACGTGCGTGTAGGCATCGCTCACGGCGACGACGGTGTAGCGGGGAGCGTCGGGGAGAAGGACGAGATAGAGTCCCGGTGCGGCCTCGAAGAGGGTCTGGAAATCGGGTTTCGACAGGTACCTCTCGGTGCCTTGCATGGTTGTTGAATGGAACTCACCATGTACCGTGAGCCCCGATTCGTTTCGCCCGGGAACAGGCGCCGGCGCGGTTCGGACCAGCTCGGACTGCAGGCTTCATACCAGCAGCGAATGCGCGTCGAGAGCGAATCCGATTCCTGAATCGGTGACGGAGAGTCCCAGCCTGTCGAGGCGCCGTCAGCCGTCGGCGGGCCGACCGGCAGTCGTCGAATCTACGACACCTGAGAAAAGTGCGACCGTCGCTATCAGTGTGACCACGAACAATGGGCCCCACACGGGCAATTCGCCCGGCGCTGCGGCAAGACCGCGCTCGATCGCCACGACGGCATTGGCTGACAGGACCAGCAAATAGATCGACGCCTGCACGCCGGCGATCGCACAGGTCACGACTCCCCACGCGCCCTGGCGCCACAGCAGCGACCCGCCGAGCGCGAGCAGCGGCACCATCACCGACAAATCCAGCGCGGCGACCAACCGAAAGGCGTCGGGCTCGACTGGTGTCGGCCGTCCTGCGAAGACATAGGCGGCCCACATCGAGACCCACGCGCTCGTAAGCGCGAGCGCTACCAGGACGAAATAACCGCCAAGCAGACGCGGTGAGATCATTGGACGGAACCTCGCCGCCGCCGCGCCCGCGTCGACGGCAGGCAGCGCGACGATCAGGATCGCCGCGGCGACGACGAGAGCGGCCACGTAGAGGAGGAAAAACGCATTGAGGGCGGCGCCAAAGAGATAAAACCCGTAGTTGTACGCCGCGTAGCCGGTCACGCCCAGCCACAACAGGAGTCCCCACCCCGCGCCGCGGCCCGCTCGCGCACGGCCGATCAGCAACAGCGGCACGGCAACGGTCAGCGTGACCCAGTCGTTGCTGTGCCACGTCGCGCGGATCCACTCGTCGTCACGGTACTGCGCCGGAAACGCCAGGCCAAGAGACGATTGGACGACCATCAGGCCCGCAAGCACCGACGTGAGCCGTTGCGCCCCGTTCATGCCACACACCGAGCGGCCTTCGCTTCAGCCATTTCGCGTGTCACGTCGAGAAGACCATTGACCAGGACGTGCGCGCCGGCGCCAACGCCGAACGTCCAGTAGCGGCGAAACCAGCGCCGCGCGTGATGGTCGGTGGTCGCGGTGCGCATGACCCCGGACAGCAGCGTGTGGCGCGGACCGATGGGCTGAACGGACAAGGCGTAGATTGTCTTGGCGAACCCCGGTTCGGCGAAGGCGCGGAACTCGGAGGCCGAGGCCACCCGGGCGAACTCGATCACCGGGCGCCAGAACCTGCCGACAAGTCCGAGCGCGATCTCCGCGCCGTCACGCCTGCCGAGCAGCACCCAGCCACCGTTGCCCAGCGGGATCGTCGTCATGTCCTGGAGCCGCATCCGGTCCGGACGTGGCGACAGACGCCCGTGACGCAACAGTTCGCTCATGAGGTCCGGGAGGATGCGCAGCGCGCCGAGGACGGCGACAGCCGGTCGCCGGCGGCCAACCTCGAGCAGGTCCACTTCCAGCAACGCATTCCACGTCGTCGCGACGTCGGCGTCGACGACCGTCGCCACGCCGTCCGATACGTCGTAGACAGGCATCAATTCGTCAATCAACATCGGAGTCCTCCCCGTCGGGCACGTTGTACTCGACGTCATCGATCGTGAGCTCGATGTAGGCATACTCGCCACCGTGTTCGTGCCAGCGGCCTTCCCCAGCCGCCGCGAGGCGCGCGGCGCCGAACGAGCGGTAGCCGTGAACAGGCGTCGACCACCTGACGCGCCGGAGCGTCGCGCCATCGGGTGAGCCCTGATACCGATCGTCCGACACGAAGTTCGTCAGCTCGCCGGAGTCGCTGAACCACAGGTCGGCGTGAATGACGAAGCCCGCATTCGAAAAGCGGGCGCGCACGCGGTGGGCGTCGATGGTGTCCCACGCAATCGACCGGTCGATCAGCGTGGCAGGCGCCATGACGCACATGTCGTTGAACAGCGTGACCGTTTCGCTCTGCGTCATTTCGGCCCCGCCGGCTGTCGCGACCGGGAGCAGGGCCGCCGCCTTCACGCGCATGCTTGCCGCGGAGCCCACGTAGCGGTGGTAGCCGAGCACGGGCATCCCGAGCATCGACGCTGTCATGTAGAACAGCCGGGCGGGTTCGCCGACGACGTTGTATTGCTCCGCCGCAAGGGGCATCCACCGCGCGTCAGGTCCGCTGCGGATGCGGCCGTGCATGCGCGCCCTGAAGTTATGCACGTGCGGTCGTCCGACCGCGCCGCTCAGGCGAAGATAGCGCTGCACGACGGCCGGAAGGCGGGTCAGGTCCACCTCCGTGACGGTGTGTTCGGAGGCAGCCGTCGAGAGAAGGCGTGCACGATCGGCGTCATATTCCGCCCGCAGACTGTAGGGCCCCTGGCTGAGGAAGCCGAAGACGACACCCACGAGGAGGACTCCGTTCGGGACCAGGCCGAACTTCGCATCCGACCATGAGGAGACGACGGCGAGAAGGGAGATGAACAGGGCGCACACGCCCACCATCCACCAGCCTCGGGTCCACACGAACAGCGATGCGGCCGCGGCGAGACACAGCGCAGCCGCGAGCAGCCACAACAACCCGAACGACGGCGGGATGGGCTGCGTCAGTCGCGGCAGGTCGGCCATTCCGAATGCCTTCGCGACGCCGAGCAGGTGAATGAGGCCATGCACAACGAGCACGATCGCAAAGACGATGGTCATGGGCGATGACGCGGTCTGCACACACCGGCGCGCCAGCGCGATCCCGAACGTGCACGCCGTTCCGCGTCGCGTTTCAGGGGATTCAGTGAGAGACGGCGAATCAGTGCGATTCCTGGCGAGGCGAACGCCCAGTACTGCCGGAAGCGGGCACGGGCGGTCGCGTCGGTCGCCAGCGCCCGGGTTTCGGTCCGAAATACGGACATGCCGTCATCAATCGGATCCGCACGCAGCGTCCATGCGATCTTGACGAAGCCCGGCTCGGAGAATGCTGCGAATTCGTGCGGCGGCAGCGCCCGGAACGTGACGTTCGGCTCCCAGGGTTGGGTGACCGCTCCCATCACAATCTCGCGATCGGGTTCATCGGCGAGCACGCCCCAACCCAATGACTTCACGGCGGCCATCAGCCCGCGCGGCTGCTGCCGATCATCGGGCGCTGCCCTGAGCACCATCTCGCGCGTCTTGATGATGGCGCGCACGAGCGCTGACTGCAGGAGGTCCTGGTCCCGCGCGGCCTCCAGCGTCATCGCGGGCGGCGCGCCCACCCGGATGTGATGACGTTCGACGACGTCGTACACGGGCATGAACCGATCGAGCAGTTCGTCCCGCTCGTCCTGGTTCGACGGCGGAACGTGCCCGTACCGACACCATGCGACCCCGGCATATGCGGCGTACGCGCCCGCGGCAACCCCGACGCCGGCAGCGAGTCCCCCCATCACGGATCGGACACGCGACTTCGTAGTCATGGTCTGCCTCCCGGCCGGCGCATGCGCGCCAGCCGCACGAAGGCAACGCACGATTCCTGCCGACGCGCGCGTCGCGCGGGAATCCGAAATCCGCGAGATGAGATTGGCGACCTGTGAAGTATTCCGGCGGCGCCGACGGATTGTCCGCGCTTCCGCTGGCGTGGATGCACCCGCGGCGGGTCACGCCACGAACTTTATGAGGTCGGAATTCTGCCAGCCGGCATCTCGGCGACTGCCGCTCTCGCGCATTGACCCGCCGTGCGATTTCCAGGGTTGGCATTCGGCACCTGCGACTCGCTTCTCCGCAGGGTCGGGCGCGACATCAAACCGCCACTCGGACCAGATCCGGAAATCTGCGCGAAGGTCGCGGGAATTTACGCGGCGCCGACATCCGCACGCGCGTCGACCTCGGGCACGACGTGATGCCGGCAGCACTGCGGCATTTCGCCGCGAAGGAGCAGGAATTTTTCGAAGGGCGCCGGCAACGAACCCGCGCAACTCGTTGAAGACTGCACGGCCACCTCTCCTGGCTACGGACGCAGGCCTACGCCGCACCACAATGCGCGCGTGATTCAGGCTTTCGCCGCGCCGGGGGTGTCGTGGCGACCGGACCAGCGATGCTCACCAGATGAAAATCAGACGCATCGACGCCGTGTGTGCGCGGTACGGTCGATTCAGGTATCTCAGATTGAGCAGCGCCGGGAAGAAGGAGCTGTCCAGCGTCCCGGGCGACCGCGCGAAATCCTGCGCGTCGTAGCTCTCGTACCAGTATCCGGCCCCGAGACCGAGCCGCTGTGACAGCGAGTAACGCACATCAGCGGTCGCGCGCTGCATCTTGTTGAGAATCGGCGCCAGCGGCTGCGGCTTGGCCAGCGTCGTGTCGGCAGTCAGCTCGTAGAGGTAGCGCGTGTTCGCATGGACGTAGTCGTAGGCAACGCGCGCGGCAGTCCGTTTCGCCACGTGCGGCAGATCGACGCTCGCCGTCACGGTGTGCACGTTCTCCTTCATGTCCGTGGACCAGTCGCGCGTTGGATCGTTGAACTGCGGGCCCGGGTTCGCCTGCCGTGAGTGCTGCAGCGTGCCGTAGTGCTCGAAGGAGTACTCGCTGCCGAAGACGAGCGCGTCCTTGCGCGTCGCATCGACGCCGACACTGAACGTGCGCAGGTCGTTGTCCTGCAGGCCGAAGACCGCCCCGGGACGATGCTCCTGGCCGACGCCGGCCGACGCACTGAAGCCGAGCGAGGCCACCGGGGCGACCTGCACGAGCGCCAGCAGCCGATCGCGCCGGCGGTCCGAGATGTCGAACTGCCGCAGCGACACCTGCTCGCCGATGTCGCTGAAGACCTCCTCGTCGAGCCCGGTCCCGGTCCGGTCGCCGTGTTCGTACTGCAGGCGCATCGATCCCCAGGCGATGCCAGTGCTGTCGAGCGAGGCCCGAACCGTGTGCTCGGTCGTGCTCTCGAAGTGGCGGAACGTGCGGTCGTCATGCTCGCGGCCGTAGCCGAGGCGAAGGGCCGCAACGCGCAACGGCGCGTACGAGGCATCGAGATCGATGAAGTGCCTGACGTAGCCGAACGGCTCGCTCCCGCCCGTGGAGGAATCGACGATCGTGCTGTCGAGGCCGACGTACTGCGCCTCGAGGAATCGCGGCGTGCGGTTGTCGTAGTCGTACGACTTGAACTGGCCGTTCAGCCACAGCCGCGTCGTCGGCCGCGACGTCAGGCGGTAGTTCATCGCCACGATGCGCGCCTCGGCTTCAGCGGTCGGCCGCGACAGCGTGAGCGGCACAATCGCGGTGTTGATCGTGAAGGGCAGCAGCGCGTCGTTCTGCAGCCAGCTTCCCACCGACACGTAACTGAAGGCGCGCGTGCGGGCCGGCAACGCGAGCGACCCGGCCGCGCTGACGGTGTGCGCGGAGCTGTCGGGCCATTGCGCCTGCTGCCCCTGCGACGGCAATCCCAGGGCGTCGGTGGCGCGCAGCGGATTGTCGAAGATCAGGCGGTCGAGATGGTTGTTGAACCAGGAGCCGTCGTAGGCGACCCGTCCCATCGCGCGATCGCTCGACCATTCCGCCGTCGCGTTGAGGTCGTTGCTCCGCCGATCGATCGGCGCCGCCAGCTCCACGGCATTGCTCTGGCCGAAGGAGGCGCCCCACGGTTGCGCGCCGGTGCGGCCCGTGCTGGTGAACGACGCCCGCAGATCGAGCGCGCGCGTCGCGCGGTAATCGAGACGCGCGTCGGCCGTGTCGCGCTGCGACCGCAGGTCGAAGCGCCGCAGATCCGCCGCATAGATCGACGTCGTCGCGGTGGCCCCCTGAATCGCCGACTGGAATGCGTCGTTGAGGCGGAACACGCCGGTCGACGGGGAGATGAAGGGCGTCCGCGTATCCACGCTGTAGAAGAACGGCACTTGATCCCACTGGAAGGTCGCCTTGAGCTTGCCGTATTGGTTGAAGCCCGCCCTGTAGCGCTGGTCGTTGTAGCCGGCGTGGTCGAGCGACGCCGCGAATTCCCATCGTGGTCTGCTCGCCTGATACCGGGCGCGGTCGAGCGTTGGCCCGTTGCGCACGTCGCGGTACTTCTGAAAGCGCGCGGCGTCGCCGGTGATGCTGCTGGCGCGTCCTCCGAACTCCGCTTCGCCAGCCGACGCCTTCGCTGCGGCCGTGGTCGGCGGCGCGGGCGCCGCAGTTCCCGGGGCGTCCTGTGCGGACGCCGTCACGGTCAGCGCCAGCATCGAGAGGGCGATGAGCGGCGCGGTGTGTCCTCGCATACGCTACCTCGTGAACGTCTGACCCGACGGATGGTTCGATCCGTGGATCTGCGCGTGACAGTTCACGCAGCCGCGATCGACGATGCGGACGCTCTTGCTCTGGATCGAGAGGTTGTCGTAGATGGTCGAGGGGTGCCGCGTCCCGATGTGGCAGCGTTGACAGAGCATCGGCAGCTTCGCCACGAGCAGCCGATCGTTGGTCGAGCCGTGCGGGTCGTGACAGGTGACGCAGCTCTCGCGGCCCGCGGCATGCTCGAAGAGGAACGGCCCGCGCTTTTCGGCGTGGCAGGAGACACACGCCTCGTTGATCCAGTTGCCGACGCGCAGCAGACGGACGTTGGTCGAGCCATGCGGGTTGTGGCAGGACGAGCACTGCATCTTCCCTTCCGGCAGCGGCATGTGCACCGAGCGGTTGATCTTCGCCGCCTGCACCTTGTGGCACGTCGCGCAGAGCTGGATCTCGGTCGGCGCCTTCAGATGCGCCGCGTCGGATTGCGGTGAGTGCATGCTGTGACACGTGGTGCACGCGAGATTGCGCGCATCGTGCGAACTCCCCTGCCAGGCCGTGTGCGGCGTCCCGGTATGGCATGACAGGCAGACGGCATTCACCTCCCGCGGCGCCATCTTCGTGAACTTGCGGATCGACGTGGTGACGGCCGGATCGTCGAGGTGTTTCTCGCCGGGACCGTGACACGTTTCGCACTGGTGCAGCGCGGCCGGCGCGCGCGGGTTGGCGGCCTTTCCGTGCGGGCTGTCGAGATAGCTCTTCTCCACTTCGTCGTGGCAGGCGACGCAGCTGTCGGCGCCGAGAAACCCGGCCGCCGGACGCGGGTTGGCTGGATCGCGCGGCGTCGTCTGCGCCGCGGCCGGGGCGGCGCACGCGACCACCCATACCACGGCGATGACGAGCGCTGTCCGCGTCATTGCAGCGACTCCAGATACGCCACGAGCGCCGCGATGTCCGGGTCGGGCGCATCGAGCGGCTGCATACCGCCGTCCGACATCTTCGCGTTGGGAGTCTTGACGATCTGCGTGAGCTGTCCGTTCGGGAACCGCGCGGCGACGCCGACCAGGGACGGGGCGCTCTCGCTGCCGCGGGCGTCGGCGCCATGGCAGGCGTCGCACGCCTGCGCGGCAAACACGTCCTTGCCGTGCGCCACCGTGGTGTTGACGAACGCGGCCTTCTCGACCTTCCGCGCGCCCGCGGTCACCTCGGGCTCGAACGGCTCTTTCATGAACGCATCGACCGCGTCGTGCTGCAGGGCGAGCTGGCGTGAGATCGCCGGGTCGCGCTCGTCCTGCACGCGGCTCTGGACGCCCAGTCCGACCAGAGAAAGCATCACGACCGCAAAGCCACCGACGCTGAACGGCCGGCGCCACGGCCGGCGTTCCTTGCTACGGTCGAGAAATGGCAGCCCGGCGAAGAGCGCCGCGACGAGCGCCGGGATGACCACGATGCCGACAATCGCCCGCGCGCCCGGCCAGTACTTGAGCCACTGAAAGACGGGAACGTAATACCACTCGGGGCGCGGAAGAAATCGTGTGTCGGCGGCGTTCGCCTCGGGACCAAGGTCCGCCGGGATGAACCACGCCAGCACGCCGAGCGCGAGCACCAGCACGGCGGTGAAGGCCACGTCCATCAGGACCTGGCGCGGGTAGAAGGACTCGGTCGTGCGCGCCTGCGCGCGCACCGGCGGTCCAGCCGCGCCCGCCTTGCGGAACAGGAAGACGTGCGCACCGACGAAGGCAAAGATGGCCGCGGGCAGCACGAAGATGTGCGCCACGAAGAAGCGGGAGATGGTCAGCGTGCCGAGATCGTTGCCGCCGCGAACGAACTGTTTGAGCGACGAGCCGACCCACGGTACCTCGGTCAGGATGTTGGTGCCGACCGCCGTCGCGAAGTACGCCTTCTGATCCCAGGGCAGCAGATAGCCGGTGAACGCCATGCCGAGAATCAGCGCGAACAGCACGCAGCCAGCGAGCCAGAGGAGCTCTCGATATCCCTTGTAAGACCCGAAGAGGACCGTCTGCCCGATGTGCAGCAGGAGCACGATGATCATCGCGCTGGAGCCGTAGACGTGCAGGCTGCGGATGAACGACCCCGACGAGACCTCCTTCACGATGTAGGCGACAGTCGTGTGCGCGTGGTCCGCCGAGGGCACGTAGTAGAGCGCGAGGAATACGCCCGTGATCGCCTGCGAGAGAAACAGGAACAGCAGGCCCGAGCCGAAGACGTACGCGAAGCGGGCGCCGCCGGGGATCGGCTCGTCGAGCGCCTGGTGCAGCAGCCCCCGGATGCCGGTCCGCCGATCGAACCAGTCGACGAGGCGGGCCGTCATGCGAGCACCTCACGCGTCGGCACGAGCTGGCGGAAGTATTGATACCGGACCTGCAGCCTTCCACCCTCGATCCGCGCATCGAGTTCGTCCATCCCGCGGGGAGGCGGGCCGGACAGCAGTGCCCCGTCCGGCGCAAAGGCGCCGTTGTGGCAGGGACAGATGAACTGCTTCTTCGCGTCGCTCCATCCAATCGAGCAGCCGAGATGCGGACAGACGGCCGACAGCACGCGCGGCCGCCCGTCGCCCCCCGTGACGACGTAGACGGGCTTTTCGGAGAGCACCTTGCGCCATCCGTCGCGCTGTTCGATGGCGACCTGCATTTTCATCGGCGCCGTCATCGACCGGAAATCAGCGGCGGGGCCGACGTCGGACCAGAGCACGCCGCTCGTCGTGCGCCACAGCGGATCCAGGCTGAAGCGCGCCAGCGGAATCGCGAGCAGCGCCCCCACGGCCGTCGTGCCGAAGGCGAGCAGCCCGCCGAGAAACGAGCGTCGGGTCTGCTCGGTCATTTCTTCAGGCTGGAAACGTAGGCCACCAGCGCGTCCACCTTGTCCTTCGGGAAGTCGGTGTAGGCCTTCATCGGCGGCTTCCGATCGATTCCAGCCTTCGCCGCCATCTCCGGCGCGTTGGTAATCCACTGGCGGATCTGGTCGGGCGTCAGTTTCGCGCCGACGCCATCGAGCACGGGACCCTTCTTGTTCCCTTCGCCGCCCACCAGGTGGCACACCTGACACTTGGAGTCGACGAACTCCTGCCGCCCGCGAGCGACCGGGTCCTGGGCGAACGCGGTCGGCGCGAACAGACCGCAAACCATCAGCGCGAGAGCAATACGCATGATTGAGTGAACTCCGGTGCGATGCCTCATCAACAAGCGTGCCTGCGGCAGTGGCGCGAAATCTCGCGTGTGCAGCGCCATTCACGCGCCGGGCGCGGAAGACCGGCGGCGGCGGGCGCGGAAGATTTCGCGCCCCCCGGAAAAATTCCACGCTGGATGTCGCGCGTGGCCGCGACCCACCCGGCGGACACGCCCAACTCGTGGTACGGACACTGCTGGCGCGAGGGAAGGAGGCTGTTATGTTCAAGCGCGTCCTCGTTCCCCTCGATTTCAGCGCGCCATCGGACGCGGCGTTGGAGTACGCGCGCAGCGTGGCCGCCCGCTACGGCAGCTCGCTCCACCTGCTTCACGTCGCGGAAGATCCGTATCGTGCCCTCTACTCCGCCGAAGTCTTCGTCCCGGAGGTCGAGGGAGTCCGCACGGCGATCCTCGACGGCGCGACGGCGCGACTGAAAGATCGCCTGCGCCCGTCGGATGTCGTGGAACTGCACGCGACCGTCGAGGCGATCGTCGGCACCCCCGCGGGATCGATCGTCGAATGCGCGGCGGGGCACGACATCGACCTGGTCGTGATGGGCACGCACGGCCGCGGCGGCGTGTCGCACCTGCTGATGGGAAGCGTCGCGGAGCGGGTGGTCAGGACCGCTCCCTGCCCCGTATTGACCGTGCGCCAAGCGCATGCGGCGGCGGCGAAAGCGGTCGCGTAGGGCGTGCGGGTGCCCTACCCCGCCGCCGCGGTCTCCTGCGGCGGCTGCCGATGTCCGTCGTGTGGACGGAGGCCGAACTTCTCGATCCGGTAGCGGACCTGATCGCGGTTGATCCGCAGCAGGTGGCCGGCCTGTGTCTGGTTCCACGCGGAACGCTCGAGCGCCTGCACGAGCAGCTGGCGCTCCACGGCGTCGAGGTTGACTCCCTCGGGCGGCAAGCGGAACAACCAGTTCGAGAAGGCGTGACGCGTCAGCGACGGCAAGTCCCGCGGCACGAGCCAGTCGTGGTCCACGAGCAGCATGGCGCGCTCGATGGCGTTGCGCAGCTCGCGGATGTTGCCAGGCCACCGGTACTGCTCGAGCAACGCCATCGCCTCGCCGTTGACGCCGCGTACCTTCTTGCGGAACTCGCGGTTGAAGCGATCGACGTAGTGCTCGACCAGGAGGCGCAGGTCGCCGTCGCGATCGCGCAGCGGTGGGAGTGTGAGCGGCATCACGTGCAGGCGATAGAAGAGATCTTCGCGGAATTTGCCCGCCTTCACCTCCTCCTCGAGATCGCGGTTGGTCGCCGCGATCACGCGGACGTCCACCCGCACGTCCGCCAGACCACCGACCCGTTTGAAGGTCTTCTCCTCGAGGAACCGCAACAGCTTGGACTGGAGCGCCGCCGTCATCTCGCCGATTTCGTCGAGGAAGACGGTGCCGCCGTCAGCCGTCTCAAAGAGGCCCCGCTTCTGCTGCCGCGCGTCGGTAAACGCGCCACGCTCGTGGCCGAAGAGCTCGCTCTCCAGCAGCTGCTCGGGCAGTGCCGAGCAGGTGATGTTCACGAACGGCTTCGCCGATCGGTCGCTGGTGTAATGAATCGCCTTGGCGGCCAGATCCTTCCCCGTGCCGGTTTCGCCGGTCAGGAGCACGGTCGATGCGGGGCTCGACGCGACGCGCGCCAGCATTGCCTTCATCTCGAGCATCGCGGGGGAGGTTCCGACGATCGCCTCGAACCCGTACTCGCGGCCGGCTCCCGAGCGGAGGGTCCGCACCTCGCGCCGCAGGCGGCTCGTTTCGAGCGCCTTCTGCACGGCGAGCGCCACTTCCTCGACGTTGAATGGCTTGTCGATGTAATGCCACGCGCCGAGCTTCATCGCCTGCACCGCGTTCTCGACGGTCGAGAATGCCGTCATCAAGATGACGAGTGTGTCGGGCGAGATCTCCTTGATGCGGCTAAGCAGCGTGAGGCCGTCGGTATCCGGAAGCTTGTAATCGAGCAGCACGAGGTCGATGGACGGATTCATCCGCTCGATGGCCTCGGCGGCGCTCCGCGCTTCGAGGACGGAATAGCCCTCGGGCACGAGCGCCTCGCGCAGCGACCACCGCACCAGGTTCTCGTCATCGACGATCAGCAGTGTGGGGGCACTCATAACCACCTCGGAATCGGAAAAATCCGCGCGCGCGCGAATCTTTCCGCAACGGCGTCGGTCAATTTCGCGACTGGGAGGGCGTTGAGCAACAACCGCGCCGCCCCTGCCGAGCGCCGCGGACGAGGGTTACAGCGCCCGCACGATGGCTTCGAGGTCCCGCATGTTGAACGGCTTGTTGAGGACCTGCGACGCGCCAAGCTGCAGGGCGCCGGCCGTCACCTCGGGCGTCCCGAACGCCGTCATCATGATGACCGTTGCGTGCGGCGCGCGGCGGCGGATCTCGGCGAGGAGCTCGAGGTCATTGGAGTCTGGCAGGCGGAAGTCGAGGAGCACCAGGTCCGGTTCCGGGCCGTCAGCCAGCGCACGAAGGGCCGCCATGGCGTCGGCGGCCTCGACGATGTCGTGGCCGGCGCCCCCGAGCGTCTCGGCGACCGACCAGCGGATCAGCGGCTCGTCGTCGACCACGAGTACGTGCAGGGACCGGGCGGCAGTGTGCATGACCGGCTGCCTCTTACAAGATCCGAGCCGGCCGGATCAGATGGCGGGCAACTGCACGGTGACGGTCGTCCCGCCCCCCGGCGGACAATCGATATCGATCGTGCCGCGGTGCGCCTCGACGAGGCGTCTGGCGGTCGCCAGCCCGAGACCGGTGCCGCGCGACTTCGTCGTGAAGAACGGCGTGAAGATTTTCTGTCGAATGTCCGGCGGAATCCCGGGGCCGGTGTCCTCGAACGCGATGCGGCATCGGCTGTCCGCCGTCGCGATCGAGATCGTGATGCGCCCGTCGCCGCGCATGGCGTGCGCTCCGTTGACCATCAGGTTCAGAAACACGATCTGAAGCAGGCCGGGGTCGGCGAGCACGCGCGCCGCATCACCGTCGATCACCACGCGCACCGAGTTGAGCGCCGGATCCTCGCGCAGCAATTCGGCGGTGGACGAGACCAGCGACCGCAGCTCCACCGGAACCGGGTGAGGGCGCGGGGGTCGCGCGAAGAGCAGCAGATCCTTCATCAACTCGTTCAGGGAATCGATCCGGTTGACGATCTCCTTCACGACGCCTGATTCCCGGCTGTCACCCGGCAGCCGGCGGCCGATGACTTCGACGGCGCCGCGCACAGCGGCCAGCGGATTCTTGACTTCGTGCGCAAGCACGGCCGCCATCTCGCCGAGGCGCGCGAGCGCCGCCTGCTCGCGCAGCTGCTCTTCCATCGCCACCCGGGCGCTCAAATCGTGCAGGATCCCCGTGAACTTTCGCTCGCCGCCGAGCGAGGTCTCGCCGACGGACAGGTGGAGCGGAAACGTCGTGCCGTCCTTCCGCTTGCCGGTCACCTCCCGGCCGAGGCCGATGATCTTCTGGACGCCCGTCTGGACATACCGCGCGAGGTAGCCGTCGTGTTCCTCGTGATAGGGCGACGGCATCAGCATGCTGACGTTCTGCCCGACCACTTCCTGCTCGGTGTAGCCGAACAGGCGCCGCGCCGCATCGTTGTACGCCTCGACGTTACCGCGGCCATCGATCACGATGATGGCGTCGACGGCCGACTCGAACACCGCCCGCCATCGCGCCTCGCTGGCGCGGAGCCGCTCTTCGAGCTGCACGCGCTCGCTCAGGTCGTGGAGAATGCCCGTGAACTTCCGCTGGCCCGCGACGACCATTTCCCCGACGGACAGGTGCAGCGGAAAGGTGGTGCCATCCTTGCGCCGGCCTGCGACCTCGCGTCCGATGCCGATGATCTTCCTGGCACCCGTCTGCAGGTAACGCGTCAGATACCAGTCGTGCTCCTCGCGGTGCGGCGACGGCATGAGGAGGTTGACGTTGCGACCGAGGACCTCCGGCTCGCGATAGCCGAACAGGCGTTCGGCGGCGGGGTTGAATGCCTCGATGCGGCCGTGATCGTCGATGACCACGATGCCGTCGACGGCCGATTCGACAATCGACTGCCATCGGGCGGCATCGCCGGCCGACGCGGAATCGTCATCTGCCATGGCGGAATTGTTGCGAGCGGGCCCAGTCTACCCCGGAGTGCGGCGACCGCCTACCCGCTCACTCCGGAGGCGGCCCGCTTTCCAGGCGCCGCCTCACCTCCGTGAACACGTTGACGCCTTCGTTCTTCAGGCGTCCTTCGAGGATCTCGACATGCGTGACGCTGATCCAGTGGTTCGTCATCGACCACCAGCACACGGAGTGTCGCCGCGGCACTTGTCATGTGCAGACAGCGTTCAAGAACGGGACCATGCGCCAACGGCTCGCCGCCGCAAGTCCGGCGCGATCCGGCGCGGAAAAAAGCCTCGCTCGTCGGGAAAATCCGGCGCCGGGTGCACGGCCAGGGCGAAAACCGGCCGGCGGCACGGGATCTCGCGTTGCACCCCGTTGGCTCGCAACGCGCATTCACCGCTGACGAGAGGGCTGCATGCAGATCGGCTTGGGTTACCCGCCGACGATCGTCATGACCACGGCTACCGGCCACGCGTGGAGAAAGCAGGCTGTGGACGCGTGAGCGCGGTTGCCGCCAGACCGACCCCACCGTTGTCTACCACGATTGCCGCGGGCGCGATCGCCGCCATTGTCCTGCACGTCCTGCTGCGCGCGGCCGCGGTTCGAACGGCGACGGCGGCCCTTCCGCTCTACGCGATCCTCCTGTTCGGCGGTGTTCCGCTCACCTACGGGCTCGTGCGCAAAGCGGCGCGCCGGCAGTTGGGGTCGGATCTCCTTGCGGGCATCTCGATCGTCACGGCCGCCATCCTCGGTGAGTACCTCGCGGGGTCCCTCGTCGTCCTGATGCTCGCCGGCGGCGAAGCGCTCGAGCAGTACGCGCTGCGCACCGCGTCGTCGGTACTCGACGCGCTGGCGCGGCGCATGCCCTCCGTCGCCCACCGGAAGCGGGACGCGGAGATGGTGGACGTTCCGCTCGAGGCGGTCGCCGTTGGAGACGTCCTCCTCGTGCACCCGCACGAGACCTGTCCGGTCGACGGCGAGGTCATCGAGGGGCATGGAAAGATGGACGAAGCCTACCTGACCGGCGAGCCGTTCGAGATCACCAAGACGCGAGGCTCGCGCGTGATCTCGGGCGCGATCAATGGCGAGGCCGCGCTGACCGTCCGCGCCACCGCGCGCGCGGTCGATTCCCGCTACGCCACGATCACCGACGTGATGCGCGACTCCGCGCTCACGCGGCCGCGGCTGCGGCGGCTCGGCGATCAGCTCGGCGCGGTCTATACGCCGCTCGCGCTGGCCGTCGCGGGCGCTGCGTGGATCGCGACCGGCAATGCCACGCGGTTCCTGGCCGTGCTCGTCATTGCCACGCCGTGTCCGCTGCTCATCGCCATTCCTGTGGCGATCATCGGCTCGATCTCGCTCTGCGCCCGGCGGTCGATCATCGTTCGAAGCTCGCTGGCGCTCGAACAAGTCAGCAGCTGCCGGACGGCGATCTTCGACAAGACGGGCACCCTGACGTATGGCAGGCCGTCGTTGACCAACACCGTCATCGCGCCGGGATTCACGCGCGACGAGGTGATGACGCTCGTGGCGAGCCTCGAACGCTACTCGCGGCATCCGCTGGCGCGTGCCGTGCTCGCGGCGCGTCCAGATCTGGCCGGGCTCCCGGAAGCCATCGAAGTGAGCGAGCCGCCGGGCGCGGGGCTGCGCGGCGTGGTCGCCGGTCGCCAGGTCATGATCACGAGCCGCGCGCGGGCTGCGGAGCAGCACGTCACAGGGATCGATCGGCTTCAGGTCGCCGCGGAGGGTCTCGAGTGCGCCGTCGCGATCGACGGCCGCGCCGCCGCGATCCTCCAGTTCCGCGATGCCCCTCGCGACGACAGCCGGTCGTTCGTGGAGCACCTGCGCCCCGCCCACCATTTCACACGCGTGATGATCGTGTCGGGCGATCGACCGTCCGAGGTGGCCTATCTGGCCGCCCAGGTCGGGGTCACCGAGATTCATGCGCAGCAGAGCCCGGAAGAAAAGCTGGCCATCGTCCGCCGCGAAACTGTACGCGCACGCACCCTGTACGTCGGCGACGGCATCAACGACGCGCCGGCGATGATGGCGGCGACGGTCGGCGTGGCGATTGGACAGAACAGCGACGTGACCACCGAAGCCGCCTGCGTCGTCATCATGGACAATGCGCTGCGCAAGGTCGACGAATTCATGCACGTCAGCCGGCGGATGCGGTCGATCGCGCTGCAGAGTGCCGTCGGCGGCATGGCGCTGAGCGTTGCCGGCATGCTGCTGGCGTCGGGCGGCTGGCTCACGCCTGTGCAGGGCGCGGTCGGGCAGGAGCTGATCGACGTCGCCGCGGTGGTGAATGCGCTGCGCGCCGCGCTGCAACCGCGGCAGATGCACGACATGTAGCCTGCCTCGCCACGGAGGTTCGCGGACCGCGATGCGAGACATCCGACGGATGCGAAATTTTCTCCCAGCGGCGTCTGAATTTTCCGCGCGGCACCCCCGCGATCCGTTCGCGCCGTCGTGAACGCACCGTCAGGGAGGCGGGCGTGATCGGGCGCGTCGCGGCATGCGAGTTGCGGAAGGCCGCGTCCATGGAGACGGACACCTCCGCGCCCTCGCAGCGACCGTCGGTCCCTGTACTCGGCACCGTCCTGTGTGCCGTCGATTCCTCGGCCGCCGCCGCGGGTGTGCTCTACACGGCGGCTGGTCTGGCCGTGCAGCGCGGCTCGCGGCTGATCATCCTGCGTGCGATGAACGCGCCGCGCGGGAGTGACGAGATGCTCGCCGAGCAGATTTCGCTCGATGCGCTCGTGCGCGGCAGCATTCCCGGGTGGGTGGCCTACCGCGACGAGACGGAGCTGCTCGTCGCCCCGGGGCCGCCTGCTGCGACCATTCTCGGCGTCGCCGCCGATCGCGTCGCCAATCTCATCGTCGTCGGGACGCACGGCCGCGGCGCACTCGGACGGATCACATTTGGCTCCGTTGCGGCGCACGTGCTGCGTGGTGCCGCGGTGCCCGTGGCGATCGTTCCGCCCGCCGGCTCCGAAGTGATCTCGCTCACCGACACGTCGGCGGTGCCGCACGTCGGGGCCGTGCTCGTCCCTGTCGATTTCCGGTCGACGTCAGCGCGCCAGCTGGCGTTCGCGTCGAGGCTGTCGGTGGCCGCCGAGCGCGGCATCGTGCTGGTGCATGCGCTGTCCGCGCGGGCGGACAAGGAGGCCTCGCTGGAACGGCTGCGCCAGCTGGCGACCGCTGTCGATTCCGCGAGGGGGGTCGGCGGCGTCGTCGCGCATGGAGACGTCATCGACGTCATTGTCGACCGTCAGCGTCGTTCGGCCGCGGGCATCGTTGTCCTCGGCCGGGACGCCGGTGCGCCTTGCCGCGTCGCGCTCGCCCTTCTTCAACGGACACGCGCCCTTGTCGTCTCGGTGCCGTGATCGCCCGCGAAATATTTCCCGCCCGGCGCAATCGAGATGGTCGCCTTTTGTCACCCACGGCCGCGATACCGTCGTCATGGCGTGGCATTCCACTTGCGCCAGGACCCGTGAGGTCATTCACATGCCACACTCCGCCGCGCCGCCCGTCTTCCGCTCCATTCTGTGTCCGGTCGATTTCTCCGCCAACTCCCGCGCGGCGCTGCGCTACGCCTCGATGCTGGCGCGCCTTGCCGATGCCCATCTGCTCGTCCTCTACGTGGAGGACCCGCTGCTGGTCGCGGCGATGGCGACGCGGACGTCGGCGGCCGTGCTGGCGCTGGCAGGCAAAGACGAGCTGCGGAGCTTCGTCACGCGCGCGCTCCGCGGGGCCACGCCGGCGGTTGCGACGACGCTGATGACGAAGGCCGGGAAACCTGCCCAGGAAATCGTCAAGGCCGCCGGGCACCTCGGTAGCGACCTCATCGTGATCGGCTACCGGGGCGCGGGTCGCGCTGCGCGGCTGATCTTTGGATCGACGACCGAGGGTGTCGTCCATGCGTCCGCCGTGCCTGTGCTCGCGATTCCGCCGGCGCGCCGCAGCGCGCGGCTGCCCCGCGCGCGTCGGGTTGGCCTCGAGCGCGCATCCTAGGCGGCTTTTCGTCGAAAGTTGGTAGAAGTCGCGGATCGCCGCACGATGCAGCCGCGCGGCCCCGGCGGAGATGCA
>Ga0070695_100000027_pt1 | contig 55646 bp, 54 predicted proteins | sample KBSK1252metaG_FD_65471 | JGI IMG/M metagenome (GOLD analysis project Ga0070695, IMG submission 65471) | Corn, switchgrass and miscanthus rhizosphere microbial communities from Kellogg Biological Station, Michigan, USA - KBS K1-25-2 metaG | ecosystem: Host-associated > Plants > Roots >...
CTGACGGGAACGGAAGGCGACGACTCCATCGCCGGCCTTGCGGGCAACGATTCGCTAAGCGGCCTCGGCAGCAACGATACGCTGGACGGCGGAGACGGGAACGATGAGCTGAACGGTGGCGACGGCAACGATTCGATGGTGGGAGGTGCGGGCAACGACTTGTTCGATGCCGTGACCGGCTCGGGCTCGGGCGTCGACACCATGGTGGGTGGTGCGGGCGACGACTTCTACTTAGTCACGGCCGGCGACGTCATCGTGGAGGGGGCCGGCGGCGGCATCGACCAGGTGGTGGCATCCTCCGACTGGACCCTCGCCCCGAACGTCGAGAATCTCAGGTTCGGCGCTCCAGGCAGCTTCTCCGGAACTGGAAACGAGCTCAATAACGCGCTCGAGGCGTCAGGCGCCGATGCCGTCACGCTGAACGGGGCCGCCGGGAACGACTTCCTGCTTGGAGAGTCCGCGGCCGACATGCTGATTGGCAGTGCTGGCATCGATACGCTCATCGGCGGCTTCGGTGACGATACCTACGTGGTCGATGCGAGCGACGAACTCCATGATGACGGCGGCATCGACACCGTCGTGACAGACGTCAGTTGGACGCTCGGGGCCGACTTCGAGAACCTGACGATGACCGGCACGGGCAACATCAGCGTCACCGGCCATAACGGCGCGAATCTGGCCGTCGGCAATTCCGGCAACAACTACTTCAACCTGCGTGCGGGCAACGACACCATCCAGGCGGGTGCGGGTAACGACTGGATCGACATGTCGGCGTTCGGCACGGCGAGCTACGGCAACGACTCGATCGACGGGGGCGCGGGCACCGACACGGTGAACTTCGCCATCAGCGCCGGCCAGCAGAGCGCCATCGTCGCGGACCTCACGTTGGGGACTATCCGCGGTGGCGGCGTGGGCGGCGCAGGCAGCGCCACCGTTACGAGCGTCGAGCACGTGATCGGCGCGGGCTTCAACGATTCGATCAAGGGATCGGCAGCCGCTGAGACACTCGAAGGGCGGGAAGGCAACGACACGCTCTCCGGGATGGGTGGCAACGATACCCTCGTGGGCGGGACGGGCACGGACAGCTTCGTCTTCGCTGCCGCGCCGAGCGCAGGCAACGTTGACCTCATAAGCGATTTTGTCTCCGGGGCGGACAAGGCTGCGTTCGACAACGCGGTCTTCACCGCGCTGGGCGCCGACGGCAACTTCGTCGCCGGCGACGCGCGGTTCGCAGCCGGGGCCGGCTTCACCTCCGGGCACGACGCCAGCGACCGGATCGTCTACAACACGACGACCGGGCAGCTCTTCTACGACGCCGACGGCAGCGGAGCCGGCGCCGCACAACTCGTCGCCACCTTCCAGGGGGCTCCCGCGATCGCGGCGACCGACATCACCGTTCTCTAGTCTTTCAATCCAGGAGGCCTCGTGGCCGTATTCCGGTTCAGCACGCTGAGCGACGGGCAGTCGCTCGCCTTCAATCCGAACGCAGACGTCCTCAACTTCGACCAGACGACGATCGCGGCCGCTGACCTGCGGGTGACCCAGGTAGGGACCAACACGCGCATCGAAGTCGTGAGCGGCCAGCAGACGGGGAAGGACGTCACGCTAACGAACGTGAGCCAACTCCAGCTCGCCACGACCAACGTCACCTTCGCCGACGCGAGTCGCCTCCTCTTCGGCGACAACTCGACCGCGCAGAACGACAACCTCGCCAACTCGCTCACCGGCACTGCCGGGCGCGACCTGCTCCAGGGCTTCGGCGGCGCCGACACGATGAACGGCGGCGCCGGAGACGACACGTACATCGTGAGCACGGGCGATGTGCTCTCCGATTCGGGCGGCGTCGATACGGTCGTCACCGACGTTAACTGGACGCTCGCCACCGGCTTCGAGAACATCACGATGGCCGGCACCGGCAACCTCAGCGCCACGGGCAATAACGGGGGTAACTTCGCGATCGGTAATTCCGGCGACAACTATTTCAACATGCGTGCCGGAGACGACACCATCCAGGCGGGTGCCGGCAACGACTGGATCGACATGTCGGCCTTCGGGACCGAAAGCTACGGCAACGACATGATCGACGGCGGCGCCGGGACCGACACGGTGAACTTCGCCATCAGCGCCGGACAGCAGAGCGCGGTCAACGTGGACCTCACTTCAGGCCTGTTCAACGGCGGCGGCCTGAACGGGGTTGGCGGCGGTCTCGTCCAGAACGTCGAGCATGTGGTCGGCGCCGCGTTCAACGATTCCATCAAGGGCGCTGCGGCCGCCGAGACGCTCGAAGGACGCGAAGGCAACGACACGCTCTCGGGGATGGGCGGGAACGACACGCTGGTCGGTGGCACCGGGCAGGACACGTTCGTCTTCGCCGCGGCACCTGGAGTGGCGAATGCCGATCTGGTAAGCGATTTCGTCTCGGGCACCGACAAGCTCGCCTTCGACAACTCCGCCTTTGCCGCCCTCGGCACCGCAGGCGCCTTCGCGGCCGGCGACGGGCGTTTTGCGGCCGGCGCAGGTTTCACGTCGGGCCGTGACGCAAGCGACCGGCTGGTCTACAACACCACCACCGGGCAGCTCTTCTACGACGCCGATGGCAATGGCGCGGGCGCATCGCAGCTAGTGGCCACCCTGCAAGGCGCGCCTGGGCTCACGGCGAGCGACATCGTTGTGACCGGGCAGCCGAACACCATCGTGGGGACGGCCGGCGACGATTCGCTCACCGGGACGCAGGGCGACGACTCCATCGACGGCGGCGACGGCAACGACACGCTGGACGGTGGTGCCGGGAACGATTCACTCTCGGGTGGGACGGGGTCTGACCTGATCATCGGCGGCGACGGCAACGACGCCCTCGGCGGCGAGCCCCCCGCGGACTTTGGCCCGCCGCGGCCTCCCAGCGTCGATACGATGAACGGGGGTCTCGGGGACGATAGCTACTCCGTAAACCACCCGAACGACGTCTTGATCGACGCGGGCGGCATCGACACGGTCTTCGCGAACGACACGGACTGGACGCTCGGTGCCGGTTTCGAAAACCTCTTCATCAGCAACGCTTTCACGGAGAGCGGCTTCACAGGCATTGGCAACGACCTCGACAACGTCATGTCGAACGGCAACCGGCTCGAGGGTCTTGGCGGCAACGACACCCTCTTCGGCAGCGCCGCACGCGACCTCCTGATCGGCGGCGATGGCAACGACTCGCTCCATGGTGCCGGTTCCGCGTCCGGCGGTCTCGACACGCTTGACGGCGGCGCAGGCAACGACACGCTGGACGGCGAGTCCGGCGCGGTCCTGCTCTTCTCGGTGGCGCCCGGTGCGGCCAATGCCGACCTCGTCAAGGATTTCGGTTCCGGGCGCGACGTGATCCAGCTGGATGCCAGCGTCCATGCGAACGCGGGCGTGTCCGGGCGCTTTGCCACCGGTGACGCACGCTTCTTCGCCGCAGCAGGGGCGACCGGAGGGCATGATGCCGACGATCGCGTTATCTACAACACGACGACCGGGCAGCTGTTCTACGACGCGGATGGAAACGGCGCGGGTGCCTCGCAGCTAATCGCCACGCTCCAGGGCGCGCCCGCGCTTGCGGCAAGCGACATCTTCGTCGCACCCCAGGGTACGTCGATCATTATCGGGACCCCCTTCGACGACTCGCTCATCGGAACCCCGGGCAACGATTCGATCCTGGGGCTGGCGGGCAACGACAGGATCGAAGGCCGAGAGGGCAATGACACGCTGGAAGGCGGCGCGGGCAACGATGACCTGTCTGGCTGGGACGGGTCCGATCAACTCTTCGGCGGCGATGGCAACGACACGCTAGCCGGCGGGTTGGCCGAACCGCGCGACTCCAGCGCCGATACGCTGAACGGAGGACTCGGGGACGACCTCTATGTCGTGGATACCTCCAACGACGTGCTGTCGGACGCCGGCGGCATCGACACCGTAGAGGCTCTCGACCTGGACTGGACGCTCGGAGCGGGATTCGAAAACCTCGCGCTCAACAACGATATCTCCGAGTTTCCATCCACAGGAATCGGCAACGACCTCGACAACGTCATGTCGATCACATTCGCGGGCGGCCATCTCGAGGGCCGCGGCGGCAACGATACGCTCCTCGGCAGCGGGCGCAGCGACGCATTGCTTGGCCAGGATGGAAACGACAGCATCGACGGGCGCGGCGGGTCCGATACGATCGAAGGCGGCGCCGGCATCGATACGCTAACCGGCCACGGCGATGCGAACTTCGTCTTTTCGGCTGCGCCGGGGGCGGCAAACGCGGATCTGATCACCGACTTCGGCCCGCAGGACACCATCCGGCTCGACGCCCGGGTGATGACCAATCTCGGTGCGTCCGGACGGTTCGCCGCCGGGGACGGGCGTTTCTTCGCCGCTGCCGGTGCGACTGGAGGCCATGACACCGACGATCGGGTCATCTACAACACGTCGACCGGCCAGCTCTTCTATGACGCGGACGGCAGCGGTGCTGGCAGCGCGCAGCTCATCGCGACACTGCAGGGAGCGCCGACTCTTGTCGCGACAAGTATCACAGTGGACAACGCGCCCGGCGGCCAGACGATCACCGGCACGGCTGGCAACGACACGCTATTTGGCACGGCAGGCAACGACTCGATCTCCGGGCTTGCTGGCGCGGATCAGCTCAACGGGCTGGGCGGGAACGACACGCTCGATGGCGGTGCGGGCATCGACGCGCTCAGCGGCGGCCTGGGCGACGATACCTATGTCGTCACGGCGGGTGATCTGCTCGACGAGCTCGGCGGCATCGACACCGTCGTGACCGACGTAAGCTGGACGCTCGGCGCGGACTTCGAGAACCTCACCATGACCGGCACGGGGAATATCGGTGTCACCGGTCACAACGGCGCAAACCTCGCGATCGGCAATTCGGGCAACAACTACTTCAACCTGCGGGCCGGGAACGACACCATCCAGGCGAATGCAGGGAACGACTGGATCGACATGTCGGCCTTCGGCACGGCGAGCTATGGCGACGACGTGATCGACGGTGGCGCGGGCATCGACACGGTGAACTTCGCCATCAGCGCCGGGCAGCAGAGCGCGATCGTCGCGGATTTGACCGCCGGGACGATCCACGGCGGTGGGCAGGGCGGCGCGGGCAGCGCGAGCGTTACGAGCGTCGAGCACGTGATCGGCGCCGGGTTCAACGATTCGATCAAGGGGTCTACAGCGGCCGAGACGCTGGAAGGGCGGGAAGGCAACGACACGCTCTCGGGGATGGGCGGCAACGACAGCCTCGTGGGTGGAACCGGCTCCGACAGCTTTGTCTTCGCCGCGGCGCCCGGCACCGGCAACGCCGACGTCCTAATGGACTTCGCCTCCGGGACCGACAAGGCGGCGTTCGACAACTCGGTGTTCACCGCGCTCGGCGCGGACGGCAACTTCGTCGCCGGCGATGGGCGTTTCTTCGCCGGCGCTGGCGCCACGTCGGGGCACGACGCGAATGACCGGATCGTCTACAACTCAACCACCGGGCAACTCTTCTATGACGCCGACGGCAGCGGTGCCGGGGCGTCGCAACTCGTCGCCACCTTCCAGGGAGCTCCTGCGATCGCGGCGACCGACATAACCGTGATCTAGGCAACAAAGGAGCTTCACCATGGCGGTGTTTCAGTTCAGTGCGCTGAGCGACGGGCAGTCCATTGCCTTCAATCCCAACACTGATGTCCTGAACTTCGACCAGACGACGGTCGCGGCGGCGGACCTGCGGGTCACCGCGGTGGGGACGAGCATCCGAGTGGAGGTTTTCAGCGGTCCGCAGACAGGCAAGGACGTGACGCTGCAGAACGTCAGCCCGCCGCAGCTTGCGACCACCAACGTCACCTTCGCCGACGGCAGCAAGCTCCTGTTTGGCGACAACTCGACCGCGCAGAACGACAACCTCGCGAACTCGCTCACCGGCACGGCCGGGCGCGATCTCCTGCAAGGCTTCGGCGGTGCCGACACGATGAACGGTGGTGCGGGCAACGATGCCTACATCGTCGGTGCGGGCGACGTGCTCACGGACACCGGAGGCGTCGATACCGTCGTGACGGACGTGGATTGGACACTCGGCGCGGACTTCGAAAACGTCCAGATGCTCGGCACCGGGAATATCGGTGCGACCGGTAACAACGGGAACAACCTGGCGATCGGAAATTCCGGCAACAACTACTTCAACCTGCGCGCTGGAGACGACACCATCGAGGCCGGCGCCGGCAACGACTGGATCGACATGTCCGCCTTCGGCACGGGTACCTACGGCGATGACGTGATCGACGGCGGCGCGGGGACCGACACGGTCAACTTCGCTATCAGCGCTGGCCAGCTAAGCGCGATTACGGTCGATCTCGGCGCGGGCACGATCCGTGGCGGCGGCTCCGCCGGCTTCGGTAGCGCCAGCGTCACAAGCGTGGAGCGCGTGATCGGCGCCCAATTCAACGACTCGATGAAGGGTAGTGGCGCGGCTGAGACGCTTGAAGGACGCGATGGCAACGACACGCTCTCCGGAATGGGCGGTAACGATACGCTCATCGGCGGCACGGGCCAGGATACGTTCCTGTTCGCGACCGCACCGGGGACCGCCAATGCGGACGTGGTGAGCGACTTTGTCTCGGGCACCGACAAACTAACGTTCGACAACTCGGTCTTCGCGGCGCTCGGCGGGGCAGGCGGCTTCGCCGCAGGCGACGCTCGCTTTGCCGCAGGCGCGGGTTTCACCTCGGGCCGGGACGCCAGCGACCGGCTGGTCTACAACACCACGACCGGCCAGCTCTTCTACGACGCGGACGGCAATGGTGCCGGCGCTTCGCAGCTCGTCGCCACCTTGCAAGGCGCGCCCGCGCTCGCGGCGACCGATATCGTGGTCACCGGTGCTGGCGGCTCGAACACCATCAGTGGCACCGCCGGCAACGACTCGCTCATCGGCACGGAAGGCGACGACCTTATCAACGGGCTCGGCGGGAACGACACAATCGAAGGCCGTGGCGGCAACGATACGCTGGATGGCGGCGACGGTGATGACAGGCTGTTCGGCCAGGCCGGAGCGGACCTGCTGCGAGGCGGCGCCGGCAATGACACGCTGGTGAACTTCCGCCTCACAGGATTGGACGAGCCGACGGACACCCTCGACGGCGGTTTGGGTAACGACACGTACGATTTGCGCACCTTTGGCTCGACGTCGAATACCGTCATCATCGACGCAGGAGGGCTCGACACGATTTTGACGAATGACAGCATCGTTCTACCGGACGGAATCGAAAACCTCACGCTGTTCGAGGCCTTCACCGGGACCGGCAACGCGCTCGACAACGTCATAACGAGCAAGACGAACGAGGGACATAGCTACCATCTCGACGGCGGGGATGGAAACGACACGCTCCTCGGCGGTCCCGATCCTGACCACTTCACTTTCAGCGCCGGGTCCGGCAACTACGGCAACGACAGCGTTAGCGGCGGCGACGGCCCGCTCGACTCGCTGTCTTTTGTAGGCGCGCGAAGCGGCGTCAATCTCGACATGGGCACCGGGGTTGCGACCGGCGGTGGAACTGCCGGTTCCGGCTCGGTCACGTTCTCGGGAATCGAGTTCGTCGTAGGGAGCGAATTTGCCGACCGGCTCACAGCGAATGACCTGGGAAGCCAGCTCAACGGGTTTGACGGCAATGACACCCTGATTGGTGGCGCGGGAAACGACCTTCTCAGCGGCGACGGCGGCGACGCATTCACCGGCCTGGGAGGCAACGGTAACGACGTCGTTCAAGCAGGCGGTGGTGATGACACCGTATCGCTCCAATTCGGTTTCGGCGCTGGGAGCTATGGCAGCGACACGATCGACGGCGGCGCGGGATTCGATACCCTTGAGCTGGCCGGCTTCAGCGATGCCGTGGTGGACCTTTCCGCAGGCACGGTGCGCGGCGGCGGCGTAGACGGCGCGGGCGAGGCCCTCGTTACCAGCATCGAGGCGGTGCGTGGTGGCAGCGGCCTCATCATCGGTAGTGACGTCGCGAACAGGCTCGAAGCAAATGGCACCGTGCGCGGTGGCGCCGGCGACGACACCCTGGTCGGCTTTGGTGAGCTCCGCGGTGAAGACGGAAACGACGACCTGACCGGGGGCAGTCTCTTGAGCGGGGGCGCCGGAAACGACACCCTTCGCGGGTCCTTCCAGAGCAGTGACCGGTTCCTGTTCGCCGAGGCGCCTGGAAGCGGCAACGCGGATAACGTGTTGTTCTTCGAATCCGGCAGGGACAAGATCGCCCTCGACAGCGCCGCCCACGCAAATCTCGGGGCGGCTGGAAGTTTCACGGCGGGTGATGGACGATTCTTTGCGGCGCCGGGTGCGACCTCCGGCCACGATACGAGCGATCGCGTCATCTACGACATGACTAGTGGAAATCTCTTCTATGACGCGGACGGCAGCGGCGCTGGCACGTCGCAGCTAATTGCGACGTTATCGGGTGCTCCGAGGCTACTCGCGACCGACGTCGACGTCGTCGGTGAGGCCGGCGGTACGCCGATCCAAGGCACTGCGGGCAACGACTCGATCGTTGGTACGGCGGGCGACGACACCATCGAGGGCCTGGACGGCAACGACACGCTCGAAGGGTTGAATGGTAACGACTCGCTTTTTGGGGGCAACGGCGCCGATTCGCTGGTTGGCGGCGACAACGACGACACCCTGGACGGAGGAGCGGGCGTCGATACGCTGGCCGGCGGCTTCGGCGACGACGTCTATTTCGCTACGCCCGGTGATGTTCTGTCTGATGTCGGTGGAACCGACCAGGTCATCAGCGCGGGCGCGTGGACCCTCGGCTTCGGCTTTGAAAACCTCGCGCTGACCATAGGGAATGGCGCGACTGGGTCCGGTAACGAGCTCGCGAACGTCATCACGGCCAGTGCCAATGGCAACACTATGGACGGCAGGGGAGGCGACGACACCCTTCTCGGCGGCGCCGGCGCGGACAATATTCTCGCCGGTCCTGGATCCGACTTCATCGACGCCGGCGACGGGAATGACTTCATTCACTTCGTCGGTGGCGAGCTCGGGAACGACACGATCAACGGCGGATCGGGTCAGGATGGTCTTCAATTCGCGTCGCTGACGGCATCTGTGACTGTCGATCTGGAAGCCCATACGCTCACCATCGCTGGCGGGGCCAGCGCAAGCGTGGCCAGCATCGAAAATCTGTCTGGCGGTAGCGGCAACGATTTCTTCATCGGCGACGGAAACGACAACGCCTTCGCGGGAGGCGCCGGCAACGACACGCTCGTTGGGGGCATCTCGGGGCGCGACGTGCTGATCGGGATGGACGGCGACGACTTCCTTGACGGCGGTACCGGGGGAGATGCGCTTACCGGCGGCGCTGGCGCGGACCGCTTCGCGTACTCGTCGAGCGGCTTCTTCGCCGACGCCGACCTGATCACCGATTTTCAGTCGGGCACTGACAAATTGCTGATCGACAACCGATTTCTCCCCGGCTTGGCGCCCGGCGCGTTCGCGCCGGGTGACGGCCGCTTCTTTGCGGCGTCAGGTGCGTTCGGGGGCCACGATGCGGACGATCGCATCATCTACGACACCCTCAGCGGCGATGTGTTCTACGACGCCGACGGAAGCGGCCCAGACGCGTCGGCGCGCCTCTTTACACTTTCCAATGCGGCGCCTTTGGCCGCTACGGACATCGTCATCACCGGGCAAGGCGGGCCGGTGCAAGGGACGGCCGGCAACGATTCCCTGACCGGGACAGCGGGCAACGACTCGATGGTGGGACTCGCGGGCGCCGACACGCTCAACGGCCTTGGCGGCGACGACACGCTCGACGGCGGGACGGGAGTCGACTCGCTGAACGGCGGCCTCGGAAACGATAGCTACATCGTCACCGCGGGCGATGTGCTCACCGACGCAGGTGGCACCGACACCGTGGTGAGCGACATCAGTTGGACGCTGGGCGGGGACATTGAAAACCTGACGATGACCGGCACCGGCAACCTCAGCGTCACCGGAAACAACGCCGCCAATTTTGTGAATGGCAACTCCGGCAACAACTACTTCAACCTGCGTGCCGGCAACGACACCATCCAGGCCGGCGCCGGCAACGACTGGATCGACATGTCGGCCTTCGGCACGCCGAGCTACGGCGACGACATCGTCAATGGCGGTGATGGGACCGATACGGTGAACTTCGCGATCAGCGCTGGTCAGCAGAGCGCGATCACGGTCGATCTTACGGCCGGGAGCATGCGCGGCGGCGGCGCGGGCGGCGCGGGTAGTGCCACCGTCACGAGTATCGAGCACGTGATCGGCGCGGGCTTCAACGATTCCATCAAAGGCTCGGCAGCGGCGGAGACGCTCGAAGGGCGCGAGGGCAACGACACCCTCTCGGGGCTCGGCGGTAACGACACCCTCACCGGCGGGACGGGGTCGGACAGCTTCGTCTTCGCTGCCGCTCCTGGTGCCGGCAACGGCGACCTGGTGAGCGACTTCGTCTCCGGGACCGACAAGGCAGCGTTCGACAACGCGGTCTTCACCGCGCTGGGCGCCGACGGCAACTTCGTCGCCGGCGACGCGCGGTTCACGGCCGGGGCCGGCTTCACCTCCGGGCACGACGCCAGCGACCGGATTGTCTACAACACGACGACCGGGCAGCTCTTCTACGACGCCGACGGCAGCGGGGCGGGGGCGGCGCAGCTCGTCGCGACGTTCCAGGGGGCGCCGGCGATCGCGGCGACCGACATTACGGTCATGTAGTCGGTTTTAGGCGACAGGGCAGATCAGACTAGGGTTGGGCCGTAATGCGCATGCCCCCTTATCGGGTCGAATAGCGGGCTGGTGCGCGACCTCGTCTCACGCCTGACGCCGCTGTTCCTCGTTGCCGCGCTCTTCAGCCTGGCGATCAATACGCTGCTGCTCGCGCCTTCGCTGTACATGCTGCAGGTATTCGACCGCGTCCTCGCGAGCCGCAGCGAGGAGACGCTCGCCGTCCTGACCCTCGCGGCGGTGATCGCGCTCTTCGTCATGATGCTGCTCGACGTGCTGCGCGCGCGGTTGCTCGCAGCCGCGGGCGCCACACTCGACCGGCGGCTCGGGCCGCGTGTGCTGGAAGGGCTGATGGCGCAGGCTGCGCGGCTCTCTGGCGCGAGCCACCTTCATGGCCTGCGCGACGTCGCCACGCTGCGCGCGTTCTTCAGCGGGCAGGGGCTGATGGCGTTCTTCGACGCGCCGTGGCTGCCGCTTTTCCTGCTCCTCATCTGCCTGTTCCATCCGATCCTCGGCGCGACCGCGTTCGGCGGCGCGGTGGTGATGGTGCTGCTCGCGTTCCTGAACGAGCGCTTGACGCGCGCGCCCCTCGAGCGTGCGCAGACGCAGGCGCGCCAGGCGGCACGCTTCATCGAGGTCGGCACGCGCAACGCCGACGTGGTGGAGGCGCTCGGCATGGCGCCGGCGCTCTCGCGACGCTGGTCGACGCTGAACGAAGCGGCGCTGGGGGAGCACAGGCGCGCCAACGCGATCGGCGCCGGCTTCTCCGGATTCACCAAGTTCGCGCGCCAGCTGATCCAGCTCGTCATGCTCGCGATCGGGGCGCACCTCGTGCTTTCCTCGCACGTCACGGCGGGCATCATGATCGCCGGCACGATCCTGCTCGGCCGGGCGCTGGCGCCGGTCGAGACGCTGGTCGGGAGCTGGAAAGGCCTGGTCGAGGCGCGCGCCGCCTGGCGCAGGCTGCGCACCCTCCTGGACGGACAAGTCCAGGGAGAAGCAGGCACCGAGTTGCCGGCTCCGCAAGGTGCAGTGAAGGTGGAGCAGCTCGTATTCCGGCTTCCCAAGACCGAGCGCCCGATCCTGCGCGGGGTCTCGTTCGGCCTCGAGGCGGGCGAAGCGCTCGGGATCATCGGGCCGAGCGCGTCGGGCAAGTCCACGCTCGCGCGCCTCATCGTGGGCGTGTGGAAGCCGGCGGCGGGCACCGTGCGGCTCGACGGCGCCGACGTCTCGGCCTGGCCGCGCGAGCGCCTCGGGCCCTATCTTGGCTACCTGCCGCAGGACGTCGAGCTTTTCACCGGGACCGTGGCGCAGAACATTGCCCGCCTCGGCGAGCCCGACGCGGCCGCGGTGATCCGCGCAGCGCAGCGCGCGCATGTCCACGACCTGATCCTGCGCCTGCCGCAGGGCTACGACACCGAGATGGGCGAGGCCGGGGCGGCGCTCTCGCCGGGACAGCGCCAGCGCATCGCACTCGCGCGCGCGTTGTATAGCAACCTGAGCGGCTCGCCGCGCCTCGTGGTGCTCGACGAGCCGAACGCGAGCCTCGACCACGAGGGCGACGAGGCACTGCTGCGGGCGCTTGCCGAGCTCAAGGCGCAGCGCGCGACGGTGGTCATCGTGGCGCACCGCCCCTCGATGCTCCGTGGCGTCGACAAGCTGCTCGTCATGAACGAGGGCACGGTGCAGCTCTTCGGGCCGCGCGCGGAGGTGCTCGCGCGGCTCACGCGGCCCTTGCCCAGCCCGCGCGAGCGCGCCGCATGAGCGAAGACCGCGAAATCCGCAGAATCGTCGTGAGCGGCGTCCTCGTCATGGCTGGGGGCGCCGCGGCGCTCGCGGCCTGGGCGGCCTACGCCCCCGTGTCGGGCGCGGTGATCGCGCCCGGGTTCGTCAAGGTCGACTTGAACCGCAAGGTGGTGCAGCACCAGGAAGGCGGCACGGTGCGCGCGGTGCGCGTGCGCGACGGCGAGCGCGTGAAGCAGGGGCAGGAGCTGGTCACGCTCGACGACGTGCGGGTCGACTCCGCCCTCGACCTGCAACGCACCCAGCTCGACGCCGAGCGGGCGAAGGCGGCGCGACTCGAGGCCGAGCGCGCGTTCGCGGCCAAGCCGGTGTTTCCCGCCGATCTCGTGAAGCGGGGCAACGAGCCGAAGATGGCCGAGCAGCTCGCGCGCGAATCGGTGTTGTTCCGCGCGCGGCGCGACGCGCTCGACACGCAGATCGTGCTGTTGCGCAAGCAGATCGACGAGACCGGAGCCGAGGTCGTGGCGCTGAACGAGCAGCTCGCGGCCGAGGAGCGGGCGCTCAAGCTTCAGAAGGAGGAGCTCACTGCGAACGAAGGGCTGCTCGCGCAGGGCTACGTACAGAAGACCCGGATCATGACGCTGCAGCGCGCCACCGCCGAATACGAGGCGCGCCACGGCGAGCGCCGCGCCGAGCTCGCCAAGTCGCGACAGCGCACTGCGGAGCTCGAGCTTCGCATCCTGTCGATGCGCAACGCCTACGTCCAGGCCGCGGCCGACGAGCTGAAGGACACCAGCGCGCGCATCTTCGACCTCGAGGAGCGCATCCGCCCGTCGAAGGACGCGTCCGAGCGCCAGCGCATCCTCTCGCCGATCGACGGCGAGGTGGTAGGGCTGCGGGTCTTCAGCCAAGGCGCGGTGGTCGGGCCGCGCGAGGTGCTGATGGAGATCGTGCCCGACGACAAGCGCCTGATCGTCGAAGCGCGCATCCGCCCCGAGGACATCAACCACGTGCGCGCCGGCTCACAGGCCGACGTGCGGCTCACCGCCTATCAGCAGCGCACCACGCCGCTCGTGCCCGGGACGGTGATCTACGTCTCGGGCGACCGGCTGGTCGAGCAGCAGACCGGCACGCCCTATTACGTGGTGCAGATCGACGTCCCGGCCGAGGCGTTGGCAGAGGCGGGGCACCTGAAGCTGCAGGCGGGCATGCCAGCCGAGGTCTTCGTCCGGACCGACAGCCGCACCGCGGCAGACTACCTCCTCGCCCCGGTCACCTCGTATCTGCGCCGCGCGATGAGGGAGCCCATGTAATGCGGCTCCTCTTCGTCCACCAGAATTTTCCCGGCCAGTACCGCCATCTCGCGACGCACTACGCCGGGGCAGGTCACGAGGTCGTGGCGCTCGGCGACAAGGAGAACCTGCGCTACCAGCCGCGGCTTCCCGGGGTGAGGCTCTTCGCCTACGAAGCGCCGCGCGAGGACCACGCGGGCGCCTTCGAAGCGAGCGCGCTGCGCGCCATGCAACGCGGCCGCGCGCTCGCCACGGCCGCCGCGGCGTTGCGGCGCGCCGGCTTCCGGCCGGATCTCGTATTCGCCCACATCGGCTGGGGCGAGGCGCTCTTCCTCAAGGACATCTTCCCGGCGGCGCCGCTCCTCCTCTACGGCGAGTTCTTCTATCGCGCGCGCGGCGCCGACATGGGGTTCGATCCCGAGTTTCCGCCGTCGGCGAAGAGCCTGCTGCGCCTGCGGGTGATGAACGCTCCGCTTCTCATGTCGCTCGACGCCGCCGATTGGGTCGTCGCGCCGACGTTCTGGCAGCAACGCCAGTTTCCCGACGCCTACCAGGCACGGATGTCGGTGATTCACGATGGCGTGGACACGGATCTTGCTCTTCCCAAGAAAAATGACTTTCGGGAAGAGCTGATTACGTATGTGGCGCGCAACCTCGAGCCCTACCGCGGCTTCCACGTGTTCATGCGCGCGATTCCCGAGATCCAGCGCCGCCGGCCGAACGCACGCATCGCCATCGTCGGCGGCGACGCGGTGAGCTACTCGCCGCGCCTGCCGCCTGGCCAGACCTACCGCGAGCGGCTGCTGCGGGAGCTCGACGGGAAGATCGATCTCGCTCGCGTGAGCTTTCTCGGGCGCCTTCCGTACAAGGACTATCTGGCGCTGTTGCGCAGGTCGTCGGTCCATGTGTATCTCACGTACCCGTTCGTCCTGTCCTGGTCGCTGCTCGAGGCCATGGCGAGCGGCTGCCTCGTGATCGGCTCGCGCACGCCGCCGGTGGAGGAGGCCATCGAGCACGGCATGAACGGGTTGCTCACCGACTTTTTCGGTACGAGCAAGCTTGCGGCCCAGGTCGACGAAGCATTGCAGCGGCAAGACCAGCTCAAACCCCTGAGAGAAGCCGCGCGCCGCACGGTGCTCGAGCGCTACGACCTGAAGCGCGTCTGCCTGCCGGCCCAGCGCCGGCTGGTGGAGGCGCTGCTAGAGGGAAAAAGCGCCGACGCTGGCGCCGCCGCAGACATACAGCACCTGCCCGGTGACGAAGCCGGCCTCGCGGTCGGCGAAGAACATCACCGCGCGCGCGACGTCGCCCGGCTCGCCTAGCCGCCGCACCGGGATCGCCTGCGCGATGCGCTCCACCTGCGGGCTGCCCTCGGGAACCACGCCGTGGAAGTTCGCGGTCCGGATCGGGCCTGGCGCCACCACGTTCACCGTGATGCCGCAGGGCGCGAGCTCGAGCGCCCAGGTGCGCGCCATGCCGAGGATGCCCGCCTTGGTCGCCGCGTAGGCGGTGCGGGTCGGCACGCCGAGCGCCGCGCGCGAGGAGACGAACACGATCCTGCCGTAGGCCGCTTCCTTCATCGCCGGGAGCGCCGCCTGCGTCAGCGTGATGGCGGCGCCGAGGTGAAGGTTGGCGAGCGCGGCCAGATCGGCGAGCTGCACGTCCTGGAGGAGGGCAGGGCGGATCGCCCCGGCGTTGTGGATCAGCGTGGTGACCGCGTGGTTGCGCGCAATCTCGGTTGCGGCCTGCAAGGTGGCCTCGGTGTCCGTGAGATCCACCTCGACGTGTCTCACCTTCAAGGGGGAGGGATGAAGATCGAGGGAAACCACCTCGTAGTCCGCAGCTAGCAGGCGCTCGGCGACCGCCCGGCCGATCCCGGCGCTGCCGCCGGTGACGAGGGCGGTGCTCACAGGAAGAGCTGGATCGAGGGCAGGGCGGCGTCGCAGTTCAGGATGTCGACCCGCTTGAGACGGATGCGCAACTCTCCGTCCGCGCTGACCAGGGTGTGCCATGCGGTCGCGGCGTAGCGCTGCGACTCGTCGCCGCGCGTCTCGGTGTAGAGGAAGGGCGTGCGCACCAGGAACTCGCCGCGGGCGTAGTCCAAAGTTTCGATCTCGGGCTCCTGCAGCACGTGCAGGCAGCGGCTCGGCGGACGCTGCGAATAGGCACGCGGGCTCTTCAGCCGCTCGATGCGCAGCTCGAGCAGCAGGCGGTCCTCGTAGGCGAGCGAATTGTGGCCGACCGGGTCGGTCTGTTCAGGCGCCGCCGGCACCCAGTAACGGGCGTCGTCGGTGAAAAGCGCGAGCCACTCGTCGAAGCGCTTCTCGTCGATCAGGCGCGCTTCGTGGCGGACAAAGCGCGACAAATCGCGCTCCACCGGAAAAACGTGGTCCGTCCCTGTTTTTTCGATTTTCATTCCGGGACCATCAACTCTTTCCATGCACGGAACTGGTTGCGCATCGACGCATCGCTCGTGCCATTGCAGGTGAGCTCGCCGCGGCGCTCGAGCTCGTCGGCCTCGCCGGCGGCGTGGTTGCGGTGCAGGCTGACCCATTCGTTGCCTTCGCCGGCGAGGCCTTCCTGGATCGCGCGGTAGCAGTGCAGGTCGTCGTGGCCGACGATCGACATCGGCGAGTTGATGAGGCGGTTGTAGGCGACGGTGCGCTCCAGGAGCACCTCGGGCGCGCCCTTCAGGCGGAAGGTCCACGATTCGATGAGCGTCCGGTCGGCGGCGAGCGGCCGCGCTATACGGATCGACTGGATCGCGCCCTTGATGGTGAGGCTCGGGTAGTACACGGTGTTGTGCCGCACGGTCCCCAGGATCTGGCGCGCGCGCTCCTCGCCGTACGCCTTCTTCATCAGCGCCTCGTACTCGCCGAGCGCCGCGTAGGAGGAATGGATCGAGAAGTTGACCCCCGAGAAGCCGTGCCCGTGCGGATACACTTGCACGCCCATGTCGTCGAAGAACTTGTAGTCGGAGGCGAACGGCGCGATCTGCTCGATCGACATGGGCTTGGGCGCGTCGGCGGGCTTGCCTTCCCAGAGCTTTCGCGCGGTGCCGGCCGAGGACGCGTGCGCGATCATGGGATGCATCATGTCGTTCAGGTTCTCGACGAACATCTTCCAGTTGCAGTTGTGCAGGTAGCGCAGGCAGCCGCCGGCGATCTCGAGCTCGCCCTCGGGCGAGCGGTCGGCGAGGTTGTCAATGGAGGAGAGCGACGCGCCGAAATAATCGCGAAAGCCGATGCCCTGCGGGGACAGGCGCACGAAGATGAACCCGCGGTAGGTGGCGAGATTTTCTACGAGCGCGAGCCCGCGCCAGGCTTCGCTCTCGGCGAGGCGCGTGCCGTCGTAGCCCTGGGCGAGCGGAATGTTGAGGATCGAGCCGTCCAGACGGTAGGTCCAGGCGTGGTACGGGCAGCGCAGCGTCTTGCCGCAGTTGCCGGCTGGCCCGGCGACGAGCTTGGTTCCCTTGTGCGCGCAGCGGTTGACGATCACGCGCACCGAGCCGTCCCCGTGACGCAGCACGATGAGCGGCTGCGCGGCGACGTCCACGGTGAGGTAGTCGCCTTCGTTCCGGATCTGGCTTTCGTGGCCGGCGTAGATCCAGGTGCGCGACCAGAGCCGCTCCATCTCGAGCTGGAACAGCTCCGGGTCGACATACACGTCGCGGTGCACCCGGTCGGCCTGGACCAGGCCGTCGAGCGCCGCGGGATCATTGCGGTATCGCCCCATTCGGTGCATTGTAGAATCACTCAAATGATTGTTTTCGATCTGCTTTGCGGCGAAGGCCACCGCTTCGAGGGCTGGTTCGGCTCGGCCGGCGACTTCGCCGCGCAGAAGGAGCGGTGCCTGCTCGCGTGTCCGAGCTGCGGCAATACGCAGATCGAGCGGGTGCCTTCTGCCTCGCGCGTGAACCTGGGCGCGCCCGAGCCCAAGCCGGCGCCCAACGGTCCGGCCGAGGGGCCGGGGGCGCCGCAGCGCACGCCCGAGATGGAGGGCAAGGATCCGTTCGCCATCGCCCAGATGCTCTATTCGCGCATGCTGGACGAGCTTCTCACCAAGACGCAGGACGTGGGCAAGGATTTCCCCGCCGAGGCGCGCAGGATCTTCTACGAGGAGGCGCCCGCGCGCGCCATCCGGGGGGTGGCGAGCGCCCAGGAGCACGACGAGCTCGTGGACGAAGGGATTCCGGTGGCGCGTCTGCCGCTGCCGCCGGGCAAGCTCAACTAGGTTTTTCTACGCCGCGGTTTTATACGAAACCGCCCCGGCAGCCGAGGCCAGCGGCCGCTCCGGGGTGCGCTTCCCGGCGCGCTCGATGATGATGTCGATGACGTCGAAGAACACCGTGTCCGGCAGGGTGCCGATGTCGCGCATCCAGTAGTCGAGCTGGCGCTCGGGCACGCGCAGCCGCTCCGCGAGCCGGTCCAGGCCGCCCATCATGGTTGCCGCGCGCCGGATGGCCAGCGCGCGCGCTGCAAGCTCAGTCTTCATGCGTCTCCTGTCGGAACGCCGAGAGCATGGCGGTTCGACCCCGATGGCTCAAGTCGCTATGCGCCGCTTCGTGCTGTAAGGATGCGGCCACACGAATACTCCTCAGAACGTGTCTAACGCATGCAATCAGTATTATGTCAAATAACCCATTATGCCCCCAAGCTGACCCATGGATAGGAACAAGGCGTCCCCCCTGTCCTGGAATCCTGGGCTAGAAGCGAGTGTCTCTTAGTTACGCAGGAACAGAGACTTAGCTTGCTAATCTGAGAACCGGCTTTATCTTGGCGGCAAATTCGCCAGCATTTCGGCCGAGAAAAGCTTCGGATTGAGCGGGTGGCGGGAAAGGAGGCGCCGTTCGACCATGCCCCGCGCGAAGGAAAGCCATTCCCGCGCCTTTGCGGAGTCGCGCTCGGTCGTCCCGGTCTGATATTTCGGCGGAAGGCCCATGGCGCCCAGAGCCCGGTCGAGGGCGATCTTCTGGAGCGCGTCGGCCAGGGCCTCGATCGCGTCGCGATCGTCGACCGGCATCGGATGCTGGAGAAGGCGCTCAAGTACCTCGGCGTTGGCGGCGTATTCGAGCGCGCGAAGCGGGGCGCCGCCGGCATAGGCGAGCCAACGCTCTGGGTTTCGGGCGCCCTGCTCCGCCAGCCAGCGCAGGGCGGCAGGCTGCGGCGGGACGGGCACTGCGAGGGCGACGCAGCGGCTGCGTATGGTCGGCAGGAGCTGCGCCGGCCGGTGCGCAACGAGGAGGAACACCGCGGCCGCGGGCGGCTCCTCGAGCCCTTTGAGCAGCGCGTTGGCGGCGTTCGGATTCATGTCCTCGGCTGGATGCACCAGCGCGACCCGCAGCCGGCCGCGGTGCGAGCCCAGGTTGAGAAAGCCGGCGAGCTCGCGGACCTGCTCGATCTTGATCTCGGTGCTCGGCTTGGTGCGCCTGGCCGGCGTCTCGGTCGCGTCTTCCGGATCGCCCAGCGGCTCCTTGGCGAGCGCCTCGGGCTCCAGACGCCGGAAATCGGGATGGCTGCCGGCGGCGAACCAGCGGCAGCCTTCGCAGCGCCCGCAGGGCCGTTTCGCCGCGTCCTCGCAGAGCAGGAATTGCGCGGTGTGCTCGGCGAGCGCGAGCTTCCCGGTGCCGCGGGCACCATGGACGAGCAGCGCGTGCGGAAAGCGCTCGGCGCGCGCCTTAAGCGATTCGAAGAGCGGCTCGTTCCAGGGATGCATCAGTTGAACACCAACGCACGCTCCAGGCTTTTCCGGATCGTGGCCACGTCGGCGGCCGCGTCGATGATCCGGATGCGCGCAGGCTCGGCCCGGGCGCGCGCGAGGTAGGCTTCGCGCACGCGCCGGAAGAAAACCTCGTCCTCGCGCTCGAAGCGGTCGAGCTTCTTCCCCGAGCCCGCGAGGCGCCCGCGCGCCACTTCGTAGCTGCAGTCGAACACGAGCGTGCGGTCGGGCGCGAGGCCCGGATGCGAAGCCGCGCTCAGCCGCTCGATGAGCTCGAGCGGCACGCCCTTGCCTGCGCCCTGGTAGGCGTAGGTCGCGTCGAGGAACCGGTCGCAAACCACCCAGCTCCCCGCCTCGAGCGCGGGAACGATCACCCGGCGCACGTGGTGCGCACGCGCCGCGAAGATGAGCAGCGTCTCGGCCACGGGGTCGAGCGGCTCCTCGAGGATCGCCCTGCGCAGGTGCTCGGCGAGCTCGGTGCCGCCGGGCTCGCGCGTGACGATGGCGCGCTGGCCGGAAGCGGCGGCGACCGCGTCGGCGATGAACTGCAGGTGCGTCGACTTGCCCGCGCCGTCCACGCCCTCCAGGGTGATGAACCGCCCCGGCGCGCTCACTTCGGCGGCCGCCGCAGCTGGTAGCGCGAGACGGCGCGGTTGTGCTCGTCGAGCGTGCGGGAGAACTGGCTCGAGCCGTCGCCCCGGGAAACGTAGTACAGCGCCTCGGTTTTCCCGGGATGCATCGCGGCGCGCAGCGACGCGAAGCCGGGCATGGCGATCGGCGTCGGCGGCAGGCCGGCGCGCGTGTACGTGTTGTAGGGCCCATCCTCGAGGAGGTGGTTCTTTTTCAGGTTTCCGTCGAACGAATTGCCCAGGCCGTAGATGATCGTCGGGTCGACCTGCAGGCGCATGCCGATGCGCAGGCGGTTCACCAGCACGCCGCCGATCAGGTCGCGCTCCTCGGGCTTGCCCGTCTCTTTCTCGATGATCGAGGCCATGATCAGCGCCTCGTAGGGCGTCTGGTAGGGAAGCTCGGGCATCTTCGCGTCCCATTCCCTCTTGAGGTGCCGCTGCATGGCGAGGTACGCGCGCCGCAGCACCGCGAGGTCGCTCGAGCCCTTGCCGAAGAGATACGTGTCCGGGAAGAAGAGGCCCTCGGGATGCGGCTCGGGCGCCTGCAGGCGCGCGAGGATCTGCGTGTCCTCGAGCCCGGCGGTGTCGTGGCGCAGGTCCGGGCTCGCGTCGAGCGCGGCGCGGAACTGGCCGAAGGTCCAGCCCTCGATCAGGCGCACCTCGGCCTGCGTGACGTCGCCGCGCGTGAGCTTCTCCAGCAGCTCGGTCGGGGTCGCGGGCTCGGCGATTTCGTAGCTCCCGGCCTTGATCGCCCGCTCCTTGCGCAGCGCGCGAGCGAGCGTCTCGAACTCGAAGCGCCGCACCCGGATGCCGGCGCTCTCGAGCGCGTCCATCACGCCGCGCAGGCTCGCGCCGCGCGGGATCTCGACCTCGACCGGGACGCTGGCCAGCGCGAGCGGCGTCGAGACGTACCAGGCGGCATAGCCCGCCGCGCCGATCAGCGCGAGTATTGCGAGACCGAGCAGGGTCTTGAGGGTTTTCAGAGGCGCCTGCATTGTAAAATTCGGATTTTACGACGGCGCTGCAGGACAACACCTAAGCACTTATTCCGGCTCTCTATTTCTTTGGCTCAGGCGCGCCCTCGGTAAGGTCCAAGAAAGGATGCGCCGGGCTGCCGACGAACATTGACCTCGTCCACTCGACTCTGGCACAAGAAAGCCACCATGCAAAAGCGCTCAAGCAACGACGTAAACCAGATCGCTGCCGCGGCGCTCGCCCAGGTCACCCAGGCTGCGTTGAGGCAAGCGTCGACGAACGCCGCCGCCCCTGGGCCGGCGCAAGACGAAATCATGCCAAAGCGCTCAAGCAGCGAAGCAGTCACCCAGGCTGCCGAGGACGCTCCGGCCAAGAATCCCGCGGCGGTGGCGCTAGGACGCAAGGGCGGCCTCAAAGGCGGCAAGGCCAGAGCGCAGAGCCTGAGCGCCGCCGAGCGCGCTCGGATCGCGAGGAAAGCGGCCAAGGCTCGCTGGAAGCGGCGTTAGGGATGGACTGCGCGCGACTTGGCCGCTACGGGCTGCTCTCGGTGTCGGGTGCCGACGCGCGTGAATTCCTCCACGCGCAGCTCACCAACGACATCCTGAATCTGCCGCCCGAGCGCGCCGCGCTCGCCGGCTGGTGCTCGGCGAAAGGGCGTCTTCTCGCCACGTTTCTCGTGATACCCGCGCTGCAGGGCTATCTGCTTCAGCTCGCGCGCGATCTCGCGCCGGCCGTGGCGAAGCGCCTGTCGATGTTCGTGCTGCGCTCCAAGGTAAAAATCGCGGACGAAAGTGACGCCTGGGCGCAGTTCGGCATCTGGAACACGGAGCAGGATCTTGCTCGGATTGAATGGAAGAGCCAGGTCGCGAGCGTACCCGTGGGCGAAAAGCGCGTCCTGCGCCTCGAGCCCGCCGCATCGGCGAGCCCAGACTCTTCCGCCCTGCGGTGTCGAGGAGACGAGGAAACCTGGTACCTGCAGGAAATCCAGGCCGGACGTCCGTTCATTACCGCGGCGACGCAGGACCAGTTCGTGCCGCAGATGGTGAACCTCGAGACCCTCGGCGGCGTCGACTTCCAGAAAGGCTGCTATCCCGGCCAGGAAATCGTCGCGCGCGCGCAGTACCGCGGCCAGGTGAAGCGGCGCATGGTGCGCCTGCCGGCGCCACAGGGCGAGCGGCTGCGGCCCGGCCAGCAGTTCAACGGCGGCACCGTGGTGGACAGCGCCGGCGGCGAGGTGCTCGCCGTGATGCCCGTATGAACCACTATTACGTCTACTACAAGATCGCGCCAGACCGACTGCCGCAACTCCGCGGCATGGTAGAGAAGCTCTTCCAGGAAATCGAAAAGCAGTGCGGCGTGCGCGGGCGCTGGATGCGCCGGCGCGACGACCCGTCGACGTACATGGAAGTCTACGAGGAGGTGGAGGACGCGGCGGCGTTCGAGGCGCTGCTCGAGCGCGAGGGCGCGAAGCTCGGCGTCCAGCGCAAGCTCGAGCGCTTCGTGAACGCAAGCTGATGTGCCTCATCCTGCTCGCCTGGCGGGTTCCGGGCCGGCCTCCGCTGGTGGTCGCCGCGAACCGCGACGAGTTCCACGCCCGTCCCGCCGCGCCGGCCGCCTTCTGGGAGGACCAGCCGTCGATCCTCGCCGGGCGCGACCTCGAGGCGCGCGGCACCTGGATGGGCATCTCGCGCGGAGGCAGGTTCGCCGCGGTGACGAACTATCGCGGTGGAACCGAGCCGCGCGCGGCGCAGTCCCGGGGTGCCCTGGTTACGGGTTTTCTGTCCGGTAGTGAAACGGCCGGCGCCTACATCGAATCCGTGACCGCGAAATCCGGCTCCTACAGCGGCTTCAACCTGATTGCGAGCGACGGAGCCGAGCTCTGGTGGATGTCCAACCGCGACAGCGAACCCAGGCGACTCGAGGCTGGGATCTACGGCCTGGGCAACCTGCTCCTCGATTCGCCCGACGTCGAGCCCAGGAAGCGGCGCTTCGAGGACGCGCTTGCCTCGGGCGTCGCGGTCGAGCCGCTCTTCAGCGTGCTTGCCGAGGCGCGAATCGTCGATCCGCGCTACGGCACACGCTGCTCCACCGTGTTCTTCGGCCGGCGCTACGTGGAACGCTCGTTCGCGCCCGACGGCACCGAGCAGGACACCCTGCACTACGAGCTCTAGAGCGCCCTGCGCATGTCGACGTGGGGGATGCCTGCGTCCATGTACTCGGCGCCCTCCTCCACGAACCCGTGCGCGCGGTAGAACGCCATTGCGTGCACCTGCGCCGAGAGCACGATTTCCCGGTCGCCGCGTGCGCGCGCCGCATCCATGAGCTTCGCCAGGATCCGGCCGCCGATGCCGCGTCCGCGCCAGGCCTGGAGGACCGCCATGCGCCCGATATGGCCGTCCGGCAGCAGGCGGCCGGTCGCGATGGGATCTCCGGCATAGAACGCCAGCGCGTGAAGCGACTTTTCGTCCATCTCGTCGAGCTCGATCGCGAGCGGCACGCCCTGCTCCTCGACGAACACGGCGAAGCGGATCGGCGCGGCGTGCGCGCGCGCTTGTTCCCACGGCAGGAGCTCGATGCGCAGGTCCGTGTACACGAGTCGCGAAAAGTATAATGGCCCCATGAAAAGCCTCTGGAGCGACGCGGAAGCGGCGCAGTTCGCCGGGCCGCTCGGCCCGCGCGTCTACACCTCGCGCCTGCTCGGCCGCGACCGTTCGCTCGTGCTGCACGGGGGCGGCAACACCTCGGTGAAGCTGCGCGAGAAGAACCTCTTCGGCGAGGAAGAGGACGTGCTCTACGTGAAGGGCAGCGGCTGGGACCTCGAGACCATCGAGCCCGCCGGCTTCACCCCGGTCGCGCTCGGTTACGTCCGCAAGCTCGCCGGGCTGGAGCGGCTCTCCGACCCGCAGATGGTGAACGAGCTCAACACTCACATGCTGCGCGCGGGGGCGCCCTCGCCCTCGGTCGAGACCATCCTGCACGCCATCCTGCCGCACAAGTACGTCGACCACACCCATGCCGACGCGGTGCTCTCGGTGTCGAACGCGCCCGACGGCGAAAAGCGCATCCGCGAGATCTACGGCGAGTGCGTGGTGGTGATTCCCTACATCATGGCCGGCTTCGACCTCGCTGCTTACTGCGCGCGCGAGTTTCCGAAGCAGGCGGGCAAGAGCACCGTCGGCATGGTGCTGCTCTCGCACGGCGTGTTCTCGTTCGGCCCCGACGCGCGCGCTTCCTACGAGCTCATGATCGAGCTCGTCTCGATGGCCGAGGAATACCTCGCGAAGAAGAAGGCATGGCACGTTGCTTCACCCACCATCAGGGCGGAAATCGGGCCCGGTATGGCTTCCGGCCGGACGGAAATTGCGAAGCTTAGGCGAGCGATTTCCGACCAGGCAGGGTTTCCGGTGATCCTGAAGGTCAATGACAGCGAAAAATTCATCGGCTTCGCGCGGCGTCCAAACGTGCAGAATCTGTCCGGGCAAGGTCCCGCGACGCCGGACCACGTGATCCGCACCAAGCCCTTCCCGATGCTCGGGCGCGACGTCGCCGGGTACGCCGGCCGGTACCGCGAGTACTTCGAGCGCTTCTCCGCGAAGGCGAAGGAAAAGAAGACGATGCTCGACGCGGCGCCGCGCATGGCGCTCGACCCGGGGCTCGGCTTGGTCGCGGCGGGCCGCACGGCGAAGGACGCGGTGATCGTCGAGGAGCTTTACGACCACACCGTCGACGTGATCCTGCGCGCCGAGGCGCTCGGCGGCTGGCGCGCGCTCGATCAGCAGCACACCTTCGACATCGAGTACTGGGACCTCGAGCAGGCGAAGCTGCGCAAGGCGGGCTCGCCGCCTGCTTTCTCGGGCGAGGTGGCGCTCGTCACCGGCGCCGCCTCCGGCATCGGCAAGGCCTGCGTCGAATCGTTCCTCAAGCGCGGTGCCGCGGTGATCGGGCTCGATCGTAATCCCGCCGTCGAAGGCCTGTGGAAGCGTCCGGATGTGCTCGGCGTGACTTGCGATCTTACCGACCGAAAGGCTATAGAAGATTCCCTGGAAAAGGCAGTCCGGCGCTTCGGCGGCGTGGACATGCTGGTGCTGAACGCGGGCATCTTCCCCTCCTCCCAGTCGATCCAGGAAATCCCCGCGGAGAGCTGGCGCTCCGCGATGACGGTGAACGTGGAGGCGAACCTCCTCGTCATGCAGGCCTGTCATGCGCTGCTGCGGCTCGCGCCGCGCGGCGGCCGGATCGTGGTGATCGGCTCGAAGAACGTTCCGGCGCCGGGACCCGGCGCGGCCGCCTATTCGGCCTCGAAGGCTGCGCTCAACCAGCTCGCGCGCGTGGCGGCGCTCGAGTGGGCGAAGGACGGCATCCGCATCAACTCGCTCCATCCGAACGCCGTGTACGACACCGCCTTGTGGACCGAAGAGGTGCTCGCCTCGCGCGCCAAGGCCTACAACCTCACCGTCGAGCAGTACAAGAAAAACAACCTCCTCCGCACCGAGGTGGCCTCGAAGGACGTGGCTGAGCTCGCTGCCGAGATGTGCGGCGCGCTCTTCGCCAAGACCACGGCGGCGCAGGTTCCCGTCGACGGCGGCAACGAGCGCGTCGTCTGATGCCCGGCGAAGTACAGCCGATCCGGTGGCGAGGCGACCGCCTCGAGCTCCTCGACCAGCGCCTTCTGCCCGACAAGACCGAGTACCTCGCCTGCCGCAGCGCCGAGGAGGTCGCGCGGGCGATCCGCGACATGGTGGTGCGTGGCGCGCCGGCAATCGGCTGCGCTGCCGCCTTCGGGGTTGTCTTGTCGAAAGGCTCCTCCGGATCATTCGAGGTCTTGGCCAAGAGCCGCCCGACTGCCGTCAACCTCTTCTGGGCTCTGGAGCGCATGAAGAAGGCGAAGGATCTCGAGGCCGAGGCCATCGCGATCTACGACGAAGACCTCGCCGCCAACCGCGCCATGGGCAAGCTGGGCGCCGAGCTCATCCCCGAAGCCGCTCGCGTCATGACCCATTGCAACACCGGCGCGCTCGCGACCGCCGGGTACGGTACTGCTCTCGGTGTCATCCGGGCGTCCAAAGGCAAGAACATTTCGGTGATCGCCAATGAGACCCGCCCCTACCTCCAGGGCGCGCGCCTTACCGCCTGGGAGCTGGTGCAGGAGGGCATTCCCTGCACGCTGATTACCGACAGCATGGCCGGGCACCTCATGAGTAAAGGCGAAGTCGACGTGGTAATCGTCGGCGCCGACCGCATCGCCGCCAACGGCGACGTCGCGAACAAGATCGGCACCTACCCGCTCGCCGTTCTGGCGAAGCGCCACGGAATCCCTTTCTACGTCGCGGCGCCTTTGTCCACCTTCGATCCGAAGATCCCTGACGGCTCGCGCATTCCGATCGAGGAGCGCCCCGCCGCCGAGGTCACCGGCTACCGCGGCACGCGCTGGGCGCCGGAGGGCGTGTCGGTGCGCAACCCCGCGTTCGACGTGACGCCTGCCGAGCTCATCACTGCGATCATCAGTGAGAAGGGGATTGCCTCTCCCCCCTACGGGAAAAGTATCGCTGCGCTCTTGAAGTGACGGCGCTGCCAAGATTCGTCGCGCTCTACGCCGCGATCTACGGAGCCTACGGTGTAGCTTCGCCGTTCCTGCCTGCGTTCGTGAGGGAACGCGGCCTGTCGCCCGAGGAGATCGGGCTGGCGCTTGCCGCGGGCACCTGCGTACGCCTGGTGTCGGCGCCCCTGGCGGGGCGCATTGCCGATCTGGTGCAGTCGCTGCGCGTGATGCTGGTGGTCTCCATCGGCGTCGCAGCCCTGGTGACGCTGGGGTATCTCCCGGCACGCGGATTCTGGATGGTGGTCGCCGTCATGATGCTGCACGCATGGGCGCTCGCGCCCATGACCGTGCTCGCGGACGCGCTGGCGATCGGCACGCGCGGCTTCGAGTACGGCCGGGTGCGCGGCACCGGGTCGGCGGCGTTCATCCTCGGCACGCTGGCTTCGGGCCAGGCGATCGGCGCCTTCGGCCTGGCGGTGATCGTGCCGCTGCAGGCGGTGCTCTTGGGCGCCGCCGCCTTTGCCGCAAGCCGGGTGCCGGAGGTCGAGCACCGCCCCAGGCCCAAGGCGGAATCGAACGCCGGCGCGGGTGCATCGCTGCGCGCATTGCTCCGTACTGCCCGCTACCGGAACCTCGTGCTCCTCGCGGCGCTCGTGCTCGGGAGCCATGCGATGCACGACGCCTTCGCGGTGATCAGGTGGAGCGCTGCGGGCATCAGTGCGGAAACCTCGAGCCTGCTCTGGTCGGAAGCCGTCGCCGCCGAAGTGCTGGTGTTCTGGTTCATAGGCCCCGCGCTCGTGAAGCGTCTGTCGCCGGCCGGAGCGATGGCCCTCGCCGCTGGGGCCGGCCTAGTGCGTTGGGCGGTCATGGCGCAGACGGCGGACGTGGCCGCGGTTGCACTGGTGCAGCCGCTGCACGGGTTGACCTTCGCGCTGTTCCATCTCGCGTGCATGCGGGTGCTCGCGCGCACGGTGCCGCCGGGATTCGAAGGTACTGCGCAGGCGCTCTACGCCACGGTTGGCGTCGGCGCCGCGAGCGCGCTTCTCACGCTCGCTTCGGGCTCGCTCTACGGCTCGCTCGGGCCGCAGGCGTTCTGGTTCATGGCCGCCCTTTGCGCGGCCGCCCTGCCGCTCACCTTGAGACTTAGAGGGGGTTGAACTACCAGGGGATCTGCGAGCCGTCGTGGGAGAAGAACTTGCCGGAGTCTTCGCGCCGCAGGCCGCCGAGCACCTTGCGCAGTCCGCGCACGGAGACCTCGGGTGTGAACGACGCGCCCTGCCCGCCCATGTCGGTCTTCACCCAGCCCGGGCTCAGCGCGGCGACGACGACGCCGCGGGGGCGCAGCGTTTCGGCGAGCGCCTTCGCGAGCAGGTTGAGCGCGGCCTTGCTGGTCGAGTACGGAAGCGTCATGCCGCTCGTCTCCGAGATCGAGCCGAGCCGGCTCGACATCACCGCGATGGTCTTGCGCTCGCTCGCCGCGACGTTGTCCACGAGCGCCTCGATCACCGCCGCCGCGCCGAGCAGGTTGACCCGCAGGATCTCTTCCCAGTCGGCGTAATCGAAGCTGCCGAGCGCGGTGCCGCGCTTGCCGATAATGCCGGCGTTGCAGAAGAGGATATCTAGCGGCTCGCCTTTCAGCTTTGCTCGAAGCTTCAGGACTTCGGCGAAGTCGGCCACATCAACCTTGAGCGACTCCGCGCCGATCTTCTCGAGGTCTCCGTCGCGCACGGTACCGATGACGCGCCAGCCGTCCGCGGCGTACTGGCGCGCGAGCTCCAGGCCGAGGCCGCGACCGGCGCCGGTGATCAGGATTGTCGGCACGGCGCTCTCCTCCTAGGCATGAATGTCCACCGGCGTGTACGGGGCGACGAGGTCGAACAGCTCGACGATGTCGGCGTTTCGCATGCGGATGCAGCCGATCGAGCCGGGCTTGCCCATTTCCGCGGAATCGGGCGAGCCGTGGATATAGATGTAGCGGCGCATGGTGTCCACGTCGCCCAGGCGGTTCTTCCCGGGCTCGCAGCCCGAGAGCCAGAGGATGCGGGTGAGGATCCAGTCGCGCCCCGGATACCTGCCGTGGAGCTCGGGCGACCAGACCTCGCCGGTCGGCCGCCGGCGCACGAACACCGCGTTGAGCGGCTGGCCGGCGCCGATCCTGGCGCGCACGATGTGCCGGCCGCAGGGGGTCTGCAGGCTGCCGTTCTTCTCGCCCGGGCCCTTCTTCGCCGTGGACACCGAGTAGGTTTTCACCGCGCCGCGTTGCCCGTCGCGCAACACCAGGGTTTGCCCCGGAATGCTGATCTCGATTTTCATCGGCGCGAGGCGAAGAAGCCGCTGAGGAGCGCACCGCACTCGGCCGCGAGCACGCCGCCTTGGACGAGGGCGTGATGATTGAGATTTTTCTGGGAAAACAAATCGATTGTGCTTCCGGCGGCCCCGGTCTTCGGGTCGGCTGCGCCGAAGACCACGCGGCGAATCCGCGCGTGGAACATCGCGCCGACGCACATGGCGCAGGGCTCGAGCGTCACGTAAAGCGTCGCACCGACCAGCCGGTAGTTCTTCCGGGTCGACGCGGCCGCGCGCATGGCCTGGATCTCCGCGTGCGCGGTCGGGTCGGACGCGGAGATCGGACGGTTCCAGCCCTCGCCGATCACCTTCTCGTCGAGCACCACGACCGCGCCGACCGGAACCTCCCCCTCGCCCTGGGCGCGCCCCGCCAGCTCGAGCGCGTGGCGCATGAACCGCTCGTCAGAATGCGCGTCGTTCACCACGGCAGAGACGCGTAGAGCTCCGGCTTGAAGCCGACGACCAGCTTTCCGTTCAGCTCGACCACCGGGCGCTTGATGACTGAGGGCTGCGCCAACATCAACGCCTTGGCTCTTTCCTGGGTTAGATTCTCCTTCTGCGGATCGCCGAGTTTGCGATACGTGGTCCCGGCGCGGTTGAGGAGCGCCTCCCAGCCGACTTCGCGGCACCAGCGATCGAGCCTCGCCTTGTCGATGCCCGCCACCTTGTAATCGTGGAACCGGTATTCGACCCCGCGCTGGTCGAGCCAAGCGCGCGCCTTTTTCACCGTGTCGCAGTTGCGGATTCCGTAAAGGATCATCGCAAGTATTGTATTGGCAGTTTGGATCGGGCTAACCTGCAACCGATGAGTCCGAGACACGTCCGAGGCGCCGCGCTGTGCGCCCTTGCCGTTTCACTTCCCGCGATCGGCCAGGAAGCGCCGGTCCAGGTGCAATACGTGCACGCCGAGGAGTTTGCCGACGTAGGCAATCGCCGCTTCAGCGACGAGCGGATACGCGCGGCCTATCTCGAGCAGCTGCGCAGCCACCTGGCGAAGCGCGCCGGGTCTCTGCTCGCCGCCGGCGAGCGGCTCAGCGTCTCGATCACGGAGGTCGACATGGCGGGTGAATTCGAGGCCTGGCGCCCGCCATCGGGCGAGGCCCGGATCGTGAAGGACATCTATCCGCCGCGCATCGACCTGTCCTTCCGCCTTGCGGCGGACGACGGCAAGCTGGTCAAGGAAGGCGCGCGCAAGCTGCGCGATCCGGCATTCCTCGCCGGTGCAAACCGGTACCCGGACGACCCGCTGCGCTACGAGAAGGCCCTGCTCGACCGCTGGCTGGAGCAGGAGCTGGCGGCTCGCTGAGCCTTCCTACCTCGGATCCGTCACCCGGGTGGCACGGATCTCGAAGGAGAGGTCGAGGCGGTCCTGCACGGCGAGCGCTCCGCCGAACACCGAGAACGGGGCGATGCCGAAGTCGGTCTGGTTGATCGCGAAGCGGCCGCTGACGTCGACGCTCTCGGCGCCGCGATCGATCTTCGCCGGGATACGCAGCGGCCGCGTCACGCCGTGGAGCGAAAGCTCGGCCTGAACCGCGTCCTGTTCCACGCCACGTACGCGTAACACCACGAACGGAAAGCGCTCGGCCTCGAGCACTTTGTCGAGCATGTTGCTGCGCGTGCCCGCGATGTCCGATTCGCTCGGGTGGCTGTCGAAGCCGGCGGCGGCGCGCTGCGCCGCGTCGTCGACCACCAGGCTCTCTACCGCGACATAGAGGTCGGCGCGGCCCTGGTCGGCGTCGATGAAGCCGCGCGGCTCCCGGCTCGAGACGACGTGGTCATGTCCGAGCTTGGCCAGCCGCCCGCCGCGGTAGACCCGGACGACGAGGAGCGAATCGCCGGATTGGACCCGGTAGACCTTGGCGCCGCGCTCGGCTGCGCCGCGATAGTAGGCCGCGTCGAGGTCGGGCGCGCCGGGGCGCTCCGCCTGCGGCGGCGCCGGCGGTGGTACCTGCGCGCACCCGGCCGCGAGCAGCGCGGCGCCGAGCAGGAAGCGCAAAGCCCTGCGCATTCAGCCTTCCTTGCGCAGCCGCACGTTGAACTTCACCCGCACGCCGAGGCCGATGGTGCTGCCGTTCGCCCACTCGCCCGTGCCGATGCCGAATTGAAGGCGCTCGACGTTCAGCTCGCCTTCCATGGTCGCAGCGTTGCCCGACTCCTGCCAGGTGAACGGCACCTCGAGCTCCTTTTTGGCGCCCTTCAGGCTCAGCACGCCGCGGGCAAGATAGCGCCCGGCCGCCACGCGCCGGATGTCCTCGGCATGGAACTCGGCCTGCGGAAACTTGGCGAAATCGAACCATTCCGGACCACGGATCGCGCGGTTCACGTCGCCGTTTTTCATGTCGGCGCTCGTGATCTTGACCGTGACGTCGAGCTTCGCGCCCTCGGGCTTGTCCGGCTCGAAGCGCGCGAGGCGCGCGTCGAATTCCTTGAATACGCCCGGCGCCGCGGTCTTCTCGAAGGTGGCGACGTACTCGAGGCGGCTCGGCGCGGGATCCAGCTTCCAGTCCGCGGCGAGTGCCTGCGTACTGATCAAAAAAGCCAGTGGGACGATCCAGGCGGGCCTCACGCGTGTCTCCATCTCCCGGGCAGCATGCGGATCAGAATGTCGTTTCGCTTGATCAAGTGATGTCTCAGTGCGGCTCCGACATGGACAGCGAGGACCAGGCAGAGTGCAACCAGCAGCGAGAAGTGCGTCAGCTTGGCGAGGTCTTCCAGGTGCTCGTCCGGGGTCACGATGGCCGGCAGCGGGACGAGCCAGAACACGCTGAACGGCACCGCTGCCGCCGAGTTGATGACCCAGCCGGAAAGCGGCAGGGCTATCGCGAGCGCGTAGAGGAGCACGTGACTCGCATGCGCAGCGCGGCGCTCCCAGGCGGGCGTCTGAGGCGGTAGCGCGGGGCTCGGGTTGGCGAGGCGCCAGGCAAGGCGCGCCAGCATCAGCACCAGGATCAGCATACCGGTCGATTTGTGCCAGACGAACAGCTCGAGCTTCAGCGGCGACAGCCGCCACAGCGCCGCGGCAAACCCGAGCGGGATCTGCAACAGGATGAGAAGCGCGACCGTCCAGTGAAAGAACTTGGCGGGCGCGCCCCAGGCCTCAGCGGTATTGGCCAGCATCGGCCTCACTGTACTACCTCATCCCTGTTCAGCGCGTTGCGCTTTTATTTCAGATTGGTAACTACTCCCACTCGATCGTGGCGGGAGGCTTGGAGGAGATATCGTAGGTCACCCGGTTGACGCCGCGCACCTCGTTGATGATCCGGTTGGACACCCGCGCCAGCAGCTCGTGCGGCAGCGGCGCCCAGTCGGCGGTCATGAAGTCGGTGGTCTGCACCGCGCGCAGCGCCACCACGTATTCGTAGGTGCGCCCGTCGCCCATCACCCCGACCGAGCGCACCGGCAGGAAGACGGCGAAAGCCTGCGCCGTCTTCTCATACCACCCTTCCTTGCGCAGCTCGTCGATGAAGATCGCGTCCGCCCGCTGCAGGAGATCGATATACGTTTTTTCGATCGAACCCAGGATCCGGACGCCGAGCCCGGGCCCCGGGAACGGATGGCGGAACACCATCTCGCGCGGCAAGCCGAGCGCGAGGCCGAGCTCGCGCACCTCGTCCTTGAACAGCTCGCGCAAAGGCTCGAGCAGCTTGAGGTGGAGCGTCTCGGGGAGCCCGCCCACGTTGTGATGCGACTTGATGGTGGTCGCCTTCTTCGTCTTTGCGCCGGCCGACTCGATCACATCGGGGTAGATCGTGCCCTGCGCCAGCCAGCGCGCATTCCGGATCTTTTTCGCTTCTCGCTGGAACACTTCCACGAACAGGCGGCCGATGATCTTTCGCTTCTCCTCCGGGTCGGCCACGCCTTTCAAGGCAGAAAGGAAGTCTTCCGAGGCGTCGACATGCACCACCTTCATGTGCATGTGCTTCGCGAAGGTGTCCATCACCTGCCTCGCCTCGTTCAGCCTGAGCAGGCCGTGGTCGACGAACACGCAGGTGAGCTGCTCGCCGATCGCGCGGTGGATGAGCGCCGCCGCGACCGACGAATCGACGCCTCCCGAGAGGCCGAGGATGACCTCCTCTTTTCCCACCTGGTCCCGAATGCGCTTTGTGGACTCAGAAACGTAGTCCGGCATGCTCCAGTCGCCGCGGCCGCCGCAGATCTCGCGCACGAAGCGCTGCAGGATCTTCGTCCCCTGCCGGGTGTGGGTCACCTCGGGATGGAACTGCACGCCGTAGAAGCGCCGCGTCTCGTCGGCCATTCCCGCGATCGGGCAGGCTTCGGTCGACGCCATGAGCTTGAATCCCGGCGGAAGCTCGGTGACCTTGTCGCCGTGGCTCATCCACACCTTGAGCATGCCGTGGCCTTCCGGCGAGTGCCAATCCTCGATGCCGTCGAGCAGCCTGGTGTGGCCGCGCGCGCGCACCTCGGCGTAGCCGAATTCGCGCACGCTCCCCGCCTCGACGCGCCCGCCGAGCTGCTGCGCCATGGTCTGCATGCCGTAGCAGATGCCGAGGACCGGCACGCCGGCGTCAAAGGCGGCTCCTGGGGCCTTGCCGGTCGACTCCTCGTAGGCCGACATGTGGCTGCCGGAGAGGATGATGCCGCTCGCGCCGAAGCCGCGCACGAAGTCGTCGGAGACGTCGTGGGGATGGATCTCGCAGTACACCTTGGCTTCGCGCACCCGGCGTGCGATCAGCTGGGTGTACTGGGCGCCGAAGTCGAGGATGAGGATCTTTTGGTGCAACGAGCTTATTCCACCCGGTAGTTGGGAGCCTCTTTGACGATCTGCACGTCGTGCACGTGCGATTCGCGCATGCCCGCGGTGGTGATCTCAACGAACTGCGTGCGCGTGCGCAGCTCGTCGACGGTGGCGCAGCCGGTGTAGCCCATGCTCGCGCGCACTCCGCCTGCGAGCTGCCCGATCACCGAAATGACGCTGCCCTTGTAGGGCACGCGGCCCTCGACGCCCTCGGGCACCAGCTTGTCGACGTTCATCTCCGAGTCCTGGAAGTAGCGGTCGGCGGCGCCGCGCTGCATCGCGGCGAGCGAGCCCATGCCGCGGTACGACTTGTAGGAGCGGCCCTGGTAGAGCTCGATCTCCCCGGGCGACTCCTCGGTGCCCGCGAAGAGCGAGCCGAGCATCACGGCGTGGGCCCCGGCGGCGAGCGCCTTGGCCACGTCGCCCGAGTAGCGCACCCCGCCGTCGGCGATCAGCGGCACGTCGGTCTTCGCCAGCGCCTCGGCGACGCTCTGGATGGCGCTGATCTGCGGCACGCCGACCCCGGCCACCACGCGCGTGGTGCAGATCGACCCGGGCCCGATGCCGACCTTGACCCCGTCGGCGCCGTGGTCCACCAGTGCGCGGGCGCCGTCGCCGGTGCCGACGTTGCCGCCGACGACCTCGATGCTGAAATTCTTCTTGATCCACTGGACGCGGTCGAGCACGCCCTGGGCGTGGCCGTGCGCCGTGTCGACGACGATGACGTCCGCGCCGGCCTCGACCAGCGCGGCGACGCGCTCCTCGGTGCCCTCGCCCACCCCGACCGCCGCCCCCACGCGGAGCTTGCCGTGCGGGTCCTTGGCGGCGTTCGGATGCTCGCTTTCCTTGGTGATGTCCTTCACCGTCACCAGGCCCTTGAGATGGAACTCCTCGTCGATCACCAGCACGCGCTCGAGGCGGTGGCGGTGCATGAGCTCCTTCGCCTCCTCGCGGCTCGCGCCCTCGCGCACCGTGATGAGGCGCCGCTGCGGCGTCATGATCGCCTTCACCGGCTGGTCGAGGTTGGTCTCGAAGCGCAGGTCCCGGTTGGTGACGATGCCGATCACCTTGCCGGCCTTCACCACCGGGAATCCGGAGATGCGGTGCTCGCGCTGCAGCGCCATGACGTCGCGCACCGTCATCTCGGGCGAGACGGTCATCGGATCGCGCAGCACGCCCGACTCGAAGCGCTTCACCTTCGCCACCTCGGCCGCCTGCGCCGCCGCGGTCAGGTTCTTGTGCACGATGCCGATGCCGCCTTCCTGTGCGATGGCGATGGCAAGGCGCGCCTCGGTGACCGTGTCCATGGCCGCGGACACGAGCGGCAGGTTGAGCTCGAGCCTCCGGGTAAGCCGGGTTTTCAGCGAGACTTCTCGGGGCAGGACGCGGGAGTGGGCGGGGAGGAGGAGAACGTCGTCGAAGGTCAGCGCCTTCTGGATCACCCGCATGAGAATTCTTTCACGCAAAGCGGCATTATACGCGAGGGTCCGAGACAACCTTCTTTGACCCTTTCCGGAAAAGTCGATAGTGTCGTTCGCCATGAACAAAGCTCTCGTTTTCATGGCGGGCCTTGCATTCGCCGCCGCCGCCGCCGCGCAATCCAAGTGGGTCGACAAGGATGGCCGGGTGACTTACGGCGACGCCCCGCCGCAAGGGGTCAACGTCCAGTCCATGCGCCGCTCGGCTGCTCCCGTGCCCGCGGCCGAGGACGCTTCGGCGGACAAGAAGGAAGACGCCAAGGACGCCAAGAAGCCGCTCACGGCGGCGGAGCAGGACGCGGCGTTCCGCAAGCGGCAGCAGGATGCGGAGAAGGAGAGCCAGAAGCAGGCGCAGGCCGAGCGCGACACCGCGGAAAAGCGCGAGAACTGCGCCCGCGCGCAGGAGAACGTGCGCGTGCTGGAGGCCGGCCGCGTCGCGCGCTACGACTCCAAGGGCGAGCGCTACTTCCTGGACGACAGCCAGATCGCGTCCGAGACCGTCAAGGCACGGCAGGACGCGCGCGAGTGGTGCAAATAGGCGCGCTCAGCGCCTCCTGAACGCGCGCCTGCGGCGCGCCTCCTTCGCGTCGACGGGCAACGGCCGGTAGATCTCGACGCGGTCGCCGTCTCGAAGCGGTGCCTTCTCAGCTACCACCCGGCCGTGGATCCCGATCTTCTGGCGCCCGAGATCGATCTCGGGATGGCGCTCGAGCACGCCCGACGCGCGCACCGCGTCTTCCGCCGTGGCGCCCGCCGCGAGCGTGAGCGCCACCGCGTCCTCGCCCGAGGGCAGCGCGTAGACCACCTCGACGCTAAGGTTGGCCATAGAGGTCGTCGGCGCGCCGGGTAAAGGCGTCGACCATGGTATCGGCGATGTGGTCGAAGAGCGGCTCGAGCAGCCTCGCGAGCGGCCCGGCCATTTCGTACTCGAGCGAGAACTCGACCGAGCAGGCCTGCGCCGAGAGCGGCTTGAAGCGCCAGGTCGCGGCGAAATGCCGGAACGGCCCCTTCAGGAGGCGCATCTCCATGGCCTCGGGCGGGTGCAGCTCGTTCCGCGTGCTGAACGTCTGCTTCACGCCGCGCATGCCGACGCTCAGAGTGGCCTGCACCCACCCCGCGGCGCGCTCGTCCACCTTCGCCGCGCGGCACCACGGCAGGAAGCGCGGGTACGACTCGATGTCGTCGACCAGCGCGAACATCTGCTCGGCGGAATGCTCGACGATCGCGGAGCGGGCCATTCGCTTCATGGGAGAATCGAGGCCAAATGTCGATCGTCGAGAACCGCAAGGCGTTCCACGATTATTTCATCGAGGAGCGCTACGAGGCCGGCATCGCGCTCGAGGGCTGGGAGGTGAAAGCGATCCGCGGCGGCCGCGGCAACATCGGCGAGGCCTACGTCATGGTGCGCGGCGAAGAGCTCTTTCTCTTCGGCGCGCACGTGAGCCCTCTGCCGACCGCCTCCACCCACATAAGCCCGGACCCTACCCGCACGCGCAAGCTCCTGCTGCGCGCCGAGGAGATCCGGCGCCTGATCGGCAAGGTCGAGCAGCGCGGCTATACCCTGGTGCCCCTCAACCTGCACTACAGCAAGGGCCGCATCAAGCTCGAGGTCGGGCTCGGACGCGGCAAGCTCAAGCACGACAAGCGCGCCGACCAGCGCGAGAAGGAGTGGAACCGGGAGAAGCAGCGGCTGCTGCGCAGTAAGTAAAGGGGTCAGAGCCCTGTTTCAGGCCGCAGCGGATTTCTTTTCGGACGAAGGCTGTTCGGCGAGCGCCATCCAGGTCGAAACCACGGTATCGGGGTTGAGCGACAGGCTCTCGATGCCCTGCTCCATGAGCCAGCGCGCGAGGTCGGGATGGTCGGAGGGGCCCTGCCCGCAGATGCCGACGTACTTGCCGTGCTTGCGGCAGGCGCCGATCGCCATGGCGAGCATCGCCTTGACCGCGGCGTCGCGCTCGTCGAAGCCCTCGGCGACGAGGCCCGAATCGCGGTCCAGGCCGAGCGTGAGCTGGGTGAGGTCGTTCGAGCCGATGGAGAAGCCGTCGAAGAGCTCGAGGAACTCCTCGGCCAGGATCGCGTTCGAGGGAAGCTCGCACATCATCACGATCTTCAGGCCGTTCTTTCCGCGCTCCAACCCATTCTGGGCCAGTAATCTAATAACTTCCTTTGCTTCGCTGATGGTCCTCACGAACGGCACCATCAGCTCGACGTTGGCGAGCCCGAGCTCGTCGCGCACCTTCTTCATCGCGGCGCACTCGAGCTCGAAGCACTCGCGGAAGTCCTGCGCCACGTAGCGCGAGGCGCCGCGCCAGCCGAGCATCGGGTTCTCCTCCTCGGGCTCGTAGCGCTCGCCGCCGAGGAGCTTGCGGTACTCGTTCGACTTGAAATCGGAGAGGCGCACGATGACCTGCTTGGGCCAGAACGCCGCCGCGATGGTGGCCACGCCCTCGACCATCTTCTCGCGGAAGAAATCCTTCGGGCTGGCGTAGCCGCGCGCCTTTTCCTCGAGCTTGCCCTTGAGGGGCGCGGGCAGCGCCGGGTACTCCAGGCAGGCGCGCGGGTGCACGCCGATCTCGTTGTTGATGATGAACTCCAGCCGCGCGAGGCCGACGCCGGCATTCGGCAGCTGCGCGAACTCGAACGCAAGCTCGGGGTTGCCCACGTTCATGGTGATCTTCACGGGAATGCGCGGCATCTCGCCGCGGGAGCGGCTCGTGACCTCGAAGGGGATCAGGCCCTCGTAGACGTTGCCGGTGTCGCCCTCGGCGCACGACACCGTGACCTGCTGGCCGTCCTTCAGGCGCCGGGTCGCCTCGCCGCAGCCCACCACCGCGGGAATGCCGAGCTCGCGCGCGATGATCGCGGCGTGGCAGGTGCGCCCGCCGCGGTTGGTGACGATGGCGGCCGCGACCTTCATCACCGGCTCCCAGTTCGGGTCGGTCATGTCGGTGACGAGGATGTCGCCTTCCTTCACCCGCGACATCTTCGACGCATCGGCAATCACGCGCACCGTGCCGCTGCCGATCTTGTTGCCGATCGCGCGGCCGCTCACCAGCACGCGCGAGCTGCCCTTCAGCGCGAAGCGCTCCTCGACGTCGCGCTTGCGCGACTTCACCGTTTCCGGCCGCGCCTGCAGCACGTAGATTTTTCCGTCGGCGCCGTCCTTGCCCCACTCGATGTCCATCGGCCGGCCGTAGTGGCGCTCGATCGTGACCGCGTAGCGCGCCAGCTCGAGAATGTCCTCGTCCGAAAGAGAGAACCGGTGCCGCTCGGCTTCGGACACGTCCACGACCTTGGTCGACTTGCCGGTGGCGGCCGACTGCGAGAACACCATTTTCTGGAGCTTCGAGCCGAGCGCGCGCCGCACGACCGCCGGGCGGCCCTTCTCGAGCATCTGCTTGTGCACGTAGAACTCGTCGGGGTTGACCGCGCCCTGCACCACCATTTCGCCGAGCCCGTAGGACGCGGTGATGAAGACGACGTCGCGGAACCCCGATTCGGTGTCGAGGGTGAAGAGCACACCGCTCGCGCCGAGGTCGCTTCGCACCATCTGCTGCACTGCCGCCGACAGCGCGACCGTGCCGTGGGCGAAGCCCTGGTGCACGCGGTACGAGATCGCGCGGTCGTTGTAGAGCGAGGCGAACACGTGCCGGATAGCCTCGAGCACGTTGTCGGCGCCGCTGATGTTGAGGAAGCTTTCCTGCTGGCCGGCGAAGGACGCCTCGGGCAGGTCCTCGGCGGTGGCCGAAGAGCGCACCGCGAACGAGGCCTTGCCGCCTACCTGCCGTTCAAGCTGCTGATAATGTTCCCGAATCTCCTTCTCCAGCGGCGCCGGGAACGGGGTCTTCAGAATCCACGAGCGGATTTCCTTGCCGGCGGCGGCGAGCGCCTTTACGTCCGCAGGATCAAGCGCGGAAAGGCGCTCGGCGATTCGCTGTTTCAAGCCATTTGAATCCAGAAATTCGTGAAAGGCGGCGGCGGTCGTGGCAAAACCGCCGGGCACTTGGATTCCGGCCGCGGCCAGCGCGCCGATCATCTCGCCGAGCGAGGCGTTTTTGCCTCCGACCTCGGCGAGATCCTTGAGCCGCAGATCCTTAAGCCACGCTATGCGCATAGAGCGACGCTAACCGCATTGGGGTATTTTATCGCCATGGATCGGCGCACCGTGTTTTTCGTCTCCGACGGCACCGGTATCACCGCGCAGATGCTCGGCCACAGCCTGATGACCCAGTTCGAAGGGGTCGAATTCAACCAGGTCACGCTGCCGTTCGTCGACAGCACCGAGAAGGCCGAGGAGTGCGTCGCGCGCATTTCCGCCGAGTCGGGCAACGGCCGCGCGATCGTGTTCTCCACGCTGGTCGACAACGACGTGCGCGCAGTGGTGCGGCGCGCGAACGCGCTCGTCATCGACTTCTTCGAAAGCTTCATCGACCCGCTCGAGGCGGGCCTGGGCGTCAAGTCGAGCCATACGATCGGGCGCTCGCACAGCGCCATGGACAAGAAGGAATATGCGCAACGCATGGAGGCTATCAACTTCTCCATGGCGCACGACGACGGGGCGTCGCACCGGGAACTAGGCCAGGCGGACGTGATCCTGGTCGGCGTGTCGCGCAGCGGAAAGACGCCGACCAGCCTATACCTCGCGCTCCAGTTCGGCGTGAAGGCGGCCAACTACCCCCTCATTCCGGAGGATTTCCAGCGCGGCAAGCTGCCCGAGGCCCTGCGTGCGCAGAAAACGCGCCTCTACGGGCTGACTATCGCGCCCGAGCGCCTGCACGAGATCCGCAAGGAGCGCCGGCCGGGCAGCCGGTATGCCGAGCTCGACAACTGCCGCTTCGAGGTCGAGGAAGCGGAAACCATGATGCGGCGCGAGGGCATCCGCAGCATCAACTCGACCACCAAGTCGATCGAGGAGATCGCCACCACCATCCTGCGCGAGCTGCGCATCCACCGGCAGGTCTACTAGGCTTTTCCCCTCAGGTATCCCTCGTACAGGCAGATCGCGGCGGAGGCGGCCACGTTCAGGGACTCGCTGCCCGGCGCCATCGGAATCGTGGCCTTCAGGCGGGCTTTGGCGGCGACGCCGGTGCTGACTCCGCGCCCCTCGGAACCGAAGATCCAGCCGACGCGGCCCTTCAGCCCGAGCTCCTTGAGCGGCGTTCCCCCGCGCGACACCGTGCAGACGGTGGTCCCCTGGAAGTCCGCGAGGCTCGTCGCGAGGTCGGCGACCTGGCGCAGCGCGAGCTTGAAATGCGCCCCCATCGCGGCCCGCAGGACCTTCGGCGCCCACGCGTCGGCGCAGGCGGGATCGAGGAACACTTCCCCCACCTCGAAGGCGGCGGCGCTGCGCAGGATCGCACCGACGTTCGCGGGGTCCTGGACACCTTCCAGGAAAACGGCCGGCTTCGAGCTGGCATCGCCGGGGCGCGGAATGGCGATCTCGGCGGCGATGCCCGGCGGCGTCTCGGCGTCGGCGACGATGCCGAAGAGGCGGTCGCCCAGGACCGCGGGCTGGCGCTGGCCGAGAAGCTCCTGGACCTCGTTTTTTTTCAGACCCGTTTCGCTCACGATCAGCGCGAGCGGCTCGATTCCGGCCTGGAGCGCCTCGGCGACGAGGTGCGGACCTTCGATCAAGACCCGCCCTTCACTCCTCCGGAACCTCGAATCGCTCGCGAGCTTGGCCCAGCGTTTGACCTTTGGGTTATCGCGCGAGCGGATGACGCTCATGGCGCGCAGGTGCGAAAACCCGCGAAGATATCGGCGCGATCCGGCGTGTAGAAGTTGCGAAAGCGCGGCCGTGCGATGCGCGCCGGCGTAGCGAAGCTGCCGCCGCGCAGCACCTTGTGGGTGCCGAACCACGGCTCGGAGTATTCCTTGTACGGATCGCGAACGAACCCCGGGTACGGCAGGAAATCGCTGGCGGTCCACTCCCAAAGCTGTCTGGTATTTTCAAGGTTACGGAGTGCGGCGAATTCCCATTCAGCTTCCGTCGGCAGGCGCCGCCCGGCGAAGCGGCAATAGGCCTGCGCTTCGTGCCAGCTCACGTGCATCACCGGCTCGTCGGGCACGCGCTCCACCCAGCGATCGAAGCGGCGCACCTCGCCGCCGCGCCAGTAGCGGGGCGGCTCGCCGCCGGCCCGCACGAATTGCTCGTATTGAGCGTTGGTGACGCAGCCGCGCGAGATGCGGAAAGGCTGAAGCACGAGCGGGTGGCTCCACTTCTCGTTGTCGAACACGAAGCCGTCGTCAGGCGTCGACCCGAGGCGGAAGATGCCGCCCGGGCATTCAATGTCTCCCGCATGACTCTTCAGCACCGGCCGCGGTGGTCCTTCCGGTTCGGGATACGAGAGGGTCTGGCGTGTGTAGTGAAAGGCTTCGGCGTGCATGTCCTCGTGGCGCACCGCGAGCTGGACGAAATACGGATCCGCATCGCCCGCCTGGAGACGAGCAATGAGGCGCTCGGTGACCTCCTCCCGGTAGGCGAGCGTGTCCCGAAACGGCGGCAGCGGCAGCTCCCAGCGCGTCGCGTGCGCTACGGCGGCCGAGTCATAGAGCCGGTCCGCGTTCGGCAGGATCGAGGGGCGGTCTTCGCGCGCGCCCCGCAGGCACCACCATTCCTGGAACCAGCCGACGTGGCCGATCTCCCAGCGCGGCGGGTTGACAATCGCGAGCCGAGGACCGAGCTCGCGCTCGCCGTCCAGGCCGTCGGCCACGCGGCGCAGGTGCGCGCGCGCGGAGCGCAGCTCCTCGATCAGCGTCTGCGTCACGCGTCCGAGTCTAAATGAGGACGCGGAGGAGGCGCCGGGCCCGCCCACGGGAGATACCTAAGTGCCTGATTCGGCGCTGTAGGTAATTCGCCCGTCGTCGCTGATCGCCGCAAAGAAGCCGCCGACCAGGAACAGAGCCGCGAGCCCGACGACGATCGCGACGATCATCGTGGCCAATAGCGTGAAGCCCCGGGCCGGACGTGCCGGGCCGGGCGCGCTGCGCATTCGTTTCTCCCCCTCCTTCGCAAGAATGCCTTGGGGGAACCTAAGATTGCAATAGGGGAGAAAATCTCACGGTGAGAATTGCGCTTGTGACGCCGGCCGGGCCGGGAATGCGCAACGGCAACCGGCACACGGCGCTGCGTTGGGCTGCCTTCCTGCGCGCCGCCGGCCACGCAGTGGAGGTCTCGGTGCAGTGGTCGCCCGAGCGGGGCGGCGATGCGATGCTCGCGCTGCACGCGCGCCGCAGCCACCCCTCGATCAAGGCGTTTCCCGCGGACCGGCCGCTCGTCGTGGCGCTTACCGGCACCGACCTCTATCGGGACATCCACGAGTCGGCCGAGGCGCGCGAATCGCTCGAGCTCGCCCACCGGCTGATCGTGCTGCAGCCCATGGCGGGGCGCGAGCTGGCGCCGCGGCTGAGGCGGAAGGTTCGCGTCGTGGTGCAAAGCTCGGCGACGCAGCTGCGCCATGCGCCGGTACGGCGCCGCTTCCGGATCTGCGTGATCGGCCACCTGCGCGCCGAGAAGGATCCGCTCCGCGCTTTGGTTTCCCTTTCCCATCTTGCAGACTGGGACGATCTTGAGGTAGTTCACCTAGGTGCGGCGCTCGACCCCGCCCTGGAAGCCGAAGCCAGGGCCGGCATGGCGCGCGAGCCCCGCTATCGCTGGCTCGGGAGCGTGCCGCATGCGCGCGCGCTGCGCTGGCTTGCCTCGAGCCACGCGATGGTGATCAGCTCGCGGATGGAGGGCGGCGCGAACGTGGTGTGCGAGGCGCTGCGCATCGGGGTCCCGGTGCTCGCATCGCGCATCCCGGGCAATGTGGGCCTGCTTGGCGCGAGCTATGCGGGGTACTTCCCGCTGGAGGACGAACGTGCGCTGGCGCTGCTGATCCACCGTGCCGCTGCGGATCGCCGCTTCTACCTGAATCTAAAAGCCCACATGAGGAAACTACGCGCTATGGTCGCGCCGCGCGCCGAGGCGCGCGCCCTGATCGCGGCGCTATCCGCTGCAGCTCTCTGAGCGCACCATCTCGGCCTCGCCGTAGCGGAACGCAGGGCCGGAAGCCTGCGCGCTCGGAATCACCTGGACGCAGTCGCCCACTGCAAACTCGCTGTCGGACTGCGCAATGATCTGGCCGCTCGGCGTGCGCACCACGTATTGGTGCGTTTCCGTGTTGTGGCGTAACGCAGGCCCGAGGACGTTCCCCACCTTGCCCAGGAACTTCATCCCCGGCAGGTCCGCGCCTTGGCGCACCACGCGCAGTACCTTCTGCACCGTGCCGGAGTAGCGGCTGTCGACGCTCGGACCGCCGGCGGGCCTGTCGGCCGGCGCGGAGGCGCACGCGGCAAGCGGCAGGAGCACCAGGCAGGCGAATCGAATCACCCGGCCAGCATGATCCGGCTGCGTGACGGCGGTTACCGGGGGGGACCCTCCGGCGGGTGTCCGGGATTCCCCTATTCCGTGCGCTTTTGCCGCCGGGCGGAGCCGAGCTTCGCCTTGGCCGCCGACAGCACCTGCTCCATGAGGTCGGCGTGCGGCGACGCCTCGGCGCGGGCAAGCACGTCGGCGTAGTCGCGCCGCAACCGGCGCTCCTCGACCCGGAATTCGGCCAGAGTCAGGCCCGGCGCGGCGGTGAGCTTCTTCGCGCTGCAGTACATCCGGTAGCTCCGCACCCGCAGGGTCTCGGCCATCGCGCCCCAGCTTTCGGCGAAAAGGTCCTTCTGGAAGAACACTCCGACGGCGTAGAAGCTGCGCCGGTGGATCTCGCAGGGTCCGAGGCGCCCGAGTGCGTCGAGGTGCTCGGGGGTCCCGTAGCCCTTGTGGCGGTCGAAGCCGTAGTGCGGGTAGCGCGCGGAGAGCGCGCACATCTCTGCGTCGCGCTCAGTCTTCGCGAGGATCGAGGCCGCCGAGATCACCGGATGGAGCGCATCGCCATCCACGATCGTTCTTGTCTTACAAGACAGGCCCGGCGACTGGTTGCCGTCGACCCACGCCTCCGCGGGCGCCACGCCGAGCGCTTGTACCGCGCGGCGCATCGCCAGCAACGAGGCCTGGAGTATGTTGATGCGGTCGATCTCCTCGACCGTGGCGTGGGCCACCGACCAGGCGATCGCCCGCTCCCGGATGCGGCCGGCGAGCACGTCGCGGCGCTCCGCCGTGAGCACCTTCGAATCGGCGAGGCCGTTGATCCGGCGTTTGCGGTCGAGGATGACAGCCGCCGCGTAGACCGGTCCGGCCAGCGGCCCGCGCCCTGCTTCGTCTATGCCGCACACCAGCACGCTATCCATTTTTATTTTTACGTACCCCCTGCTCTTGCAGTACTCCCAATACCGCTTCGGCGGCTTTCTCCGCCGTATTCTGCCGCAGAAGCTCGTGGAACTCGCGGAAGCGCGCGAGCTGGCGCTCGCGCGCAGGCTTGTCGCGCCAGAGCGCGAGCAGCGCGGCGGAGAGCGCTGCGGGGGTCGCCTCGTCCTGCAGGAGCTCGGGCACCAGGCGCTCGCCGGCGAGGATGTTGGGCATGCCCACGTACGGCAGGTAAAGCATCCTGCGCATCAGGCGCCAGGAGATGGGCGACTGCCGGTAGGCGATCACCATCGGGGTCTTGAAAAGCGCCGTCTCCAGGGTGGCGGTGCCGCTCGCGACCAGGGCGAGGTCGGCCGCGGCGAGCGCCTCGTGCGAGTGGCCGAAGAGGAGCGTGAGCGGCAGGTCGGTCCGCTGGTGCTCGTGCAGGGCGCGCTCGACCAGGTCGCGCGTCGCCCGGGTCACCGTGGGGCACACGAAGTGCACGTCGCGGATCTCCTGGCGCAGGCGGTGCGCCGCCAGGATGAAGGCGCTCGCCATGTAATGCACCTCCGAGCGCCGGCTGCCCGGGAGCAGCGCCACGATCAGCTTGCCCCCCGGCAGCCGCAGCTGGGCGCGCGCCTCGTCCTTCTTCGGATCCATCGGGATCACGTCGGCGAGCGGGTGGCCGACGTAGCTCACCGGGATGCCGGCCTGCTCGTAGATCGGCTTCTCGAACGGGAACATCACGAGGATCCGGCTCACCGCGCGCGCGACCCGCTTGATCCGCCCGCGCCGCCAGGCCCACACCGAGGGGCTCACGTAGTGGATGGTCGGAATGCCGGCGTTCTTGAGGCGCTGCTCGAGGCCGAGGTTGAATTCGCTCGAATCGACGCCGATGAAGAGATCCGGCCGCTCGCGCAGCATGTCCCGGGCGAGGCGCCGGCGGATCCCCATGATCTCGGTGTAGCTGCGCAGGACCTCGGCGTAGCCGCGCACCGAGAGCTTCTCCATCGGGTGGTGCGACTCGAAGCCTTCGGCAATCATGCGCGGCCCGCCGATGCCCGCGAAGACCATCGACCGGCGCCGCGCCTTGAGCGCGGCGATGAGGTGGGCGGCGAGCAGATCGCTCGAAGCCTCGCCGGCCACCATGCCGACGCGCAGGAGCTCGGCCATCTATCGAGCGATACCGCGCTTGCTGATCGAAAGAAAGTCGACGATGAGCCTGATTTCCGGGCAAGCCTGCGACTGGACCTCGAGCTCGCGCTTCGCGGCCTCGAGCGACAGGCCGCTGCGGTAGAGCGTGCGGTAGGCGCGCTTGATCGCCTGGATCGTCTGCGCGGAGAAGCCGCGGCGCCTGAGGCCCTCGCTGTTGATGCCGTAGGGGCTCGCCATGTGGCCGGCTGCCATGACGTAGGGCGGCACGTCCTGCGAAATGAAGCTGCCCATGCCGGTGAAGGCATGCGCGCCGATGCGCACGAACTGGTGCACCAGGGTGGTGGCGCCGAAGATCACCCAGTCCTCCACGGTCACGTGACCGGCGAGCTGGGTGCAGTTGGCGAAGATGGTCTTGCTGCCGACCTCGCAGTCGTGCGCGAAGTGGACGTAGGCCATGATCCAGTTTTCGTTGCCGATGCGCGTCACCCCGGTGTCCTGCGCGGTGCCGCGGTTGATCGTGACGTACTCGCGGATGGTGTTGTCGTCGCCGATCTCGACGCGGGTGGGCTCGCCTTTGTATTTCTTGTCCTGCGGAGCCGCGCCTATGGAGGCGAAGTGGAAGATGCGGTTGCGCCGGCCGATGCGCACGTGGCCGTCGATCACCACGTGGGCGCCGACCCAGCAGCCCTCCCCGATTTCGGCGTCCGCGCCGACGACCGAGTACGGGCCGACCTCGACGTCGTCGGCGAGCCGCGCGCCCGGGTGCACCACCGCGCTGGGATGGATGCGGCTCGTCATGGCTCGGCGGGCCGCATCGCCAGCAGGATGGTGGCCTCCGCGGCGAGCTCCGTGCCCACCCGCGCCACGCACGAGAACTTGCCGATGCCGCGTAGCATGCGCTCGACCTTGACGTCGAGCTCGAGCTGGTCGCCCGGAATCACCGGCTTCTTGAAGCGCGCGTCGTCGATGCCGACGTAGTAGTAGATGTTCTGGTGGTGGTCGGTGCCCTTGTCGGCGCTGATGATGAGCACGCCCGCCGCCTGGGCCATCGCTTCCAGGATCATGACGCCGGGCATGATCGGCCGCCCGGGAAAGTGGCCCTGGAAATACGGCTCGTTCGCCGAGACGTTCTTCAGCGCCACGATGCGCTTGCCGATGTCGCAGTGCTTGACCCGGTCGATCATCAGGATCGGGTAGCGCTGCGGCAGGTTCTTCAGCACCTCGAAGATGTCCATCTCGGTCATTTCTTCCTCTCCTTCTCGAGCGTGCGCACCCGGTCGGCGAGGCTATCGAGGTGGCGCACCCACGCGGTATAGCGCGCCCACGACGCGTTGTCCGAAGAGGGATACAGGCCGGTGTACGTGCCGGGCTTGCGGATCGAGTGGGAGATCGTGGTGCAGGACGAGATCTGCACGTGATCGGCGATCTCGAGGTGGCCGAGGATCTGCGCGGCGGCGCCGATCGCGCAGTGCCGGCCGATGCGGGTGCTGCCGGCGACCCCGGTGCAGCCGGCCATCGCCGTGTGCGCGCCGATGCGGCAGTTGTGCCCGACCTGGACCTGGTTGTCGATCTTCACGCCGTCCTCGATCAACGTGTCGTCGAGCGCGCCGCGGTCGATGGTGGTGTTGGCGCCGATCTCGACGTCGTCGCCGATGCGCACCGCGCCGATCTGCGGGATCTTGATCCAGCGCCCGGCTTCGTCCTGGGCGAGGCCGAACCCGTCGGCGCCGATCACCGCGCCGGAATGCACGATCACCCGCTCGCCCAGGGTGCAGCCGTGATAGACCACCACGCGCGGGTAGAGGCAGCTGCCCTTGCCGATCGTCACGCCGTCGCCGATCGCGCAGCCCGCGCCGATGGAAACGTCCTCGCCGAGCTTCACGTTCCTTCCGATCACCGCCGAAGCATGCACTCCCGGTGCCTGCACCGTCTGCGGGTTGAAGAGCTGCGACACCCGCGCGAAGTACAGGTACGGCGAGTCGCACACGATGCGCGGCATCGAGGTCAGCGCCTCCGCCTCCTCCGACAGGATCACCGCCGAGGCGCGCGTGGCGGCGAGCTTGGCGCGGTGCTTGGGGCTCGCGAGGAAGGTGATCTCGCCGGCGGCGGCGTTCTCGAGCGACCCGACCTGGCTCACCCGCGCGCCCGGGTCGCCCGCGACGCGCCCGCCCAGGCGCGTGGCGATCTCCGCGAGCGTCAGCGCCCCCGGCATGGCGTCACTTCGCCGGCGGCTTGCCCGAGTCGAGCGCCTTGATCACCTTGTCGGTGATGTCGATGCGCGGGCTCGCGAACACGGCATCCTGGAAGATGATGTCGAACTTCTCCTGCTCCGCGATCTGCCGGATCACCCGGTTGGCCATCTCCACCACCTGGGCGAGCTCCTCGTTCCTGCGCTGGTTGAGGTCCTCGCGGAACTCGCGCTGCTTCCTCTGGAACTCGCGGTTGACGTCGGCGAACTCGCGCTCGCGGTTGCGCCGCTGCGTCTCGCCCATGGTCACCGAGTTCTTGTCCAGGTCGTCCTGCATGCGCTTCAGCTGCTCGGCGATCTTGGCGAGCTCCTGGTCGCGCTTCTGGAACTCGGCCTCGATCTTCTTCTGCGCGCGCTGCGCCGGGACCGCGTCGCGCAGGATGCGCTCGGTGTTCACGAAGCCGAGCTTGCCGGTGACCGTGGTCGGCTGCGCCGCCTGCTGCGGCTGCTGCGCAGCGAGCGGCGGGGCTGCCGACGCGAGCACGACGGCGGGCACGATGACGAGGAGCGCTATTTTCATGTTCAGAATCCGGTACCGAAGGTGAATTGTAGCCGCTGCACTTGGTCGCCGTCCTTGCGGTTGAGGGGGTTGGCGACCGATAGCCGCAGCGGACCGAACGGCGACAGCCACTGCAGCCCGAAGCCGCCCGCGTAGCGCAGGTCGCCGAGCTGGACCGGGGCACCCGGGCCGTAGACCTGGCCGGCGTCGATGAACGCCGACAGGCGCAGCGACTGCTCGGCGGTCGCCCCCGGCATCGGGAACAGGAACTCGGCCCCGCCGATGACCTTGATGTTGCCGCCGGTCGAATTGCCCTCCAGGTCGCGGGGACCGAGCGAGAAGGGGCGGTAGCCGCGCACCGTGTCCGGACCGCCGGCATAGTACGCCTTGAAGAACGGCACCGGCCGCCCGCCGAGCCCGGCGGAGTAGCCCACGTCCCCGCGCAGGAGCAGCGTATAGAGGCGGGTCAGGCGGAAGTAGTAGCTGTCCTGAAGATTGATTCGGTAGTACTGCAGGTCGCCCCCGGCCACCTCCCCGCTCAGGCGCAGGAAGCCGCCCGCGTTGGGCGTGATGATGTTGTCGCGGGTGTCGCGCTGCCAGCCTGCGGTGAACGCGCCGTACTGGTAGTCGCTGCCGAACTGGTTGACGAAGTCTATGTAGCGCAGCGGGCTGTTGACGAAGGTGGTGAGCCTCACCGACTCGAGATTGACCCCGACATCGACCGAGCTGATCTCCGAGACCGGATAGCCGAACTTGATTCCTCCGCCGACCGCGTTGGTCGTGTAGGCGCCGACCGCGAGGCTCGAGGCGTCGGTCTTGCGCTTGTAGACGTCGAATCCCTGGCTCACCCCGTCGACCGTGTAGTAGGGGTCGTTGTAGGACAGCGCGTAGACCGTGTTCACCTTGCCGCTGTTGATGTTGGCCGAGATGAACTTGCCGGTGCCGAAGGCGTTGGCCTGGCGGATCGACGTGGACACCGCGAACTTCTCCACGCTCGAGAAGCCCACGCCGAGAAGCAGCGCGCCGGTCGGGCGCTCCTTGACGGTGTAGAGCACGTCGACCTGGTCGGCGACGCCCTCCACCGGCTGGGTTTCGACCGTGGTCTCGCTGAAATACCCGGTGCGCTCGATGCGCCGGCGCGAGAGCTGGATCTTCGAGGCGTCGTAGAACGCGCCCTCGAGCTGGCGCATCTCGCGCCTTACCACCTCGTCGCGCGTCTTGGAGTTGCCCGCGACGTCGATGCGCCGCACGTACACCCGGCGCCCCGGGTCGATCACGATGTTGAACGCGACGGTGCGCTTTTCCTTGTCGACGTTCGGGATGGCGTTGGCGTTGGCGAAGGCGTAGCCGTCGTTGCCGAGGCGCTCGCCGATCGCCTTGGTGCTCGCCGCGAGCTTCTCGCGCGAGAACACGTCCCCGGGCTTGAGCTGCACCAGCTTTTCCAGCTGCTCGCGCGGCACCGGCGTCTGCCCCGAGAGCTGCACGTCCGACACCGTGTAGCGCTCCCCCTCGTTGAGGTTCACCGTGATGTAGATGTCGTGCCGGTCCGGGGTGATCGAGACCTGGGTCGACTCGATGGCGAAGTCGAGGTAGCCGCGGTTCTGGTAATAGGAGCGCAGTGTCTCCAGGTCGGCGGAGAGCTTCTCGCGCGCGTAGCGGTCGTGCTTGGTGTACCAGGTGAGCCAGCCGGGCGTGCGCAGCACGAACAGGCTCACCAGCTCGCTCTCGCTGAACGCCTGGGCGCCGACGATGTTGATGCCGCGGATCTTCGCCACCTCGCCCTCGGTGACCGCGATGTTGATGCCGACGCGGTTGCGCTCGAGCGGCGTGACCGTGGTCTGGACCTCCGCGCCGTACATCCCGCGCGACAGGTACTGGCGCTTGATCTCCTGCTCGGCGGTCTCGAGCACCGAGCGGTCGAAGATGCGCCCCTCGGCGAGGCCGTTTTCGCGCAGCACCTTGCGCACCGCGTCGGGCTCGAATTCCTTCATCCCGGAGAAGTCGATCTGGGCCACTGCCGGGCGCTCCTGCACGAACACCACCAGCACGTCGTTCTCGTGCTCCAGGCGCACGTCGGAGAAGAAGCCGGTGGCGTAAAGCGCCCGCAGCGCCGCGCGCGCCCGCTCCTCGTTCATGACCTCGCCGACCTTGATCGGGAGGTAGCTGAAAACGGTGCCGGGCTCGGTGCGCTGCAGCCCCTCGACGCGGATGTCCTTGACGGTGAAGGGCTCGAACGACTGAGCGCCCGCGGCCCCGACGAGCGCTAGCGCGGCGAGGACCGCGGCGAGGCCTCGGCGGATCATTCAGCCGGTGAGCAGGCGAGTCAGTTGCCGATTCAGGTCGTTGTAGAAGGCGAACACCATCATGACGAGCAGCAACGCGAGGCCCACGCGCTGGCCGAGCTCCATGGCGCGCTCGGATACGGGGCTGCCCTTGATGATTTCGATCGCGTAGTACATGAGGTGCCCGCCGTCGAGCAGCGGGATCGGCAGCAGATTGAGCACCCCGAGGCTGATGCTGATGATGGCGAGGAAGCCGAGATAATAGGAAAGCCCCATCTGAGCGGACTGCCCGGCAAAATCGGCGATCGTCACCGGGCCGGAAAGGTGCTTCCAGGAGAGCTGTCCGGTCAGCATCCGGCCCAGCATCTTCAGGCTGAAGATCGAGATGTCCCAGGTCTTCGCGAGCGCCTTGCCGATGCTGCCGAGCACGCCGTGCCGCACCGTGATCAGCATTCTCTCGGCGTGCGCGGGCGGGATGTAGGGCCCCGCGCCGATGCGGCCGACGCGCGTGGCGCCCGACGCGACGCTTTCGGGAACCACTTCCACCGCGCTTGTGGCGCCGCTTCTCTCGATGAGCAGCGCAAGCGGGGTTCCGGGGTGCGCGCGGATCTCCGCCACCAGGGCATCCCACGAATCGATGCGCTTGTCGCCGGCGCGCACTACGCGGTCGCCCGCCTTGAGCCCCGCGCGCTCGGCAGGGTCGCCGGCGACGACCTGGCCGATCACCGGATCGAGCGGCGGACGGTAAAGGCGCAGCCCCACGCGCTCCAGGGCGTCGGTCTCGACGTCGTCGGTGGGATAGCCGCGCAGGTCGAGCGTCGCCTCGGCGAGGTTGCCGCGCCCGGTCTGCACCTCGAGGCGCAGCGACTCGCGCTGCAGCGCGGCCTGCAGCACCCGCCAGCGCAGCTCCTGCCAGGTGGCGATCGGAACGCCCGCGACCGCCCGGACCGTGTCCTCCGAATGCAGCCCGGCCGCCGCGGCCGCGCTGTCCGGCGGCGGCTCGCCGAGGACCGGGCGCGCCTCGGGCAGGCCGTACATGAAGAGCCCGGCGTACACGAGGACCGCGAACGCGAGATTGAACATCGGGCCGGCGATCACGATCGCGAGGCGGCGCCAGACGCTCTGGCGGTTGAACGCCCGGTGCGCCTCCGCGGGCGCCACCGCTCCCTCGCGCTCGTCGAGCATCTTGACGTAGCCGCCGAAGGGAATCGCCGCGATGACCCACTCGGTGCGGTCGCGGCCGCGCCGCCACAAGGCGAGCGGACGCCCGAAGCCGACGGAAAAGCGCAGCACCTTGACGTTGCACAGGCGCGCCACGAGGTAGTGCCCGTATTCGTGCACCACGATCAGCACGCCCAGCGCGACGATGAACGCAGCGATGGCAATGAGAACGCTCATGTCCTAGGTCCCAGAATCAGGCACACACCGCGTTTTTATCCTCTTTGTCGGGGAAAAATCGCGGTCCGCCCCTGTTTTTGTTGTATCCAAAAGTTTCACGCCGCTTCCCTGAGCGCGATGCGCTCGAGCGCCTTGCGCCGCGCGATCGCGTCGGCGTCGAGGATCTCCGCGAGCGTGCCCGCCGCCGTAGCGTCGATGCCGCTCAAGGTGTCCTCGATCACGGCCGCGATCGCGGTGAAGCGGATGCGCCGGGACAGGAATGCCTCGACAGCCACCTCGTTCGCGGCGTTCAGCGCCGCGGGCGCGGTTCCGCCGGCGCGCAGCGCGGCGCGCGCGAGGCCCAGGCACGGAAAGCGCTCGGGCTCGAGGCGCTCGAACGCGAGGCTTTTCAGGCTGGCGAGGTCGAGCGGCCGCGCGCCCGAGGCGATGCGCTCGGGGTGCGCCAGTGCGTAGGCGATCGGCACGCGCATGTCGGGATTGGAGAGCTGCGCGATGACCGACCCGTCGACGTATTCGACCAGCGAGTGCACGATGCTTTGCGGGTGGATCAGCACCTCGATGCGCTCGGCCGGCAGGGCGAACAGGTGGCAGGCCTCGATCACTTCGAGGCCCTTGTTCATCATCGTGGCCGAGTCGACCGAGATCTTGCGTCCCATGACCCAGGTCGGATGCGCGCACGCTTCCTCGGGGGTGACGGCGTCGAGCCTCTCGAGCGGCGTCGCGCGGAACGGTCCGCCGGAAGCCGTCAAAATGACTTTCTTGACTGAATTCTTGTCGGAGAAACACTGAAACACCGCGTTGTGCTCGCTGTCCACCGGGACCAGCTCGGCGCCCGAGTCGCGCGCCGCGCGGATCACGAGGTCGCCCGCCATGACGAGCGCTTCCTTGTTGGCGAGGAGCACGCGCTTGCCGGCGCGCGCGGCTGCGAGCGTCGAGGGCAGACCCGCGGCCCCGACGATCGCCGCCATGACGGCGTCGCAGTCGGGATGGGTCGCCACGGCCTCCAGGGCCGCGCCGCCGAACATGAGCTCGACGTTCAACTCGGCGAAGCGCGCGCGTAGCGCGCGGTCCTCGGCCGTGCCGGAGAGCACCGCGAGCCGCGGGCGGTGCAGGCGGCAGAGCTCGAGCAACGCGTCCCGCGAGCCGTGGGCGCTCAGCGCGAACACGCGGTAGCGGTCGGGGTGCGCGCTCACCACGTCGAGGGTGCTCGCCCCGATCGAACCGGTGGCACCGAGGACCGCAAGATTCATCGGACGATCGGCCATACCAGCGCGGCGACCGGAAGCGCTGCCGTCGCGCTGTCGATGCGGTCCAGGATGCCGCCGTGCCCGGGCAGCAGGCTGCCGCTGTCCTTCACGCCCGCCTGGCGCTTCACCGCCGATTCGAACAGATCGCCCACAATGCTTACCATGCCTAGCAGTAGCGCGGTTGCGACGAGGGCGAGCCACGCGCCCAGGTCGGTGAAAAACGCGATGATGATAGCGTACAGCAGGGCGCCGATCAGGCCGCCGGCGGCGCCCTCCCAGGTCTTGCCCGGGCTGATCGCGGGCGCGAGCCTGCGCCTGCCCCACGCGCGCCCGACGAAATAAGCGGCGGTGTCGGCGATCCAGACGAGCACGAGCACGAGCAACACCACGAGCGGCTCGAGCCGGACCATCGCAAGACCCGCGGGAACCAGTACCGCGAAGCCGGCTGCGCCGATCCAGATCGTCTGGTTCGGCTGCACGCCGCGCCACATCCAGAGCGGCGCGAGCACGATCCAGAAAAACGCCGCCAACGCGAACGTCGCCTGCTGCAGGCCGGCGCGTTGGAGGGCGAAAAACGTGAGCGCTACCGCGGCGGCGAAGACGAGCGCCGGGATGCGCTCGAGGCGGCACAGGCGCGCCCACTCGTGCGCGGCGACGAGCAGGACGAGACCGACCGCGAGCTCGAGCGCACCCGGAGGAAGCAGGAACAGCGCCGCTAGCAGCGCGGCGATCAGGACCGCGGCCGTGCCGATTCTTGCGGCGAGCTGACCTTTCAGGCGACCTCGGCCCGCTTCGCGGCTTCGAGTTGCTCGCTGGTACGGCCGAAGCGCCGCTCGCGGCTGCGATACGAGGCGATCGCGAGGTCGAGCGCCGCGGCGTCGAAGTCCGGCCACAGCGTGTCGGTGAAGTAGAGCTCGCTGTAGGCGAGCTGCCACAGCAGGAAATTGCTGATGCGCTGCTCGCCGCCGGTGCGGATGAAAAGATCGGGCTCCGGCGCGTAGCTCATGGCGAGATGAGGCGCGAGCATTTCCTCCTGGATTTCCGTCAGGCCCGGCTTTTCCTTCAACACCTTGTTCATCGCCTGGAGGATGTCCCACCGCCCGCCGTAGTTCGCCGCGATGGTCAGCGTGAGGCCGCGGTTGCCCGCGGTGAGCCGCTCGCTCTGCTCGATGGCGCGGCGGATGTTGGCGTCGAAGCGCCGCGTGTCGCCCACGACCTTGAGCCGCACGCCGTTGCGATGCAGCTTCTCGACCTCGCTGGTGAGCGCCATCTGGAAGAGCTGCATCAGCAGCGCCACCTCCTCGGCCGGGCGGCGCCAGTTCTCGGAGCTGAACGCGAACAGGGTGAGAAAGCCCACGCCGCGCTCCGCGCAGGCGCGCACCGTGGCGCGCACCGCCTCCACGCCGCGGCGGTGGCCCGCGATGCGCGGCAGGTGCTGGCGCTTCGCCCAGCGGCCGTTGCCATCCATGATGATGGCGACGTGCCGCGGCACGTCGCCATGCGCGGGAACCTCCTGCGTCGAGCTGGGATGACTCATACGGCGAGCAGTTCCTTTTCTTTTTCTGCCAGCAGCTTGTCGATGTCCGCGACGTGCCGGTCGGTCATCTTCTGCACCTCGTCCTGGGCGCGGCGCTCGTCGTTCTCGGACACCTCGTGCTTCTTCAGCGATTCCTTGAGCTGGTGGATCGCGTCGCGCCGGGCGTTGCGCACCGCCACGCGGGCGTTCTCGGCCTCGTGGCGCACCACCTTGATCAGCTCTTTCCTGCGCTCCTCGGTGAGCGCCGGCATCGGCACGCGCACCGTCTCGCCCTGCGCGGCGGGATTGAGCCCGAGGTCGGAGTCGCGGATCGCCTTCTCGATCGCTCCGGACATCTTCTTCTCGAACGGGGTCACGCCGATGGTGCGCGCGTCGAGCAGCGTCACCTTGGCGACCTGGTTGATCGGCATCTGCGAGCCGTAGTAGTCGACCATGACGTGGTCGAGAATGCCGGTGTGCGCGCGCCCGGTGCGCACCTTGGCGAGGTCCCCCTTGAACGCCTGCACGCTCTTGTCCATTTTCTGGTCGGTGCTCTTTTTCAGATCGGCGATGACCATAGGTATGCGACCCTTAAGCGGTTTCTCCGCGTACTTTAATCATACGTGAACGAGGGTGCCCTCATCTTCGCCCAGCACCACCCGGCGCAGGGCGTCCTTCTTGAAGATATTGAACACGTTGATCGGCAGCTTCTGGTCGCGGCACAGCGTGAGCGCGGTGGCGTCCATGACCTTGAGGTTCTTGTTGATCGCCTCGTCGAAGCTGATC